>Ga0272443_10001918_pt1 | contig 28220 bp, 23 predicted proteins | sample SSMAcet12_FD_193581 | JGI IMG/M metagenome (GOLD analysis project Ga0272443, IMG submission 193581) | Marine sediment archaeal communities from Little Sippewissett salt marsh, Falmouth, MA, United States - SSM-Acet-12 | ecosystem: Environmental > Aquatic > Marine > Wetlands > Sediment ... | reverse complement strand
CTATTTTATTTACCCTATTGGGTCTATAAACCAGAGTCCCAAGGGAGGTTAAAAGTGAGAGCCAGGTGCAGGTCATGTGCGGTTCCGTAGGCACCACGTGACAGCAGAAACTGTTCCCATATCGCTTATACCTTCCACCGGATATGGATACCGGCGGGGTGTTATAATTTCTGCACTCAATCTGAACCAGAGGGAAAAACCCACATGAGCAACAAGCCAAACCCATCTGAAATCCATTATTCATTCCTGACAGTATTAATCCTGCTCGCCCTCCTGGCCGCCTGCACCCCCACCGGGACGGCCACTCCTGAGACAGCTATCGTGGATATGGTGACCGCTGAATTCACGGAGACAGTCACGTTCACAGTCACCGCGACCCTGACACCAACTATTACCACAGCACCCTCGCTGACTCCCACGGTGACGCTCAGCCCGGAGGAAGCCGCAGCCGCCAAACAGGCAGCCATTCGGGCCGAAGTGCTGTCTTATGGTATTAACCTGGATGATTTAGCCAATTCGGAAAATGAATATATTCGCAACCATCCATCAGTCGAAAGTTTCCAAGAAGAGTTAGATAATGACTTTGGGGAAAGTGAACTGGCCTGGGAAATGATGGTGGTCTTGGAGATTGAGCAATTGCAAAACCTGGACGAATATGAACATGCTTTCACTACTGACAGTGGTTGGAAATTTATTGTTTGGGCTAAAGTGGCCTATAAAGATGCTGTTGGTGACTGGGTAATCGCTAATTTACCAATGACCGCTTATAATGAAAACACACAAGAGTTGTGGGGCAAAATGGCGCAAAATGCTGGCCCTTTGATTTATCCAGATGTAAGTTATGATGCAGTTACCATCTCGTTTAGCCGATTTAATAAAGAAGGTAATACAAAATACATTGCTTATCTCCAAGAAAATTTTCAAATGTATGGTAATTTCTATCTGGATACCGGTGCCGTTTTCCGGCTTCTGACTCAATATCCAGATCCGGAAGTTCATCTCAATTCCGGTGAAGTTGGAGAAATCCCACGCTTTACTGAAACGGAATTAGAGCAGTTTCGCTTAACCGGCGACCCCAGTGTCTTTGAGTATCAAGCAACCGATGGTACTTATTTTATCTGGCCCTTTGTTCACTATGCTTCTGATATTTGCGAAATTGATTATCAAGCCCCCTAGGTATTTTCTATAGCAATTGGCCTTAATCCACTGCTTGAGTTTGCTTAATAAAAGCTTTAAACTGAAATTAGTATTGCTAAGAATAGGGTTCCGCCTCATTCCGCGTCATAAAAGAGGGGGTGCCGGCGCAGCCGCCAGGCGATCTCCCGGTTGAGGGTCAGCGCCTGGCCTTTTTCCAATGGGTTATCAATCCCACTGAAATTAACCATCTGTTCGATCAGGGTTTGCACGAGGAGCTTAAGGTCGCCGCTCAGGGCGGACCAGGAGAGCAGCACACAGGCATGCGGCGAGGCGGGGGCCATGATCATCCCGGGGATGCCGGAGCTGACGGCGCTCAATTCGCTGGCCTCATCGCCTTCACCCTGCAAAATGGTCTGGACAAGGCCGACATTAAGGGCGCGGGGGTTGCTGATCGAATCGGCAATCATGTAGCTGCAATCCGCCAGATCCTTTTCGACATGGACGGTGTTGAAAGTCGCCAGTTCATCCGGCGCGGCCTGGATCACATCAACCTTGCCGCATTTGAGGCTGAGCGGAATCAGGAAGTGGTTCAGCCCTTCGCGAATGGCGGCAAAGAAGGCATCGGTTTTAGCGGGGTCATTGAAACGCTCGTCGGCGGTGGCCACCCAGAAATTCAGGTCAATAGCCTGGATATCCAGCGCCCGGCCGGAGCGGATGACGACATGGATTTCTTCCAGGTCGGTCTCGGCGGCGGTTTCAAAGCTGAAGCGGTAATCGCCGGGCTGAAGGGCCTGGTTGTTGACCCTGGGGTAGAAGAAGCACAGTTCGCCGTGCTCGCCAATGATCGGCTTTGAGCAGAAATTGCTCTCCAACTGGCCGGTTTGCGAATCGTATTGATAGAGCGATTGACCGCCGGGGGCATAGACCTCTTTCAGGCGCACCTGGCTGAAGGGGTCCTGTGAGCGAGCCGCCAGCAGCAGAGAAACATCACCTTTTTCAACATGCAGGGAGAATTCGTCATTGACATGGAAATCCTGAAAGGTCTCGGCTGTCAGGTCCGGGAATTCTTCATCCTGCTGGGTGTCATTTTCGGGCCGGAAGCGGGGATAGAAGTGGATTTCTGATTTGAGGGCTTCAAAGGCCGCTTTACCCTGGGAATCCCAATAATCAGCAGAGGAGATCACCAGGATGAAGAAGTATTGATTGATGTGGGGGGAGCAGGTCAGCGCCAGGCCGTGGCCCTCTTCTCCGGCATTGACAAAATGCAGGTCGTTTAGGAAACCCGTGATTTCCTGAATGGTGTCGGTGCCGGCGTCTTCCACTTTGAATTTGTCGAAATTCGCCATGAATTCAGAGGCGAGGATATCGTTCATCTCGGCGATGGAGGTGTTTTCCTTCAGCTTGCCACCCACCAGGCTGATCTCGATATTGCCGTCCTCTGAATACATATAGACGGTCTGGTCAATCTCCAATTCAAATCCCTCTATGGGTCGGAATATAAAACCACCCTCTTCAACATCAATTTCACCGCCGAAACGGTAATTGGGTTGTTCCGGTTCACCGGGATTGGATTCGGGTTGAGGGGTTGGATCTGTCATAATCTCCTGCTCGTTCAAGGGCATTCACTCGCTGTGTCTGATTTTACACCAGAAATTGCCGGGGTATTCATTTGGTGGTCAATATCATTTATACTAGGAAAATATCAATTTGGTAAGTTTCTAGGCTGCATTTTGCGGTTCTGGTTTCATTGGAGGTATATCACATGGAAAGAAACACCTTGCCTATCCTGGAATTTGATGCCACGGTGGATGCGATTTTAGAACCCTCAAGGGTGGTGGCGGAAATGGATGCGCCCGGACATTGCGTGATCTGTTTCTTTGCGGAGGTGATCGATTCTCTGGTGGAGAATCACGGAGCAAAAGTGATTGCTCATTCTCTTTCCCAAATCGGCCGCCATCCGCTCTATGAAATAGATTATGAAGGGCGGCGCCTGGCTTTCTTTCATCCCGGGATCGGCGCACCGCTGGCAATCGGCTTGTTGGAAGAGATGATTGCCCGGGGCTGTAACAAATTTATGGTTTGTGGGGGCTGCGGCGTGCTGGATAGGTCCGTTGCAGTGGGGCACCTGCTGATTCCCGAGGCAGCACTGCGGGATGAGGGCGTTTCTTACCATTACCTGCCGCCGGCGCGGGAGGTGGCGATGAACCCGCGGGCCCTGGCGGCCATTGAGACGGTGCTCCAACGGCATGGTCTGGATTACCTGCGCACAAAAGCCTGGACGACCGATGCGATCTACCGCGAGACCCGTGAGAAAGCGGCGGCTTATCTGGCGGAAGGCTGCCTGGCGGTGGAGATGGAAGCAGCGGCCTTTTTTGCCGTGGCGCAGTTCCGGGAGGTGATCCTGGGGCAGATCCTCTATGGCGGCGATGCCGTGCTGCAGGAGGACTGGGACGGGCGCAAATGGTCCTCCCGGGATGATATCCGCAGTAATCTGTTCTGGCTGGCGGCCGAAGCCGTGATGGAACTTTAGGCTGGATTATGACCCTGGCAGGGGGTAAACTGCTATGTTGAAATAGTGTATGATTGTGGGAATGAATAAAAGGAGAGCAAATGAGTGACCTGATCACCAGGACTTTGAAACGCATTGACGAAAATCATAACCCCGAATTACCGCTGGATGGGGACCTGACGCTGCCCTATTATGACGGGCTGTCGCTGGCCAACCTGCCCGGTACCGTCACCCAGCTTTTAGGTGTCCCGGCTTTTGGGCAGCCGCCGTTGGACGATTACCTGCTGGAATCACTGGGGGGGGCGTATAAGAAAGTCGTTTTCCTCCTGGTGGATGCCCTTGGCTACACCCTGCTGACAGAGCTGATGGAGAGCGTGCCCGGCCTGGTCTGGACGGAATTGCGGGAGAAAGGCGTCTTTGCGCCAGTCACCAGCGTCTGCCCCAGCACGACCGCTTCCGCACTGACCACGCTCTGGACGGGTGTGGCGCCTGCCTGCCACGGCGTCATCGGCTATGAGATGTGGGCCAAGGAATTTGGCACCGTGATGAACAATATCCTCCACTCGCCAGCCATGGCGCGGGGAGATGTGGGCGGTCTGGCGCGGATGGGCTTCAATCCCCATGATTTCCTCAACCGCCCCCTGCTGGGAACGCACCTCTTGGAGAATGGCGTTCAGCCCTCGGCCTTTATCCACTATTCGATTGGGCATTCCGGGCTATCTGTAATGCAGATGGAGGATGTGGACCTCAAGCTCTATGTGGACGAGGCCGACCTGAGCATCAGCCTGGCGGATTATCTGAACGGGCGCGCCGATGAGCGGGACTATACCTATGTATATTACAGCGATGTGGATACCCTGATGCACCGCTTCAGCGCGGGGGATGAGCGGGTTGGTCTGCAGTTTGCGGCCTTCTCAGATTTGTTCCGCAAGGGCTTTTTAGACCGGCTCTCCCCGGAAGTTGCTGAGGAGACTCTGTTGATTCTGATGGCTGACCATGGGTCCAGGCGGACGGAGATTGATCCGCGTTATGACCTTGCAAATCACGAGGAGTTAAAGTCCTACCTGGTGATACAGCCAACCTGTGAACACCGGCTGACTTTCTTCTACACCAAACCGGGTAAAGAGCAGGCCGTTCGGGATTATATTGAGCAGCATTGGCCGGGGGAATTCCTGCTTTTGGATTCACAGACCGCGCTGCGGGCAGGGTTGTTCGGCAATGGCAATATAAAGAAACAGGCCCCCGACCGGGTGGGCGATTTGATCGCCGTGGCCCGGGGGGGAGCCTATTTCTGGTGGGCGCCGACGCCCAATCACATGCTGGGGCGGCATGGCGGACTCAGCAGAGAAGAAATGCTGGTGCCGTTCATGGCCGTGCCCTTAGGCAGGTGAGGGCGGTCGCCTGTTGAGACCTGAGAAGTCTCAGGCGGATGTCAGGTAACGGTTCAATTCCCAATCGGTCACATGGGTGCGGAATTCTTCCCATTCCGTCATTCTTGATTTTAGGAAGGCATCTGTCAGGCTGCTGCCCAGAGAGGATTGCAGGACGTTGTCCGCTTCGAAGGCGATCAGCGCTTCGAAGAGGGAGCCTGGCAGCATTTCGATGCCCAGATCGGCCCTTTCTTCCTCGGTTAATTCGTAGACATTCATCTGGTTCAGAGGCTTGGGGCAGGCGAGGGCTTTCTCGACGCCGTCCATACCGGCTGCCAGCATGGCATTGAAGGCCAGGTAGGGGTTGGTGGAGGGATCGGGGAAGCGCAGCTCCAGCCGGACAGTCTTGGGATTATCGACCGTGGGCTGTGGGATGCGGATCAGCGCGGAGCGGTTGACCTGCGCCCAGCCGATGTAGACGGGGGCTTCGTAACAGGGAACCAGACGCTTGTAGGAGTTCACTGTGGGGGCGACGATGGCCGTCAGAGCGCGGGCATGGGTCAGTACACCGGCGATATACTGGTAGGCCAGGGGGGATAACATAATGGGGTCATCTTTGTCAAAGAACAGGTTATTGCCATCCAGATCAAAGATCGACTGGTGGCAGTGCATGCCGGAGCCGTTGATGCCGAAAACGGGCTTGGGCATGAAGGAGGCGATCAGCCCGTGCTGGGCGGCAATTGCTTTGACGGCATATTTGAGTGTGAGCACGTTGTCGGCTGTCTTCAGCGCTTCGTCGAAGCGGAAGTCAATCTCATGCTGGCCGAGGGCCACTTCGTGGTGCCCCATTTCAATTTCAAGACCCATCTGGCTCAGGGCGTCCATCAGTTCGGTGCGCACCCGGACCGCCTCGTCATTGGCGGAGAAATCAAAATAGCCGCCGATGTCATGGGGAACGGGATGGACATTATCATTGCCATTGCGCAGGAAGAGGAAGAACTCCGGTTCAGGACCAACGTTGAGGATCCATTTGCGGTCTTCTTTTATGCTGGCCAGTTGGCGTTTAAGCACCCCGCGAGGATCACCCTCAAAGGGTTCGCCATTGGGATGATAAATGTCGCAGAGAATGCGGGCGCGTTTGAATTCATCCGGTGACCAGGGCAGGATCGCATAGGTATCCGCGTCGATGACCAGGCGCATGTCGCTTTCCTGAATGCGGGCGAAGCCTTCAACGGATGAACCGTCGAAGAAGATTCCATTATCCAGCGCCGAGGGCACATGATTGATGGGTAGGTCCACGGACTTTACCACACCGTTCACATCGGTGAACTGGAATGAGACGAACTTAACGCCGTCTTGTTTAATTCTTTCTAGCACATCTTTTTTATCCATATTATCCTCCAGTAGAAACACGAATCGATTTTTTCCAACGGAGTGCACAATTTAAGATAAGGTACCCAAACTTACCACCGGGAATCGAAATTCCGGGCTTGCTCACTATGGTTGCTTTGGCCTGCATGTCGCCATGCAGTTTTGAACATCCATTAAGGGAAAGAAAACTTAGACCCGTGTTCAGGCCCAGGAGGCATCCGCTGATCTATCGATTTTCCCCGGTTAATCCGGGTTAGCCTTCCTTCGCAAGAAGGAACCTCCACCTCGTCATCTCGGCCCTGGAGGGGGCGAGATTCAGCCGCTTGTTTCTTGTATATTAAATTGTTGCTGCGATGAACCGATGATGCTTAACCAAACCCTTTTGGGGGATCGATTAATTGAATTATTTATAACATTATTTGCCTTTGGAGTCATGGCTTTTTGGTTAATAACAGGTAAACAGAATCGCCCTTGACATAGAACGGAAGTTCTGTATAATATAGAACATAAGTTCGATACCTCGCAAGGGAGTAAAAAAATGGCACTTTCCCAGATTATTTCAAGGACTTTCGATCCTCAACTGAAGCTCATCCCCGGGCTGAACGTACGTTCCCGAATATTTGCCGCCAAGGAAAAAACAGCGCCGGTTCAAGAGAACCTGACCACCGTCAATGCCCTTTTGGGTTCGCTCGAACCGATGCCCCAGAATGCGATCCTGCTGGGCCGCTGCGCAGATGGCTTGCCCTTTTTGATGTCTCTGGGCGATCCGGAACTGGGCGCGATCCTGATTGGCTGTGAACAGGGCTATGGCAAGACTCATCACCTGCAGGTGCTGGTGGATTCGGCTCTCCAATCTCATTCGCCACACAATTTACAGGTTGCTGTTCTCACCCTCAACCCTGAGGAGTGGAATCGGCTGGCCGGTCAACCCCTGGCCGAAAAGTATATACAGGGTATGGCGGCCTGGTATGACCCTCAGGCGGAAAGCTTGATCGCCAGCCTGACCGAACTGGCCGAATCCCGCCGGGACGGGCAGCGACGCGGCCCGGATGTGCTGCTGGTGCTGGATGATCTCCCTGCTCTGCAGGATCTGAGTTGGGAAGCCCAGGTGAACCTGCGCTGGCTGCTGGAATATGGTTCGCAATCCGGGGTCTGGATCGTGGCAACGGTCAACGCCCGGGAGGCTGATGGACTGCGTTATTGGATTGAAATCTTCCGCACTCGGATTGTAGGGCGAGTGGGGGATGAGACTTCGACCGGAATCCTCACCCAGCACGCTGTTGCGCCCCTGGAAAACCTGGTCCCTGGCGAGTTCAAGGCCTGGACGGGCGCGGATTGGGTCGGTTACACCCTACCCCTGTTGGGTGAAGTGAAAACCCTGGCGGGGTAGAGCCTTATCGGATTGTTCCGCTTTGTTGATGAATTTAAATTGGATAGGTGTCCAACCATAAGATAAATCAACCCCTGACTCGTTCGGTGGGCACCTATTCAAACAGCCATGCTGTTGTGACTTGTCGAAAAAGATTCCTGCGTAGGAAGAAATCGCCATCCGGCAGCATGGCTGATAAATAAAAAACAACCCCCGCTTATGAGTTGGGGGTTGTTGCGTCTTCAGTCTGGGGGTTCATGGGGTGCAGGCTGGTGGCGTGAGCCGGCAGATCCGGCAAAGCGAGCTTGCGGTAACCGTAGGTGTTGAGTACCAGTGTCTTTCCGATCTTGGTTTCCGTGATGACACCGGGGTGGTAGATGTGAATGTGTCCGTGGATGTGAAAAGTGGGCTGGAAGGTCTCGATCAGCCAGTTGAAGGCCTTGACTCCCTGATGCGCCCGATCGTTCTGGTCGTGAATGCCCCAGGGCGAGGCATGAGTGACGAAAACATCCAGATAACGGCCATAACGGACTTTGTTCATCATCAGGGATGGGACCAACTGCATCACCATAGACCACATTTCGGCCTGGGTATACTGGTGCCGCCCCCGGTTATAGACCAGTGAACCTTCAATCCCCGCGAGGAGCAGGCCGGTCTTTGGGTCGCGGAGGACCTTACGGTGCAGGTTAACGGCGCCCCAGGGCTCCCTGCGTGTGCTGCTGATGCCATACTCGATGGTTTTGGCATGGTTGCCGCGAACATAGTATAGAGGAATGTCCAGTGAACTGATGATGTACTCGAGATAGTAGTAAGAAAGGTCCCCGCTGCTGATGGCCAGATCAATGTCCCTGAAACGCTGCTTGATTTGGGGACTATAAATGAGGGGAACCTCTTTATCGCTGACCGTTAACAATTTCATAACACCATTTTATGATATTGTTTCCGAAATTGTAAGGGGTTTCCTGTCCGAGTGAGGATCCGGCGCTGGCGAATAAAACTTAATTCTCCAGATAAATAGTGATATTGATAAGATTGGTTGATTCAAGGGAAAGCGTAATTAGATCCTGGTCCCGAGTTAGCAGGATCATTCCGACCGCATCGTTCTCATTGACCAAACGGGTCATTTCGGTAAAGCCAATTCTCACCAGTTCGTCCGCATAACTGGACATGACATCGTCTTTCTCGGGAATACAATCTATATAGGTTGTGTTTGGTCCAGATGTCTGGATATTAGACAGCGTGCAATCCGCTGGTTGGGGAAGGTCTTTTGGTAAAACGGATGTCCATTCCACGAGGTCGCTGGATTCCACCTCGATCGTCAGGTTGGGATTGCACATGCCGGACAGGGTCACAATCAGGGAATCTTTTTGTAGCTTTCGGGCAACGGTGTCCCCTTCAGTGGTGATGCTTCTGTCAGTGACGGTGAAATTTTGGGTATTCAACTGAGCGACATAATTTAGAAGAACATCCGAATCATCACAGTTGCATTGGATGATATATTTTGATTCGAGACTGCCAATGATACTGGTTAAGGCGCAGCCTTCGGGTTCCGAAAGTTTCCCGCTGAGGTCTTCCGGCCATTTGAGTGTCATAGCCTGTGCAACAAGGTCTTCAAAGCCATCGGTATATATGTCAAAGACGGCTGTCCCTGCACCGCTTGACAAATTCAAATGATATTCCCCTTTGGTGATATCTACTGCATCGTAATCTCCTTTTGCCAGGCGTTCCTCGGCGTTATCAGGAAAACCCTCTTGTTGGTAGACAATGTATGAGAATTCAAACCCCTGGTTCTGGAGAAGGGATAGATAATTTTCGATCTGGCGCTCGGTGACGTTGTCATAAAAAATTCTGATGTGTGATTCCGGTGCAACCATAACGGCGCTAATATCCCCTTCCAGTTCGGGAATGGCATCTGGGATGAAATTTGGCCATTCTTCCATACCTGTACCAGGAAATGATGAACTCTCGTTCAAACTCACCGATTGGTTAGCCGAATCTTGGGAAGAAGAAATTCTATCCGGATCTGCTTTCTCTACCAGACCGCAACCAGTCAGCGTCAGGATCGTGAGTGTGGAAATGATAATAAAGAGTGCTGTCCTGTTGATATGCATTTGATTTTCCTCCACCCGCTCTTAATGACAGGTTGTTGGGACCAGTATCTTGGGAATTATTAGATTTATAACATCTGAGAGGCTTTAAGAAAGAATGAATTTTAAGACTTAATCCCCCAGCGCAACAGCCAGGGCAATGGCTTTGTTGCGGTCATGGCTGATGCTCACCGACCATTCCTTCAGGCCCAATTCTTCGGCCACCAGTTGAGCTTTGCCGTGCAGATGCACGGTGGGCTGGCCGCTGGGCAGGTGGATGATCTCAATATCCCGCCAGTGGACGAGGCCGATCCCGGTGCCAAGGGCCTTGGAGACAGCTTCCTTGGCTGCGAAGATGCCGCTGAGCGCGTCATTTTGATCCCGAGCCTGTATAACCTCTACCTCGGTGAAGACCCGCTGGATGAAGCGCTCCCGGATGGCAGGGCGGATTTGCTTCAGGCGAGCAATTTCAATCGTGTCAATACCACTACGGAGAGGCATGGTCAGGGTCCCGCCACAGCGATGATTAGTTTGTCGGGGTTCAGATATTTGCGGCTGGCTTCAAAGATTCTCTCAGCCGTCACGGCTTTGATTTTCTCGGGATATTGAATGAAATAATCCAGACCCAGGTCAAAGCGCTGCATATTCAGCAGTGAGATTGCCACGCCGGCGTTGGATTCAAGCATCAACGGCAGGCGGCCCAGGAACAGGGATCTGGAATCGTCCAGTTCTTCGGCATTGACCGGTTCGCTGATGAACCGTCGGGCTTCCGCAATCATCAGGTCAATGGCCTGTTCCACATTGCGGGCATTTACCCCGGCGATCATTTCCCAGGCACCCGGCCCAAGGCTGGAGCTCAGGTTGGAATAAACATAGTAGGCCAGGCCGGAATCCTCGCGGACGCTCTTGCCCAGCCGTCCCATCATGCCGAATTCGCCGAGGATATTGTTGCCGATGCGCAGCGGGAAATAATCCGGCGAGAGCCGTTCAGGCGCCTGGCAGCCCATGACGATGTCGGCCTGGAATTTTCCGGAAATCGTCAGGTCTTTACGGGTGGATTTGGCGACCGGCGCCAAAGGCGGCAGTTCCGGCAGCGTTTCCTGAGCAGGGTTAATCCAATCCCCCAGGGCTTTCTTAACAGCATCTACAGCCTTTTTGGGTTCGACCGCGCCAACGATGGCAATGGTCAGGCCTTGTGGGCCGAAAGTGCGCTGATAGAATTTGACCAGATCTTCCCGCTCTATGGCCTGAATGGTCTCGATATAGCCATCATCCGGCCGTTCGTAAGGGTGACCGGCGAAAACTGCCTGATCAAAGAGCATCGAAGCCATGGCGGCGGTATCCTGCGAGCGAATGGCCAGCCCGGTCAGCATTTGCGTCTTCAGGCGTTTGAAATCCCGTTCCGGGAAGGTGGGGTGGCGGAGGCATTCGGTGATCAGGCCCAAGATCAGGTCGAGGTCTTCGCTCAGAAAATGGGCGCTGAAAGCTGAGGTCAGCGTGCCGGCGGAAAAGCCGATCTTTGCACCCACGGATTCGATCTCATTGTAGAGACTTTGAAAATCGTAATGGGCGGTGCCGGACATCAGGCTGTTAGCGGTCAAATAGCTCAGCCCGAGTTTCCCGTCCGGATCGAAAATGCTCCCGCTGGGTAAGTAGCCCCGGATGGACAGGGTGGGGCTGTTGAAATTGGATCGTGCCAGGATGGTGATCCCGTTAGGGAGTGTTTCCCGGGCGATATCCTCCGGGCCGGGCATTGCGCTGCTTTGGGGTGTGTGGAGAACCTTGTTCATATTAACTGAGACTTTCTTCCGGCAGGTAAAAACCAACCACCCGGTTATCCGGATTGAGGACGTCCCGGGCAATGCGCAGGACATCTTCCGATGTGACCCTGGCGAGGTGGTTGACATAATTTTGGAACCAATCGTAATCAGCGAACATATCGGTGTAGCCCAGCCAGAAGGCCTGGTTGGAGATATTTTCGCTGCTGTAGGCAAACAGGGCTTTGGCTTGCTTGATCGCCCGGGCAATCTCTTCCTGGGTGACCGGTGAATCCATCACCTTTTTCAGCTCGTCATCCACAGCACGCAGGACTTCTTCAGGGGTATGTTCAGGATGAACGGTCAGGTTGAGGGCATAAAGGTAGGGGTCATGGGTGGCCTGGAGGGTGCCGAAACAGGATACGGAAATTTCGCCCTCAACGAGGGCGCGATAGAGCCGGCTGGTTTTGTTGGTGGTGCCGCCGGAGCCGAACATGTTGAGACTGCTGGGACCGGTGAGCAGGCTGTCCAGCACAGTCAGGCCAAAGAAATCCAGGTCGCTGGCGCTGGGCGCTCGATAGGAGATCTGGACAAATGCCGTTTGCCCGGGGCCATCCACCGTCACCCGGCGTTCGCCGCCCAGGTGCTTCTCAACCGGGATATCCGGGTTTGCGGGGCCCTGAGTGGGGATCTGGCCGAAATTGGCCTCGACTTTGGCCATCATCTCGCTGATCTCAAAATCCCCGGCCAGTGCCAGGACGGCATTGGCGGGATCATAATAGCGCTGGTAGTGACCAAAGAGCTGGTCACGGGTGATCGTCTCGAGGTCCTCTTTCAACCCAATCACCTCATAGCGATAGGGATGCCGGTCAAAGGCGGCCGCCTGGATAGCTTCGCCCAACAGGAAATGGGGTTGGTTTTCATTGCCTTCCCGTTCAGAGATGATCACAGTCCGTTCCAGGGCCACTTCCTCGGGCTGGAAGCGACTGTTGACCATCCGGTCTGCTTCCAATGAGAGGCTCAGTTCCGCCATATTGGCGGGCAGGGTCTGGAAATAAGTGGTCCAATCGAGATAGGTCATGGCATTCCAGATGCCGCCCACCCGCGAGATTTCTCGGTCGAGGTAACCGGCCGGATATTTCTCCGTGCCCTTGAACTGCATATGCTCAACCCAGTGGGACACACCCGTGATCCCCGGGTGTTCATTGCGGGAGCCGACTTTGTACCAAACCCAACTGCTGACAATGGGCGCAGTATGAATTTCCTTTAGATGGACGGTCAGGCCGTTGGGGAGGGTGTAAAAATGAGTTTGATCTGTTGTCATATCTTTCTCGGTTGGCTGGTGAATAACGGAACATTGGTTCCGAATTTAGGTCGATCCAGTATAATGCAGAGGATTTATGTCCACATTATTATATGCCATAATTCAAGCCGGATTGGCTTGTTTTGCTGAGTGAGGTAACTTTGACCAAAACCGAACAAAATCCCCATCTTGTCGCTGTGATTGGCGCCGGGCCGGCCGGGCTCTATACGGCGCAGTACCTTGCCCGGGCAGGTGTGCAGGTTGCGCTTTTCAATCGCGATATCAAACCGGGTGGATTGGCTGAATATGGGATTTTCCCGGATAAAACTAAAATGCGATTGGGACTGATGAAGCAATTTGACCGGATTTTGAACTTGCCGAACGTCCGCTATGTGGGAAATATCTCCATCGGGCAGCAGGGTGAGTTGAAGCTGGACCAGCTCCGCAGGGCCGGATTCCAGGCTTTTATGGTGACGATCGGCGCACAGAAAAACCATTGGCTGGGGCTGCCAGGGGAGGACCTGGAGGGCGTTTACCAGGCTAATGACATTGTCTTTCATTACACACAGCACCCTGAGATGGCCGGATGGCAGCCGGTATTGGGCCAAAATATTGGCATCATTGGCATGGGGAACGTGATGCTCGACATCGTCCACTACCTCAAGCTGCAACAGACGCCCCGGACTGTCACGGCGATTGCCCGGCGGGGTCCCACGGAAGTGAAATTTGATAAGCAAACTCTGGAGCCGGTTGCCAGTTGTCTGAACCTGCCGGAAATTCGGGCGGCTGTGGATGAGGCTATCCCAGAGACGCGCAAGATTGGTAAGGATGTTGAAGCGTTTTATAATCTTTTGGCGCAGGCCCGCAAAAACGCTGAGGCGTGTGATTCGGAGATTGATTTTGGAATGAAGTTCCTCCGCTCACCCCGGCGAATCCTGGGGGATGAGCAGGGCCGTGTCAGAGCTGTGGTCTTTGAGATCAACCGACTGGTGCGGGAGGGTGACCGGGTGAAATCCGTCGGGACCGGCCGGATGGAAACGGTTCCGCTGGACACGGTGATCTTCTCGATTGGTTCACGGGTGAACGATGATTTTGGGCTGCCTGTGGCGCATGGTCATTTCGTCACCACGCCAGACCCGCGTTACCCGGTGGACGGGATCTCATATGAAGTCTATAACCCGGACCTTTGTACTCAGTGTGATGATATTTTTGTCAGCGGCTGGGCGCGGGTGCCCGGTGAGGGGATTGTCGGCCTGGCCCGTAAGGATGCCGAACGGGGGGCGAGAGCTGTCCTGGCCTATCTTGATACACTGCCTGCCACCGATTTGACGGCTGCCCAGGCAATTGACAAGCTGCCGCCGGTGACGAATCACCTGGTGGATTTGGATGATCTCAAACGGCTGGAAGCGGTGGAACAAAAAAAGGCAGACGAAGAAGGTCTGCCAACTTATAAATTCAGCACCCGAGAGGAAATGCTCAGGGTGATCAAAGGGGATTAAGCCGTCTGAATGGAGTCGGGCTGCCCTTTGGAGGACTTTTTAGGGGGCGTTTTCTCTTTATGATGTTCGGGTTTGGCATGCTTTTTTGATTTCTCATCCGAGTGACGGAAGCGGATGAGCATCAACAGGCCCAGGCCGATGGTGGCCATTCCGATAGCGACGCCGCGGGCTTGAAGGGGGCCAAAGAAGACATTGGGCAAGCGGTGGCTGCCCAGACCGAAGATGTCCGCCATTGCCGTAAATACGCAGATCACATACCCGGTGCTCATGATCCGGCTGCCGATATCGGCGGCGATGGTCTTTTTTGTGCCATACCAGAAGGAATTCAGAGTGATGTAACTGCCAAGAACGATGATCCCCAGGCCGATCAGAAAGACGGATATCTGAACGAAACCGATCACGCGGCTGCGATCCAGATTGAAAAGGCCTGGACGAGCACCAAGAAGGAAGACCAGATAACCAAAAACGGTCATCGCCAGCCCAATTCGCATGCGTCTCTTGGGGAAGGAGGGCTGGGAATTTTGGTCCTCACCGTTTTGAGGGAGAGGAGTCTGGCTGTCTTTATTTTCCTGCTTGGGTTCTTCTATGGGTTTATCGGTCATGATGAGGGCAATTTTTCCTGCAATATCCTGTACCAATTGCCGCTGAATATGCGGGCAATATCTTCTTGATTGTAACCTCTTTTTTTCAAAAGTGGGTTCAACTGGGTCAGATCAGCAATTGTATCCAATCCCATAGGCACAGATTCTACACCAAAGCCGCCGTCAAAATCAGTCCCAAGGGCGACATGCCTGGAATCACCGGCTAACTGGCAGACGTAATCGATTTGATCAGCGATGTGCTCAAGCGTCATGGCTTCGCGGCCGCCCCGGTCTCGCCAGCCCCAGTCCAGAAAGCCGTTCAGGGGGACGATGCCCATCACGCCATCCCGTTCCACCAGTTGCTGGATGGTGGCGTCTTTTAGATGCCGGTTCACGGGGATGTCCCGAATTAGGGCTTCAGCATTGCTGTGGGAGGCGATGACCTGCCCGGGGTAGTGATCCAGCGATTGCCTGGCGGATTCGTGATCCATGTGGCTGATATCCAGAATGAAGCCCTGGTCTGCCATCCGGTCAAGCAGTTCGAAACCGAGTTTGGTCAGGGGGCCGGGCTCACGGGTGCCACCGCAGTAGCGGTTACCCGCCCAGGCGGGGCCGATCAGGCGCACGCCCCATTCAAACCAGTCCGCAACTTCTGCCGGTTCCACCACGCCTTCTGCGCCTTCCATCAGGACAACGATCCCGGTGGGTGGGGCCGGTAGGGTCTCATCCGCGTCAAAAGCCTGCCAGGTTTGCCAATGGGCTGCCAGGGCTGATTGAGAGAGGATCAGGGTGAAATGAGCGGGGTAGGTCTCAACCAGGCGCAGGTAGGCATCCAGTTGGGTGCGATAGAGCTTGTGCGCCTGTTGGGGTGTGTCATAGCTTTCAATGGGATATTTCCCCTGATCCAGCCGGCGAGGGCTGGCATAAAGGGTCCCGAAGACGATGGCAACCTTGCCTTGGACATATTCAGGGCGGCCCAGCAAGGTGTTCCCATTGTAGGCCGGGATGGGGGTATTGTGTTCCCTGGAACGAGTTTCCAGGGCCGACCGGGTGTAATCCCGATCCAGGTTGACCATATTCCAGGCCAGGTCTTCATGTGAGTCGATAATCAATGTCATGGGAGTGTGTTAAATGCATGGCGCACCGGAAACCCGGTGCGCCTTTGAGTTTCAAAAATTATTCTTCTTCAGCAGCTTCTTCAACAGGTTCTTCAGCAACTTCTTCAGCAGCCTCTTCGGCGGTTTCTTCGACAGCCTCTTCGGCAGCTTCAACGGCTTCCTGAGCTTCAACAGCTTCTTCAGCGACAGCCTCGGCGACATCGCCTTCGGCAGCGGCTTCTTCAGCAGCGGTTTCATCGGCAGTCACTTCAGCTTCAGCTACCACTTCTTCTTCCGCAGGTGCATCCGAGGGTTCTTCGGCTGGTTTTTCTTCTGCTACCGGCTCTTCATCAGCCGCCGGTTCTTCATCAGCCGCAGCTTCATCAACTGGCTCTGCATCGGTCATCCCATCAACGTCGAATTCTTCGGTCAGGGTCTTCCAATCCAGATCGGTGTAGGCGGGGGAATCCACCCGGCGCATGCTTAGGCCGATCCGGTGGGTGTCCTCTTCGATCTTGATAATGCGGAGTGTGACGACATCATCCTCGTGTAAAAGCTCTTTGGGGTGTTCAATCCGGCGTTCGCTGATCTCGGAAATGTGGATCAGACCTTCGAGGTCACCTTCCACGTCATCGAGCAGCAGGCGGGCGAAAGCGCCAAAGTTGGTCAGGCGGGTGATTCGGCCTTCGACCAGTTGACCCTCGGTCAACGCAGCGACCTGGTCTTCCCATGGGTCGTCCTTGAGGCGGCGGATGGAGAGGCCAATGCGTTTGCGTTCGGAATCAATGCTGATTACCTTCACTTTGACTTCCTGCCCAACCTCCAAAACCTCACTGGGATGATTGATATGATCCCAAGAAAGCTCGGAAAGGTGTACCAGACCATCGGCGCCGTTGATATTCACAAAAGCGCCAAAATCTGCGAGGCTGGTCACACGACCTGTGCGGATTTCGCCTTCTTTCAGCTCATCGATTACGCGTTCCTTGATGGATTCGCGAGTTTCGCTGCTGGCGGCCCGTTCGGAAAGGATCAGGCGGCGGCGGTCTCGGTCGACTTCGATCACACAGACATCAATGGTTTCACCAACCATCTCGCTGTAGCGTTCCTCGGGAGAATTCCCGGTGATGGTCAGTCGACGCCCCAGGCCAATTTGAGAAGCGGGGACAAAGCCGCGAATGGTGCCCAAGGGGACCAACAGGCCGCCCTTGTTGTACCCTTCGATCTTGGATTCGAAAGACTCTTCCGATTCCATGAGCTCTTCGGCTTTTTGCCAGTTCTCTTCTTCCAGGGCTCGGTTATAAGAAAGGATCAGGTTGCCATTTGAATCCTCTGGCGTAACAACATAGACGGTGATCTCTTCGCCTTCTTCCAAGGCTTTGCGAGTGTCTTCATCAATTGAATCAAATTCTTTACCAGCAATGATTCCTTCTGATTTTGCACCAACACTGACGAGGATCTGTCCGTTGTTAATACTGGCGATGGTTCCTTTACGGATTTCGCCACGTTTCGGAAAGTCAATAACAAGACCTTCCGCTTCCAGTAGGGCTTCCATTTTATTGGTTGGCTGTTCCTGGCTTTCTTCTTCCCCCTGGGTTTTCATAACATCATCTTGGTTCATAAAATACATAACTCCACGGTTGAATTTTCAAACTGATTATAAAGGTTAAACATCAACTTGGCAATACTAAATTATCCCAGGATTGCCGAAAAACCCCGGTAATCAGTTTGATTTATTTTACCGTAGGGTGGTGGGTTGTCAAATCGACTATTTGGGGAATGGCGAATGAAAGACCCCTTCCTGCCTGTAAACAGAGTACAACAGGCATCCTTAACCTGAAACTAAGGGAAGGAAAGAGGATGGGACAAAATGATAGGTGCGATAATCTTTACACGATATGCGATTTATTCTCTTTGAAAAAATTCCATTTGAAGATCGAAATTATGCCACTTTCAAGCGAGTTTACTCTTCGCCATTTTCCTCCGGCAGAACTTCCCGGATTTGGGTCTTTGGGTCCGGGGGTCCGATGATGCCTTTTTCTTCCATTTTATCGATCATCCGGGCAGAGCGGGTATAGCCGATCCGCATCTTGCGTTGGAGCATGGAGATGGAGGCCTGGCCCTCTTTGCGGATGATATCCACGGCTTCATGGAATTTGGGGTCGAGGTCATTTTCTTCTTCCATCTCCTCCCAGAGGGGCGTCTGCTTGAGCGCAACACCGGGGTGGCTGGCCTGGAAAGCCGCCGACTGATCGGGACGTTCCGGGGCGTTCGGGCTGACCGAGAACCCCCGCCAATAGGAAGCCAGACGGTTGATCTCGTTATCCGAAATGAAGGCACTCTGGATGCGCACCGGGGCGGCGGCATCCGGCGCCTGGAAGAGCATGTCTCCCCGTCCCAAAAGGCGTTCGGCGCCGGGCTGGTCGAGGATCACACGGCTGTCAACTCCCGATGCGACCGCAAAGGCGATTCGGGCGGGGAAGTTGGCCTTAATCAGCCCCGTGAGGATGTCGGTTGAGGGGCGCTGCGTGGCGATGATCAGATGAATGCCCGTGGCCCGGGCAAGCTGGGCCAGGCGGGTGATGGAGCGTTCTGTCTCGTCGGGGGCCAGCATCATCAAATCCGCCAATTCGTCAATGACGATCAGCAGATAGGGCAATGGCTTTTCGCCATTGGTTTCACATAGGGCGTTGAAATCCGCAATGTTGCGAGCGCCGGATTCTGAGAATTTTCGATAGCGGTTGTCCATCTCCCGCATCATCCACTGGAGTGCGCCGACCACATGTTCGGCATCCACGATCACGGGGGAGAGCAGGTGCGGTATGCCGTTGTAGCCGGTCAGTTCGACCCGTTTGGGGTCCACCAGGATCAGGCGAAGCTGGTCGGGGGTCATGTTCAGCAGGAAGCAGGCCAGAATGTCATTGATGCAAACCGACTTGCCGGCGCCGGTGGTGCCGGCGATCAGCAGGTGGGGCATGGCTGTGAGATCCGCGGCGACCGGGTTGCCGGAGACATCTTTGCCCAGGGCAATCTTTAGGGGGGAATTCAGGTTTTGATAGGCGCTGCTTTGGATGATGTCCAGCAGGGATACCAGGGTAACCTGTTGGTTAGGTACTTCAATCCCGATGTAGCCTTTGCCCGGGACAAATGGCTGGATGCGGATCCGGGCGGCGGCCAGTGCCAGCGCCAGGTCATCTGCCAGGGCGGTGATTTTGGAAACGCGCACCCGGGTGCGTCCATTGCGGGTTTCAAGGAAATCGGGCTCGACGCCGAAAAGGGTGATGGTTGGGCCGCGCTTGATGTCAACCACATGCGCCGGCGCGTCAAAGGAACGGAGTGTCTCTTCGATCACCCGCGCTCGCTGGCGGTCATTTTCGCCATTATCTTCCGGCTGCGAGCTGGGGTCCAAAATCTCGCTGATTTCCGGCAGCACCCAGACCGGCTGGGTCGGCGCAGGGTCGGTATTAATGTAGGGCGTGTCCTGGTGACCTTTATCACCGGAGGGGTGGGGGACAAGTGTTTCTGGCTGGGCTGCAGCTTGAGGGGCCTTTTGAGTCGCCTGTTCAACTGGCGGTGTAACCTGTGTGGCCGCGGATGAACGCTGCTTTTCCAGCCGCTCCTGGATGGCTTTAGAGAGCTTGTCGTAGAATTTTCCAATGCAATCACCGATGGCCTTGAGCAGGCTGGCCATGGAAAGATCGAGCATCAGAATCAGGCTGATGAGCAGCCAGGCGATCAGGGCGATCACCGCACCGGGTTTGCCCAGAGTGCGGACGAAGGTGATTTTGAAAAAAGCGCCAACATAGCCGCCGCCGGTCCCGGCTTTGGCTTCGAGGAAGCCGCCATCAATGAAGAGGTGGAACCAGGCGGAGAGGTTGATGAAGAATAACAGGAAGCCAACAATCCGTTCGACAGAAAGCTGGGGGAGTTTGTCCATATTGCGAAGCAGCATCCAGGCACCGATCCCGATCAACGCCAGCGGGAGCAGATAGACATCCCAGCCCATGGCGATGCTCAGGTTGTTGACCCACCAACCGGTGACGCTGCCCGTGGTGCGGGTGAACAGGCTGACCAGGGTCAATAGGCCGATGACCAGCAAAAGGATGCCGAAGATGTCAATCCGTCGTTGGGGGGGAATCCCGGCGAGGATGGGTTCGCGCTTAATTTGTTTTTTGCTTTTGGACTTGGTTGTCCGCTTCCTTGCGCTTGATTTTTTTGAGGTTCGGCGAGCCATGATTTCTCCTGAAGGTTGGGTATGTTTTCCTTCTGAATTGGATTATAGCATAGCACCCCCTCCACTTTCAGTCCTCCGGAGGCCATCCGGCGAATGGGGAACCGGCTTTGAACAGGGTGATAAAAAGCAAAGAAAAAGGTGAAATTTGACCACCCCGCCTATCTTGTCGGAGATTTTAAAGTCTGTTATAATACCTTCGCTACCCAGATTTTGTTAATTCGACCGCGAAAATCACCCAATTCATGTCCCGGTCGGTGTGAGAGTTTGTTTCCCTAATGTCCTTTTTAAATAATGGCATATCTTGCCAAAACGACAATGGCGTACTTTGGGCGGCGCGCGAAATGGTCCTGTTTTAACGTTCTGGATCTTCGCCTTCATTCAAAAATGCTTATATTTTTAAGAATTTCATTCATTTGACCTTGAGGGGTCATTTCCATCAAACATGTATTTTGGAGATACTAAAAAGAAAAGAATAGTTAGGCTATGGATATTTTAGGTTTAGAAAAGAAGACGTTATCTGAATTAAGGTCAATGGCAAAGGAACTGGGGATTCCCCGGCCGATGCGCAGCAAGAAGGAATCGTTGATTCTGGACGTTTCCAGAGCGATGGGCGAATCTGAAGGCCTGGAAATACGCGGCGGCGTTCTGGAAATCATGAACGAGGGGATTGGCTTTTTACGCCAGAATTATCGCGTCGGTTCGGAAGATGTTTATGTTTCCCAGGCTCAACTTCGACGCTACGAACTGCGCTCCGGTGATATGGTCATCGGTCATGTGCGGCCCCCGCGAGAATCCGAGCGCCATTACGGTTTGTTGAAAGTTGAATATATCAATGGGCTCAGCCCGGATGAAGCTCGCAAACGACCTCGCTTTGAAAAACTCACCCCCATTTTCCCCGACCAACGTTTCAATCTTGAATACGATCCGACAGTCCTTTCGACCCGAATTATTAACCTGATCGCGCCGATCGGCCGCGGCCAACGTGGGATGATCGTTTCCCCCCCGAAAGCCGGTAAAACCACGATTCTCAAAGATGTCGCAAACGCTATTTCAGCCAATCACCCCGATGTCCGCCAGATCATGTCCCTGATCGGCGAGCGACCGGAAGAGGTGACGGATATGGATCGCTCGGTGGATGCGGAAGTGGTCGCTTCCACGTTTGATGAGCCTGTGACGGCCCATGTGCGCATGGCGGAGATCGCTTTGGACAGAGCTAAACGGCTTGTAGAATCAGGCCACGATGTGGTAATCTTGATGGACTCATTAACAAGGTTGGCTCGGGCGTATAACCTGGTGGTCAATCCCTCCGGCCGAACATTGTCCGGTGGTTTGGACCCCTCCGCCCTTTATCCGCCGAAACGTTTCTTCGGCGCAGCCCGGAACCTCGAAGAAGGCGGTTCCCTTTCGATCATTGCGACTTCGCTGATTGACACGGGCTCCCGCCTGGACGATGTCGTCTATGAGGAGTTCAAGGGTACCGGCAACATGGAACTGCACCTTTCCCGCCGCCTGCAAGAGCGTCGGACTTTCCCGGCCATTGATATTGAACGTTCATCAACCCGCCGAGAAGACCTCCTGCTTGGCCCTGATCTCCTGAAACGGTCCTGGCTGATGCGCCGGATGTATATACAAATGATCAGCGCACCTCCTCAGGGGGCTGGTATGGATATCGCAGTGGCGACCGAAGCGGTTATCCAGCAAGTTTCTCGGGCAAAAACCAACCTTGAATTTTTGGAGACTTTGAACGGCGAAGTCTAAAACGAAATTTCGAGGTGAAAACTTTGGAAAATTCATCACAAGAAAACAAACAACCTGAAAAAAAGACTCAGGGGCATCAGCTTTGGATTTCCTGGGTTGTGACTGCTGTGCTGGTTGCAATACTGGTCTCCGTTCTCTATTGGCAGCCGATCCTGGCCCGTCAATTGGATGAGCAATCGAGCGCTGTGGCGATTGGCCCGGCTGCGGATGTTTCCACTGAAGCCCTGGCGAATATGCCTTATTTTAAAATTAACGAAGCGGAAACCTATCTGCTGCGCCGGCCGGAGACTCAGACGATCGCGCCGACCCGTCCCCGGAGTGAACCGGTAGAATATACGGTGGAATCGGGGGATGCGATTTTCAGCATTGCTTCAAAATACAACATTACCCCCGAATCCCTGCTTTGGTCGAATTATGACGTCCTGAAAGATGATCCCCACTCCATCCGGCCTGGGCAGGTGTTGACGATCCCGCCGACCGATGGCATTCTCTATGAATGGGAAGAAGGGGACACGGTCGAGACTGTTGCTGCTGAATTTGAGGCGAATGTGGATGATATCCTCAGTTGGTCCGGCAACCAGTTGGACCTGACCAACCCTGAGATTGAGACCGGGGATGTAGTCATGATCCCGGGCGGGCAGCGTGAATTCCAGCAATGGGTCGTCCCGACCTATTCCGTCGGCGGTGACGGGGTGTTATCTTCCCTCCCGTCCAACTGTGTGCTCACGGATAACACCGCTTATTATTACGGCACCGGTTTCTTGATCTGGCCCGCCGCCAATCATTACCTCTCCGGGAATGATTACTGGTCCGGCCACCTGGCGATTGATATCGCGGCCGGCACGGGCGCGCCCATCTATGCCTCCGACTCCGGCATCGTGACTTTTGCGGGCTGGAACAGCAATGGCTATGGTTACGTGGTGATGGTGGACCATCTGAATGGTTATTCCACACTCTATGCCCACCTCAGCCAAATTGCTGTGTCCTGCGGCTCGGGTGTTTATCAGGGTCAGGTCCTGGGTTATGCCGGTTCAACCGGCAATTCCACCGGCCCCCACCTGCACTACGAGGTGCGTTATCTGGGCGGGTTCCTCAATCCGTGGACCGTTCTGCCCTGATTGAACCATGATATAATCGCATATCCAGAATGCTCCAGTAGCTCAAATGGATAGAGCAAGGCACTCCTAACGCCTAGGTTGGGGGTTCGAGTCCCTCCTGGAGCATCACTTAAAATCAAAAAGCGCCCACAATTTGGGCGCTTTTGTTATTTAACTCAGGATCCCTGGCTACCAATCCAGGTCATTATCGTCGAAATCCAGATCGAGGTCATCCATATCGTCCTCATCATCTTCGGGGTCACGGCGGACCCAGAGCACCAGCAGATCGCCGTCGTCCGAATCGACCGCCTGAGCGGCGACAATCGGGACTTCACGGGTCAGGCCAATGGGATCACGGTATTCAAGGAACATGGTGGTCTTGTCGGCCCAGGCTTTATGGCAGCGTTCCAGCAGGGCGTTCCCGTTAAAGGTGCGCAGTGTGGTTCGGGCGGTGTCATAAAGGTAGGGACCTTCACTCAGGCCAGCCGTCCAACCATTCATGCCCATAATAATATCGGTTTCAACAGAGTCGAAATTCGGTGTAGGGCCTTCAATGATCGTAATTTTGTTTTCCATTCTTCATATCCTCGAGAGGATATTACCACATAAAATGGCGGCAGGCTAGATATTTGACTTGCCTTTAAACCCCAGTTTTTGACCAGTTTTTTAGGGCGCCGGAATGTTATAGAACCAGTTATAAGCGTAAAAACCACCGACGGTTGATTCCAGCCGGATGGATATTCTCTCTTCACCCTGCAGGGCCGCGGGGATGTTGAAAGTCTTTGAGAAAGCGCCGCCTTCGGTGGAGGTGATGGTGGCCACTTCGATGCCATCCACGCCCTGGGTCCACATCTTGCCCATCCTTACCGTCCATTCAAAGCCGGGTGGGAAGTTATTGGTAAGGATCGTCACCTTGCTGTCTTCCACCACAGAACTGATGGAGAAAGTGGGGATGCCGGTGTAACCGGGGAGGGTTGTGGTTGGGGCGGTCGTGGTGGGTGAAGGCGCTGCCTCCGGGCTGTTATAGAACCAGTCGTAGGAATAGAAGTAATTGTCCGCAGTTTGCAGACGGATGGCGATCAAATTCTCCCCATAGAGCGCCTCGGGGATGTCGAAAGTCTTCTCAAAGCTGCCGCCTGCGCCGGAATTGATCGTGGTTACCTGGATGCCACCCACGCCCCGCGTGCCGAACTTACCCATCAGGACCAGGAAGTCCTTATTGGCGGGGTAGTTATGGGTTTGGATGGTGACATCCTCGTCCTTATTCACCTCAAGGATAGAGATGGTCGGGATGCCGGTGTAGGTTATCACCGGGTTGATCATTCCCCCGCTGACGCCGGCCGCGTTCACGAACCAGGTGTGGAGCACCAGGCTGCTGTCCTCGGATTGGAAGCGGATGGCCAGTTTCTCTTCATCCGCCAGGCTGGCCGGGATGTCGAAGGTCTCGGTGAGGTCGCCGGCCGTGCCGGAATTCACCGTCCCGACCTCGACGCCGCCAAGGCCCTGAGTGCCATATAGGCCCATCAGAACCGTGAAATCTTCACTGGTGGGGAGGTCGGTGGCTTTGATCGTTACGGTTTCACCGGGGTCAACGGCGCTGGCTGTGATGGCCGCGCCCAAGGCAAGCTCTTCTATTGGGACGCCGCCATCGTGGGAACCATAGTCGGAGTTGTAGAACCAGTCATAGGCGTAGTATCCACCGTAGGTGGATTCCAGCCGGATGGCGATCGTCGATTCGGCATACAGGGCGGTCGGGATGGGGAAGGTCAGTTTAAGGGTGCCGCCTGCCCCGGAATTGATCATCCCGATCAGGATGCCGTCCACCCCTTTGGTGCCGAAAATGCCCATTCGGACCTCAAAATTCAGGTTAGCCGGGAAGTTGTAGGTCACGATGGTGACCTTATCGTTCTGCGTGACGCCCTGAATGGCGGTGGTGGGGATAGTCAATGCCTGTGCCTGGCCGTTGACGACCAGCAGGACAACAAGCATTGCCAGGATTGAGATAACGGGTAGTTTTTTCATTTTCTTCATCCTTTGTATAGATGGTTTTTCCATTACTTAATGATATCCAAAATTTCCTGAGTAAGGTTCTTAAATTGTTTGGACGCCCGTGAATTGGGTGCATAGTTCATAATGGGTATCCCGGCCAGTTGGCTCTCCGGCAGCTTGATGTCGCTGCCGATGGTGGTTTTGAGGAGCAGGGATTTGTTATGCTCTTCAATCTGCGCATAGACTCTTTTATGGAGCGTGGCTCTTTGGTCCAGCCTGGAGATCAACAGGCGATAGGTCAGCTCGGGATTAAAATGTTCCCGGGTGTGCTGGATCATCTGGTGCATGCTTTCGAGGGCCTGCAGGGAGAAATATTCACAAATCACCGGCAGGATCGCCAGATTGGCGCAGGCCAGTGCGTTCACCGAGAAAAGGGTAAACCCAGGCGGGCAATCCAGGATGATGATGTCATAATCCGGGATGCCGTCACCGGCCAGGATATTCTTCAGGAGCTGTTCACGGTTCTCCTTTTTTTGAAGGTCTTTGGACACGGAAGCCAACGAAGTTTGGGCGGGGATCAGATTCAGCCGCTTGATCATTGTGGGTTTGATCAGACTGGTGGGCGGATAAGTGCCCTGGAAGAGGTCGGTCGTGGAGCGTTGGACCCTGTTCAGGTTGATCCCAAAAGAAGCGGTCAGGTTACCGGAAGGGGCCAGGTCCAACAGCAGGACGGTCTTTCCGGATTGGGCCATCCCCGCGCCCAGACAGGCAGCCGCCGTGGTTTTGCCAACGCCGCCTTTTTGTTGGCAGAGGGCGATGATATAAGGCGATTGGGTTGGTTTGCGATCCTTACCCGGGGCCATCCGGTCACTCCCATCAAGTGCTTGAATATTAAGATTATACAAGAATACCCTTCCTTCTTCAATGTGACCGCCTTTCTTTGAATTTGATAAGGGTTCGCCTTATGATGTTTAAAAGAAAAAGCCGCCTCAATTTTGAGGCGGCTGGACTGCGTTGGATGATTATTTCGCGTTGATCTTGATCGTCCGGGGTTTGGCTTCTTCAGCCTTCGGGACAACCAGGGTCAGGACGCCATTTTCGAGGCTGGCTTCGACATTGGCGGCATTCAGCGGCACGGGAAGGGTGATCACCCGGTGGAATTTTCCACCCGGAATTTCAGCCATCAGGTAGTTGGCGTCTTCTTCGTGGTCAGCTTTGACCTCACCGGAGATGGTTACGATCTCGTTGACAATTTGGATGTCGAGGTCATCTGCACTGACGCCGGGCAGCAGGGCTTTGATGGTGAAAGCATCATTATCCGCCATGACATCAATGGGGAAGTTAAGTTCTGCAGTAAAGTTCTCGTCCCAGGCTCGCGCAATTTTTTCCAACATGTGGCGCCGATGAGCAAGATGGGCAGGGGTTACATATAAAGTCATTTTATCCTCCATTAGAAGTTAAGTTTCTGGTTTTCTAATCATCTTGATATTAAGTTGCTTGTGTTAACACTCCATAGGTAAAAAATCGGAGAAATATAAGAGATCGCAAAATTTGGCTGTTTTGCCTTTTTTTAGTTACAATAACCAGAATATGAAAATTGAAAAGAAGGATATGGTTAAAATAAAGGGGCTTCTGGCAGGCGTTTTCTTAATGATCTTGGCCGTGGTGAGCTTTATTCTGCTCTATCGCCACTATCTTTCGCCAAGTAGGCGCACCCGTAAAGTGATGGATTTTATCCTGAACCCAAACAAATCCAGCGAACCGCAGGTTGAAGCGCTCTCTCAATGTGGCGATGTGCCCTTTCTGATGCCTTCTTCCGGTATGATTGGCTTCATCTGGGAGGATTCCTTCCGGATCGGGCATCACCACACGGGGATTGACATCTTTGCCGGGACGGATGCCGGCCTGACGCCGGTTTATGCTGCCTATGACGGCTATCTGACCCGGCTGGAAGATTGGAAATCTTCCCTGATCATCCGCATCCCGGCGGATCCCCTCCAGCCCGACCGGCAGATCTGGACCTACTACACCCACCTGGCCGATGCGGATGGCACCCCTTTGATTGACGAGGCTTTCCCGGCCGGGAGTGAAGAGGTCTTTGTGAGCGCGGGGACTTTTTTGGGCTATCAGGGTAATTATTCCGGCACACCGGGGAATCCCACGGGCGTCCATTTGCATTTCTCGATCGTGATGGATGACGGCCAGGGCGGTTTTTTGAATGAGCTAAAGATCAGGAATACCCTTGATCCCAGCCCTTATTTCAACCTGGCTTTGAACAGGGAGGATAATCCCGGGGAAATTCCGGCCTGCCAGCAGCCCTGACAGGCAGTGGAAGGGGTTTAATCGTATAATTAACGCAGTTTGGGTGGACGATCTGGTGCGAAACGGAGTAGCTGATGGAATCAATTTCAAACCATACTTATCTTGAAACCGAATATCCGGGTGTTACCCTGGGCGCTGTCCAGTCTAAAAAGGGCTTGTTCCTGGTGGATGCGCCTTTCCGAATGGAAGATCAGCGCGCCTGGAGTCAGGAACTGCTGGGGCTGGAGGCGGGTTCTGCACGCCTTTTAGTGATGCTGGACCCCCATATTGACCGCACTTTGGGCGTTCGCGCGATGGAAACCGAGGTAATTGGTCAGGAGAACTGTGTCCCAATTTTGCGAACCCGTCCCACGGCCTTTCGCAGCCAGGAACTGGACGCTGGCTCGGACTGGGAGCCTTTTAGCCTTCCCGCCAACCTGCGTTGGGCGCTTCCAGACCTGACTTTTTCCGATTCGCTAAAGTTCTATTGGGATGAACTCCCAATGGTCCTGGAGCATCACCCCGGCTCACACATCGCCGGCACCTGGCTGAGAGTGATCGCTGACTCGGTGGTGTTCATTGGCGACACCGTGGTTACGAATCAACCGCCATTTCTGGGCTACGGCGATTTGGAGGCTTGGGTGGCGGATTTGGAATTGTTACTCTCGGAAGAATATAAAGGAGTTAAAATTGTCACCAGCCGAAGTGCAGTGGTCCGGCTGCGGTCGATTGAGAAAATGCGTAATTTTCTGGAAAAAACCCGG
>Ga0272443_10001917_pt1 | contig 28240 bp, 19 predicted proteins | sample SSMAcet12_FD_193581 | JGI IMG/M metagenome (GOLD analysis project Ga0272443, IMG submission 193581) | Marine sediment archaeal communities from Little Sippewissett salt marsh, Falmouth, MA, United States - SSM-Acet-12 | ecosystem: Environmental > Aquatic > Marine > Wetlands > Sediment ... | reverse complement strand
CAGTATTCGAAAACCCTTTCAAAGGGGTTGGGAATAAAACCGCCGATAACCAGGCCAAACCCTTTGTCGATCCACGTTGAAGCAATCACGGCCGCACAGCCTGCAGCAAGAATACCTTCCCGCCTTCGCGTTGCCGGGACAAGCAGAAGGAAAAGCGCGACAATCGCGAATATCACGGATGCCCACATCCACGGTGCGAGCTTACTCGCATGTCCTTCAAACCCCGAGAATAGATATTCGAAGGAATGCATATGACCCGGTATCTGGCTATAAAAGGCCGTAAAGACCTCAAGAAGCAAGAAAAATATGTTGAGCACAAACGCATAGGTAACAATCCCACCGAGGGTCCTGATTTGCTCTTTTCCAGGATCAAATGAGCTGACTTTTCGAATGATCAGACACAAAAGGATCAACAAGGCAGGGCCTGAAGCAAAAGCCGAGGAAAGAAATCGAGCCGCCATAATGGCCGTCAACCAGTAGTGTCTGCCGGGGATTCCCGCGTACAGAAACGCTGTCACCGTGTGGATACTGAATGCCCAAGGGATTGAAATATAAATAAGGACCTTAACCCACTTCTGATAATGAATCCCCTTTCGCTCAGCGCTCAACACATTCCACCCGATGATCAGGTTCAATAGCATATAGACATTGAGAACAATCATATCCCAAAAAAGGATGGATGTCGGATTGGGGTAAATCATGATATTGAGCATCCTGGGCAGATTACCGAGATCCACCATCACAAATAGGCCACACATAACGATGGCGGCAATGGCCAGAAATTCCCCTAGAATGGTGATACGGCCGAAAGCCTTATAGTCATGCAGGTAATAGGGCAGCACGACCATGACCCCTCCTGCTGCCACACCGACAAAGTAGGTCAGCTGACCAATATAAAACCCCCAGGAGACATCTCTGCTCATTCCCGTAACTTTCAGGCCTACCTTAAACTGATACAGATAGAAAGCAAAGCCCATGCCTATGAGAAGAAGCAGGAAAATAATCCATCCCCAGTACTTTTGATCTCCTTTAATCGCCTTTTCAAGCATAACCACCTCACACGATATAAAAAACATTCGGTTCTGTGCCGAGCTCCGGTTTACGCCGAATCGTATAATGCTTACGGAGCAATTCTCTCACAGCAGAATCAGGATCATCCAGATCACCAAAGGTCAACGCATTTTTCTTTATCTCATTGGCTGCCTCAACACATGCCGGTAACTGTCCTTTGGCCAGGCGTTCGGCACAGAATGTGCATTTTTCCACGACTCCCATTGAACGCGTCGGATATTTCACATTGGTCGGAAAATCCGGATTTTTTTCTTCAGGTGCCTTTCTTGGGTCTCCCCAGTTGAAACTCCTAACCCCGAAAGGACATGCAGCCATACAGAATCGACACCCGATGCATCGATGCTGATCCATCATCACAATGCCATCTTCCCTTTGCCATGTGGCTTTGGTCGGACACACCCTGCAGCAGGGCGGATTGGTGCAGTGATTGCAAAGGAGGAGGAAATGACGATGCTTGATATCATCACCGATAAAATCGTGTTTCTGGCCGGGAAAGGTGTGCGCGTATTCTTCTTTCCACATCCACTTGATTTCAACTTTAGGGTCGTCGAGGTCAGGCACATTATGTTCTCGGTGGCAGGCCTGGATGCAGACGTCCATGAGTTCATCATCCAATGCGTTCGCGTCGATGACCATGGCCCATCGTTTTCCTTTCGTTACCGGAGGCGTATCCAACTGCGCTTCAACCTTACCCGGGGCGACCCACTCAATGGCTGTTTTTCCACCCAAACCCAAAAGTCCCGTAAGCCCCGCTATCTTCAAGAACGCTCTTCTATCAACACCCATTACTTGTTCTCCTTCGGTTCAATGTGACAGTCCCAACAATACGGGTCTATACCCATATAGTTGTGGCATTCATCACAAAACTTGGACTTGTTGGAGTGGCAATCCATGCAGGTTACCTGAAGGCTCTTGTAGTATACCTTCTTTTGCACATCCTTGTAATGCCTTTCACCAGCGTTGGCCGTCGCATCTTCTATGTCTGCTAAAACGCGCAACTGCCAGGTCCCTTTGCTTGTGTCGTAATACCTCTCGCCGTCCCTGACGACCGTGTGCCGCCAATCGTCCAGGAGTTGCATATGATATTCCCGCATATAAGGCGTTGGTGCCACGCACGCCCCAGCCTCTTTCGCCTTGGGCGTCAGTTCCGGCTTCGGTGCAACGCCGGCCCGCCCCCCCCTGTCATAGAAAAAAGGCCACAGAAATAGGACCAAAAGCCCGATAATCAGCCCTGTGATGATTTTACCGCCATCATACATCCTCTTCGTCCTCCATTCCGGGGAGAGGTTCTCCGCGCAGATTCATAGTCCTTTTCTTTTCCCCTTCAAAAACCAGTGCGTTTGCCACCATCTCGTGAATCCCGGTCACTTCCACTTCAGGCACCCAGTATTCCATCAAATTCGGCAAAACAGCCCTGTCAATGGCACAGATACAAGCAAGCATATTGACATCATGTTTCTCGTGTACATGTTTTACGGCATTTGCACGGGGAAGCCCTCCCTGCATCCTCAATTCCATATTTTCACCGGCGTTCAGCCCGGCGCCGCTCCCGCAGCAGAACGTCTGCTCTCTGATAGTGGAAGGTGGCATTTCATAAAAATTGTTACACACATTCTTGATCACGTATCTTGGCTCATCAAGCAAACCCATCCCCCGGGCCGGGTTACAGGAGTCATGAAATGTGACCTTCAAGTGATCATTCCGGCTCGGATCCAATTTCAATTTATTGTTTTTGATCAGGTCCGCTGTAAATTCGATAATATGGGTCATCTTTGTCGTCTTTGCATTTTCGAACTTCGTCCCTGTAATGGGAGATACCGGTTCTTCGAGGAAATCCGCAGGGCCGTTAAACGTGTCCATATATTGATTCAGGACCCGCCACATGTGCCCACACTCACCCCCCAGTATCCACTTCACCCCCAACCGCTTGGCCTCAGCGTACATTTTGGCGTTCAGCCGTTTTGCCATTTCATGGGATGTGAAATAACCGAAGTTACCCCCTTCTGATGCATAGGTGCTCCAGGTGATATCAAGACCCAAACTTTTCAAATAATGAAATAGCATCATGTAGCCCATGCAGGTAAATGTACCCGGGTCGGCGAAGACATCACCGGAAGGGGTAATAAAAAGGATTTCCGCTCCTTTCCTGTTCAAATCCGGTTCCATCCGAATACCGGTAATATCCTCAATTTCATCGGTAAAAAAGTCCAACATATCTTTATAAGCATGAGGCTGGATACCGAGGTGGTTTCCTGTGCGGTAACAGTTAGCCACGGGTGCAGCGATCCAGTCGATATTGAGGCCCAAAAGATTAAGAAGCTCCCTCCCGATAATGGTGATCTCAGCCATATCGATCCCATATGGACAAAAGAGCGAACAACGACGGCATTCTGTGCATTGATAGCTGTAATACCACAAGTCTTTGAGCGCCTTTTCGTTAATGTCCCGGGCACCGGCAAGTTTTCCGAGTATTTTACCCCCGACTGTGAAATTCTTTCGGTAAAGCGATCTTAAGAGTTCCGCCCGCATTACCGGCATGTTCTTGGGATCTCCTGTACCAATAAAAAAATGACATTTGTCGGCACAGGCACCGCACCTCACACAAATATCCATGAAGAGCTTGAATGATCGGAACTTGTCCAGCCGCTCCTTCATCCCTTCATAGACGATTTCCTCCCAATTCTCGGGTAATTTCCAATCATCATCGAAAGGACTCCAGTCCCTCGGGTTTGGAAGGCCAACATATTCGAGATCCTTCGGTTTTGAACCATAGCAGGCAATACCCCGCCTGATCTCGGGCGGCGTATCGATCCAACCCTCAAACACGGGCGGCGTATGATCGATCTTCGCTAATTCCTCTGGTTTTGGTGTATCCGCCATGTTTACTCCTTCTCCGTTTCTTTTTCTTCTGCTTCTGCTTCAGTCCCTTTTTCTACCGGGATACCCGCCTCCACCATATGCTCTCTAAATTCATCCTCATATTCCTCATAGGTATGAGTCGCTACAGCATAATTCCATGGATTCACATGCCTGACAAAACGGTTGTTGTTGGATAGGTTTCGGGTGGGGCTTAAAAATATGCCGGCAAAATGCATTAATTTGCTAAATGGAAAATAGGCAATCAGCACACTCAGGATGAAAAGATGAATAAAGAATATCGTTCCAATTCCATCCGGAACGTGTGGGCTGAATCGAAATAACCCGATTGCCAATTCTTTGACCGCCTTTACATCTACCCTGATAAAATATCGCATCAAAATGCCTGTCAATCCCAAGGCCAGAATAAGAAACAAGGGAAAATAATCTGCAGGAAGTGAGATGTAGCGGATCTGTGAGATGTAGAGTCTTCTGACGAAAAGGTATGTCACACCTGCAAGGAGTAACAGATCCGAAATATAGACGCTGGGGACCCCCAGACCATTTACGGGCAAAACGCCCATTTGCAAAAATCCGTCAAGGCTTTCAAGCAGGTGTACAAAACCCGGGATAGGCTCTGCAAAAAATCTGAAGTGTCTTAAGAATATGACAAAAAACGAATAATGAAACACCAAAGCAGCAATCCAGAGCCATTTCTCAAACTCATAATCAATTTTTGGCCCCCCTTCGGCATTTCGATATTCAAGACGCGTATTCCTGAATAGTGAACGAAATGTCAGCACTTCAAAAATCATTCGAATGATGACACCCACATTATTCTTAGGATTGTCAATGGCACTGTGTTTGAACCCGGGAAGGGACCAATGCTGACCAGCGGTCGTGGGGATCCGAAAAGGCACCGGTGAATGGGCCCAGTCGACAACCCGTACAACAATCCCGACAATAAATGTGGCAATAGCCGCATACGGAATGATAATCCCAAAAAGCGTGCGCAAATCAAAGGCCCAAACACCCACCCAGGGAATCAATATCAAAACGCCAACCACTATGCCGGAAAAAAGGATACTGACAATAAAATTCATAAATCACTACCTCGTTTCAGTTATCGCTTTCAATCTTAGTTTCGAAATCTTCTGTTTTTTCAGCACTCCTGGTGCTGATGTTCGCACGCCTCAGCAAGCCTGATACCTGGCCCTGAACCTCCCTTACCCGGATTTCATAGATTTTCTGGCGGCACTGTGTATACATATCAAAGGCCAGAAGCGCCATGTTATCTATTGCCCTTTCAAATTCCTGAATGTCTTCAGACAAACTGTTTTCCTGGGCAGCAGCCTTTGACTCTTTTCCGATGATTCCTTTTAGCTGGATGATAAAACCGATGGCTTGGGAAGGCTTCAGGTCCTGAACCGCCCGGATTCGGATGATTTTATCAAGTGCAGAAGATCCATTTTTCGTCCCTCCCCCTTTGAGCAGATCATCGTAAAGAACCTCTACCGCTTCACTGATCGTTCTCCCGACGGGGTTCGCAAACTGGTTCTTCTCTTTTCTCAGGAATCTTTGAGCATCACCGGGGTAAGCAGCAAGGGTCAGGTCTCGCCATTTTTTTATGATTCTGGATCTTTTATCTGACAGGATGTCTTTTAGACTCGTATCCACGATTTCTCTTGTAATGCCAAGGCCTTTACGAAACTCCGATTTGCTTCCTTTTTATGTAAGTCCTCAATACCTATAGGTAAATCAACTGTCTGCCATTTCTCTGAGCTATTGATAAACTGTTTCCGAATTGCCTTGAATCAGGCATTTACAGCAATCCGTTTAACAATTGAAAATCAGCTAGCAGGTCTATAGACAAATTATATTTTCATGTCAAGGGAAAATGGACGACCCCAGACTCGCCTTTAAAAATTCACGGTTGAAACGGGCAATGTTGGTTATTTTTATCTCCTTCGGGCATGCGGCTTCACATTCCCTTTCGTTTGAGCAGTTCCCAAAACCACATGCATCCATGGCCTTTACCATGCCGAGGGCGCGACCGGCCGCTTCAGGTTTCCCTTGCGGCAGCAGCGCCAGTTGAGAGATCTTGGCCCCAACAAAAAGCATGGCCGAGGCATTGGGACACGCTGCGACACAGGCGCCGCACCCGATGCAGGCTGCCGCATCCATGGCAAGGTCTGCATCATCTTGGGATATGGGGATGCTGTTCGCCTCCGGGGCCTGCCCCGTGTTTACAGAGACATAACCCCCCGCCTGTATAATCTTATCAAATGAACTACGATCCACCACCAGATCCCTGATGATTCTGAATGGCCGTGCGCGCCACGGTTCAATGACAATGGTATCCCCGTCTTTAAAATGTCTCATATGGAGCTGACAAAGTGTAGTCCCAGACTCCGGTCCATGAGCCAGACCGTTAACCACCGCCCCACAACTCCCGCAAATGCCCTCACGACAATCATGATCAAAGGCAATGGGTTCTGTTCCGTCAACTGTCAGCTGCTCATTCACCACATCCAGCATCTCTAAAAATGACATATCCGTTGAAATATCTCTTGCCTCATATGTCTCCAAATGCCCTTTGTCATTCTGACCGTTTTGACGCCAGACCTTTAAGGTTAAATTGATCGTCTCACTCATTTATAACTCCTCTGTGCAAGCTGTACATTTTCAAACACAAGCGGTTCCTTATGAAGTGCCGGAGCTTTTCCAAACCCCTGGTACTCCCATGCAGCAACATAGCAGCAAGAATCATCATTCCTCTGAGCCTCATGCTCCTCTGTTTGAAATGCCTCATTGAAATGACAGCCACAGGATTCCTCACGGCTTACGCCATCGTCCACGAGCAATTCGGCAAACTCCAAAAAATCAGCCACCCGACCCGCCCTTTCCAGGGTCTGATTGAATTCTCCAGCTGACCCTGTAACCCTGACGTCTTCCCAAAACTGCTGGCGAAGCCTAGGAATAAGCTCCTTTGCCTTTTGCATACCCGTTTCATTCCTGGACATGCCGGCATACTCCCAAAGGATGTGACCCAATTCCTTGTGAAAATCATCAACCGTACGGCTTCCCTTTATTGAGAGCAATTTATTAATCCCCTCATTCACCAATTTTGCAGAATCTTCAAATGCAGAATGGCCCTCATTCACTTCGGGTAAATCAGTGCCTGCCAGATATCCGCCAATGGTGTACGGAATAACGAAGTAACCATCTGCCAGCCCCTGCATCAATGCGCTTGCGCCAAGTCGATTGGCTCCATGATCTGAAAAATTAGCTTCCCCGAGAACAAACAGGCCGGGAATCGTGCTCATCAGGTTGTAATCGACCCATAGCCCTCCCATGGTATAGTGTATCGCCGGATAGATCATCATAGGCGTTTTATATGGATCTTCGCCTGTAATCCTTTCATACATCTGAAAAAGATTGCCATATTTTTTTTGTATCACATCAACCCCGTCTCTCTCGATGGCATCTTTAAAATCAAGATAGACGGCAAACCCGGTTGGCCCTATCCCTCTCCCCTCGTCACACACCTGTTTTGCGTTGCGAGATGCCACATCGCGGGGAACCAGGTTTCCAAAACTCGGATACTTCCGCTCCAAATAGTAATCCCTTTCGGATTCAGGAATATCGTTTGGAGACCGCTTGTCCCCTGCCCGTTCGGGCACCCACACGCGACCATCATTTCTCAGGCTCTCACTCATGAGTGTCAGTTTAGACTGATAGGTTCCATGAACAGGAATACACGTGGGGTGGATCTGGACAAAAGAGGGGTGGGCAATATATGCCCCTTTTTTGTAGGCCCGCCATATGGCACTGACGTTAGAGCTCATGGCATTTGTAGAAAGGAAATAGGCATTGCCATAGCCACCCGTCGCCAATATGACGGCATGCGCGGCATAACTTTCCAACTCACCGGTGATGAGATTACGAACTACGATTCCCCGCGCAGACCCGTCCACAAGGACAATATCCATCATCTCTCGCCTTGGAAACATCTTCACTTTTCCGGCAGCCACCTGGCGCATCAGCGCACTGTAGGCGCCTAGAAGGAGCTGCTGACCTGTCTGACCTCTGGCATAAAAGGTCCTCGAGACTTGGGCACCCCCAAAGGATCGATTTGCAAGGAGCCCTCCATATTCCCTTGCGAACGGCACACCCTGGGCCACACACTGATCAATGATGTTATTGCTGATTTGTGCCAGACGATAGACATTTGCCTCCCTTGAACGAAAATCGCCACCTTTAATGGTATCGTAAAAGAGCCGCCAGATGCTGTCCCCGTCTCCCGGATAATTCTTGGCAGCATTAATGCCTCCCTGGGCTGCAATACTGTGGGCACGACGCGGGCTGTCCTGGAGGCAGAAGGTCTTGACGTTGTACCCCAGTTCCGCAAGTGTCGCAGAGGCTGAAGCGCCGGCAAGACCCGTGCCGACGACGATGATCTCAAATTTTCTCTTATTTGCCGGGTTAACCAGTTTTAGCTCAAAGCGATGTCTGTCCCATTTTTCCGCAAGCGGGCCTCCCGGCACTTTTGCATCAAGCTGCATATCTTAGCTCCTTATGCGATTAACGAAATAAAGATTGGAATAAGACCAAATCCGACGCCAAACACAACACTAACGGCAATCCCTAATTTCTGAATAATTGGCATGTACTTAGGGTGATTGGCGCCAAGGGTTTGAAATAGACTCCAAAAACCGTGACTGACATGTAAGGCAACTGCAATCATTGCGATGACATAGGTAATCATATACAGTGGGTTTTTTAATGTCGTGAACACCAGCCGAAAAAGCGTTTCATTGGTATGTTCGGCAAAATGAAAATTAATCAGATGAAATATAACAAAAGCCAGAATAATATAACCGGTATAGGGCTGTGTTATCGACCCTATTGTGCGGCCGCCGGCGATCTTGTTCATTTCATACCTCACCGGTCTTGCCATCAAATTTTGATAAAAAAGAAGCGTCCCGATCACTATGTGTATAATGGCAAAGGCCAAAAGACCCAGTTCCGCAACAGTGATCAGCGGTCCCAATGCATGGAGGTGCTCCACATAAGACGTAAACAGACCCTGTCCACCGTAAATCGTGAGGTTGCCGATTAGATGCACCATCAGAAAACCGACAAATCCAAGACCGGTGACCGCCATCATCAACTTTTTTCCGATGGAACTGCCCAGCGTATTTATGAACCAAGTCATCTCTTTCTCCATAGCTTAGATATATTTTGCACGCCTACCCTGCCATTTTCTTGTACGTTTCGTATCTTGTCTGCATGTCTTCTTCAGCCTTTTGAAAAAGCGCTTCAGCCTCCGCCGGGAAGGTTCGGGTTAGGCTCGAATAACGCACTTCGCCCATCAGAAATTCCTTAAAATCCCCTTTGGGCTCTTTGGAATCAAGGATAAAAGGGTTCTTCCCTTCCGCCTTAAGTGACGGGTTGTACCTGTAGAGGGACCAATATCCCGTCTCCACGGCCTTCTTTTCTTCTTCCTGACTCAACCCCATATTGATACCGTGGTTAATGCATGGGGCATAGGCAATGATTAAGGAGGGTCCTGGATAATTCTCTGCCTCTAAAACGGCCTTCAGCACCTGGTTTTTGTTGGCCCCCATGGCAACAGAGGCGACATAGACATATCCATATGTCATGGCCATGCGACCTAAATCCTTTTTTCGTGTCGGTTTACCACCCGCAGCAAACTTGGCCACTGCGCCCGTGGGTGTCGACTTAGAGGCCTGGCCACCGGTATTGGAGTAGACCTCTGTGTCCAGCACCAGGATATTGACATCGTGACCCGATGCAATGACATGATCAAGACCCCCATAACCGATGTCATAGGCCCATCCGTCGCCGCCAAATACCCAGATGGATTTCTTGGTCAGATAGTCGCTTCTGTCCAGAATATCAATAAGGAGCGGGTTAAAGTCTTCACTCTCGGAATTTGAAAGTTCAATTTCAATAAGATCAACGATCTGCCGGCCAAGCGCCTTAGACTTCTCGCCGTCATTCATGTTCTCGAGCCATTCCCCGAATGCCTCATTAAGGTCCTTCGAGACCCCTTTTTCTCTGGCCTCTCGAATGAGATCGGCCAATTTTTCACGTCTCTGGGTAACCCCTAATTCCATGCCAAAACCATATTCTGCATTGTCCTCAAAAAGTGAATTCGCCCACGCCGGACCATGCCCATCCTCATTAACGGTGTAGGGACAGACAGGGGCTGAGCCACCATATATGGAAGAGCACCCCGTCGCGTTTGCAATCATCATACGATCACCAAAGAGCTGGGTGATGAGTTTCACATAGGGTGTCTCGCCACAGCCGGGACAGGCCCCTGAAAACTCAAAGAGGGGCTGTCGGAACTGGCTTCCTTTTACAGACGTCATGGGCATCAGGTCATCTAAGATGGGAAGCCCTTCTGAAAAAACATGATTGGGCACCTGCAGCTTTGTCTGGGTGCCAAGGGGTTTCATAACTAGGGCTTTTTTCTTTGAAGGACAAACCTGGGCGCAGTTGCCGCACCCGGTACAGTCGAGAGGGCTTATCTGGATCCGGAAACGCAACCCTTTAAGCTCCTTTCCTTTCGCCTCCACGGTCACAAAATCCTTGGGGGCATCTTTTAGATCCGCTTCGCGAGCAAGTACCGGTCTTATAACCGCATGAGGGCACACAAAGGCACACTGGTTGCACTGGATGCAGTTTTCTGCCTGCCACTCGGGTACATTGATGGCAACACCCCTTTTCTCATATTGGGTGGTGGCGGTTGGAAAGATCCCGTCCGGGGGCATGGCGCTCACAGGGAGCTTGTCCCCTTGCTGGGCCAGCATGGGTCGCATGACATCCGTAACAAACTCAGGCTCATCTTTTTCCATATAGGCTTCCTGACCGGCCATTGCCCACGATTTTGGAACAGCGATCTTTTTTAAGGCGCCAATGGCATTGTCTACCGCATCAATGTTCATCTTGACCACCTTGTCTCCCTTTTTCCCGTATGTTTTTTTGATGGCATCTTTCATGTAATTAAATGCCTCATCGGGGGGAATGACACCCGATATTTGAAAAAAGGCTGCCTGCATGATCATGTTGATGCGTGCACCCAGACCCAGTTTGGCAGCGATCTTGACCGCATCAATGTTGTAAAAATTTATCTTCATCTGGGCAATCTTGCGTTTCATGCGATCGGGCAGTTTTTCAGCCATCTCTTTTGCGGTCCAGGGGGAATTTAAGAGAAATGAGCCCTCTTCCCTAATTCCCTCCAAGATATCATATTGGTCAACAAAGGCGGGGTTATGGCACGCTATGAAGTCAGACTTCGTCAGGAGATAAGGAGACTGGATTCTTTCAGGAGAAAACCTGAGATGGCTCATGGTGATTCCCCCGGACTTTTTGGCATCATAGGCAAAATAGGCCTGCGCATACATGTCCGTGTTTTCTCCGATGATCTTGATGGCGTTTTTGTTAGCGCCAACCGTACCGTCTGCACCCAGACCCCAAAATTTACACCGCACCGTTCCTTTGGGTGAGGGATCAATCTCCTCGGGAATCTCGAGCGAGGTATGACCCACGTCATCCACAATGCCCACCGTAAAATGGTTTTTGGGTGCCCTGGACCGTAAACTGTCAAATACGGCCTTGACCATGGTGGGGGTAAAATCCTTGCTTCCCAGTCCATACCGGCCACCCGCAATAACCTGGTCTTCGCCCCTTTCCTGAAAAACCGTACATACATCCTGGTATAGTGGCTCACCTAAAGAACCCGGGGCCTTGGTCCTGTCAAGCACCGCAATCCGCTGTGCCGTGGCAGGCAGGACACCTAAAAAATGCTCCCTGGAAAACGGCAGGTAAAGACGGACCTTGATTAGCCCGACCCGTTCACCCAACCCGGTCAGATAGTTGACGGTCTCTTCGATTACATCGCAACTGGAGGCCATGGACACAATGACCCGCTCCGCCTCAGGATCTCCCACGTAGTCAAAGAGATTATACTGCCGCCCCACAAGCGCACTCACCTTTGCCATCTCTTCTTCCACAATATCAATAATACGATCATAATAGGGATTTGAGGCCTCCCGGTTTTGAAAAAAGATGTCAGGGTTCTGGGCTGTCCCCCTGAGCTGGGGATACTCCGGATTCATGGCCCTTGACCTGAATTCCTCGATGGCGTCCCAATCCACCAGTCTGGCCATATCATCGTAGTCGATCAGTTCTATCTTCTGGATCTCCTGGGAGGTCCTGAATCCATCAAAAAAATGAACAAAGGGTAAACTGGTTCGGATACTGGCAAGATGCGTTACCAGGGCCAGGTCCATCACCTCCTGGACAGAGGCAGAGGCAAGGAGAGAAAACCCTGTTTGACGGACCGCGTTGATGTCCGAGTGATCCCCAAAAATAGAAAGGGCATGGGTGGCAATCGCCCGGGCGGAGACGTGAAAAACGGTTGGCATCAATTCCCCTGAGATCTTATACATATTGGGAATCATCAGTAAAAGCCCCTGGGAGGCCGTAAACGTCGTAGACAACGCACCCGAAGATAGCGCCCCGTGAACAGCGCCGGCTGCGCCCGCCTCCGACTGCATCTCCACAACCTTCAATACCTGACCAAAAATGTTCTTTCTTCCATGGGCGGCCCATTCATCAGCGTATTCTCCCATATTGCTTGATGGCGTAATGGGATAGATCGCTGCCACATCACTCATGGCATAAGCCACATGAGACGCGGCTTCGTTTCCTTCTATGGTTTTTGTTTTCTTAGACATGATATTTTCCTTTCAATAAACACTGTTTAAAATATGGGTTAATTCGATAAAATATCTTCAAAAAAATCGTTTCCCTTGTCATCCATGATGATAAAGGCGGGAAAATCCTTGACCGTGATTAAAAATATGGCCTCCATCCCCAGTTCAGGATATTCAAGTGTCTCAACATCTGTGATGCACTCTTTTCCCAACCGGGCAGCAGGCCCTCCTATGGATCCCAGATAGAATCCCCCATAGGTTTTACAGGCATCCCTTACTTCGCCTGAACGGTTCCCTTTGGCAAGCATAACCAAAGAAGCCCCTTCTTTTTGAAAAATGGGGACATAAGGATCCATACGTCCTGCCGTTGTGGGGCCGAAAGAACCGGAAGCATACCCGCTGGGCGTCTTTGCAGGGCCAGCATAATAGATAATATGATCTTTTAAATACTGGGGAAGCCCTTCACCCCTGTCCAGACGTTCCTTCAGTCTGGCATGGGCAATATCCCTGGCAACGACAATTTTGCCGCTAAGCTTCAAGGGTGTTGCGACCGGGTACTGACTTAATTTTTCACGGATGCCATCCATGGGCCGGTCAAGATCTATCCTGACGGCATCTTCATCCGTTGCCTCCGGCTCTGGTAAAAACTGGGCGGGATGGGTTTCCAGCCGCTCCAAAAAAATGCCGTCCCTTGTAATCCTGGCTTTGACATTTCTGTCGGCACTGCAGCTCACACCAAGCCCAACAGGGCAGGAAGCCCCATGCCGGGGCAACCGAATCACCCGAACATCAAGACAGAAATACTTACCCCCAAACTGGGCGCCGATACCCAGTTTTTGTGACGCAACGAGTAGTTTTTCTTCAAGCTGCGTGTCCCTGAAGGCCTGCCCCCATTCATTTCCTGCGGTCGGAAGTGGGTCCAGATAGCCTGCGGATGCAAGCTTCACTGTTTTAAGATTAGCTTCGGCAGACGTTCCCCCGACAACAAATGCAAGGTGATAGGGAGGGCAGGCAGCGGTCCCGAGGGTTTTCATCTTGCGAGTCATGAAATCCAGCAGGGTATCAGGATTCAATACGGCCCTGGTTTCCTGATACAGAAATGTTTTGTTGGCAGACCCCCCTCCCTTGGCGATAAATAAGAACTGATACGCATCCCCTTCAGTGGCATACAGATCAATCTGAGCGGGTAAATTGCAACCGGTATTTTTTTCCTCGTACATGGTCAGGGGAGCATTTTGGGAATAGCGAAGGTTGTTTTTCGTATAGGCATTGAATATGCCTCTGGACAGGGCCTCTTCATCGGAAAAACCTGTCCACACCTGTTGACCTTTCTTACCGATAACAATGGCTGTCCCTGTGTCCTGACACATGGGGAAGATTCCCTCTGCTGAAATCACTGCGTTTTTCACCATTTCCAGCGCCACAACCTTGTCATTGACAGAGGCTTCAGGGTCTTCCAGGATACCGGATAGCTGTTTGAGGTGGGATCTCCTGAGCAGGTGAGACACATCTCTGAATGCCTCTTCGGCTAACAAAGTCAACCCTTCAGGATCAATTATAATCATCTGCCGGCCATCTAAAGACTCGGTTGCAACATAGTCCTTAGTGAGCAGGCGATATTCAGTTGTATCCTTGCTAAGCGGAAACGGATCCTGGTATACAAATTCAGTCATTTAAAAAAAAGGCCTCCTTTTATGGAAATCAGCCCTTCGGAAAAATTCGGGGGTTTCTTACATGCTCTTACATACCTGTTCCAGGGCTGCAGCCATGGCCTCATCTTCTTTACGGATATCTTCCAGGGTCTTGGGTTTTACCTCAGCCGGTCTTTCCTCTAATCCGTATTTCCACTTCAGGAACTGCTCACCGGTTGTGTGATAAAGGGAATAGATGAGTAGATCAAAATCATCCTTCGCCAGGTCCCCTATCGCTTCCCTGTTTGCCTCCAGCTCAGGCTCCAGATAATCAGCCGCACGACCCGTAACTGGTGTATCCCCCCGCTTGTATCCCTTAAGCACCGTCTTCTGGACCTCTGGGTCTATGGGTGTGGGTGTCTTGCCGTAAAGGCCATACACAAGATCCTTCACCTCATTGGTCACCATCTTGTATTTGCCAAAAAGAACATTTAACACGGCCTGTACCCCCACGATCTGAGACGTGGGCGTCACAAGGGGCGGGGTTCCCAACTCTTTTCGTGCAACCGCCACCTCTTTGTACACCTCTGCCAGCCGGTCAAGGGCCTTGGCCTCTTTGAGTTGACTGACCAGATTGGAAATCATACCCCCTGGCACCTGATGCGCCAGAACACCGGTGTCAATCACAGACATCTTGTTTTTGGCCAGGTAATCCCTGTACTTGGGTGCAATGGTCTCCATATAATCACCCAGCTCTAAAAGAAGACTCAGCTCAAAACCCGGGTCCCGGGTCGTCCCGTAAAGCGTCGCCACAAAGGGTTCCACCGCGGGCTGAGAGGTCCTTAAGGCAAAAGGCGCCAGACAGGTATCCACAATGTCCACCCCCGCTTTGATGGCCTCAAGATAGACCATAGATGCCATGCCGCTGGTATAGTGCGTGTGAAGGTGAATGGGTATGCTGATCACCTTTTTTAATTCCGTAACGAGCCTGGCAATATCAAACGGGGCCATGATCCCGGCCATGTCCTTGAGACACAGGGTATCTGCCCCCATATCTTCAATCTCTTTGGCCTTTCCCAGATAATAGTCAAGGTTAAAAACCTCACCCCCCATCAGTCTTTCCGTTAAGGAATAGCAGATGGTCCCCTGAAAATGTTTGCCATTGGCCTTGATCCGTTCCACCACGGTCTGGAAGTTTCGGAAATCATTGAGTGCATCAAAGACGCGAAAGACGTCCATACCGGCCTCACACGTCTTATCGACAAACAATCTGGCCACATCATCCGCGTAGTTGCGATACCCCACCAGATTCTGCCCTCTCAAGAGCATGGAAAAGGGGGTCTTTTTGATATATTTTTTCAAGGTCCTGATACGATCAAAAGGATCTTCCCCTAAAAATCGGTGCATGGTATCAAAAGTCGCGCCGCCCCACACCTCCATGGCCCAGAACCCCACACTGTCCATCTTCTCGGCAATGGGAAGCATATCTTCGGTCCTCATCCTTGTGGCCAGCGTTGACTGATGACCGTCCCGGAACGTATTATCCTGAATCTTGAGCGGATTTTTCGGTCCGCCTTCCAAAAAATCGTTCATTTTAGACCTCCATTAAGTTAGAGAAATTGTGATCTGATCAAAAAAATGAAACCATTGTATAACAAAAAATTTGGAAATCAAGTTTTTAGTATGTTCCAAAATTTCAAACCTTTTTTTGCCAAATATCTTGCGTTGGTCCGGCTTTTTTATCACCACAGGTCTTAAGGCTCCTTCAATCGTATTCTTATCGCAACAAACCCACCATTTAAAATATTAAAGCATTATCATTTGGGCAAAAAGGGATAAACATATCGTGCCGTAGCGACTTCTTTGGGCCAGACGATTTCAAGCCGGCCATCTATCCACTGAACCAAGTACGTCGGCTGTCTGTTCTGCTGTGTTTTTTTGTCATAGGAGACGAACTTTACGGGGCCGAACACGGTCATCATCTCGGTCTCAGAGAGGGCATCGCGCACAGTTTTTGGTGTCATGGGGTCAGCCCTTTTTAATGCATCAGCAATAACCGTCATGGCCGCGTAGGCCTGTGCACCATGGTAGCCTGGGGGGGTCCCATACGTTGCCACAAACCTGTCAAAATAGTCCCTGGCGCCGGTGTAGGGGACGGATGGGGTCCAAAGCGTATGAGAATAGACATATTCTGCAGCTTCACCTGCATTCTTTTGAAACTCAGGCAGTGCATACCCGGATGCATTTCCAACAAAGAGTTTGGGATTGAGATTGAGCATTTTGGCCTGTTGCATAAAAAATGATGCATCCATTGGCGAGAAATGCATATAAACAAGATCCGGATCTTTTGCCTTTACCTCCAAAAAAAACGGCGCTAACTCAGCGGCACCCGCATCATAGCCTTGGTTCATGACCACCGCTATGCCCGATTCTTGACAGAGTTTAACAAATCGTTTGGCGCCAAACAGGCCTGAATTGGTATTTTCATGGAGGATTGCGGCCGTTTTGACACGGGCCACCTTTCTCAGAAATGACGTGAGGGTCTTGGGATGCTCGCTCACCGGCGGATTGATCCTGAAGATATACTTCCAGCCCTGCTCCGTAATCTTGTCGGCTGAGGCTGTATTTACCAGGAATGGGACTTTTCGCTTTTGCGCCACGGTCGCGGCTGCCCAGGTCGCTGAGCTAGACCATCCGCCGCCAACGACAACCACCTCATCCTGTACAATCAATTTTTCAATGGCCGAACGGGCCACATCAGGCCTTCCGGTTGTATCTTTGATGATCAGGTCTATTCTATTGCCGTTTACCCCACCGGCGGAATTAATCTCTTCCACGGCCATTCGAAATGATCTTTGTTCCATTTCCCCAAACCTGGCCAACTTGTCAGACAACGGGAGGAGCACACCCACCTTGATGTTTTCAGCCAAGACCGGGGCCCCAGCGATTGAGCCCATAAAAAGCAGAGACAAAAATAACCCTAGCAACTTGAGCCTTTTTTTCATAAAAATCCCCTTTCGCAAGCGTTATACCTCCAATTCGGACAAGCCGGACCCAATCAGAAGTCATCCTTGGAGACAGTATAGCATTTTAAATCCTCACTGATAAAACCGGTGGGAGGAATGCCGATTTAAGGTTCATCCGGTTAATGAGTGCGCCTCAAGACAACACATAGTTGCGGAGCTGAAGGTTGAAGCGGTCTTTTCGTAGTGACTGCTGGAAGGCCTTCGTGATTTCAGACTGTTATGGGTTGGGGGACCCCGTGGCATCGACGTTCCGAAGGAACGGCGGTGAACAGCGGAGGGGGGAGGCTTCACCCGCCCATAACTGACTGAAATCACAAAGCCGAGAAACCTGGAATCGAAGAAAAGGCTGCTTCAACCTTCAAACCTGCCAACTTCATTTCTGATCATTTACGCGGTAATCATTAACCGGATGAACCCGAATTAAAGGTTTTTCATGACTTTATCTTTTCAAGCACTTCTCCTGCACCATTCAAGACAAACAGCATAAAACCGTACTCACCGGCGCGCTGAGACAGATCTTCGAACTGAATCGCCTGAGCCTCATATTTCAGTCCCTTTTTGCGAACCAAAAATCCAAGTCCCTGCTGAGCCTCCTCCTTTTCAAGAAAGACAGGAATAAAGTCCTCGTCCTTCTTGGCGTCTTGCTGACCCAAAAATTGCTCAACGCCACCCGGGTCCTGGATGATCACCCAGACCCACTGATCCTTATCAATCAATTTACTCATTTGGTATTCCTCCCCTATTTTTTTGAACGTCTCAAAAAGCTCGGATTGTATTCCTCATTTAGGGCCATGCGGGTCTCTTATTTTATATAAGGCCTCAATTCTTCAAATTGAAAGGCCTTTTCTATTTCTAACAGCGTATCCGCCTTTCTCCTTTTTCGGTGCCTGATGAGATACCCAATATCTTCAAGGATTGCATAATACGCAGGCACCATAGACAGGATGAGAAGGGTGGAAAACGCCAGACCCCACATGATGGCAGTAGCCAAAGGGGCCCAGAAAATAGATTTACCCCCAAGACCGAATGCCATGGGTGCCAAACCGAAGATGGTTGTAAGAGACGTTAGCATAATGGGTCGCATCCGTACATGGCATGCCCGCACAATAGCCAGATAAAGTTGCTTGGGATGGTCTCTCCGATAGCGGTTTATGAAATCGATCAAAACTAATGAATCATTAACAACAATCCCCGCAAGCGTCAAGAGACCGATTAAAGTGACGAAGGTCAAGGGGTTGTTGCTGACAAGAAGCCCCACCATAACTCCCAGACTGGCAAAAGGAATCGTAATCATGATAATAAAAGGCTGGCTGAAAGAGTTGAACTGAAGGGAAAGGATAAAAAATATGAGGAAAATTGCCATCGCAGCGGCCTTTCCCAATTCCTTGAGCGATTTGTTGGTTTCATCCTGAAGCCCCCCGGCGATCAATCTTGCGCCTGGAAAACCGACTTTAATCGTGTCAAAATAGTCTCTAGCGATTTTATTGGCTTTCACAGCCGTCATCCTCTCCCCACTCAGGTTTGACAAAAATCCGGACAGGCCCTTTTGATCGTCTTCCACTTCCTTAATGTTTGCGGTCACCCGCACGGTCTGTTTTCCATTATAACGACCAATACTGTGGAACCCCGGGGTCAGTCGTATTTCAGCCAACTCCTTTAAAGGAATCTCTCCGTGTCCTGGGATAACCACCTTAAGATTCACCAGATCATCAAAGTCTCGTCTGAATTCAGGCATGTATTTTAGCTTGATGTCCTGCTCTTCATCACCTTCATTATAGGTAGCTGCGGTCAGGCCGTAAAACGCCGCCTGAACGGTCACGACAAGGTAATTGTGATCAATCCCGTATTTGTTTGCTTTTGCCTCATCGACCGTAATTTCCATAAACTGTTTTGACCTTGAAAAATCGTCTTGAATATCCACAATTCCATCATACCTGGCCAGTTCCGCCTGAAGGTCACGCGAAATTGAGGCAGATGTCTTCCAGTCGGGAGACTGGATCTTTAAATCAACGTCTGTTCCCACCGGGGGGCCCTCAAGCATCCGCTCAAAAACAAACGCGGTTGCGCCATGGGATGTCAGAGCGCGACCCGCCTCTTCCCGGACACCCTCCATCAGCTCCACCACACTGTGTTTTCTTTCTTTTCTCCCCTTCAAAATAACATTCAGCATCCCGTAATGTCTTCCGAAAATGGGGGCATAATTGACCTCTTTCATCCCTGCAATGGCAATGGGGGCCTTCAGTTCGTCGCCGATGTGTTTTTTAACAATATCATTGAGGTCCATCAGGGTCTCACGGGTTTTTTCAAGGGTGGCGCCCACTGGAAGGTCAAAGTAGATATTGAATCTCGGGAACACATCACTTTTCGGAAACATGACAAAATCCGTTTGAAAATACAGGAAAAAAGCCATAAAGGTTGATAATACAATAACCAGAACAGAAGCATATCGATGGCGAAGGATCATCCTTAAAATGGGAAAATAAATCTTCCGGAAAGGACCGAATATATCAACACGCCTTTTAAAGGGCTTTCCGGCGTCTCTTTTTGGCGTCAGCTCCACGACATGAGAAGGGAGCATAAAAAAAACTTCAAAAAGCGAGGCCAAAAGCGCAAAAATCACCACCTTGGGCAGAATTGCCATATATCGTCCAATGATCCCGCCAACTATTATGAGGATGGGGAAAAAAGCAGCCATCGTCGTAGAAACAGACGCCAGCACCGGCGCCAGAACCTCGCGACTTCCCTCCAATGTTCCTTTCCAAATTGTCCCGCCTTTTTCTAAATGACGGTGGATATTTTCGAGAACCACAATGGCGTCATCCACAACAACACCAAGAACAAGGATCAGACCAAAAAGGGAAACCGCGTTGATTGAAAAGCCAAAACTTTTCATAAGGATGAAGGTCAGGAGAAAAGAGACGGGTATGCCGACGGAAGCAAACAGGGAGTTTCTTAATCCCAGGGCAATCCACAGAATGAAAAATACGGCAATAATCCCTAAAAAAGCGTTTGTCTGGAGTTCACTGATCCTTTTCTTGATCTCACGCGACTGATCAAAATAGATCGTGGTTTTCAGTCCCGGATACTGGCCCGGAATGTCTTTGAGGAGTCGTTTGACATCATCCACGATCTGGATCATATTGGTTTTCTTTTTTCGTTTAACAGCGAGAACAAGACCCTTTTCCTTATCTATAAAGGTCAGGGTTCTGGGCTTTTCAAGGGTCGGGGTGATCCGGGCGATATCACGCAAATAAACAGTGGTGCGGTTCGCACTCTTAAGGGCGATATCCCCGAGGGCTTCGGGCGTTCGTGGCTCTCCAACCATGCGGATCGCGGTTTCGTGGTCCCCCATTTCCACGGTACCGCCGGGGAGATTCCGGGTGCGTTTTGAAATGGCCTGCACGACCTGGGGGACAGACAGGCCGTAGGCGGACATGCGATGGGGATTGAGTTCCACCCAAATCTCATTTTCCCGCTCTCCCAGGATTTGAACCTCTGAAACGCCTTCGATGTTCTCAAATGTATCTGCTATCTCTTCGGCAATATCCTGAAGCTGCATCATGGGGAGATTCCCTGCAAGCCCCACCATGCAGACAGGAAATACGGCCACGTCAATTTCAATGACCCTGGGGACCTTGGCCTCTTCAGGAAGGTCTTCCACCCGATTCACGGCATTTCTGACCTCTTGCATGGCCTGATCAATTTCATATTCCGAAAGGTGGGTGTTAAAATAGACGTGAATATTGGACGTGCTTTCAAAGGAATCTGATTCGTATCGTCTGATATCGGAGATCCCTTCAAGTTCATCTTCGATCTTTTGGGTGACCAGCTTTTCCATCTCCTCGGGCGAGAATCCCGGGCAGATCGTGTAAACAACGCCTTCCCCAATCGTAATATCCGGGTCCAGAAATCGATTCATGGTGTTGAAAGAATAAAGCCCGAAAACAACGATCAAGATCAGGGCCATTCGAACCACCACGGGTCTTGATAAGCCCAATCGAGTCAGGAACATGGCTAATCACTCTCATACGTCACAACATCCCCGCTTTTAAGACCTGAGGGATTTGTAATAATCAGTTCACCATCATTCAAACCGGAACGGATCTCCACCCGTTGATCATAATAAGCCCCTAGTGTAACCGCTTTAAATTGGGCCTTGTCATCTTTGACCACAAACACCCCAATCTTCCCGTCCTGCTCTGACAGCCAGGCCGAGTGGACCTTAATGGTCATGCGCTCATTCACAATGGGAAATTTGACTCTCACGGTCATACCATCGGCCATCCTCGGATCCGGATCATTGGCGATCAGCTCCAGGGGAAAAGACTTGGTAGAGGGATCGGCCGTAGGTGACCGGAAAAACAATTTGCAGGAAAACGTCTCCTGGGGAAATGCATCCATTGTAAAGGCAAAGTCCTTGTGTCTGTCCAGGAGTTGAATATCCTTTTCGCCGATGGATACTTTTATCTTCAAACGCCCGAGATCCACGACCTGGGTGATAAGGGTTACCGGCGGTACCACAATCACCTCCCCTTCTTCCACTTCACGAAACGCAATGATTCCATCACAGGGGGCATGAAGCTGTGACTTTCTCAGTCGATCCTTCGCCACGGCCAACGCTGCCGCTGCTTGCGCGACATTGGCCCGGGCCACCTTTCTATCCTCGATGCGAGGCCCCTCCCTTGCAAGAATCAATTGCTGTCTGGCCGATTCCTTTTTAGCGCTGGCCATGTCAACCATTCGTTTGGTAGAATCATACTCGCTGTCAGAAACTGAACGGGATTCATAAAGGCCCTTTATCCTATCGAAATTTTTTTTCGCTTCAAACAGAGCAGCCTCAGCTTCTTTTAGTGCAGCCTCGGCAATACGGATCTCTTCAGGTCTGCTCCCTTTTTCTGTCTTTTCCAGGTTGCTTTTGGCGGCCTGAAACGCGGCCATTGCCTGGTTCACACTGAGCCGAATACTGCTTGTACTGATTTCGGCAAGAAGCTGACCTTTTTTTACCCTGTCTCCCTTTTCAAAATAGAGTTTTTCAATGGTTCCCCCCATTTCGCAGGCCACATTGACCTTGCGAAAGGCCGAAAGCACACCGACATATTCAATGCTTCCTCTTGGTGGAAGGGCTTCTGCCCGGTTCACGTTTACAGACTTGACCCTACTGACCTGTGTTTTCGTTTCAGCACCGGTTTCAACTTTTTCACCACACCCCAAAAATACCATAAAAATCAGGGGGATTTCCAGAAAAGTGAATAATCTTGTCAAGGTATTTTTCGTCACCTTCATAGTGTTCACTTACTTCGATTTTTCTCTTAACCCCATTCTTTTCAGATGCACCTGAAGGGCCATGAGGGCAGCAGGGGTAACACCGGAAATCCGGGAGGCCTGTCCGAGGGATATGGGTCTCACTCTGGTCAGCTTTTCTCTGACCTCCGTAGAAAACCCATGAACAGAATTGTAGTCAATATCTTCCGGAATTCTGGATCCCTCCATACGTTTCAGTTTTTCCGTCTGCCGCTCCTGGCGATGAATATACCCCTCATACTTTATCCGCGTTTCCACTTCAGCAGCGACCGGTTCCTCTGTTTCTGCAAGCTCGGGATCAAAAAAATGAAGATGTTCAAAAAATACTTCGCTCCGTTTGAGCAGCTGACTCAAGGGGGTGGCATTTTTTATTGGAGTCGACCCAATTTTTTTTAAACGATCCAGTACGCCTGGATCCGGTTTGAGCTTAAACCCGTTTAACCGGGCAAGCAGCTTGTCCACGTTTTCCCTTTTCCTGTTAAACTGTCTGTAAACATCATCTGGGACCAACCCCAGACGATGGCCGATATCTCGTAACCTGAAATCGGCATTGTCTTCCCTCAAAAGCAGCCTGTACTCGGCCCTGGACGTAAACATCCGATAGGGTTCATTGGTACCCTTGGTAACCAGATCATCGATCAGCACACCGGCATAGGCCTGTGCCCGGGACAGGATCAACGGGTCTTCTCCCCTGATTTTCAGCACCGCGTTAATGCCTGTCAGCATCCCCTGTGCGGCAGCCTCTTCATAGCCGGAGGTCCCGTTTATCTGACCGGCATGAAAGAGCCCTTCCACCCGTTTGGTTTCCTGTGTCAGTTTGAGCTGGATGGGATTAATGTAGTCATATTCGATGCCATACCCGGGTCTCAGGATCTCAGTTCTTTCAAGACCGGGAATCGTCCGTATCATCTTGCTCTGGATATCTATGGGCAGACTCGTGGCCAATCCATTTGGATATACCTCAACGGTATCCAGTCCTTCGGGTTCAAGGAAAATCTGATGTCTTTCTTTTTCCGCAAACCGGACCACCTTATCTTCAATGGAGGGGCAGTATCTTGCCCCCACCCCCTCGATGATTCCGGTAAATAGGGGGGAGCGGTCGAGTCCCTGCCGGATAAAACCATGGGTCTCCGCATGGGTATAGGTGATATAACAGGGCACCTGTGGTAAGGGAAGGTAAGTGGTGGTAAAGGAAAATGGTTTTGGCTTTTCATCACCCGTCTGCAGGGTCAACCCCTTATAATCAATGGTTCTCCCATTTAGCCGGGGGGTTGTGCCGGTCTTGAGACGGCCCAGCTCAAACCCGAGTTCTTCCAACTGCTGAGACAAACAAACGGATGCCGGGTCTCCCATCCGCCCTGCCTGAAAATGGTCAAGACCAATATGGATGAGTCCCCTGAGGAAGGTTCCCGTTGTCAACACGACCGTCCTGGACAGAAATTTTTCATGGATTTGTGTTTCAACGCCATATATTTTTCCATCTTTAACCAGCAGGCGATCTACCATGGCCTGGCGGATGTCCAGATTTTCCTGGGCTTCCAATACAGACTTCATCCGCTTGCGGTAAAGATCCCGGTCATTTTGAGACCTTGATCCCTGGACCGCCAGACCCTTTCGTGTATTGAGTCGTCTGAACTGGATACCCGTCTGGTCGGCGTTTTTCGCCATTTCCCCGCCGAGGGCATCTATTTCCTTGACCAGGTGCCCCTTGGCCAACCCCCCAATGGCTGGATTACAGCTCATGGCAGCAATGTGATCAAGGTTGATGGTCAGAAGTAATGTCGGGTGACCCATTCTCGCAGCCGCCAGGGCTGCTTCACACCCGGCATGACCGGCCCCGATCACAATGACATCATATTTTTTATCATAAGTGGACATGGTGAAGATTCAAACATCCGAGAAGTGTTTTCGGTGGATGCGATGATTGAAATAGCCGCAAAAAGGCACAACATACACAAAAAAATAAATTGCGTACTGGGAGACCATTAATGAATTGGCCAAGGGCTTGAGACATAAGGCCAAATGGGCAGAAAAAGACGGCTATATCGTTCCCGACCTTCATGCTTAGCGACCTTAGGATTAAGTCTGGATTCTATGATTTGCATTTCCACCCACAAAAGGCCTTGGCGTCAATGTCATTGACTTGACACCAACATTAAAGATAGGGCGAAGGATTTGGGGGTTCTTGAAGGGACTCTGTCAATGCGGGCCATTAACGAAATCTGGCAGTGACCCAATATTTGGGGTTTGTTGCACCCAAACGACTGGCATTCGGCTCCGCTATCTCCAAAAATCCCAAATATTGGGTCACATTCCCAGTCAGGTTTACAGGGTCCCTTCAAGAACTCCCAAATTCGAAACCAGTGTTTTTATATAAGGTTAAGTTAATGACATTGCCCTTAGCGTCTGTGGTGAATGATTCCCTAAAATGGGTTTTCTACCACTATTGTCTCTTCCCGTCCCGCCCCAACTGAAATGATAGAGATGGGGATCCCTGCCAGTTCCTCAATGGCTCCCACATAAACACGGGCCTGTTGCGGGAGCTGGCTCATTTCCCTCGCCTGGGAGATGTCTTCCTGCCATCCGGACAGTTCCATGTAAACGGGGGTGCACTGTGCCATTTTTTTCAGGCTCGCCGGTCTATGATCAATGTGCTCACCCTCAAATTCATAATTCACGCAGATCTTCAATGTCTCAAGACCTGTGAGCACATCCAATTTTGTGATGGCCAAGCTGTCCAGACCGTTCAGGCGGGCTGAATCTCTCACCACCACCATGTCAAGCCAACCGCAGCGCCTCCGACGTCCTGTAGTGGCGCCGAATTCCTTTCCCCGCTCCTGAATATAGTCGCCTGTTTTGTCCGTCAGTTCGGTCAAAAAAGGGCCGGCGCCGACCCGGGTTGTGTAGGCCTTTACAATACCAACCACGTGATGGAGCTGATGAGGACCAATGCCAGCACCGGTGCATACCGCACCGGCTAAGGGATTAGATGATGTCACAAAAGGGTAGGTCCCGTGATCCACATCTAAATGCGTGCCCTGTGCCCCTTCGAACAGGACCTTTTTGTTTGTATTCAACCCCTGTGCCAGTTCTACAGAAACATCCGTAATGAAGTCCCTGAGTTTCGCAGCCATTTCTAAGTACTTGTCCACTATGGGCTTCGCATCCAGAGCCTCTGCGTCCAGTAACTTCGTGAGATAGGCATTTTTTTCTTTGAGATTTGCTCGTATCTTTTCTTCAAGTGCCTCAGGTTCGGTGAGATCAACGACCCTCACCCCTGTCCTTGCCATCTTGTCCTCATAACACGGGCCGATCCCCCTGCCAGTTGTGCCGATTTTACCCTTGCCCTTGGCTGTCTCTCGGGCCAGATCAATGGCTCTGTGATACGGCATGATAAGATGGGCTTTGTCGCTCAGGGACAACCGTTTAGGCGTCACCTCAATCCCCGCTTTTTTCAGATCGTTGATCTCTTCCAAAAGCACTTCCGGGTCGACCACAACACCGTTCCCAATCAGGCATTTCTTGTCTTCATAAAGAATACCGGACGGAATGAGATGAAAGATATATTGCTGCCCATCGACCACAAGGGTGTGACCGGCATTGGCCCCCCCCTGATACCTGACAACCAGATCAGCCCTGGCCGTTAAAAGATCAACGACTTTGCCTTTACCCTCATCACCCCACTGCGTTCCAACAACCACGGTATTGGGCATTATTTTTCTCCTATGGATTTCTTTTATTTTATGGGTTTATGGATAAATGGGTTCAAGGGTTCACGGTTCAGAGTTCACGGTTCCCCGATTTCGCTTCAGACAGGATCTCCGACAAGGTTCACTATTTGTCGCTTTGCGCTCTTCATCTTTCCTCAAACTTGAACCCCATGTATTCCGGCAGCATAATGATATTTACCAGGGCGGCTGGTCTTCAGAAAATACTCTGATTTTTGTCTTGACGTCTTCAAAACTGTCGGTACACTCACCCAGCCATTTGACGTGGAAATATTTTTTAACCGGTTTTGCTTTTTCAGCAAAAACCGCTACCTCAAAACAATATTGTCCCCTGATAAATCGGGTTTCTTGGGCCGATGGGGCAACAGTCACCAAAAGCCTAAACGCATGAGGGTCCGTTGTGCTCAAGCACCCCAGGTTAAAATGGTAGGGTTTCTGTGGCACCAGGTCTCTTTCTTCGGTAGGCTTGCCGGCAGAAGGTCGTGACAATTCATCGAGGACCCACTCAAGACCCAGGGGAATCCAGTTTTTTTGTTTTTGCCATTTACCGGCATCATACCTGCCAACAGCCATCACAACCGGTTGGCAACATTTTGCTAATGTTTCACCCATGTTCTCCAGCAAAACATTAACAAAAAAAACAGAGCCGACCCTTTGGCTCGTTGTTGGGTGGAATTCGGGGGCTTTCTGAAATAAAGGAGGCGTTAATTCAAACGGCATAATCTGCAAAATGGGGCGTTCCAACCACGTTAATATCCCCTGGTGATAGACCGCCCAGAGAACGGCGCTTAAAGCGCCTATGCCCGCCAGACCAATCCAGTTTGATTGAATAATCAAGATAAAAACAATTGCAAGCGCAAGAACAACATTTGCAGCAGCAAGTCCTATCGTCAACGGGGTCCATGATAAATTCATAAATCATTCTCTCCTAAATTAAAATAGGGAGTCTAAACCCCCTAAATCGTCATAAATCCACCGGTTTTACCAATGAGAATTAAAAAAGTTACACTGTTTCAAGCTTATTTTTAAAAACAATAAAATCGAAATCCGAATATCAAAATCCGAAATAATATCAAAATTAGAATGGCAGAATGTTCCAATATATTTTATGGGGTGAGTGACGGGACTTGAACCCGCGGCATCTGGGGCCACAACCCAGTGCTCTACCAGCTGAGCTACACCCACCACGTTGGTTTACTTCTACACAACTTCAAATCATTTTGCAAGCCCATTTCCGATGTTCGCAATTATGTTCGCAAATATTTGACGATATTAATAATCTTATCTATACTACCAAGATTCAATGTCATTAATTTAAGACCAACGTTCAAAATAGGGTGAAGAATTTGGGGGTTCTTGAAGGGACTCTGTCAATGCGGGCAATTAACGAAATCTGGCAGTGACCCAATATTTGGGGTTTGTTGTACCCAAACGACTGGCATTCGGCACCGCTATATCCGAAAACCCCAAATATTGGGTCACATTCCCCGTCAGGTTTACAGAGTGCCTTCAAGAACTCCCAAATTCGAAATCAGTTTTTTTATTGAGGTTTCTTAAGGTAATGACATTGACCAAGCGTTTGTGCAAGGACTTAGTTTGCATTGCTTGCAATTGGGAATAATGGAATGATGGCAGACGGGTAGATTCGAAATAATATTTAATTTTTTCCATCATTCCAACATTCCATCTGGCCGGTATAGAAATCATAATGAACTACCCCGCCGCAGAGCAGCGGGGAATTAGCCCTCGTCCGCCTCTGGCGGATTCAAAACAATTTATTTCAATAACTTGGATAATTCCCGAAACACCAATATTTCGGGCAAAGGAGAATTCAAGATAATGACAACCCAGAAACAGTCCCTGTTCAAGAGGATACC
>Ga0272443_10001916_pt1 | contig 28249 bp, 20 predicted proteins | sample SSMAcet12_FD_193581 | JGI IMG/M metagenome (GOLD analysis project Ga0272443, IMG submission 193581) | Marine sediment archaeal communities from Little Sippewissett salt marsh, Falmouth, MA, United States - SSM-Acet-12 | ecosystem: Environmental > Aquatic > Marine > Wetlands > Sediment ... | reverse complement strand
CCTCAATCAACCTGTCAGGTACTTCTCCGCAGCGTGATGCGGGACACCGGCGAGTGGAATACTGCCATCCTTGCCATGGGCGCGTGAAGTCAAAGCGATTCCCAGAATCGGCGCCGCCTTACGGGCGTCATCGCCGAACATCTCATAGAAGTCGCCCATCCTGAAGAAGAGAATCTTGTCGGGATACTCTTTCTTGATTCGATGGTACTGCTCCATCAACGGAGTGAGTTTTTCTGCCATTTACCTGATTACCACGCGATATGTACCCGGGATCTGGCTTTCCAGCCTGTCCTTGAATTCCATGGCGGATTTCTGTGATCTGAAGATACCGACACGCACGATCCAGTACTTACGGTCGCCTATAATTTCGCTCTTCTCCTCGACGCTATACTGGGCGGCCCTGAGCTTGCCTGACAATCTATCGGCTTCCGTCTTGTCCCTGAATATTCCCATCTCGACCGTGTAGGTAAGATCGGTGAGTCGTTCAGCTTCACCCGAAGACATCTCCGAGGTTCCCGTCAATATGAGGTCCCTCAATTCCGAACTTCCTATGAAGTTCCCGAACCGCTCATCGAGCAGGTTAAACCCAAGCAGGGCATTCTGACGGTCACCGCTTCTTGCCGCGAAATACGATCGGTTGTAGACCGCAAGTGCGGACACTTCTCCCCCCGCAGAGATAAGAGGTCTGAGTCCCGATCGAGCTTCCCTGTTCTCACCCTTCGACGCTTTCACACTTGCCTTTCCAAGAACTCCCCAACCCGAGAGATAAACGTCAGAGAACTTCTTTTCGAGTTCGTTGAAGGTCTTCTCGGAATCTTTGAGTTCGTCAAGTCGGAGATATGACAATGCGGCAAACCAGTATAGCCGAATGGTTTCATCGTCATGGACGACTTTCTTCCTGTAATCTTTATAGAGCTGAGTGACTTCTTTGAATCTCCCCTGTCTGTAGTAAGCATCAGCGAGCGACGATACAATGAGACCGCATTCATCTTCGCACAGTTCGAGTCCCTTCCTGAGATGTTCGATGGCTATGTCACCCTTGCCTTCGAGCCGGGAGTAGTACAACAGAGCTTCAGCGTCAGCGTAGTCGTCACTGAGTACGATATCCAATTCATGCCTTGCGGCTTCGATATCTCCCGAAGAAAGCGCGTCAATGACCGAACGGTAATCGGCACAGACTCCGCGTTGCGGCGTGAAGACAACGGCAGCCAAAGCAACTGCTACGAGTACTATTCTAAGATACGGTAACATTTCGGAACAGAAGTCATTCGGTCGGATGAAGAGTTTCGACGGTCCTGTTGATGACCTGTGCGGCCTCACCGAACTTATTCTCCTCCCGGTACAGCTTCAGAAGACCCGCAAGTGCCGGGCGGTAGTCCGGTTTGGAGTCAAGTATCTGCAGATACGTCTCTTCAGCTTGCGTGAGATCGCCTTTCTTCTCAGCTAATGTCGCCAGTCCGGTGAGTGCGGCGAGATTATCTTTATCCTTTTCGAGAACCTTGTTGTACAAGGCTTCGATCTCGCCAAACTGACCGAGATCGAAGAGAGCTTTCCTCAGCCTTGCGAAGACAAGCTCCGAACGCCTGGGGCTGATTTCGAGTATCTGGCGCCACGATTTCACGGCATCCTCGAGGCGGCTTTCCTTTTCGTATGCATCGCCTATCATGACAACTGCTTCAACGCACAGCCTGTCAAGCTTCAGGGCCTCTTTGAACTCCAGTCTGGCTTTGTGGAATTCCTTTTCTTCCACCAGCTTCTGGCCGATCTTGATACGATACTTTGCAAGCGACGAGCGGTCGGAGATGTTGGCGGCGCTCAGATAGTCCAGACCGACCTTGTAAGCGTCTTCCCATCTTCCCATTTTCTCGTACAGCCCAAGAAGAAGTTTGGATGCAGTCGCCTTCTGGCCGCTCATCCGGGTTAACTGCTTGAGAATTCCCTCGGCAGAATCGAGATCTCCGGAAGCAATGTAGGCCTCGGAGAGATTGTAAAGGACGCGGACCTTGTCAACTGGACTGATTGTTTCTCTCATGTTCAGATCAATGCTCAGCTGCAGCGACTTCGATTTCATTCCCTTCTGGCGAAGCAAAGCCGCCAGCCGAATATATGCGTCCACGTTATTGGAATCATACGTGACCGATTCCTTGAGTTTCAGGAACGCGAGAGTATGGTTTCCGTCGAGAAGCGCTCTGAGGGCCTGGATATAACTGTCCTGAGGCGTTGCCTTTTCCTGAAGTGGTCTTCGGACGTAGATATAATAGACGATTCCAGCGCCTACTGCCAAGGCAAGGATTATCACTATCCACCATGTTGGGCTCATTCGGATTCGACCTCGCTTTCCTCAAGTTTATCTATGTCCTCAAGGGAACGGTTTCTCAGTGCCGCCAACTCCATTTCAAGATGCCTTGCTTTCTTCTGGCTGTTCTTGACTTCGCCACCCATCTTGATCGTCTGTGCGACTGTGAGTACGAAACTCACAAGCAGGCCCACGCAAAACGCGCAGAGTATGACCACTGTCAGGGGCACATCAGGAAGCTCTCGATGCGGGAGATTGATCGGAACTTTCTGAGACGAATTGAGAACCGCGAACCCGAGAATAACAACAATCAGGATCAACAGCAGTAAATATCTAACTGCCCACATAAATCCTCCTTTAGCAGTTCGAGCACAAACTACCCATGCATCCACACCCTGTCAAACAAAAAAGGCACCCGCAGACTACTTGCCACCAGTCTCCTCGCCGGTCTCCGTATCCTCTGAAGGCTCGTCCTCTTCAGCAAAGGAGAAGCCGTCGATAAGCATGTCGAACTCCGGTTCAAGAACGTCCCACATCTCGCGTTCTCCGACACACTCCATGAGGATCAGGCCATTATCAGCCTCTATAATGTAGATATAAGCGGAGATGAAGTCTGAGATTGTACCGGTTTCCTCACTTAGATAGGAATACTGTTTCTTGCCGACAATCTTCACGGCATGATGCCCACCCACCTTAGCCGACCGCTTCTTGGTAGGCTCAAAGTAGTACTTGGAGTCGATCTGCAAGATTATGAATTTGCTGTAAGCTTTCTTCTTCAGGTCGTCTTTTTTGTCGTCATCAAGAAAGAAATCGCGATATTCCCTCGGAGTCATCTCCGTCTCATCGGCAAGTATCGTTACCTGAGGTACGGTGAACAGCGAACGGGCATTGCTGAATTGCGCTGGAATAACGGGGGCCTTCTTGAGTAGGAGCACCCTCTCAATATCCTTGTTTCCATGAATATCTTTGAATTTCCACGTATCGGGCTTGACGAATGAAAAGCCGAACTTGCTGTCTACGTATATCGAATCGTCCACGACTTTCCCGGCATCTTCACCTGCGATCGCCGACAACGGCAATACTGTCACGAGAAAGACCGAAACGACCAGAAAACTCAGTGTAAGCCTTCTCATTATAATTCTCCCTTCTCTTGTTCGCTTATGTCAAGAACTTAGGAAATTGACAAATGGGTGTCAAGGCCATAGTTGGCAACCCGTTCGGTACCCTTGCGACACTTGATTCTACGTCTTTAGTACGAATACGTTTCGAATGAAGCCAAGGAAGATCAGGAAAGCCGAGTGCCAATCAATGCGTCAGATTACTTAAGCAGGACCATCTTCCGCGTGGTTTGCGGGGAGTCATCGATTGACAGCCTGTAGAAATAGAGTCCGCTTGCCACACGGCTGCCGGAATAATCGGTGCCATCCCACGTGTAGCTATATAGACCGGGGCCGAGCTTCTGGTTGACAAGTGTCCTGACAGTCTGGCCCAGAATGTTAATGACTTTAAGCTGAACATCCCTGTACGTCGACAATTCTCCCGGAATTCCGAAGTCGATCCGGGTCACCGCGTTGAACGGGTTCGGGTAGTTCTGCTCGAGATAATACTCAGAGGGTATGATAACCTGATTTCGATCCGCTTTCAGGAAATAGTCATAGATCAGGACAGAGTGCCTGTCGGCCACTGCCAGACTATTCTCGAGTGCGTCGACTTTCTCGGCGAACCCCGGAGTATCGGAAAGCAGCAACAGGTCAGGACTCGACAAGTCCGAAATGTCGAAGACGCCGAGACCTTCGCCTCCCATAGCCGCGAACATGAGGCTGTCAGGCCAATTGAATTCAAGATCGTAGAAGTCATAATCCTCGAAGTAACTGCCGATCTCGCTTCCAATCATGAAGCTGTCCATCGCGCAAACCTGGAGACCCCGCGATCCCGCCAGATAACAGATCGTATCGATGATCTCGATGACGTTGATTCTGCCCTTGACATCGAACGAAGCCGTACTCACGAGCAGGTCATTGTTCCCGAGTTCAGTAGCGTCGTAAATCTGATTACCGCCGCCCTTCAATGCGCACGTGTAGAGGAATCCATCGTTCCATTCTGCGGCCGTCACCACAAAGCCTGATGTGGCAGTACCCGTGCCCAGGGCGTAGTACACATCCTCAGGCGGCTCGAGCGGCAGACCGATGGTTGTCACCGTTGTACCGAACTTCCCGGCAACGGTCAGGTCGATTGTCGTATCGCTGCTGAACTCTGCCTTGATGTCGAATGGATCAGAGACCGCAAGGAAACTCTTCTCGTGCCTCAATTCTCCGCTTTGATCGTCAAGTCCCAGAATGTGAACGAAGCTGGCATCTTGAAGGCTGTTGTCGGTTACGATCACTATGGAATCAAGACGAACAGCTTGTGGATCCCCTGCCGCCGACCTGAAGGTAGAAACCAGTTCCGGCACATTTTCCTGGCCCAGCTTCCAAACCGACAGATAATCGTTCGAGCCGCTCACTACCGCGAAATCTTCCGCCAATGCGACACTCGATACAAGGCTCGAACCCGGATAGAACCACACAAGAATCGGCTCGATTCCCGGATCCACAGAAACTACGTCGAGACCGCCTCTCCTATCCGGAAGGAAAAGATATTCACGATCATTGCTTACACCGAAATCGAAATTGTCATCGACATCTCTTTCCGAAGATATGTACCTGGCCGCAGTCGTGTCATAGTCGAATACATACACATTGCCGATCATATCGGAGGCGAGAAGCGCGTTGTCGCAAGCCCTCACACTCTGTGCGCTCGAAAGCGTGGGATAGCGCATTACCCTTCGCAGTGCTCCCGATGACTCGATAGCATGCGCAACGATACCGGAGTCACCGTACGCGAGATATGCCATATTGCGACGTAACGACAGATCCTTAATCGGCCTTGAAAATAGTGACACCTTCTCGAATACAGGGAGAAGCGGTGAGTCGATGTGGTATTCTATCAAGCCATTGAAGTCGTCCGAGACATACAGAATATCATCGTATACCGCCGCAGCGACCATATGCGCACCTTCTTCTATGGTCCTCACAATTCGAATATCATACGGGTCGGACTGGTCGAGGACATGAACGCCACCAAAACCACAGGCAAGGTATCCGTAATCTTCATACGTGACGTAATCGAACACGGTGTCGGCGATTTGGAGATCAAATGTCCTAACCGCCGCCTCCGGCTGCGAAATATCGACAAAACTCATCAAACCATATCTTGAAATCAGGACAGCGAAATCGCCCTCAACGTGAAGATCGTTGTAAGTGTTATCGAACTCGAGTTGTTTGACCAATTCGGGAGTCGAGAAGTCAATACCCCCGTGATAAATCTGAAGCCCGTTTATCATGAGCAAGTACACATAGCCGCCCTGATACTTGACATCCTTGACAGTTTTCCACAGGAATTGAGAGCTTCGTGAGAGGGATATCTCGTCAGACTCCGGCGACCAGTCCTGACACAATAGCGGACGTGTATGCATACCCTGCAGTATCAGCAGAGCAAAGAGCGCAATCGCCAATGTTTTTATTCGAATGGATGCCACTTGTTATTCGAGCTTAACCATCTTTCTGGTTTCGACTTTTTCTCCGACTCTCAGGCGATAGAAGTATACACCTGACGCCACCTGTTCACCCTGGCTGTCGCTTCCGTCCCATGTGACCGAGTGATTGCCAAACTGGTATTCATCATCAGCGAGCGAACGTACCTGTTGGCCCAATATATTGAATATATCCAAAGATACCCTGCCCGTGCGCTCGACCGCAAACTGAATTGTCGTCACGCCATTGAATGGATTGGGGTAATTCTGGCTCAGCGTAAACGATCTCGGCACCGGCGCATCTTCAGCGTCGTCTGCACTTGTGGGGAAATCCACTTTGGGCAGGATTCCTGAATTTCGGCTGTCGTGCAAGTATTGTCCCCAAGGAATATTATCGGGCTCGTACGGTGTCTCCAGATTCCAGACATAAACCTGCCCGTCGTCGGATGAGAGCACCATGTCAAGGCTCCCGTCACTATCGACATCTGTCAGCACGGGTGTATGGATGGTAGATGTAACCGCAGTCGGAGATGCGAATGTGAAAATCGGCCAGCCGCTCAACAGGATTCCATCCCGATCAAACGCGAGAACCCTTTCGTATGAAACCCCCGGGAACACTGATCCTGCGCGTACGAGCACATCGACTTCGCCATCGCCCGAGACATCACCGAGCACTGCGCATCCAAGCGCGCCGTCGACAGCAGCAAACCAGCTCCCGTCCTCCGCAAGGTTCGGTCGATATGGCGTGCCGTCGTATTTCAAGACATAGACCTCTCCGTTGTCCAGAGAAGATATGCTGAAGACGAGATCCGGGTAACTATCACCATCCACATCGCCCGCCGCCGGGTAGTTAACGAGGTAGTTCCAGCGATCGCTGAAAATCTTCGGCCATCCCGGCAAGTAATTGCCGTGACCATCCATTATTGCCGCAAAAACCGTGTCGGTAGCAGTTCGGCCAACGACGGCGATATCGTAGATGCCGTCCCTGTTGAAGTCAGCGATACATCCACCGCGCAGCTTGCCGAGACTTGCAATCGATGGGCTCGAGTGTCCGGGGCGAGGCTGCCCATTGCGTGCCTGCCAGACATATACGGAACCACCGTGCTTGATCGAGGCATAGCTGCCGATTACTTCAATCTCACCGTCCCCCTCGAGATCCACGCTGAACAGGAAGGGTACTATCGCCCCGAAGAAGTACCCGGCATGAGTGTCAGCGAACCAGCCATCAAGACTGGCAAAGTAGGACATGCCATTTGATCGGTAGGCATAGACATTACCATCCTCGGCAATCCAAAGGATCTCATGTTGACTGTCGTTGTCGATATCAGCCATCAAAGTTGTAGGGTAGCTTCCAGCCATCGAGCCGGTGGGCTTGATTTTGGGGAAGCTATCGACACGCGCTCCCCACGCATCGAACAGGTTGAGACCCTGCTCTCCGCAGAAACCAACTTCCATCAAGCCGTCACCATCAGTGTCGTATGCTGCGGGGGAACCGTAGCAGTCAACGCCGAACAGGTTGGGCCATCCGCAACAGAACGGGGTCCCATCCGATCGGAAAACCGAAACACCCCTGCGGGATGTAACGATTACTTCGGAAGTCCCATCACCGTTTAAATCCGCAACAGTCGGCGCGAAATGCACATTGCCATCCAGCGGGGCACTCTGAGGGTAGGATCCTATAAGTTTGTCTTCGATAGTAAGGTTCACTTCGGTGTTGTATTCCCCGCCAGGAGTATACATAGTCACTCTTAACAGATAGTCGCCTGACCTGTACTGACCCAGAGATTTCTCGCAGAGGATTGAATCCGCGACTGTCTCGGTCGACGAGTATATCTCATCCCATGAGCTGAAAGGCTGATCGGGCCGGAGAAAAACCGAATAGGATTCGAAGTCGGGACCCAATACAGAACCCCTCACTGTCAGGAACCACGATACCGTTTCCTCGTCTGATGGACTATCTATCTCGAGAAGGTCCGAAGGTGCGAGGATTACCCTGCGATAAACGATAGCTTCATCACCGACAGTGAGCCTCAGAGTGTAAGAGCCGGTAAGGTCTTCGGGAATTAGAGTTCCGAGATAGTCGTTGGATACGTCGGCGAAACCGGATGCGATGTTCGTCCAATTCTCCAGATCCGATGATTCACTGATATCCAGGCTGTAGGTTTCGCCGGATGAGGATTGCGCATAGCCGACAACCTGCATGTCTGTCGTAACGATTTCGCCGCTGTAAGGAAATACTATCTTCGCCATCCGTCCGTTGAGTCTGTCGAGCGCCGCCTCAACGTTGATTCTGCCGTGACCGGAGTAGCGATCCCATCCGACGAAGGTGGAATCCAGATCGCCATAGGGATGGATGTAATCGTCAGCGCTCTCCTGAATGATTTGCTGAAGTTCATCGGGCGTGAGGCCGGGTGAATATGAGAGGAGAACTCCCACAGCACCACAAACGTGAGGCGCTGCCATACTCGTGCCATCCGCGAGATAGTAGTAATTGTCAATGATTCTCAATTCAGGCTCGAATTGCTCAGCATACAGGTCCGTGCCCTGTGCCCGCAGAGACAGGACATCCCGTCCCGGTGCGACGACATCAAGCCAGTCCCCAAATGATGAGAAGAAAGTCACTTCGTCATCCGAGTTACTCGCGCCAACGGTCATGACTACGTCAAACGAGGCCGGGAATACTACCATGTCACTTCCGAAGTTACCGGAGGCTGCTATTGGGAGGACACCACGTGATCGGGCATACTCGAGAGCTTCAAGCAGGATAGTGGATCTGTATGGGCTTCCCCAGCTAAGGTTTATGGCATCAGCGTCAATGTCAGCTGCGTATACAACAGCCTCCGCCGCCACGCTCATAAGGGCGTTGGGGAATATCTTGAGGCCGGCGACCAGCGCATTGTCACAGACGCCTGCGACCCCGATGCCGTTGTTCGACGTCGCACCGACTATGCCTGCGCAATGAGTGCCGTGACCGACCGAATCGCGAACATTCGCATCTCCGATGATAATCTGCCCGACGGCAGGACTGTCACCGGAAAAGTCCCAGCCATGAATGTCATCGACGTAGCCGTTGTGATCGTCATCGATCCCGTTGCCGGGGATTTCGCCCGGATTCGACCACAGATTATCGACTATGTCGGGATGCTCGGTATCCAAGCCGGTGTCGATTATTACGATGAGAGGACGTGCACGCGGCCCGATGTCTTCCCACGATGATGTGACCCGGATATCAGCACCATCCACACCGCGTTTCATCACCAATTCGTCGTTGTATGGGCCGTCAATGCGATTGATTCCGAGATACTGCTGCCCCACATTTCTTATGCCCCACTGGTTTACGAGATGAGGGTCATCGGGGGCGTTGAAAAGCTCAATCGGGTAGTCCGGTTCTACGAATTCGACTTCGTCGAGCGCGTTGATCTGCTGGAGAACACTATTGAGTTCGTCCGGATCACTCAGTGATACGATCCGGTATCTGTCAAAGGGAAATCCTTTGACCGAACTCATGGAAACCCCTGTCGAGCGGGTTTGTCTTCTAAAAAGGCGGCTCTCCGAAGCGATGACCTGTTTCTGTGCCAGATCATCGACCAGCACCTGATATGAGGCCGTGGCCGTGGTGCTTTGGGCATCCTTCAGCTTGATTATAAGTCGCGATGTTTGATCCGAAGCAGAAGCAGTCAAGAAAAGGGCCAGAATCATAGAGATACAAGCCACGAAAATCATCCTGCTCTTCATATCTATCTCCCCTTCATTTCGGCGGATAGAAAAGGGTACCCACTATCAAGAAACCGCAAATCGGGAATCTGTCAATACAATTGATCTTCAAGACACGACGCTTATCGCATCTTCTACTAAAAGAACGATAACGGGGGGTAAATGTTCAGTCGTTATCGGTTGAATCGCTTACAGGTACGAAACCCCAGTGGAGTTTGGATCGCAGGACATGATAGAAGGAATTTTCCTCGAATCTGACGAGGCTGACTCGGTAGTTCGCTTTCTTGACGAGTATCTTGTCGCCTTTTTTCAGTGGAGTCGGAACCTGCCCATCCGTAGTCATGAGGACTTCGTCAGTCTCGGATATTATCTCCAGAGTAAGCTGTTCATCCGAGTGAAAGACGAGAGGACGTGACGCGAGAGAGTGCGGGGCTATCGGAGAGGCTATGATTGCATCCATTTCAGGATTCAGAATGGGACCACCGACCGAGAGAGAATAAGCCGTCGAGCCGGTAGGAGTCGATATGACCAGCCCGTCTGCTGCGTATGAACAAATGTAGTCACCGTTGGAGTAAAGAGCGAGTTTAATCATCCGAATATCAATTCGGCCGATGACAATGTCATTAAGGGCGAAGTTCGTGTCACCACTCTCGCTGTTCGTTATTCGCGCCTCAAGCACCATTCTCTTCTCGATTTCGTAGTCTTTGTTCAGGAGTCGATCCAGCGTCCTTTCAAGATCCTGCGGTGTCTGTTCGGTAAGAAATCCTAAACTTCCTACGTTTATCCCCAGAATCGGGACACCTGCGTCACTGACAAGTCTGGCCGCAGCAAGAAGAGTTCCATCCCCCCCCATAGAAAGGATCAGATCACTACGAGCAGGTAGTTCATCCCTCGGCACGAGATTCACGCTGGAGTCAACGACTTCTCTCAGCTCTTCGCTAAGCAAAAGGGCTGCATCGTGTTTGCTGCACCAGCGGATAAGTCTTCCAAGAACCTGTTCGGTTCCCGGTCTGTTCAGGTTAGCTGTGACTCCAAGCTTCATTTCAACCACTTTTCTGACATCTATGCGACTGGATAAGTATCCGTCAAACGTGCTATGAATCCCTCATAAGAATGAAGTCGCCGATGAATTTAAAGATACCGCTCGCGGGACCGATTTTGGCTATCTCCTCTTTCGCTTCGTCGATTAGTTTTTTGGCGAACGCCCTTGATTCCTCAAGCCCGATGACGCGGGGGTAGGTTGCTTTCAGGTTTCTGTCGTCAGAACCGATATCCTTGCCCAGCTTGTCCTGCGATCCCGTTATATCAAGCACGTCGTCGATTATCTGAAATGCAAGGCCGATACGCTGACCATACTCGGAGAAGGTTGATAGCCTATCGTTTTCGGCACCACCGAGCATCGCGCCTATTTTGAGTGAAGCCTCGATCAGGGCGCCGGTCTTATTTCTATGAATAAACTCGATCTGTTCGCGTGTAATATCGTTGCCTTCTGCCTCAACATCGGCCACCTGTCCGGCGAGCATACCAAAGATACCGATAGCTCTCGACACCTCACGAACGACATCATTGTTTCTGGCACTCGACAGAAGCTCAAAAGCCAGTGCATGGAGTGCATCGCCCGCCAGTACGGCAATAGCATCATTATACTTCCTGTGAAGTGTCGGCTGTCCCCGCCTGAAATCGTCATCATCCATGCATGGAAGATCGTCATGTATCAGCGAATAGGTGTGAATCAGTTCCAGAGCGCAGGCCGGACGAATAATATCCGAGGGATCGTGATCGAATGACTCATAAGCCAGCAATGTAAGGATCGGCCGGAGCCTTTTTCCGCCTGCGTCGAGACTGTACCTTATGGCTGATCTAAGCGTTTCAGGGACTCTATCGTCTTCGGGGATTACCGTAACGAGGTAGTCATCGACGAGAGACCGAAGTCGTTCGAGATGATTCCTGCACTCATCCGCAGTCTGAGGATGCTCAATCATACTCTTCATCGTCATCAGAATCCTCTTCGACGGCTTTCCCATCAAGACTGCGAAGCTCAAGAGCACCGTCAGAGGATTTCACGAGCTTCCGAATTTTCTCCTCTGCCTTGACCAACCTTGACCTTAGCACTTTCGAGAGTTTCATCCCTTCTTCGAACAGCCTGAGGGCCTCCTCAAGAGGGACCTCACCCGACTCCAGACTTGTGACATTTCGTTCAAGGTTTTCCAGCAGTTCTTCGAAAGTCTGTTCTTTTTCGTCTTTTACTTTTGTCATAACGTTGTGACAAGAAATACCATTTGCGGCCAAAACACAATGGAATTTTAGTCCGAGTCGACCTCATCGACAGTACCGCGCAACGCCCCGCGCCACAACTCGATCGAGATGGTTTCGCCGGGTCTGATCTTACCTGCGTCCCGAATGACCGTCAGATCGGGATAATTCCTGCAAACCGCGTATCCTCTTTGTAGAACGCCTTTTGGAGATAGAGCCGTGAGCTTTTCTTCAAGCACTGACAGCCCGCTAACGGTCCTTTCGAGTATAAGATCAAGTGCACCGGACAGCCTTGAGCTGAGTTCATCTACAAGCTGCTTCTGATTGCTGATTATGTTTTCAGGTCTCCTGAGAAAGTAACTGCTGCTGGCCGATTCGAGCCTTGTCCGCTTGTTTTCAAGCTGCGAGCGGAGCGCCCTCCCAAACCTGCCCTCATAGGCGTCGAGCCTGTTTAAGACTTCTGCCCTATCCGGAACAGCCAACTCCGCTGCTGCGGACGGGGTCGGTGCTCTCAGGTCGGCCGCGAAATCAGATATCGTAAAATCAACTTCGTGGCCGACAGCACTGATTATCGGTATGCGCGAGTCTCGTATCGCACGAGCAACGATCTCTTCATTGAATGCCCACAAGTCCTCCAGCGACCCGCCTCCCCTTCCGACAATCATCAGGTCAATATCTCCGTATTCGTTCAGCATCCTGATACCATCGACGATTTCTGCTTCGGCCCCCGGTCCCTGAACCGCTACGGGACAGAGGATTATCCGGCATGACGGCATTCGCCTCGTGATGACATTGATCATGTCCCTGATCGCGGCACCGGTCGGAGATGTTACTATACCGATTGTGTTGGGATACGGCGGGAGCGGTCTTTTGAGACTCTCATCGAACAACCCCTCTTTCAACAGCCGTTCCTTCAGCTCACGGAACCGTATCTCAAGCTGCCCGACCCCTTCCGGGATCACCCAGGCGACATTGAGTTGATACCTACCTCGCAGTTCGTATACGTTGATGTCGCCGAATATCAGAACTTTCATGCCATCTTTGAGGCTTACATTGATACCGGCAGCGGTTCTTTTCCACAAGGTGCAGGGCATTTCGGCCTTGTCGTCCTTGATTGTGAAGTAGTGATGTCCGGATGAGTGCTTGACGTAATTCGATATCTCGCCCGAAACCCAGACTTCGACGAACTCCTGTTCCAGCATCCTCTTTATCTGGCGAGTGAGCTGCGAAACGGTCAGAACGGACGCATCACCGGGGCTTTGCATTCTCAAGGCGCAACTCCATCAGTCAGCGCTGATACAATTCATCAATACAAACTCAACGCCCATTTTACATCTGGACTCGGAAGAGGTCAATGATTGTTTTGACAAAAGGCAGGATATATCAGTTCAGCTTCTTGAGTGTCTCAAATTTAGCTCGCACTCCGTTTATGGCGATCTTCACGGCATCCTCGACATCCATGATTCCAGTGTTGATGACGAGATCATAGTAGTGGGGGTCATTTATGTCGTACTTGAAATTGCTCTTGATAAACTGGGATCTTGCGGCATCGGAGTCCTTTATCGCCTCTCTCGCCGCTTCTTCGTCGACATTTGCGAATTTCATTATACTCGCTATTCGACGTTTCTCCGGGGCTACGACGCGAATGTGGAAGCCTTTCTTGAGGGTAAGGACGAAATTCCCGCCTCTACCGACGAGCACCAGTCCTCCATGCCTTGCGAGAGCAGTTATGGTGTGATAGAGGTACTTGAAGTAATCCGAAGCATCAACGTATTGATCCTGAAAGAGACCATTGACCCACAGTTGGAACTGGGACTTGAATCTTTCGTCCAGTGATTCAACCACCCTTCTGCGATAACCTGAATTACTGCAGATAATATCTATGATCTGCCGATGAGCGAGGTCGAAACCGAACTCCTCGGCTACACGCCTCGCGATGAAGCTCCCACTGGAGCCGCGCTGACGGGATACGGTGATTATCGGAAGGAAGTCTTTCTTCTTCTCAAGATCACTTTCGGCAGTCGCCTTCTTCTCGACTTCCCACTTCTTTATCTGCCGGTCGATTAGAGCCTCTATACTTGTCATGCAAAGAACCTTATGAGTATTGTTTCTTCCCTTCACTAATATCGTAATGGTGCGGGCTGCCAGCAAGAGAAAAATATCAGATACAGAAATGGCGGCCGGCAAGACCGCCACTTCGATGAGCTGTATGAAAGTGTTACTTTTGTCTGCTAGAGTGCTCGTTTTCAGGTATCGGTCGAAAAATTAGACCATCTCCGGTTGCATCCACCTGCATCTTACTGCCCCGGTGTATGCTGTTCCGGAGGATCTCCCTGGAAAGAGGCTGAACAACAGAGCTGTTGATGAGCCGTTTCAAAGGCCTTGCACCGAATGACGGATCATACCCTGATCTGGCAAGGTAGTCCACCGCCGAGTCAGTCAGCAGGACCTCGATACCCTGCTCTGCGAGTCGATGCTGGACTTCCTCAAACTGCAGTTTCACGATGCTCTTGAGGTGCTCAGCCGTCAACGGCTCGAACACGATCGTCTCGTCAATCCTGTTCAGGAACTCGGGTCTCAGGGCATCCCTGAGCATACGATCCACTTCACGTTTGATTTTCGTCATGACTTCAACTCGATTAGCATCCGAGACATCTTTGGACATCTCCATTATCCTGTGCGCACCGAGATTCGAGGTCATTATCAGGATAGAGTTTTTGAAGGAAATCGTTCTTCCCTGATTGTCTGTCAGCCGCCCGTCATCGAGAACCTGCAGCAGTATGTTGAATACCTCAGGATGGGCCTTTTCGATTTCGTCAAAGAGAATGACAGAATATGGTCTGCGCCTGACGGCTTCGGTTAACTGGCCCCCTTCATCGTAGCCGACATATCCGGGTGGCGCGCCGATCAATCTTGATACCGAGAACTTCTCCATGTACTCGGACATGTCGATGCGAATGATTGCGTCCTCGGAACCGTACAGGAATTCGGCAAGAGCCTTGGCCAGCTCTGTCTTGCCCACACCAGTCGGGCCGAGGAAGATGAAAGAACCGAGCGGACGTCTCGGATCGGAGAGGCCCGCCCTTGCAGACCGGACAACATCGGCTACCGCCTCTACGGCGTGATCCTGCCCCACCACTCTCTTGTGAAGATTCTCTTCAAGGTTAATCAACTTCTCGGATTCTGCCTCACTGAGGCGCGTTACCGGAATACCTGTCCACTTCGCAACTACATCAGCGATGTCATCTGAATCCACCTCTTCTCTAAGGAGTTGCGTACCCATCTGAATCTCCTGAAGTCTCTGCCGCTCGACATTGAGGAGCTTATTCAGACGGTCGATGTCTCCGTAGCGCAATCTTGCAGCCTTCTCGAAGTCCGAATCCCGTTCTGCCTTGTCAGCCTCCGCCTTGATTTCCTCTATGTTCGCTTTTAGTCCCTGAATCGTGGTTACGGATTGTTTCTCCTTCTCCCACTGTTCGGTGAGACGGGATCTTTCGGCGTAAAGATCGGACAACTGCTCCTGAATCGGTTTCAGTCTCTCTTCGGAGTCTTTCTCTTTGCGTATTCCCTCTCTTTCGATCTCAAGTCTCGATATCTTTTTATTCACAGCGTCGACTTCACGCGGCATCGAGTCTATCTCGATACGAAGTTCGGCTGCAGCCTCATCAACAAGGTCGATTGCCTTGTCAGGAAGGAACCTGTCCGCGATATATCTCTCGGATAATACCGCTGCCGATACGAGGGCTTCGTCGGTGATCCGAACCCCGTGGTGAACTTCGTAACGTTCCTTGAGGCCGCGAAGTATCGAGATGGTATCATCGACCGTAGGTTCACCGACCATAACAGGCGCGAATCGCCTCTCGAGCGCCGCATCTTTCTCGATGTTTTTTCGGTACTCATCCAGAGTTGTCGCGCCGATACATCGGAGTTCGCCCCGTGCCAGCGCCGGTTTTAGCATATTCGAAGCGTCCATAGCGCCCGGGCCAACCGCCCCCGCTCCGACGATGGTATGCAGTTCATCGATGAAGAGAACAATCTGACCGGCAGATTTCTCGACTTCCTTGATAATGGCTTTGAGCCGCTCCTCGAATTCACCACGGAACTTCGAACCAGCCAGGAGAGCGCCGAGGTCGAGCGCGATCAGTCGCCTTCCCTTGAGAGATTCAGGGACTTCGCCCTGTGCGATCTTTGTCGCAAGTCCCTCGGCGATGGCGGTCTTACCGACACCGGGTTCGCCAATTAGGACCGGGTTGTTCTTGGTACGCCGCGAGAGGACCTTTATGACTCGCCTGATTTCTTCGTCCCGACCGATTACCGGGTCGAGTTTGTTCGAGTGAGCCAACTCGGTCAGATCACGGGAATATTTCTCAAGTACCTGATACTTCGATTCCGGGTCAGTATCGGTAACGCGTTGGCTTCCTCGAATGCCGGACAGCGCTTTCAGGATGCTGTCCTGAGTCGCACCAGCGCTTCTGAGTATCTCTCCGGCCTTCCCTTTGTCTTTGTCGGCAATCGACAGCAGAAGATGCTCAACCGAAACATACTCGTCTTTGAATTCCTGAGCTTTCTTGAATGCCTCATCAAGAATCCTGTTCAGATCGGTGGAAGCATATACCTGAGCAGTTTCGGAGTGAGCCTTGGGGAGCAGGTCTATAGCCTCAACGACTTTGTTCTTTACCGAGGCAACATCCGCGCCAATCTTCCTGAGGATTTCAAGCGTCAGGGACTCATCCTGTGACATCAATGCATCGAGCAGATGCAGAGTCTCTATCTGGGGCGCGGATCGCGATCTTGCTGATTCAGCAGCATACTGGATCGCATCCTGCGAACGCTGTGTTAATTTATCGAATCTCATCTATACTCACCTGCCTTTTCATAACCGCCGGGGATTAGTCCCAATCAAGAGACTCCCGGCTTCTCTTTCGCGTGGAGCTTGTCCATAAGCTCCTTTTCTTCGTCTGTCGGTTTATCGGGTGTGTTTACACGGATGGTCACATATTGATGACCGGTACCCGATGCAGACTTCACTCCCATTTGTGCCAATTTGAGTTTAGTTCCGTCAACTGAAAGCGGAGGTACGGTCAAGACCGCTCGACCGCCCGTCGTACGAACCTTGATTCTGGTGCCGTTTACAGCCTGCTCAAGAGATATCGGGACTTCGCAGTGGACATGGTTACCGACTCTCTTGAAAAAGCGATCCTGTCTCACGAATATCGCAACGACGAGATCGCCATTGGGTCCGCCGTTCCTTCCTGCCTGACCGAGGTTCTTCAAGCGAAGCTTCGCTCCACTTTCGACGCCCGCAGGGACTTTGACCTTGACTTTCTGAGAAACCCTCAGTCGGCCCGTACCATTGCAGGAAGTGCATGGCTGGCTGTTCACCTGTCCTCTTCCGAGACAACGGGGACACGGCCGGGACACCGAGAATGCGCCCTGTGTCTGGGAAACCATTCCGCTTCCGCCGCACTGCGGGCAGACGGTAGGTTTCGCGCCGGGTTCAGCGCCGGTTCCATGACACTTATCGCAGTTCGCCTCCCTGCTGAGTTTCAATGTTTTCACGGTACCCGTCACCATCTCTGTGAAACTAATCTCGATTCGAGCGGCGAGACTGTTGCCTTTAATTGGGCCGTGACTGCTCTTGCGCCGCCTGCGAGGGCCAAAGTCCACCTCGTCACCAAAAATCGCGGAGAATATGTCTCCGACTGACCCGAAACCCGAGAGGTCCTCAAACCTGAAGCTACCGCCAGCCGATCCGAATCCACCGGGGAATCCACCGGGGCGATATCCGCCCTGGAAATCGCCTCCACCGAATTTGCGCATCTGGTCATACTGGCTTCGCTTCTGCGCGTTCGAAAGAACCTCATACGCTTCAGATACGCTCTTGAACTTCTCCTCAGCGGAAGCATCACCGGGGTTCGCATCCGGATGATATTTCTTAGCGAGTTTCCGGTAAGCTCTCTTGATGTCCTCTGCCGATGCGTTTTCCGCGACACCGAGCTCTTTGTAGTAATCCTTCGGCATTGCTCACCTGTATGTCAGAACCACGATGACCTTCTGGTCATCCAGTTCTTTGATAGTCTTCCAACCCGATCCCACGCCACCGGGGATCTCGATTTCGACACTGCGATGGTCAACAAACGACCCCTTTCCCCCGCATTCATCGCATTGATACCATGCGATTGAACCGATTCCCTTGCATTTGCTGCATTCGGTCACGAGTGGAATGTCGAGATCGATCAACCTGTCGTAGCGCGCGAATCTTCTGTCGAGCACAAGTTCGAATACGTCTTTCTTCCGTATGCCGCCTATACCCTTTAGGTATTCCACCATATCATCGAATAGATCTCGCACAGCCGGTTTCAGGTCGATGAATCCGACCGCACCATAGTGAAGCTTGTGTTCGCGCACGTAGTCCGCCCTGCGGCTGCTATCAATCAATGTTTCGTATGCTTCCTGCAGTGCGGAGAATCTCTCGGCGGAATTACCATCGTGATTCGTATCCGGGTGATACTGCTTCGCCAGTTTGCGGTAAGCGCCGGACACTTCGCTGCTGTCTGCTACCGTACTAACGCCAAGCATGTCAAAGTAATCTATGAATTCGTTGTTGCTCATGCCAACTCTCCTGACGTTAACGTAACATACAGCTTCTAAGAGTCAAGGTTCAACACGGCCGCAGTTTCGGGGTGCGATACATCGAACGCACCCCATCTATGTTAAACCTGAGTTGGAGACAAATGACTCCAAGGTCAATCATTGACGACTTCATAGTCTGCATCTACCGTGTTGTCATCTGTCGGCCCGGCATTTCCGGGCTGCTGTGCACCGGTTGCAGGCCCCTGACCCTGATTCTGCGACGCCTGTTGATACATCTTAGAAGAAGTCTCGTGCCACACTTTTTCGAGGTCTTCAGATGAGAACTTGATCTCATCCTGATTGGAGCCTTTGAGGGCTTCCTTGACTCGATCCACGGCGGCCTTGATCTTCGCCAAGGTGTCATCATCAAGCTGATCCTTGAAGTTCTCGAGGTTCTTCTCGGTTTCGAAGACAAGCTGATCAGCCCTGTTTCGGGTCTCGACATCCTGACGCCGCTTTCCATCCTCGCTTTCATGCTGTTTGGCGTCGTTGACCATCTTCTCGATTTCCTGCTCGGTCAATCCGGATGACGCTTCGATTCTTATCTGCTGCTGTTTGCCGGTAGACGTGTCTTTAGCGGACACATTCAGGATTCCATTCGCGTCAATGTCGAATGTCACTTCGATCTGGGGCACTCCTCTCGGTGCCGGTGGAATTCCATCAAGGTGGAAGCGTCCGATGGTCTTGTTGTCTATCGCCATCTCCCTCTCACCCTGCATGACGTGCACTTCGACAGATGTCTGACTGTCCGACGCAGTCGAAAAGATTTCCGACTTCTTAGCCGGGATGGTAGTGTTTCTATCAATCAACCTTGTGAACACGCCTCCGAGGGTCTCGATACCGAGCGACAGAGGAGTCACATCGAGAAGCAGCACATCCTTTACATCACCAGCGAGCACACCGCCCTGAATCGCCGCGCCGATGGCAACGACTTCATCGGGATTGACTCCCTTGTGGGGTTCTTTGCCGAAGAACTTCTTCACGGATTCGACGACCTTCGGCATACGAGTCATTCCGCCGACCAGCACGATCTCGCCAATGTCAGAAACGGAGATCCCGGCATCTTTAACAGCGAGTTCACACGGTTTGATGCTTCTTTCGACGAGGTCATCGACCATCTGCTCGAAACGGGCACGCGAGAGCGTCATGTTGAGATGTTTAGGACCGCCTTGATCGGCAGTGATGAACGGCAAATTGATGCTCGTTTCCATAGTTGAAGAAAGCTCTATCTTTGCCTTTTCAGCGGCTTCCTTGAGCCTCTGGAGCGCCATCGGGTCTTTCGACAAGTCGATGCCCTGCTCTTTCCTGAACTCTTCAACCAACCAGTCGATTATTCTCTTGTCGAAGTCATCGCCGCCGAGATGTGTATCTCCATTGGTTGACAACACTTCGAACACTCCGTCGCCGATTTCGAGTATCGAGACATCGAAGGTACCGCCGCCCAAATCATACACTGCGATCCTACCCGAATTCTTCTTGTCGAGTCCATAAGCGAGAGAAGCCGCGGTCGGTTCGTTTATGATGCGCTTGACATCCAGCCCGGCTATCTTGCCCGCATCCTTTGTCGCCTGTCGCTGCGAATCGTTGAAGTACGCGGGGACAGTAATCACCGCCTCAGTCACCTTCTCACCGAGATAGTCCTCAGCGGTCTGTTTCATCTTCTGAAGCACGATAGCACTTATCTCCGCAGGTGAATGCTGCTCGCTGTTGATCTCGAACTTGACTTCACCGTTGCTTCCCCCTACGACTTTGTAGGGGTAGTTTTTGATCTCTTCGGTAACCTCGGAGTGTTTTCTTCCGACGAATCGCTTGGCAGAGAAAACCGTGTTTTTCGGATTTGTCACAGCCTGCCGTTTCGCGATCTGTCCGACCAGTCTCTCTCCGTTGTCGTTGAATGCGACCACCGATGGTGTCGTGCGTGCGCCCTCACTGTTCGGGATGACGACCGGGTCGCCGCCTTCCATGACTGCCACGCATGAATTGGTCGTGCCGAGATCTATACCGATTATCTTTTTGCCTTTTGCCATATCCAAATCTCCTTAGTGGTTTGCCCTTCATACAGGCAAAGAACCCGCCCCTTGTCGTGGGACGGGTTCGGTTGCGTTTACGCATCGTAACTGTCTCGGTCCCCACATGGGGTTAGACTTAATTTTTGTCTTAGCCCAGATCCACCTCGATTTCACGGGGCTTGCTTTCGTCACTCTTGGGAAGCGTTACTTCGAGCACGCCATTGCGGTACTTGGCCCTGACGTTCTTGGCATCCACACCGCTGGGCAGCGAGAACGAACGGTTGAAGCATCCATAAGTGCGCTCCATCCGATGATAGTTGTTCTCTGAGTCCTTCTCCTCATGCTCGACCTTCTTCTCACCAGAGATTGTCAGGACACCGTCCTCGACGGCAACCTTGAAGTTGTCCTTTTCGAGCCCGGGAACTTCTGCCTTGACCACGATCGCGTCTTTGTGTTCGACGATATCAACCGGGGGATACCAGTTTTTGCTATCATCACTGCCGCTGAATCCATCGCGCCAGATTCTTCCAAGCATCCTGTCCATCTCGTCAAATACAGGGCCTATGCTCCTTCTTGGTCTTGCAATCGTCAAAGTCATCTTAACTACCTCCTGCCTATCCGATAATTTGTTGTGTCTTCACTCATCATTTCGCATTGTTGTATTGCAGGAAGCGTGCCAAAGTGCGTCTGGCAGTCACAAGACATTTAACTGCAAGAAGTTAAGCGAATCTGTCGTGAGAGGCAAATTCTGAGGCGAATGTCAAAGTGGCAGGACGACTGCCATATAGACATCGATGCGCTGCCGTTATGGCGTGTGTGCGGTTGTATTGGCAGAATCCGCAGATCTTCTGCCGAAGCAATACATACGCTTGTCGGTGCTGGCCAGATAGATTTTGTCCCTGAAGTAAACGGGGGATGACTTTATGCGCCCTTTCACTGTCAGGCTTCGAGTGATTTTGCCTGTGAACTTGTCGACGAAATGCAAGGTTCCGTCCCCGCAGCCGATGACCAGCAAGTCAGATCCGACCAAAGGCGTGGAGGCGACTATGCTTGTCGTTGGAAGTATCCAGATCGGTTCGCCCGATTCCTTTGAAATGGCGTACACGTTCCGGTCATTGCAGCCGAAATACACGGCATTATCATCAAGAACAGGCGAGCTGAATATCTCTGCGGATGTGTTGAATGCCCAGATTAACTCTCCCGAGTTTTTATCAATCGAGAGCAGCCCTCCACCATACGTGGTGACATAGCAGGCGTCATCAGCGGCCGGTGCTGTCATGATGGCGCTCCCCGCGTCATACTCCCAGATCAGAGAACCATCAGAAAGGTCTAAGCAGTACAGGTGGCCGTCAGCAGATCCGAAGAAGACTTTCTCATCAGCAACGCAGGCTCCCCCGTGAATACCCTGCCTGGCCTTGAATGACCATTTCTGATCACCCGTGAATCGATTAATGGAGAAGAGCTCACCGTGGTAGTTGCCGACGAGCAAGGTGCGGTCATGGAGAATAATGGGGGCCGGGACATCACCGAGTTTGGAGACCCAGACTTCCCTGCCTTTGTTGATATTGATACATCTCAGGCGCCCGTCATCTGTTTCAGAGGCTATATAGAGAAGGTTTTCTGCGATTGCCGGAGAAGAGGACGAAGCGGATTTGGTCTTTATTCGGCCAATCCCCTTTCCGGTTTCCGGGTCGAAATAGTACACTCGTTTGTCAAGAGCGGGAATCACGCCAAGGCCGTCACTGATGACCGGGGAAGCATAGATCAGCCCCCTGAAGCCGGTTGTCCAGATAAGCGAGTCAATGCCAGCAAGGGACACATCGGCACTACCACCTGACGGGTTATTCCTGAACATGCTCCAGCCATTGTCATGGCTCTGGAACTTGTCTATCTTGCTAATGCTCCGGGAACATGACTGAAACAGAATGAACGAAGCGGAGACTGCTGCAATCAGCATGAATGTTTTGACGATTCTACCCATCAGAAATTCCAGCCAAAGAAGAAGTCGAATTTCCACGCGTTCGACAACTTAATGTAATCGGTAGTTCTCGCGAAGTCGAATCGCAGTACGGCCATATAGCCAAGAGCGACTCGCGCGCCGAATCCGACAGCACCGTAGAAGCGGTCGAAGTCATCATCCCACGCATTGCCGGTATCCCAGAAGATAGCGCCCCTAATTCCCGAGAAACCTATCCTTCCCAGAGGGAAGTTTATGAAGAGATTGTTGATGAGCGGGAACCTCACCTCGCTGGAGAATAGCGCTACATTGCGACCATAGAACGTCCGCCTGTCGAATCCCCTCAGAGACCAGCTGCCGCCGAGATACAGACGCTGCGGCTCTTCACCGGCAGAGGTGAAACCGTACAGCCTTGTCGCAAACGCTGAGTACTTTCCGAGGCGAATGTACTTCCTGAAATCGAGAGCCGCGAGACGAGCGAAGCTCTTGCCCGATCTCAGATCGCTCGAGAATCCCAAAGTGATATTGTAACGAGTACCGTCGATCGGCCCCGACATATCCCAGAGGCTGTTGTCTTTGATATATGAAATGTAATTCGTGCTCAGTACCGCGTGCCTGGTTGAATCCCGATAGAAGACTTCGCGTTCCGACTTTCGCAGGACCATAGTCATGTCAATTCGTCTGAACTTGGAAATCGGATAACTCAACAGCCCCATCCAACCGAACTGCCGTTCGTCATAGATGCCGTCCACGCGATTGTCGAACTCATCGTAGAAGTGAAACACCCCGGTTCCATAGTTCATTCGTCGCTCACGATTTATGTATGTGAGGGCGACATTGAAAGAGGATAAGAAATCACCCCTGTCAGTCGCCTGATTATACAGCAGGAGGTAGTACTGATGATTACCCAGGATATCCGAGTAGGCCATCTGGAACCCTCCGAGTGAGCCATAGAAAGCATCGTATGCAACGGCAGACTGGGCGAAGTCGAACGAGAAGTCGCTCTCATATGCGAATGAGGCATTGACGGATCTGCCGGAGGTCTTTGACGGCTTCCATTCCACTCGCATTTCGGGTTCGTTGGGAGACGGGGTCATATCCTCTTCGTCGAAAGACACGGAATAGATCCTGATTCCGCCCTGATTGTATGCCGAGAAGATAATGCTGTCTCCGGAAGGTGTGAACGATGGATCCTGAATACCGGCGGAGTAGTTGCCAATCCTGAACATTTCATCCTGTGCGTTAAGGCCATAGATGTTGGGGATTCCAGACCTGTCAGAGACAAACAACATCCATCTGCCATCAGGGGAGAACGCCGGGGATTCATCGAGGAAAGCTCCATACGTGATCTGTTTGATGTACCCGGACTCGGTATCAATCTGGTAGAGATTTCGATAGCCCCTGTCGCCGCGGTTTGCCCTGTCAGACGAAAACACCACGCTCTTTCCGTCTGGAGAGAACACGGCATCGACATCCATATACACATCGTCGGTGAGTTGCTCAAGAGTATCCTCTGCAATCGTGTACATGTAAAGGTCAAACCTCCCATCCGGCCTGCAGCCGGTAAAAACGATCTGGCTCGCATCGGGTGACCACGATGGTGACTGTATTACAGTAAGATTGTTGAACTGAAATTTCTCCTCTATCTCACGCGACTGAATGTCGTAGATATAGAGAACGTCCTTTTCATAGTGCCTCGAAGCAAATGCAAGCTTGCCCTGGTAGTTGACCGAGATATCGGATGCAAGCAAGTGGAGAGATTCGAATTCAGGGGATCGTTCGCCTTTTACCAGAGTAGATGTCTTCGGCTTGCCCGACCCGTTTTCCTGCAGATAGATCCCTGAGTAGCCAAGTTTATTGGCTTTATAGACGAGCAGATCCTTCTCTTCCGAGGTCTCGCATTTCAGTCTTACAATCTGCGGCTTGACAGAAAACCCCTGTTCGGTCAGCGGCCGTCCCTTCATGTCCGGGGAGTCCGAGTCGGCGACAGTCGGGAAGTACTTCTTCTTGAGATGGTATCTCCATCCCCTGAATATCTCTTTAAGCGGCACCCTGAACGTGTACTCCACAACTTCGCGGAAGCTCCCGCCTTTCCACCAGTTCTCGAACAACATCAGGATTTTGTCTTCGCCGTACTCATCCGCCATGAAGTGAAGCAGTGATTCTCCCAGCTTGTACATCAGGTACGTTCCATTGATGGAGAAAATGCTGTTCTCATCGAACGATGCACCTGATAACACGGCATCAGCCGCAACCATCTCGGCGCTGGAACTCCACTCTCCGGACCAGAACTCGGCTATGCCCTCGGTGAACCATAGCGGAGGTGCGAAATTTTTGATCTTGCGGTGATCCTTGTTAACTCTCGCGAGTTTCTTGAACATGAAAACATGAACCAACTCATGCCTAAGCGTCCGATCGAAGTCATGATATGAACCGTTAAACGGTACAACCACACGACCCTTGAAGAATTCAGTGAAACCAGCGACGTTCTCGGGAAGAAGCTGAGGAATGACATTGGTCTGATCGAAATAGTAGGGCGAGCTGTAAATGATAACCGGGGTTTTCCCCTTGATTGGCATGTTGAATTTGGCTTCGAGGACCTTGTAGCTCCTCTCGATACTGTGCGCCGCGATCTCCGCGAGATCGTCTTCACCGGAGTAGAAGTAGATCCTGAAGTGCTCAGTGGGCAGGACCTTCCAATCGAAGCGGGAATACTGAATCTTGTTACGGCCGAAGTAATACTGGGCGGACGCGGATGAAGGTATGACCAGAGTCGCGAACACAGCCGCGAGAAGTATAACGAAGAACTTAACTCTCATGTAACTAATAACGCACTCAGGTGCTGTTCTGTCCAGTCGATAGTTTGCTTTCAAGAGTGCGGATCGCTCTGTTGAGGTTGTCCGATACCACGTTTGACTTGAAAACACCGAAGAGTCCCGCACCCATCGTTTTCCTGAACTCCTTGAGCTTTTCCAAACTCTTCGGGCTTTCGATTCTGGATATAGCGGATACAATGGAAACCTGCTCCTCTTCGAGGTTCTTGTCAAAGATCTTCTTGAAAACGTTCCCTTCCCTGGTCAAGGCTCGAGCGAGTATCTCCACCGCCTTCTCTCCCCCTATCTTCGCAATTATGGGTGCGAGATGCTGTCTCAGGCGATCGTCATTGTCGTAGAGTTCAGCAAGATAGGGCAGCGAAGACTCGAACCCAAGCGTGCCGAGAGCCGAAGCCGCTCTACGTCTTAACTCCTCCGAATTGCAGTGAAGGTACCCGGCTAGCAGACGACTGGACTTTTCACCTCCGATCTTCTCAAGAGCGATCATAACTTCTTCTATCAACCGAGGATCGGGATGGTCTCCAAACCTTTCAATGATCTCAACAGCTTCGAGAGTGCCTATGTTCCCAGCTACGAAAACGATGTTCCTAATCTGGAACCATACGCTGTCCGGTAGCATCGGGTTGGCGGATGTAACCTGAGGTATCGACATTTCGCTGAGAGTCATATTCATAGCATTGATTGCGGTGCTGCCGAACTCAGGCAATAGTCGCAAGATCGCCAAACGAATAGACCTGTCATTGATGGCGATTTCCTGACACAGAGTCAGGGCGCAGGCCTGAGTGGGTAACATGTGGAGGATTTCAAAGACAGACTTCGTTCGCGCTGCAGAGTTTTCCCCAGCATGGTCGAGCAACTTCATTGCCGTACTACCGTCGCCGAACTCCGAAATCAGCTTACGTGCCGATCGATATATCTCTTCCGCGAACATGACCTCTTCCGAAGTGTAGACGGCAAACGCCCCCAGCAGCTGGGCAAGTCTATCGATGTCCCCACGATCCAATAACCAGTGGAGCAGTTTAATGCCCTGTGTGCTAAGCGATTTGAAAGTCTCCACGCTGACAGTGACATCATGGAGCTTCTTGATAACATTTTCTATCATTGAATCGCACGTGAGTTCCGAATTCGACGACACGGCTGAATCCACAACGGTATTGAGAAGTGACTCTGCCCGCTCCCCGGACTCTCCCCCAGAGACAGAGGCATCGAAGAGCTGCTCTACGAGCCCTTGCGCGTACTCCTGATCCTCAAGCATCTCAAGCCGTTTGGGAATCAGGGCTACATCAGCCTCGCTGTACTCTCCCTTCTCGATGTTATCCTGAGTTTTCTCAAGAGCTTCGAGTGCAAGGCGTTTCTGGGAGTACCGGCCCTCGAGGATCATATCGATGTACTTATCATCTATGATTCGAAGATCCTTCAGGAGTCGCTTGATCTTTGGAAGCATGTTCGGCTTTTTGATCTTCTCGACGGCAGTTTTTACGTCGAATAAGGATTTCTGAAGATCGACTTCATCGAGCCTGTCATCAGACTCCGCGCGTTTCTTCAGGCCGACTGCAATTATCTGGAGGATTTGTTCCTCCTGAAGCTCGCAAACTCCGGTCTCGGCGTCTTTGCAGAGCATGTTGAAGTCGATTGCATTGCTGTATCTTTTCTAGATGCTCTTCTCAGCTCCGGTTTCATCGGAGAGAAACTCGAAGATTAGGTCCGGGTGTTCTTTGACGATTCTCGCAAACTCGAGCGTGATGGCCGTTTCGGCTCCCGAAGAGCCAATGGCGGCATCGACGGAGACCACTTTCTCATCTTCTGAGACGAGTTCATATCGAAATGTATCCACCTCGATACCTTTTACCCCATTTTCCTCAAGAAAACCTTTCAGATCCGGCCACGGTTCGTTCCTGGTAGTTTTTGAAGCGAAATACCTGACGAAATTGTTGAAACCGTCGAGATCGAGGCCTTTCCGAAGGACAATGCTCCGCACTCCGACCGATTCCATAGCATCGGCGACAATGGAGTGATCCGTTTCAATACTTGACTTGATACCGCCCGCCGCCAAATGCTCTTCTATGATGCTAAGAATGACAGTCTCGGAGCTATCGAGCATTTCCGACAGCGCATCATAAGGCCCCTGCGAAGCAGTCCGACATGCAGGATGATCAGGGGGATACATCTTGAATCTCTTTATGGCAGCCTCAAGGGCTACCAGGAACTTGTCTTCGAGTTTCTGGGACTGGCGTCCGCTTGCCTTCTCAACTTGCATATTCATAACAATCACCCGGTATCCGGTGAATTCTGTTCTGCACTCTTCGGTTTGATGTCCTCGACAGGAACTGTGGACTGCGTATCGAACGCATTCGAGATTGCCTCTTTGAGTTGCTTCATCGTGAAAGGTTTGGACAGCACGAGATCAACCGAATGACTGCGGAGTTCAGAGTCACCGATCTGTGCACCCCATCCGGATATGATTATGACGGGCAATGTGGGACTCTTGAGCTTAATCGCATCGGCAATATCCCAGCCTGACATTCCCGGCAGTCCAAGATCGGTTATCACGAGATCGAATCGATTCTCGTCGAACTTCGAGAGCGCCTCGAGTCCATCTCCTGCAGTGGTCGGCGTGTGACCGAGTATCTTGAGCAGTTCAGACACAACGGCCAGAAGCGATTCATCGTCATCCACAAGAAGCACATTGAGCGTTTTCTGTATTTTCGCCGCACCCGACTGCTGTGATATAGATCCAAGTTCCGGTCTTGCAGCGAATATCAGCGTTATCCTCGTTCCCCTGCCTTCTTCAGAATCGATCTCCACGGCTGCCTGATGCCTTGTCAGGATACCGTAGGCCACGCTCATGCCCAGCCCTGTTTTGCCCTTGCCTTTCGATGAGAAGAACGGATAGAATACCTTCTCCTGAATTTCCGGTGACATTCCGACACCGTCATCTGAAATATCTACGACAACCTCACGATCGCGGTCGTAGGTCGAGAT
>Ga0272443_10001915_pt1 | contig 28256 bp, 24 predicted proteins | sample SSMAcet12_FD_193581 | JGI IMG/M metagenome (GOLD analysis project Ga0272443, IMG submission 193581) | Marine sediment archaeal communities from Little Sippewissett salt marsh, Falmouth, MA, United States - SSM-Acet-12 | ecosystem: Environmental > Aquatic > Marine > Wetlands > Sediment ... | reverse complement strand
GGCCGAAGGAAGATGCCTGCTTATCCTCAGGGATTTTCTCATGTAAAAAACTTCAGCCGGAGCCCTGATGAAAACGAGGACGCCTGCTGCAAGGGTGTACCATGTATTGCCCTGGAGCCTCTCTGCTACCCTTACAAAAACGCTTGCGTTTATAATCGCAATAGCAAGGTTGGCATAGACGGATAACTTGATGGCATGCTGCATCTCGGGGAAGAGCCCCTCTTCCGAGTAAAAAGCCCTGAGATTCGGACTGTTAAAACCATATACGGCTTTTTTTATGGCGGAAAAAGAAAAGGCGGTATAATCCTCCGTTTCATCTTCCGTATAATCGATAAGCAGGTTTTCCGCCTTCAATTCCTTTTCCGTGTCCATGGAGGCCCTGAACTTAAAATCGTAATGGTACCCCTGTGTGCAAAAATACGGAACCCCATCTTTTGAATCCCTGACCCTGACCTGCCAGAGGGGAAAAGTTTTAAGAATCTCTATTTCGCCGTAATGGCCTCCATCAACTATTAAAGCCCTTGTCCATCTCCTGTAGGGCAGCTTTTTCCCCCTGGCTTCAAGAAAGCTTATTTTGTACTGTCTCCGCCCGAAAAAGGATGAGAGGAATTCGAGAACCAGTTGCCTGTCGGTCTTCCTGTAGAGCCTGCCTCCGGAAAAAATGAACTCAACGTTTTTTTCCCGCAGGGGCATTTTACGGCTTGCCCTGGAAGACGAAACGCTTACGGCAATATCTTTCCTGTTTTTAAAAGCTGCCCTGTATTGCCTGCCTTCCTTGTCCACGTACCTGCTTCTTTTCCTGAAAACGTTCCATGTCCAGGCCTCTTCCCTGGCAATAGTTGTCTTTAAAAAAGAGGCCGTTTTTTCAATGGAAGATTCAAGCATCGCCAACTTTTCTTTTCTTATGCCCATTTTTTATATAAAATTTAACAGATATATGATAAAATTGTATCCGGAGAGTTTATGCTTTAAAACAGATTATAACTTAAAGGCATACATAAAGCAAAGGCAAAGAGGGGCTATGAAAAAAGAAAAAGTGGCGTGCGTTATCCCTGCAAGGTTTGATTCCGAGAGACTCCCCGGCAAGGTTCTCTACCCCGTAAACGGCAAAACCATACTGGAAAGGGTTTACAACAGGGCGAAAGCTGTAAAGTATTTCTCGGATATCTACATCGCGACGGACAGCGATAAGATAATGGCCGAAGCAGAAAAATTCGGCGCCAGGACCATCCTTACATCAAAAGACTGCAGAAGCGGAAGCGACAGGGTTGCCGAAGCTGCGAGGAACCTGGATGCTCCCATAATTGTCAACATCCAGGCCGACGAACCTTTCCTCCCGGCCGAGGCAGTTGACGAAGCGCTTGAAATACTGATGGAGAATCCTTCGTATGGCGTAACAACCTCCGCAACAAAAATAAGAAAAACCGAAGAGCTTTTCGACCCCAACGTCGTGAAAATTATCATGGACAGGGATAATTTCACGCTTTATTCATCCCGCTCTTTAATACCCTATCCGAGCATTTATTTCTCCAAAAACAGCCTTTCATCTTTAAAAAAGGTTGTTTTTTACAAACATATCGGCATATATGCCTTCACAAAGAAATTCCTGAAAAAATTCTCACAGATGCCGGAAGGCATACTTGAGAAGGTTGAAAAACTTGAACACCTGAGAATAATCGAGAACGGTTACAGGCTCAAAGTGGCAGTAATTAAGAAAGATTCTCCCTGCGTCGATACCCTGGAAGACATTAAAAAGCTTCAGTCTTCATAAACTACTGCAGGGAAAGACGGATTAGGCGGCCTGCGAACTGCAAAAGGCCCTTCCCCCGGAGGACCGTCCTCCGTGCCCCGTACAGTTGCGAAGGAATTGAGAATCCCGAAGGACCGGCCTTCGCAGTGGGAGTTCCTTCGGGAAAGATATGGAGAAAATGAAAAAATTCATATTCGTTACGGGCGGAGTTGTTTCTTCCCTCGGGAAAGGGATAGCATCGGCTTCCATAGGAGCCCTTCTGGAATCTTACGGGTATAAGGTTACAATCTTAAAGCTGGACCCTTACCTTAACGTCGACCCAGGCACCATGAGCCCTTTCCAGCACGGGGAAGTCTATGTTACCGACGACGGAGCCGAAACGGACCTTGACCTGGGCCACTACGAAAGATTTACAAACTCAAAAACGACCAGGAAAAACAACGCAACAAGCGGACAGATATACTACTCTGTATTGAAAAAAGAGCGCGAAGGCAGATACCTGGGCAAAACCGTCCAGGTAGTCCCCCACATTACAAATGAGATAAAGGACGCCGTCCTTTCCCTCGGAAAGGAAGTGGATGTCGTAATAACGGAAATCGGGGGTACAGTGGGAGACATAGAAAGCCTGCCCTTTCTTGAATCTGTCAGGCAGATACATATCCAGCTGCCTGAAAAAGAAACGCTCCACATACACCTTACGCTGATACCTTATATCGAAGCCGCGGGAGAACTCAAATCAAAACCTACGCAGCACAGCGTGGGCAGGCTCAGAGAGATAGGCATACAGCCCAAGATTCTTTTGTGCCGCACTGAAAAAAAGCTTAACGCGGAGATTAAAGAAAAGATAGCTCTCTTTTGCAACGTGAGAAAAGAGGCGGTCATAGAGGCTCTCGACACCGACCTCATATACGAGATACCCCTTATATTTGCAAGGCAAAAACTGGACGCCATTATACTCAGGTATCTCGGCATGAAGCCGAAAAAAAAGCAGGACATGGAAAAATGGCACAGGATTGTCAGTACCCTGCGAAAAACAAAAAAAGAGGCAGTCATCGGGGTCGTCGGGAAATACGTAAAACTGCAGGATTCCTACAAGTCGATATACGAGGCCCTCGTACACGGCGGAATAGCCCATGAAGCCAGGGTCGTCCTGAAGAAGATAGATTCCGAGTCTGTAAAGACAAGAGAAAAGGCGGAAAAGTTGATGGAAGGGGTATCTGGCGTCATAATCCCCGGGGGATTCGGCATAAGGGGCATTGAAGGCATGATAGAAACTGTCAGGTATGTCAGAGAAAACAGGATTCCCTTTCTGGGTATATGCCTGGGAATGCAGTGTTCTGTGATTGAATTTGCCCGGGATGTCTGCGGACTGACTGACGCTATGAGCACTGAGTTCAAGCCCGAAACCCGAAACCCGGTCATAAACCTTATGGAAGAACAGAAAAAAGTAACTGAAATGGGAGGAACGATGAGATTGGGGGCATACCCCTGCCGGATTGAAAAAGGAACGCTTGCATTTTCCGCTTACAGGAAACTTAAGGTATATGAGAGGCACAGGCACAGGTATGAGTTTAACAATAAATACAGGGATATTTTTGAAAAAAAAGGGGTGGTGTTTTCGGGACTTTACCCGGAGGAAAATCTGGTGGAGATAATGGAGCTTAAGGACCATCCCTTTTTCCTTGCAACACAGTTTCACCCTGAGTTTAAATCGCAGCCTTTCAAACCACATCCCCTGTTTCTCTCCTTCGTTAAGGCCAGCTTAAAAAGAAAGGAAGCGAAAAAATGAAAGAAACCATGACCCCTAAAGAAAGGTGGCTGGCAGTCTTGCAGAGAAAAAAGCCGGACAGAATTCCTATGGACTGGTGGGCCACAACGGAAGTCAGCGTGAAAATAACAAAACACCTGGGGGTTGAAAACCTGGAAGATGCCCTGCGGCAGCTGAAAATAGACCAGCCTGTTACTGTTGCTCCCGAATATAAAGGTCCGAGAGTTCCGGAGGGGTTTAATATGTTTGGCTGTAAGTACAGAAAAGCAGAACACGAAACAGGTTCTTACCGTGAGTGCGTGAGTCACCCGCTGGCGAAATTCAGCACCGTGAAAGAAATAGATAAAAATTACACATGGCCCAGCGTTGACTGGTATGACTTTTCCGTATTGAAAAAGCAGGTTGAAGGCAGGGAAGATTATCCTGTAAAAGGCGGGGGTTCTGAACCTTTTCTGGTTTACAAGCACCTGAGAGGAGACGAACAGGCGTTTATCGACCTGATTGAAAACCCTGAAATTGTAGAATATTGCCTTGATAAACTTTACAGCTACAGCTACGAGTCTACCAGAAGAATTTATGAAACTATTCCGGGCAGGGTCATTATCAGTTATGTCGCTGAAGATATGGGTTCTCAGGACAGCCTGCTGTACAGTCCCTCGCAGATCAGAAAATTTTTCATACCATGGATGAAAAAAATGAACGATCTTGTCCATCAGGCTGGAGCTTATGTCTTCTTTCACAGTGACGGGGCAGTGAGAAGCATTATTCCTGATATGATAGAAGCAGGTATTGACGTATTAAACCCTGTTCAGTGGAGATGCAAGGGAATGGAAAGGGAAGGACTGAAACAGGATTTCGGTGATAAAATAATCTTTCACGGAGGGGTAGATAATCAATATACCTTACCCTTCGGAACTGTTGAAGAGGTGAAAAAGGAAGTAATTGAAAACATGGAAATTTTAGGGAAAAACGGAGGATATATCATTGCTCCCTGTCATAACATTCAGCCTCTTACACCGGTGGAAAATATTATTGCTATGTACCGGACCGTTTTTGAATGCGGATGGGGCAATTGACTAAATAGAAAGGAAATTTTTAAGCAGTTCCTTCCCTTTCTGGGTAAGGATGGCTTCAGGATGAAACTGGACGCCGTATATCTTATGTTCTTTATGGCTTATGCCCATTATTTCGCCCTGTTTTGTCCATGCGTCAAGTTGAAGCACGCCGGGCAGGGAATCCTTTTCCACTATAAGGGAATGGTAGCGTGCAGCCGTGAAGGGATTGGGGATATTTTTAAAAACGCCTTTCTTGTTATGGTAGACAGAAGATGTTTTCCCGTGCATAAGCCGGGAAGCCCTGACAACCTTGCCCCCGAAAACATGGCCTATGCACTGGTGGCCCAGGCAAACCCCCAGAATGGGAATCCTGCCGCCTAACAACCTCACGATATCGCAGGAAATACCGGCATCTTCAGGGCGCCCGGGCCCGGGAGAAATCACAATAGCGAGGGGCCGAAGCTTTTCAATTTCGGGTATGCCAATCATATCATTGCGGTAAACAGACACCCCGGCTTTAAGTTCGCCCAGGTACTGGACTATATTGTAAACAAAGGAATCGTAGTTATCTATAACCAGAACCATATCAGGTTATCTCCGAGTATTTATTTTAAAGCCCTCTTGAACTTTCTCATTATCTCCCACAGCCTGTCGGTTTTGCCGTCTATTACCTTTTTTGCAAAGAAACTTCCCACTATCACCCCGTCAACAAAATCCCTTATTTCCCTTACCTGCTTCACCCCGGATACGCCGAACCCCGCAGCCACGGGTATGTCTGTTATCTTTTTTGTCTCCCGGATTTTCTCGACAAGTTCGTCGGCAAAACTCCCCTTGGGCCCTGTCACGCCGGCTATTGTCACAAAATATATAAAGCCTTCGGCATCCTTAAGAATCTTTTCCGCTCTTTGCAGGGAAGTAAAAGGCGTCATGAAGCTTATAAGCCTGATATCATGTTCCCTCAGCAGGCCCCTTATCTCCCCGCTTTCCTCGTAGGGAATATCGGGAAGAACGAGTCCGGACACCCCGGAGGCGGCACAGCGATTGACAAACCTCTTAAGCCCATACCTGTAAATGGGGTTATAATAACCCATGAGAAGATACGGGATACTGACTGTTTTCCGGAGGGCGCCGCACATTTCAAAGATAGTGTCCGTATTGACTCCGTTTTCCAGCGCCTTAAGGGACGTATACTGTATGATGGGCCCGTCGGCAATAGGGTCTGAAAAAGGAATACCGAGCTCAACCATGTCCGCCCCGGATTTTTCAGCCATCTTAACCATTTGAACCGTTTTGCCGGCAGATGGGAAACCCGCAGTAAAAAAGGGTATCAATGCCTTTTCTCCCTTCTGTTTCAAATCAATAAATTTTTCGTCTATCCTGTTCATTTTTTTACATGGCCCCCTCGAGATGGGCAACCTCCATTACATCCTTGTCCCCCCTGCCCGAAAGACAGATAACTGCGACATCATTATCCTTGAACCTTTTTTTGTTTTTCGCCATCCAGCCCACCGCGTGCGCGGGTTCAAGAGCGGGAATAATCCCTTCAATTTCGGCCAGGAGATGGAACCCCTTCAATGCGTCCCTGTCGTTTGCAGCCACATATTCCGCCCTCTTTGTCTCCTTGTAAAAGGAATGCTCGGGGCCAACTCCCGGGTAATCAAGCCCCGCAGACACTGAATGTGTCTCTGTAATCTGTCCGTATTTGTCCTGGAGAATATATGAAAAACTCCCGTGCAAAATACCCTTGCTCCCTTTTTTAAGAGTGGCGGAATGCCTGGGGGTATTCACCCCTTCTCCCCCGGCTTCGACTCCTATGAACCGTACCCGCCGGTTTTCATAAAAAGGGTAAAAGAGCCCTATGCTGTTGCTTCCGCCACCCACGCAGGCGACGAGATAATCCGGAAGCCTTTTCTCCTTTTTTAAAATCTGCTTTTTCGTTTCCTCTCCTATTACAGCCTGAAAATCCCTTACCATGCGGGGATAGGGGTTGAAACCCACGACGGAACCTATCACGTAATGGGTGTCCCGGAAATTGGCTATCCAGTCCCTTACCGCCTCGTTTATTGCATCCTTCAATGTCCTGCTGCCCGATTTTACCGGAACAACCTTTGCCCCGAGAAGGTTCATCCTGTAAACATTGATTTTCTGCCTTTCGCAGTCAACCTCCCCCATGTAAACAACGCATTCCATGTTCATCAGGGCGGCGACGGTGGCGGTGGCAACTCCATGCTGGCCTGCGCCTGTTTCCGCTATAATCCTTTTTTTGCCCATTGTCCTGGCAAGGAGAACCTGACCGAGGGTATTGTTAATCTTATGCGCCCCGGTAAAAGCAAGGTCCTCCCTCTTGAGGTAGGTTTTACAACCGACTTCTCCGCTCAAATTTTCAGCAAGGTAAAGAGGAGTCGGTCGGCCCGCGTAGTCCCTGAGAAGCGCGTCAAGCTGTTTCCTGAACCCCCTGTCTCTTGATATCGAATCATAGCTCGTGTCGAGCTCTTCAAGCATCGGCATGAGTATCTCCGGGGCAAACATGCCTCCGAATTCCCCGAATTTTCCTCTTTTGTCAGGCAGCATCATTATAAAATCCCTTTATGTTTTGTATAAGCTGCTTTATCTTTTCCCTGTCTTTCACGCCGGGGGCAATTTCCACGCCCGAAGCGGCATCTATGGCATAGGGATTGAACTTGCTTATCATCTCTTTCACGTTGCCGGGCGTTATGCCTCCTGCGAGAAAAATTTTATTCCAGGGCAGTTCAAGGCTTTCCAGGCAACCGCAATCTATGCTTTTTCCCGTACCTCCGTACATCTTTTCGCTGTAGGAATCGAGAAGAAAATAGTCGGGTTTATACGCCTTAATCTTCCCGGCGAACTCAGAGTTCCTTACCCTCAAAGCCTTTATCACGAGTATTCCGGAAGAAAGGCGCTCTTTAAGCTTTTTCACAAGCCATGGGGGTTCGCTGCCGTGGAGCTGCACCCCTTCAAGATTGAGAACCTTAGCCGTTTCAAAAAGAAACTTCTCTCCGGGATTGACAAAAACTCCGACCTTGATAATATCCCGCGGCAAGCCTTCAAGGAGTTTCTTCGCCTCTTTAACCCTGACAAACCTCGGGCTCGAAGAAACAAAATTTATCCCGAGAATCCTGACTCCCAGGCTTACAGCGTCTTCTATGTCCTGCCTCCTGGTAAAACCGCATATTTTTATCCTGACCATGTTAAGGCTCTATTCCCTGAGAAGCTTTTCGAGGTTTTCCCCGGGATTTCCCTCTTTGAGAAGCCCCTCCCCCACGAGAATGCCCTTTATCCCGGATTGCCTGAGTCTCAGGACGTCATCCCTGCAGCGTATTCCGCTTTCACTTATAACCGTTATTTTATACCCTGAAAGGATTTTCATCAAATCCTCTGTTGTGGACAGGTCTATGCCGAGAGTTTCCAGGTTGCGGTTGTTGATTCCGAGAATTTTCCTGTCCCAGCAGGCCACAAGAGAAAAAGCCCTTTCCATTTCTTCCTCGTTGTGAACTTCCACCAGCGTTTCAAGCTCAAGAGATTCGGCACATTCAACAAGATTCAAAAATGCGCCATCGTCAAGAATCCTCATTATCAAAAGCACTGCATCCGCGCCGCATGCCCTTCCTTCAAGCACCTGGCGCCTGTCAAAAACAAAATCCTTCATGAGCAGAGGTATATCGACGCTCTTTCTTGCTTCCTTCAAATCTTCAACTCCTCCCTTGAAAAAGGGCCTGCAAGTAAGCACTGAAATACCGGAAGCCCCGGCTTTCTGATAATCAATTGCCGTTTTTCCGATATCCATATTCTCCCTTATGGCGCCCGCGGAAGGAGATGCCCGCTTAATCTCGGCTATGGCAGAAAACTCTTTCCTGTCAAGGGTTTCTTTCAGGCTCACGGGCTCGTACAAAAACTTTTTTCCGTACTCGCCGCCGGAAACCTCTCCCTTTTTTTCAAGCTCTTCCTTTTTTGCTTCAAGTATTTTTTCAAGGAGCATTTATCCTCCCGGTTACCCTGCCGCCTCTTCCAGCAGGCCGGAAAACATGCTGAAGGAAACACCCTTTTGAAGAACGGCTGAACTCAATTCAAGCCCTTCTTTTATGCTGCCGGCCCTCCCCCCCGCCTTCAGGAGGAAAGCCGTGTTGAGCAAAACCACATCCCTCTTAGCCCCTTTTTCCCTGTTCTGCAGTATTGAAAGGATAATCTCTCCGTTCTCGGCTGCGCCTCCGCCGGCAAGCTCGGCAAGGGAACACTTCTTAAAGCCGAAATCCTGTGGGTAGATTTCGAACTCTTCAATTTTATTCCCGGAAACCTCTACAATATATGTTTTGCCCGTCAGGGAAATCTCGTCTATGCCGTCTTCTGAATGGAAGATATAGCCTCTTATGCCGAGGCTTTTGAAAACAGGGGGTATAACCTTGAGCAGGTTATAATCGCTTACCCCCATTATCTGTACGCTGGAACCTGCAGGGTTGCAAAGCGGGCCGATTATGTTGAAGATGGTCCTGAAGCCGAGTTCTTTTCTTACGGAAGCCACGTTTTTCATGGCCTTGTGGTACAGCGGGGCAAAAAGGAAAGCAAACCCGTGTTTATTCAAAAGAAGTTGGCTCTTGCCCGGTTCTATATCTATCTTATACCCGAGAGCTTCGAGCACGTCGGCGCTTCCGCATCTGCTTGTCACGGACCTGTTGCCGTGCTTGGCAACTGTCAGACCGCATGAAAAACCGAGTATGGCCGTGCACGTGGATATATTGAAGGTTCCGGAATAATCCCCTCCGGTTCCGCAGGTATCGCATACAACCCTGCCGGGCTCCATGTTTATCCTGGTAGCTTTATCCCTGAGAAGCCTGGCCGCTCCTGCAACCGCTGCAGGCTGCTCGCCGTTTGCTTTCAGAAGGGCGAGAAAAGCCGCCGCCTGGACAGGAGAAACGCTCTCCTCCATTATGCCTTTAAACGCAGAGTAGCTCTCTTCCTCGGACAGGGGTGCTTTTTCAAAAAGCCTGTTAAAGATTTCTTTCATTTTAGACGCCTCCTTAATTTTCAATGGACATAAGAAATGGATATAAAAGGATTGTAAAGAGATTGAGCGGGCGTCACCAGACAAGGAAGCGGCGCGGGAAATTCTTACCCGAAGTTTTTCTGCTTTGAATTCGGCATGAATAATTGTCCATAGTATAAAAATTATACTCCCAAATTTTCCGCCTGTCAACCACCCCGGCAAAAAAAGCAAAACTACGGCCCTTTTTGGCATCGGACTTGACACGCCCGCAATACTGGCATACATTATTAATTGTTGATTGCGCAAACATGTGACGGACTTTCATTTCCATACAGGAGGTTTTCCCGCATGAATGAGAAGCTTATTGCGAAATTTAAAAACCTTGCCCGGCTTTGCCTTTTTTGTCCGCTTTTTATCCCGGCGTTACCGGCCCTGCCTGCCGGGGAACAGACAATACCTTCCCCGCGCATATTCAGCGGCGCATGGCAGAACGCCGGATGCCCCGGAGATGCCTTTCCCGGAAGAAAAACCGCCAACGTAAAACATTTCGGCGCCCTGGGCAACGGGGTCGAAAATGACCAGCCTGCTGTCGCCGCGGCAGTCTCCTCCCTGGCAGGAGAACCCGGCATTCTTTTTTTCCCCGCGGGCATATACCTTATCGGCTCTTGCATAGACGTGCCTTCGGGAGTAATACTGCGGGGGCAAAGCCCGCAGGAAACCACGCTCCTTTTTAATTTTAACGGCCATGCCATCCGCTTCCTGGGCAGCGAAACAGGCAGCTGGATACCTTTATCCGCATCCGCATCCATGCACAGGAATACCGTCACCCTTTCCGACGGCGGCATCTTTTCTGCGGGAGACTATGCCTTAATAAGACAGGACGACGATAAGGCATGGAATATACAGGATAAGTGGGCGGGCCGCTCCGCGGGGCAGGTGCTGAAAATAACCGCATCCGCGGGAAACATCCTGACACTCGAAAGACCGCTGCGCCACGACTACCCACTGTCGAGAAACCCCGAAATAAGGCTTATCGACGCAAACAAGAACAGCGGGGTCGAAAACATGAAACTTGAAAGGCTGCCCGCAGGAAACAACAAAAGCAGGAATAACGTGCACACCGTACTTTTCTCTTATGCCGCCGAAGGCCGGGTTCGCGGAGTCCACGGCAGAAAATGCTTCGGCTCGCACGTTGCCATTTACAACAGCACAAAAATAGAGGTTGCGGGGTGTTTCTTCGACGGTGCCCATGACCATGACGGCGGGGGCTCGGGATACGGGGTAAGAGTACAGTCAAGAAGCGGCGAATGCCTGGTTGAAAACAATATTTTCAGGAGGCTGCGCCACTCCATGCTATTGCAGGCGGGAGCCAACGGCAACGTGTTCGGCTACAATTATTCCATTGAAACGAAAAGCGACTCGCATCCCGGATGGGCCGGAGATATTTCCCTTCACGGCAATTACCCGTATGCAAACCTCTTTGAAGGCAACATAGTCGAACATATCTGGATAGACAACTCCCACAGGGGCATAAACGGGCCTTACAACACTTTTTTCAGGAACAGGGCGGAAAGATGCGGCTTCAACATGACAGACCCGGACGCCGACAGCCAGAATGTCGCCGGCAACGAGCTTTTCCGGGGAGGCTTCACGGCCAGGCTTGCCGCGGGCAGCGGATACCGTTTCAGGGGAAAAGGCCATTTTACTTGCGCCAATGTGCACACCACCATGGGCGTCCAGCCTCCGGGAAGAAGCGACCTGCCCGATTATTCATACTACCTTGCCGGAAATCCCGCAGAAAAGCCTGAAAAACCCCGGTGGTGGACCATTCCCGACGAACTTCCTGTCATAGGACCTCCCCACGGGCTTTCTCCTGCCAAAAACAACCCGGCCCGCGCCAGGTACCTTGCAGGAAAAGATATGGCTGTTTTTTATCCATTCCCTGTGCAGCCTGGCTTCCCGTGAAGCCCCACGGACATAGCCCTTGGCACCGGAACACTCCGCTTCGGCGAAAGGCGGAGGTGAATTGACGGGACATTGCATCGCCCTCCCCTTACGCCGGGGCTTCAGCGAACAAGCCTCGAGGGAGGAAAGATATGGGCAAGGGCGAACCCCGGGGGAAGAAGGGAACAACCTTTCATGCCCGTGCTTGCGCACGGGGAGCCATGATATGCCTTTTGTTAAAACAGGGAGGACCCTGCCTGGCGGGAGTTTAAATGCGGGCAGCGAAACTGCAGGCTTCCATCAATCCTTTCGCCTTGTTACAAGTTTCAACATACTCTTTCTCAGGCACTGAATCTGCAACGATTCCCGCACCTGCCTGTATGTAAATTTTATCTCCGCTGATAACTATAGTTCTTATCGTTATGCAGAAATCCATGTTGCCCTGGAGGCTGAAATAGCCAACCGCCCCGGCATAAAGGCCCCTTCTTACGGGTTCTATCTCCTCTATTATCTCCATCGCCCTGATTTTCGGAGCCCCGCTCACGGTTCCGGCAGGGAAAGAAGCTTTAATCAGGTCTGTCAGTTTTCCGCCTTTTTTCATCTTCCCTTCGATATTCGAGACAAGATGCATGACATGGGAATACTTTTCCACCTTCATAAGTTCCGTCACCTTGACGCTTCCTGTATCGCATATTCTCCCGAGGTCATTTCTCCCGAGGTCGACAAGCATTATATGTTCAGCCTGCTCCTTCTTATCCTCCCTCAGCTCTTTTTCAAGAATATTTTCCTTTTCCTCGGTTTTACCGCGCGGCCTTGTTCCGGCTATGGGCCTCAAGGTAGCCTTTTCCCCCTCGAGTTTCACGAGTATCTCGGGCGAAGAGCCCACCAGCTTCATGTTGCCGGCTTCAAGGTAAAACATGTATGGAGAAGGGTTCACTGAACGCAGGGCCCTGTATATGTTGAAAGGGTTTGCTTCAAGTTTCTTTTCCCATCTCTGGGATATAACCGTCTGTATGATGTCGCCCTTTTCTATATGTTCTTTTGCTTTTTTTACCGAGGCAACGAAGTCTTTTTCCGCAAAGTTGCTTTTAAAGGCGCCTTCCCTGAAATCCTTTGGGGAATCGACAAGAAAGAGGGATTTCTCAAGCTTTTTCCCAAGTTCGCCAAGGTTCTTTTTCCCTTTTTCGTATGCCGCTTCGGGAGAATCGAAACGGCCGGGAGATATATTGGAAAGAAGGATTATCTTTCTCTTGAAGTGGTCGAAAATTATCATTTCCCTTGCAAACATAAAGAAAAAGTCCGGGCAATCCATGGCACCAGGGGGCGTAATTTCAGGTATTTTTTCTATCTGCCTGACAAAATCGTAGGAAAAATAGCCTATCAGTCCTCCGGTCAATCCAGGCAGGTTTTCGTAGGCAGGACTCTTATGTTCAACGAGAATGCCGTCAAGAATCCCCGCGGGGTTATCGCTTTCGGATTCCCTTTTTTCACCGGTAAGGTTGTTGTAAAGCTCTACGTTTTTGCCCTTACCCCTTACTATAAACTCGGGAGAGGTTCCGAGAAAAGAGAACCTGCCCGTTTTTTCTTCCTGTTCGGCGCTTTCGAGAAGAAAGTTATAGCTCCCCTTGCGGATTTTCATGAAAGCCGACACGGGGGTTTCAAGGTCCCCGAGAATTTCCGCATACACGGGAACCATGGGAAAACTGCCGCTTAATTCTTTGAAAGTTTCGAAATCGGGGCAAATGTTCATACTTTCTCCCGCAGGTTTTTACGGTTCTGCCAAAAACTGCCGCTATTTCTTTTTAATGGGCGCGCCTTTTATACTTTATCTCCGCATCACGAAAGTCCGCGGTCAGGGATATTAAAGGTTTTCTTCGCCGATAATCTTCCACCCGTCTTTACGGTTTACCATGTACACCATTTTATAGGATCTGCTGGAAAAATTATTAGAATCGTATTTCTGCCTGAAAAAGGCAAGCACCAGTTCGCCAAGGGGGCTATCCCCGTAAGGAATCACCTGGACATCAGACAAGCCGACCCTGATAAAAGTCTTGCTGGCGTTAACCCGCTTTTTGTAAGCACGGAATTGATTCTTATCCCGGCCCCCCGAATAAAAAGCCTCGTCGTAAGAAGCCATATAATTTCCAATATCGAGGCTCTCCCATCCTCTTGCCCACTGATTGAGGGAATCGAGCACTTCCTTCAATAGGGCCGGTGTAAGCTGGTGCATTTCCTTGTTTATGGAAACAAACGTTCTCCTTACGGTTATATGTTCCATGAGCTTTTTCATGTCCATATCGTTTACAACCAGGCAGCCCTCGCTGTGGTAAGGAGGCCTCTCTATAGGCGTTCCGTGCAGCCAGATGCCGTCTCCGTCCCTTTTAAGTCTTCTGTCTATAGGGTTGGGATAACTCAAGGGGTAAGCCATGATACCGTATTTCGCGGGCAGGGTGCTGCCGTCTATGCGGGAAGTAATAAGGTAGGCTCCGTGGGGCGTCTTTTCGTCTCCCCTGTTTTTTTTGGGACCCGAGTTCTTTCCCGTTGTGACGGGAACGCTGTCAAGCACTTTTAATCCCGTGCTGTCCACGTTATATACCATGAGCTCCTGCTTTTTTTTCGATGCATAGAGGAACTTGTACGGTGTTATGCCCGGAATAATCTCCGGCACGCCGGCGGCGGGCTCTCCGGGAGAAGGCTTGCCTTCCGGAATTTCAGTCCCCGGGGCTCCTGTCTCTCCGACAACCTTAAGTTTTGCAAGAAGCTGGCTTATCCGCTCCCTTTCACGGGCGGCAAAATCCTGTTTCTTCTGCTTGCTGTAAAGGGCATACCTCAACCTTCGAAGTTCGAGGCTCTCGTTTTCTTTCAGCCCCCGGTCAATATAAAATTCCGCCTTCTTATAATCTCCCCTCTGCATCAGGGACTGCCCGAGGTAATAAAAAAGCCTGTCTTCCCTGATATTGAGAGAGTAGGCCTTTTCAAGGGCATCTATCCCTTCTTCCTGCATATTCATGCCGAGATACAACCTTCCAAGCTGGTACCAGAAAACTCCGTGGCCGGGCGAAATCTTCAGGGCCGTTGTATAGATGGATATCCTTTCCTGCGGAGACCCTGCTTCTGAAACAAGCTGTTCAAGATATTCAACCGTTTTCTTCCTGTCTTTCAAAACGACTTCCAGAAGAAGGTTTTCGCCTTCCTTCTCCATACCGATTTCCTTGAAAAAAAGAGCTATTTCCACCTTGGCGTTGATTTCTCCTTTTTTCGCCGCAAGGACGGCTGCGTATTCATTAAGGAGGTCCTTTTCCCCGGGGTTGTTTCTGATGGCTTCCCTGTATTCATCAAACGCCCGGCTCATATACCTTGCGGCCCTTTCTTCGGGATTCAGGATAAAAAAGAATGAATCCCTTGCGCTGAAAAAAAGGATTGCCAGCAGAAGCAGCACCGAATAGAATAGTATCTTCTTCATTGTTTTCTATATATGCCTGAAGAGTATTGCCGGGCAGGTTTTAACAGCCCTTTGCGGGCAAAAAAGCAGGCAAAAATGCCAGGAAAGAAAAGCGCCTTCCTTAACAAGTCTTCTGCCTTTCCCGAAAAGAGGAGGGCTTACTCTTCAATAATTATGGCTTCCACGGGGCAGCTTTCCTGGGATTCCTTTACTTTCTCTGCTATGTCCCCTGAAACATCGCTTGTTTTAACGACAGACAAATCGTCTTTCATCTCGAAAACTTCCGGGCATATATCCACGCACAACCCGCAGCCTGTACAGAGATTGGCATCAACAATTATCTTCTTCATCTTCTCCTCCTTACAAAAAAGGTTCAACTTGATTTCTTGCAAAATAACAGGTTCCACAAGATTTTAATATGACTTTCCACTTTTGTCAACATATATGGTAAAATAGATAAGATTTTTTACTATTATGCAGGATAAAAACTCTCAGGCCAGGGATGAGTGGCCCGGATTTTTCCCAAAAAAGACAGGAGTCATAAATGGAAGATTTTTCTAAAACGGTTTTGCTGCCCAAAACGTCTTTTCCAATGAAGGGCAACCTCAGCCAGCGCGAGGCGGAGTTTCTCAGGATATGGGATTCAAAGGATATCTACGCCGGGATAAACAAAAAAAACAGGAAGAAGAATCCTTTCATCCTGCATGACGGGCCTCCTTACGCAAACGGGCATATACACCTGGGAACGGCGCTCAATAAAATCCTTAAGGATGTGGTCGTCAAGTACAAATCCCTGAGGGGGTTTTATTCTCCCTATAAGCCCGGCTGGGACTGCCACGGCATGCCCATCGAGCACCAGATTTTCAAGGAGATGAAAGCAGAAAAAAGCGATGTCGATATTGTAAAATTCAGAAAAAAAGCTGCCGAATACGCAAAAAAATTCATGTCCGTGCAGAGGGAAGAGTTCAGAAGGCTCGGGGTGCTGGGAGAATGGGAAAACCCTTACCTGACACTTAAGCATGAATACGAAAGCGCCATAATAAACGCATTCGGCAAACTCTATTCCGGCGGATACATATACCAGGCGTATAAACCCATATACTGGTGCATCTCATGCGAAACGGCGCTTGCCGAAGCCGAGATAGAGTACGAAAATACGAAGGCGCCCTCGATATACGTAAAATTTCCCGCGACATCGGGCCCGGAAGGATTGTCCCTCGACAACCTCTCTTTTCTCGTATGGACAACTACTCCATGGACGCTGCCGGGCAACACCGCCATAGCCGTTAATCCGGACATGGAATACTGCGTGGCCGAGACAAAAGAAGGCAGGCATATACTTGCCAGGAGCCTGGCAGAAAGAGTTTTCGGGAAAAAAGGGCAGGAGGCAAAAATAAGAGAAACTTTCAGGGGAAGCGAGCTTGAAGGATGCAGGTACAGCCATCCCCTTTTGGAGAGAGAATCAAGAATAATCGCTGCAGACTTTGTATCTGCCGAAGACGGCACGGGGTGCGTCCATTCCGCCCCGGGGCACGGAGAAGAAGATTATTATGCGGGAATAAAAAACAACCTCGAGATATTATCCCCCGTGGATGAAAAAGGCAGGTTTACCGCGGAAGTAAAAGATTTCGCAGGAATCAGGGTTTTTGACGCCGACAGGCTTATAATAGATTCCCTCGATAAAACCGGCGCGCTCTTTTACAGCGAAGAGATAGAACATTCTTACCCGCACTGCTGGAGATGCAAAAAGCCCGTTATTTTCAGAAGCACGAAACAGTGGTTTTTAAAGGTTGACCACAACGGGCTCAGAGAGGTTATGAAAACAGGCATAGAAAACACAGGGTGGATACCTCCCGAGGGAGCCAACCGCATAGGGTCCATGGTAGCGCAGAGGCCCGACTGGTGCCTTTCGAGACAAAGGCTGTGGGGAGTTCCCATCCCCGTTTTCTACTGCAAAAGCTGCAGCGAGGCAGTCATAACGGAAGATACAATCAGGCATATAGAACGCCTCGTGGGGGAAAACGGCTCGGACGCATGGATGGAAAGAAGTGAAAAGGAGCTTCTGCCGGAAGGGTTTAAATGTCCCTTCTGCGAAGCGGGAGAATTCACGAAAGAAAAGGATATCCTCGATGTCTGGTTCGATTCCGGGGTAAGCCACCTTGCCGTATTGAAAAAGTCCCCGGAACTGGGATGGCCGGCAGACCTTTACCTTGAAGGAAGCGACCAGCACAGGGGATGGTTCCAGACGTCGCTTATAACCTCCTGCGCCATTGAAAAAAAGGCGCCTTACAGGAAGGTTCTCACCCACGGGTTTGTCGTTGACGCTGAAGGCAGGAAGATGAGCAAGTCTCTCGGCAACGTTATAACCCCCGACGAACTCATAAAAAAATACGGAGCGGAGATTGTACGCATATGGAGCATATCTGAAAATTACCAGCAGGATATACGAATTTCGGAAAGCATCATACAAAACGTCGTCATGTCTTACAAGAGGATAAGAAATACCGTAAGGTTTTTGCTGGGCAACCTCCACGATTTCTCCCCTTCGAAAGCTGTCGAATACGTTCAGATGGAAGAAGCGGACAGATGGGCGGTTGAAAAGCTGAAGGATCTGGTAAACAGGGTAACCGGCCACTACGAATCTTTCGCCTTTAACAAGGTTTACGAAGAGCTCCACAACTACTGCAACCTCTACCTTTCTTCCTTCTACCTCGACCACCTGAAAGACCGCCTTTACACTTTCGGCAGAAACTCGGGGCAGCGGCGCAGCGGACAAACGGTTTTGAACATCATACTGGCGTCTTTCCTGAAGATATCTTCCCCAATACTCTCTTTTACGGCCGAGGAAGCATACCAGTCCATAACCTGGCAGGAGAAGAAAGAAAGCATCTTCCTTGAAAACTGGCCGGAATTGCAGAAGCCCGACGAAAAATTACTTGAAAGGTGGGAAAGGTTCTTCGAGCTGAGAAAAAAAGTCCTGAAAAAGATTGAGGAGAAAAGGGAAGAAAAGGCTGTACGCGGCAGCCTCGAAGCGAAGGTAAGAATCTCCGCTCCCGAAGATTTGCTCTCTTTCCTCCAATCTTTCGGCAGGCTGGAAAACCTCTTTATCGTATCCGAGGTTATGCTTGAAAAAGGCGCAGAGACGGAAATAACGGTTGAAAAAACGTCCCTGAACAAGTGTCAAAGATGCTGGGTCCACTTCCCCGAAGTGGGCAGCGACCCAAGGTTCCCGGGCATATGCAAAAAGTGCGTAAAAGCAGTCGAAGAAAACGCCTCCGAAAGCACGGAAATGAACCGGGACTGAGACATCTGGAAATCCGGCTGAACGGGAAAAGCGAAACGGGCGCCATAATGAGAATACAGGAGAAAGCATAATGTCAGAAAAAACCTTCACAGAACCCCTTGCACAGGATTTTACCGTAATCCAGGAGCATGAAGCGGGAACGTACCGAACCGATGCCCCAGCTCTGGTAAAGCTGCCATCGGGACGACTTGTCTCTTCTTACGTCATGCTGCCCATGCCCGTTGTGACAAGGCCCGGAAATTACAAGGCTGAAACATGGGTGAAAACAAGTGACGACAACGGCCTGACATGGCAGGAAACAGCGCGCCTTCCCAACGAGCTTGGTCTCCTTTTCTTTCACGGCAAGCGCCTCTACCTGGTCGGAGTCGAGTCAGGCAGGGGCGGTTTGATGGCGTCAGCTTCGGAGAACGAGGGGCTCACGTGGACGCCTCCGAAAACGGTCATCCCCGGCCGATTCTGGAACACCTCCACCGGCAGGGTAATAAAAAACGGTACTCTCTACTGGTGTGCAGGGGCTGAAAACGAGGCAGGAGGCTTCAACGGCTGGGCCTCGAGGTCGGTTATCCTGGCTGCAGACCTCACGCGGGACATAACAGAACCCCCGGCATGGAGAAAATCCGTCTATCTCTACTACCCGGGGACGCCTCAACGCCTGCGGCTCAACAGGGATACGGCATCAGGCAAACCCTATGCCGACCACCACCTCGAGGGCAGCGTCTTCGAAGTAAAAGGCGGACTGAGGGCAGCATGGCGCGTAAGGATAGAAGGGCATGCAACCTGCAGCATAGCCATGGTATGCGATATAGAGGACAACGGAACCTCCCTGGATTACAGGTTCACCCAGTTTTACCCTTTCCCGGGAGCCCAGAACCACTTTCACATCATCCGGGACGGGGAAACGGGGGTTTACTGGATGACCTCGAACATGCAGACCCATTCCCAGGACAGGGATTTCATAGAGAGGGGATTAAAACAGGGAATGGTCACCGCCCAGAGGCAGATACTGGCCCTCCACTGCAGTTTTGACGCGCTCAACTGGCTGCCCGCAGGCTACCTTGTAATATGGGAAAAACTGAGCCGTTCCTCCAATTACGTAACCCCGGCCATAGACGGCAAAGACCTTATCTTTGCAAGCCGCACCTCTTACAACGCTCAAAACCAGCACGACAACGACATGGTAACCTTTCACAGGGTCAGAAACTTCAGGCGACTTTCCCGGCCGCTGACGCCCAAACCCGACTGAAAACCTTTACAATGGAATACATTATCGACGGGTACAACCTGATAAAAAGCAGCTTCCTCAAGAAGTACGACGCCGGCCCGGCCAACGCCGCAGTTGAAGAACTCCTTTCAATCCTTTCCGGATACAGGAGAAAACACCCGTCGGTGATTTTTACGGTTGTTTTTGACGGCTACATGGAGATGCGCTACCCCGACAGAAGGATAAAAATCCTTTTTTCCCACGACCGGACTGCCGATGAAATAATACGTATAGAGCTTGAAAAAAGCCTGGGGAAAAACAGGGGGAAAACGGTGGTCTCCGACGACAGGGAAGTGCAGGCCTGCGGCAGAATACTCGGAAGCGGTGTTTTGAACATAGAAAACTTCCTGAAAATAATCTGTCCTCCCCCGCCTAAAAAAGAAAAAGGGAGGGAGATAAATAAGACGGCTTGCGATGTAAACACTCTGCAGATAGAAAACGAACTGAAGAATTTTTATAAAAAAGGTCCCTGACATTCCGTTCCGGGTTCGGAACGGGGAAACGGGAAGCAGGAGGCATAAAATGAAAAATCTTGAAAAGAAACTGAAGACGTTCTTTGAGAAAGAGGACGGGGCAAGAGAAAAAGCCCTGAAACTTTCGCGCGAAGTCGGGCGCATGGCCGCAGATTCAATAAAAAAGATACACCAGCGCAACTTCAAGGAAGGGGAAAAAGAGATAGGGGAAGCGCTCGAAATACTTAAAAATGCCAAAAAAACGCTAAAAGATTTTCCCGAGATAAGGTACGCGGGTTTCCTCCATGCGGCAGAAAAAGAACTTGCAGAAGCGGTCGTAACGCTTAACATAATAAAAAACGGGCTCATACCCAGGCCCGACAGTTACGGTTTCGACTATAAGAGCTACCTTCACGGGCTATGCGAAAGCAACGGGGAACTGAGAAGGTATATGCTCGACGAGATAAGAAAGGGAGAGGTGGATAAATGCGAAAAGATGCTTGCGATGATGGACGACATTTATTATTTCCTTCTTAATTTCCAGTACACAGACGCAATAACCCGTTCCCTGAGGCGCCAGGTTGATTACGTAAGAAGCATGCTCGAGAGGGCCCGCTCGGAGGTAACGCTGGCAAAAATCAACATGAGGTAAAAACATGGAAGCGGAGGAAAGAAGATGGATTTCACAAGAAAACTGAAAGAGCACGCAAAAGCGGCAGGGGCAGACATCATAAGCATTGCAGGCATAGAAAGGTTCGAACCTCTGCCTGCGGGCAAAAACCCGAAGGATATCTTCCCCGAGGCAAAATCGGTCATCGTTATCGGCAGAAGAATAACAAGGGGCACGTTGAGAGGGGTGGAGGAAGGGACTAATTTCAGCAACTACATGTTTTACGGCTACCAGTGGCTCGAAAACAGGTTCATAGCCCTGACAACCTTCCGGACCTCGGAATTCCTCGAGGACAACGGATGGGAAGCCGTTCCCCTGCCGAACCTGCCGCCGGAGGTTCCGCCCATGGGCTTTTCGGTGAAAAAGGGGCTTCCCGAACCGAATGTACTTCTTGATTTTGACGATGCCGCGGTGAGGGCAGGCGCGGGAGAGATAGGCTACTGCGGGGTCCTGCTGACGCCGGAATACGGACCAAGGCAGCGCGTACAGATTATACTTACCGACGCCCCCCTGGAACCCGACCCCGTATTCAAAGGCAGTATCTGCCCTGGAAGTACAGAATGCAAAGGCTTCTGCCCCCTCGGGGCGTTCAGGGGAGAAAAGGAAAGAGAGATTGCCGGCAGAAAGATGCTTGTTGCTGAAATAGATTATAAAAAATGCCGCTCCTGCAAAAACGGGGCTGTTGAGAACCAGTACCACCCTGCCGGCAAACCCGACAGGATAGCCTCTTTATGCATCAGGAGCTGCGCCGATTACCTGGAACGCAGCGGAAGGATAAGCAACCGGTTCGAAATGCCTTTCCGCCAGAGGGAACCCTGGCAGGTAAAAGAAGAGACAGACTTGTACAGGCTGTAAGGTAATAACATGGATAAAAAAACCGCGAAAAAGGATATAAAAGAGTTTGCAATGTCCCGGGGCATAGACCTTTTCGGCGTTGCAAGCATTGAAAGGTTTAAAGGCGCCCCCGGGAACATGCACCCTTCGAACATCTTTCCCGAGGCAAAATCGGTCATCGTGGTGGGGAAAAGGATTGTGAGGGGAGGATGGAGGGGAATAGAAGAGGGGACTTACTGGCCCAACTATACGTATTTCGATTATTCGGGGCTCCTGAATACCTATTTCCTGCAGCTGCCCCTTTATGAAACCGCCTGCTTCATAGAAGATTCCGGGTACGAGGCCGTACCCCTTTATTCAGGGATAACCGTGCCCCCCTCCCCCGATACAAAACCGGCGAGAGAGGGCGGCGTAGCGCCAGAAGTCAACATGGCCATACGCATAGCCGCGGTGGCCGCGGGATTAGGGGAGATAGGGTGGTCAAAAATATTTCTCACAAAAAGGTTCGGTCCCAGGCAGAGGCTGGCAGCGATAGCAACGGATTTGCTCCTCGAACCCGACCCGCTGGTAGAACCCAACACCATCTGCAAGCTTGACATGGCATGCGTGAAAGGCTGTCCGGGAGCTATCCCCCATGTAAGGGAAAAAAAGTTCGTGGAGATACAGATAGAAGATAAAACTTACAGGTGGGCGGATGTCGACATGGGCAAATGTACGCTTATCTACCACGGGGGCGACCCCCGGGTATCGCCTTTCATGGCAAAAGCCCTGCCCGGCTACTCCTTCGACGTGGAAAAGCAGTCCCTTTCCGAAGAGACCGCCTACAAGTTCTGCTGGCCCCTTTCAACGGGAACATGGAGAAAATCTATGGAGCACCCTTCGGGGCAAATCATCCCGGGCCACGCCTACATCCTGAAATGGGGGCAGGGCGGGCTGGGCATCGAAGGCTCACGCGGGTGCATGCGCAGCTGTTTCGACTACCTCGAGAAAAACTCCCTTATAGAACAGACTTTTCGCGGAGGCCCGTTTATCAAGAGGCCCCGGTGGCTTCTCGGCAAAAACGGCAGGCGCCGCCCGGAAAAAGAGGAATAACACAACCTCTCCCGGACAGGGAGCAGCCAGGTTGAAAGAAAGCGCGATAAATCTCAACGCTATATTTCCATTCCGTTCCGGGTTCGGAACATCCAACGGCGAACAGCCTCTCCGTAATTTATCCTTTAAATACCGAAAAACATCAGGGAAGTCCGGGGAGATGGACTATGTTATAATCCTTATCCGCGACGTACCAGTCATCCACGGCATTGCCCGAAAGGCCGCTGTGAACGAGGGTTACTTCCATGAACCTGTCGTAGTTGACCGATTCCACGTGTCCGTCAAGAAAGAGCAGGTTGGCCTTGTCCATGTGGCGAAAGTGGACCTTGTTCGCAGTAGTCTGCCTGTAATCCACGCCCTCCCACTGGTAAAGGTGGTACGAAGAACCGGGGCTTATGTAAACGCTGTCGGCCCAGTACCAGAATTTCTCCTTGAGGGATACCGCAGACAGCCTGACGTAGGAAGCAATTCCGGAGCTTATTCCGCCCACGTAAGGATAGATGTAGCCGGCTCTCCGCCCGTACCTTTTCCTGTCAGCCCGGTACTCGTTCTCATTGTAACGGTAGGGCTTCTGGGAAGGGCAGACTATTACATCAAGGGAAAAATAAGGCCGGTACCTGGCATCATCGATATTGTCGGATACTACCCCGTCGAAGTCCTGGGCGTACATCAGCGCCCCCAGGCCTATCTGCTTGAGGTTGTTTATGCATGTAGCCGTCCTTGCCCTCTCCCGGGCCTTGCCCAGCGCGGGAAGAAGCAGAGCCGCCAGTATCGCTATTATTGCTATGACCACGAGTAGCTCTATGAGGGTAAAACCTCTCTTATTTATTTTTTTCATCTCTTAATCACCTCGCTTTATCCCGGGCCCCTGCTTCCCATGCCTGCAGGAAAATCCCGGGACTATCTTTTTTTCTCCCCGCCGCGCCTGAACCGTTGCGGCCGGAAAGCTTATCCTCTTTCTTTTACAGCCAGTACTTGGAAGCAAGCGTCTGGAGCCTGGTAGGGCTGGTATCAACCCGGTCGTTGCCCTGGCAGGGGGAAAAATGGAAGCTCGACCTCGATATGAACCTCCATGCTGAGTCTCCGGTCCCGTTTCCGTAGGCGGGAGTGGCTGCGGTCGATATGAAAACCGCCCTTCCGTCAACATAGAGCACGTTGAACCCGTCGATATCGTGGTTATCATTCCTCACACGCAAACGCCAACCGTAAGTTGTGTTATAACCCAAACCGTTAGCGCCCACGGGAGCGTCGGCCATGATGACCGTCTCGGGATGGGTCTGCAGGTTGAGACCCGGAGCGTACATGTAGGAACATGGATTCTGGTACCCCACCGCCGAATTATAAGAGCCGTTGTCCCTGTAAAGAGCGCCCGGATACGCCGGGTTGGGCTTGTCTCCGTACTTGTTGCCGGGACAGGTAAAAAGCTTGTAGTTTTTCACGTAAGGCGGGGTTTCAAGCCCCGGCTGGTCTGGGTAAACCTCTCCCGTAAGCAGGGCAAGGGAAACGTTGGGTATCACCGCCGCATCGTCATGCTCGTGGTAAGGGAAATACCCGTCCCAGTCCTGGGCGTATATGTGGAGGGATAAGCCCAGCTGTTTGAGGTTGTTCATACATACCGTCATCCTCGCCCTCGCCCTCGCCTTCTGGAGGGCCGGCAGGATAAGAGCTGCCAGTATCGCTATTATTGCTATGACCACGAGCAGCTCTATGAGGGTAAAACCGGTTTTTCTTGCCTTTCCCATTTTTTTCACCTCCTTTTTGGTTTGTTGTGTAATCTTGTGAAATTCTTCCTACTTCATGGATACTATATCAGAATGTTTCATTTTTGTCAAGTTTTTTTTCCCTTGTTGTCATTTAAGAATTAAAACCGGACCAGATTTCCTTCTCCGCCGGGGGGAGAGGAATAAAAGTCGAGGGAAAACCTGGGGATTGCAAAAGGAAGGCCGGTCCTTCGCAGGATGCAAGACAGCTGGCACAAAACTTGTCCGCCGTAGCTTCAGCGCAGGAGGAGGGGATGAAAATATACCTCCGCGAGGGGGATTTACAGATGAAAAAGGGTCCCAAAAATCAGCAATCGGCCCCTTTCAGGAAGAGATTATTTTTTCAGGCTTATGAGGTGCGAGAAAAAAGCGGCCCCGAAACCGTTGTCTATGTTGACAACCACAACATTGGGGGAACAACTGTTGAGCATGGTAAGAAGGGGTGCCACGCCGCCGAAGTTTGTACCGTAGCCTACGGAAGTGGGAACGGCAATAACCGGCCTTGAGACAATCCCGCCGACAACGCTCGGAAGGGCGCCCTCCATGCCGGCAACGACAATGAGAGAATCGGCGCCGGCCAGCAACTCTGCGCTGTCAAGGAGCCTGTGGAGGCCGGCAACGCCCACGTCATAAAGACGCTTTACCCTGTTGCCGAGTATTTCCAGGACAACGGCGGCTTACTCGGCAACGGGAATATCGGCGGTCCCGGCAGAAACCACCGCAGTATACCCTTTTTTGCCTTTTGGCGGCTTATTCTTCTTAAGGGTAAGGATTCCCGCCGTTTCATAGTAAAGAATCCCCGGCATCTCTTCTTTAAGCTTTTCCGCCTGCACGGCCGTGGCCCTGGTAACGATGAAATCGGAACTGTTCTGCAGTATCGCCCTGACTATTTTAATAACCTGTCCGGCTGTCTTGCCCGGGGCGTAAACAACCTCGGGAAAACCGAATTTTATGGACCTGTGGGTATCAATCTTCACAAAACCCATATCGATATAGGGCAGGACCTTCAGCTTTTCAATAACCCCTTTTTCGCCGATAATCCCTTTCTTGTAGTCATTTAGCAGCTTTTTAAGTTTTTTCGTTTCCATGGTTTTCAGATGTAAATCTCCGTTTTTCGCCCGTTATGTCATGCTGAATTCAGTTCAGCATTTCTCTTCCACCCTGTCATCCTGAACTCGTTTCAGGATGACAAGAAGCGTCAAATTCAGGGTGACACAAAACGTCATTTTCATTCTCATTTGTACCTGCCGGTTTTGGCGGCGGGAATGAGGGTCTTACATAACAATGCTCTCAAGCCTTCTAATCCTCTCTTCCACCGGTGGGTGGGTAGAGAAAAGGTTGAGCAGCGACTTGCCCGTAAGCGGCGCCACTATGAACATGTGCGCCGTAGAAGGATTCGCGTTGTTCATCGGACGCCGCCTTACCCCTTCGGAAAGCTTGCGCAAAGCGGAAGAAAGGTAGGCAGGATTGCCTGCGAGCTTCCCCCCTTCCGCATCGGCAAGGTATTCCCTCGAACGGGAGATGGCAAGCTGTACAATGAGCGCACCTATCGGGGCAAGCACGGCAAAAAGAATCATCCCTGCCAGTCCTATGATGTTGCCCCCGTCCCTCCTGTTGTTCCCGCCGCCCATGCCGCCGAACATCGCGGCCCACTGCATCATCCTTGCCAGAAACGTTATGGCTCCGGCCATTGTGGCGGCTATGGTGGCAATAAGGATATCCCTGTCCTTTATGTGAGAAAGTTCGTGGGCGAGGACCCCCTTAAGCTCGTTCTCCGAAAGGAGGTTGAGTATGCCGGAAGTAACGGCAACGGCAGCATTTTCAGGATTCCTGCCCGTGGCAAAAGCGTTGGGCGTTGCGGAAGGCACAAGGTAAAGCTTCGGCATGGGCAATCCGGCTTTCCTGGTCAGCTCTTCCATGATATTGTAAACAGAGGGATAATCGCCGTAAGAAATCTCTTTTGCCCTGTAAACGGCAAGGATAAGCCTGTCGGAAAAGAAGTAGGAAAACCCGTTTATGGCAAGTGCAAAGATGAAAGCTATTACCATGCCGCCTTCTCCGAAAAAACTCCCGATTAAAACAAGGAATACAGTAAGCACCCCGAGAAGTAAAAATGTTTTCATCTGCATAGCCATCTCTTTTGCCCCCGTGTCAGTTTTTTTTGTTCAAAAATATAATGTAATTTTACCCTCCTGGAAACGGTAAGGCAACACAAGGAATAAAACGCGGCATGTTGACTGGCCTTTTGCATTGTTATAAAATGTTCCCGCGAGAAAACAGCCTTCGCCGGCGTGAGGAAAATTCGAAAGAGAGGCCGGCAGGGACCTTTTCCCGCGGGCGTTTCACAACTGCGGAATTCAACCAGAAAGGGGATTTGCAGATGGAAAAAAAGAAGAGCTTTACGGAGTCTTTCGCTCGCCTCTCTTCCGACTTCGGGCCCGTGCCCTGGTGGTGCTGGACAGGTAAAATGGAGAAAAAGGAAGTAATACGGCAGCTCAAGGATATGAAGGAGAAAGGGATTAACGAGTTTTTTATTATGGCAATGTACGGGCTCGAGTTCCCTTCTTTCCTGAAAGAAAGCTACTGGGACTTCATAGGCTTCGTCCTTAAAGCCTGTGAAAAAGAGGGTATGAAGGCATGGCTTTACGACGACCTGAACTGGCCGAGCGGAACAGCCGCAGGATACCTTCTCAGGGAACACCCCGAATACCGTTCATCTGTCATGGAACTGAAAGAAAAAAGGCTCCTGCCGGGAGAAAAGGCGGACATCGAATCCATGATGCCCGAGGCGGGAAAAATCCTTTACGCTGGATTCGAAAGAGAAGGCGCAGGATTAAGGGACATACTCATAGAGGCTGAAAAATGGTGGGAAGTAAAAGGGAAAAGGTACTGGGTGAATGAAACGGGCAGTCCAGGCAGGCTCATGGTACTGGTTAAAACGCCGGTAGAAAGAGTCCTCCTTTCGAGCGCCGGAACGGCCGATTCATGGAACCAGCACGGCTACGGCGATATGCTGTGCAAAAAAGCGGTAAAAACATGGATGTCGTATATCCACTGCGAGTACGAAAAAAGGTTTAAAAGGTATTTCGGCTCAACGCTGAGGGGGTTTTTCTTCGATGAACCTTACGCCAATATAAGCAAAAGCATGGGTTTTGCATGGACGGAAAAACTTTTCCCGGAGTTTAAAAAGCGCTACGGGTACAGGTTGGAGGAAAATTTTCGCCTTCTTTTATCAGAGGGCAGCTGTCCCGAATCGGTTAAGGCCAGGATAGATTACTATGGCTTGATGACAGATTTGTTTTCAAAAAATTTTGCCAAAACTGTCGGAGACTGGTGCGCAAAAAAAGGCGTTTCTGTGACAGGCCACTGCATGGCCGAAGAGTCCATATCCTTTTCAAACAAGGTAAACGGGGACATCCACGAATTCATAAAATGGATACAGGTGCCCGGCATGGATATGCTGGCAGGCTGCCTTCCAGGCACACCCCTCGAAACCAGGATAGGAGATATCCCTTACGATTACCCCCTGCTGACGCTCACGGCGAAAAGAATATCGAGCACCGCCAGGTATACCGGGGCAAAAAGAACGATGTGCGAAGCTTTCGGGGTAAGGGACTGGAACGCCACCCTTGCCCAGCAGAAGAAAGATACCGACTGGCTCGCCTCCATGGGCATAAGCCTCGTAAACGACAACGCCCTTATCTATTCCATAGCCGATTTCCGCAAGAGAGCCATATCCGGCAAACATTTTTCGCAGCCGTGGTGGCAGTATTACAGGATATACGCGGATTACTGCCGAAGGGTTTCCCTTTACGCCTCTTTTGCTCCTCTCGACGCCGACACCGCTGTTTTGTATTCGACAACATCCGCCCACGCCGGAACAACCTTCAGGGTGGGGATGGAAAGCCATTTCTGGAACGAAACG
>Ga0272443_10001914_pt1 | contig 28265 bp, 30 predicted proteins | sample SSMAcet12_FD_193581 | JGI IMG/M metagenome (GOLD analysis project Ga0272443, IMG submission 193581) | Marine sediment archaeal communities from Little Sippewissett salt marsh, Falmouth, MA, United States - SSM-Acet-12 | ecosystem: Environmental > Aquatic > Marine > Wetlands > Sediment ... | reverse complement strand
AGGTTCCGGTGATTTCAGATATTCTGTCTGTTGAAGGCCCATCATCCTTGCTGCACGCAACGAAGATAGTGAGGGGTACCATTATAACAACAAATAACAAAACCAGACTTGTTTTTTTCATCTCCTGGGTGCCTATTGAATTTTTCATTATTCCGGGTTTAATCTTAGAACTCTCCAACTTAAGGTTTAATAATAACTGGAGCTGCAATTACTACAGAAAGTTACGAATTTATTGCGATTTCTGTTTAGTTGAGTGATTGCTCGGTTTCTCCTGGCGTATCCAGATTTTCCTGTGTTAATAATATAGGTTGTACCGGATAAACACTTCCTATCATCACATAAACATAGTTTTTCTATGATCAACGAGTTGAACTGGTATAATGAAATATACTTCCTTATTTTTTCGGGAACCAGGGGAAGAAAGGACTTGTTTTTCGGATATATTCCTGGTATTGCGGTTTAGAATTGTTAAGTGTTTTTTCAAGAAGAGCCACTCCTGATACTTTTATTATCAGCAATGTCATTACTACAGAGCCGGCAACCTGCCAGTAAGCACCGGCTGCAATACTGAAAATCGCATAGGACCACCAGACAACAGAATCGCCAAAATAATTTGGATGGCGGGTATATCTCCAGAATCCGGTATCCAGAACCTTTCCTCTGTTCTTATGATCTTTTTTAAAACGGGATAGTTGAAAATCACCTCCAGCTTCAAACAAGAAACCTATAATCCAGATAACGATTCCAAGGTAATCAATCACATTCAGCTCACCGGTTTTACTAGCTGTGCTTATCCCTAATAAGGGCAATGAAATGATTATGATAAGCAAACCCTGCAGGAGGAATGTCTGAAAATAGCTGAACCACCAGTATCTACCCTCACCATAATTTCTTCTGAACTCTCGGTACCTGAAATCTTCACCCTTACCAATATTTCTTATTGCCAGATAGATGGTAAGCCTCAGTCCCCAGATACTGACCAGGACCAGGATTAAAACCTTCCTGGGAGTGAGCTCGCCTGATGACAATACGTAAAAAGCATTTATTGTAACAAAACTAAACCCCCAGAAAATATCCATGATACTGGCATTCTTAATAATTATGCTCCATATCCACAATAGGGTTACCAGTACCCATATTAATATTGCAGCCTGTATGAATAGTGTCATTATTTTAGTTTATTAACTGTTAAATATTAAAGAAACAGCGATGGCACCATTGCCGGCGTGCATACCAATTACAGGAGAGATATTTACTACAGAAACAGGTTTCTTCCCTGTCATTTGAATCATATTGTGCTCAGCTTCCCGTGCTCCGTCAGCATTGTTAGCATGAAGAATAATATAGTTCCATACGGTCTTTCCTGCACTGATCTTTCTAATATGTTTATAGATCTTGTTCAGACTTGCTGTCTGGCTGAATGTTTTGCCAAAGAGGAGCGATTTACCGTTCTCATCCATTGATATAACCGGGTTTAACCCCAGGGCAGAGGCCATTAATCCTTTGGGCTTCGATACCCGTCCTCCTTTAATCATGTATTTTAAATCTCTGACACTTACGAATATTTTTGAGTTGTGCACATCTCTTTCAATCGATTTGACAGTAGATTCCAGCGACATGCCATTCTCAATATTCCGGGCTGCTTTCAGCACAAGTAATCCCAGCGCTCCTGATATATTCTTTGAATCGATAACATGAACCGGTTTATTAAATTCCTTTGAAATGCGTTGACCGGCCTTTACACTATTTCCATAAGTGCCGCTGAACTGATTAGTAAGATGTATTGCAATGATAGCATCATAATGCGATGCCAGGTGGGAATATAAGTTAGTAAAAACCTGTTCGTTTATCTGTGATGTTTTCGGGAATTCAACATTGGTTGCAAGCAATTTGTAAAACTGATCCGGTTGAATGGTTACTTTATCCAGATAATGATTATCGCCAAAATTCAGATTAATAGGTACGACGTTAATCTGGTAAAAATCAATTAATTCCTGGGACAAATCACAGGTCGAATCCGTAACAAGTGCGATATTCCATTTTCGCTTAAGAACTGTTTCCTGTTGACGAACCATGTCATCCACTTTCTGATAGGTAATGGTTCCAATCTCCTTAAGCTTATAAAAGAGCTCTGCCGGGTGATTGGTATGGATATGCATACGACACAGGTCTTTCGAGCCTGCTACAACTATTGAATCGCCCTCTTTCCCCAGAATATTATTTAATTCTTTTCTGCCGATCCTCAAATTTCTTATAATAGCCTCTGTGCAGAAGCGGTACAGGATTTCTTCCCCGGTAATTTCTTCGGAATGGATTAAGGTTATGTCTTCATCTGAATTAACGACGAGGTTTCGTATGTTTCTATTCTTAATAAAATCAATTATTCCCCTGATAAACAAAACAAAGCCTTTCGCTCCGGCATCAACAAAACCTGATTTATTAAGTACTTTTAGTTTATGGGTAGTCTCTGCCAGTGACTTCTCAAGTACATTTAATGAATCAATAATAATCTTTTCGAAATTATTAATCGCCTCTTTCTTACTGTCCAGGAATTCAGACCAATCTTTTATAACCGTTAATATGGTACCCTCCACAGGCCTTGCTATAGCTTCGTAAATGTAAGGTATTGATCTTTTTACACTTTCTGCAAATTCGGGGAGTGTGATTGTTGTCTTATTTTTGGATTCGCGACTCAAACCATGCAGAAACTGAGCAAAAATGACACCTGAATTACCCCTGGCTCCTAATAATGAAGCATCGGCAATACTATTCACCATTTTTTCATATGATCTATGGGGTTTGATATTATCGATAACCGAACGAATTGTTGAGGCAAGATTGGTTCCTGTGTCTTTGTCATTTACCGGGAAAACATTTATTCTGTTCAGATGAACCTGATTCTGCAGAATCTGGTTACCTCCGGCAATAAATGCATAGTAAAGGAATTTCCCGTTAATATGAGGAGCTTCTGGTTTAGTCATAAGTCATGTTAATTTAACCATTTCACCAGATAGAAACCTGAAGAACTGACTATCGCCGAAAGGACGGCGCCCCAGATAATATCAATAAAGACTATGGGGAGTGGCCAACCTTTAAGCGTGGCTAAATTGGTAAGATCGTAAGTGGCGTAAGTAAAAAAACCAAATAAAGCCCCAAGTATAATAGCATTAAGTAATGAATCTTTATTTACTGCCGGGTAGATGGCAAAAATTGATATACCAATTATGAAAATAATGTAAAAAATAACTGCAGCAGTCCAGTTTACTTTACTGGCAAGAAAGTCACCCAGGTATTTCCTGTACAGGCCTTTCGCAATAACTCCCAACCATAACATGTCCACCATCAAAAAAACGATGAAGGTAAGGAGGTAACTAATAATTATACTTTTTATATTCATGTTAAAATCTTTTTTTTAATCAGGATTCCTTTTGTTTAACCTTTATGAGCCTGGAAACATCATAGCCCCTTTCCTTTAATTTATCCAGCAACTGGCTATAGAGCTCCTGTTTCATAACTGGAGTGCGGCTCAAAATCCACAGATATTTGTCTGTAGTGCTTCCAACAATCGCCCATTGATACTCCTCATCAAGCTCCATGACAAAATAATCGCCATAGAAAAAGAGGAAGAATGAGACCTTTAATTTGGCCGGTTCATTCAAGGGATCCGGGATTTTTGCTTTCCCGACAGCTTTAGATAATTTACCATCCAGACTATCTCTATAGCCACTATTAACCACTTTTATTTTTCCGTCGCGTCTTAAGGAATAGGTTGCTGTAACGCCAACTAGTCCCCTTTCAAAACCGTGATCAAAACGGGCTATTTCATACCAGGTGCCCAAATATTGCTGAATATCAAGATCTTTAACTACTGTGTTGTCAATCATTGGCTTCTGAGCTTTACAACTAATTAATGAACTCACAATAATAAAACCCAATGTTAACAAAGAAACATTTAATATTTTACTCATTCTAATTTCATTGATATTATATTACTTAAAACAGGCGATGATTATGAAAAGTTAAACAAACTGAGAAAATTTTCCTATTATTTATCAAAATATTTCTAACCAATATAGTCAATCGTACGAACTCCTGCCTTGAAAAGCTATTTAAGGGGCAGTTTACATAGATTCCCTTGTACTTTGGTGCACGCTGGAATAATTTAACATGCCGTTTATTAGAAGGACGTATTATCTTTTAAATTGTCTTCATATTCCACGACAACTATTTTTGCTCTTTCATAGTCCAGATCGGACACATAGACTTTCACAGCTCCTACTCCGCCTGGTGATGCATGCCATGGATTTAGTGTTCCAATATACTCGTCTTTGATGAAAGCTTCTATCTCTGCATTTTCAAGGAGACTTTTTACCATGTTTGCTTGCATTGCTGTACCAGCAAATACTTTTACCGGTCTTACCTTTTTGTCATTTTCCATATGTTATTATTCTATTATTTGTGCTTGTTTGATCAACTCTTTTTTTAACCTGTTGTATTCTAAATCCTGAACAGCTTTACCCTCTTCAATTGCCAGGCAAGCTATAAGAGCTGAACTTTGACCGAGAATCATGAATACAGGCTCCATGCGAATTGATCCAAATGCTATATGTGTTGCACTCAGGCATAGAGGAATAAGCAAATTAGTACACTCTTCCTTTTTTGGGACAATGGAACGATAGCTTACCGGGAAAGGAGCTTTAACATGAGCTTCGACATTTCCCTCATTGGATACCTGTCCCCTGGAATTTATATAACGCTGTGTATGATGGGAATCCATACCGTAGGCTGCCATTCCAACCCCATCGCTTACTATTTCAATTCTTTCACAATTTTTCTGGGTCATAACATAATCACTGATCATTCTTCGGGCTTCTCTGATGTAAAGTTGTTGTTGCCAGCCGTCCTCCCTGTTGAATTCATCTTTACATGTACCCCATCTGGAAACCTCTTCACGTATTTCCGTGGGGATCCGGGGATGATTAGCCAGGGTCCACATCAGGCCTTGCTGGTATGACAGGTGTTTCTGAATTATTCGCTCTCTATCTGCATAGTCTGCTTCAGGGTAATCATAATTATGTCCGATATAATCAGTTGAAAAACCATCCCGGTTATTTGTATCGGTTTTTCTATTTGGCATCTTGCTGTTAATCCATGGAATCCTATTATAACCAGCTTCGTAATTCCTGAACAACAATTCATAATCCATCTCATTATAATCTTCAGGTTTTGCAAAGGGAATCCTGTTATCAGGATGATCTGTCAGGCACATGCGAAAACAATATGCCTGAATGTGATTGTCGCCGCTTCCATCTTCCTCAACACCTGGATTAATTCCAGGAAGAATACCTGAAGAAGAATCTCCGGGAATGATGTAGGGATCTACTCCCTCAACAAAGTTATGATTTATCGCATTTGCAGATAAATAACCTGATAGTGTAGTACTCTTATTATTGGCCTGCACACCGTTTAAGGTTTCTCCATATTGAGAATTGGGTTCTCTGCCAACAGTATAAGAAATTCCTGTTGCTGCCATTAGGTCTCCCTCATATGTTGCGTCAATAAACATTTTTCCATAGTACCTTTCACCTGATTCCATGGAAATAGATTTTATTGTACTGGCATATTTTGATACACCTGACGCTCTGTTAAGTCTCTGATTATAGACTATATTAATGTCGAGATCCTGAATCATATTGTAAAAAACTTTCAGGGCTGCTGAAGGCTCGAAAGTCCACATGGCATCCTCATTATTATCAGTGCTTGTTTGTCCACCGTCCCTGTATTCAGACCTGTCCTGCCAGATCCAACTGGCAGAATCTTCATAGTGTCTCCTTATATTTTGATAAAATTCACGGGCAATACCTCCGATTACCTGCTTGTTACCAATATCAGTTTGCCCAAGCCCACCGGTAGTAAGTCCTCCCAGACGCCTGCTTGGCTCAATTAATATTACCGTCTTACCGAGTCTTGCAGTTTGAATTGCAGATGATATACCTGCAGAAGTCCCTCCATATATCACTACATCTGCAGAATTCTGTTTTTTATCATTTCTGCTGTTGCATGACAAAAATAGAATAATTGTAATTACGCTTGCTATTAATAAAGTTTTTGTAATTTTCATTTGTATTAACTATACTTTGTTTTAGATCTCAATATTTTCCCATTCGTGTTTAACATGCTTCGAAAGTTAATCATAACTTGAATTACCCGCATTTTTTTGAGGAAGAGAACATATTGACTCATACAGGGATAGTCCATGAAACCGCAGTGATTCACCTGATGCTCTAACCAATCCGGAGATGCATTAAAATCACCGAGGATTTCAAAAAATGATCCTGCCCGGCATGATTCAGTTAAAATCATTATTTCTCTTCTAAAGCCACATATAAATTTATCTCAGGATTTTTTCCTATACTCCTGTCGTCATGTAATTCAAAGTCACCTATATTCTCAGATGTTTTGTATCCTGATTTTGGAAGCCACTCAGTATAAATATATCTCTTCATTCTTCCCATTGTTATTCCCCATGCAATTTTACTTTTCGGTCTTATCGGGAAAATGGCATAAGTCAGGGCTGGTATTTCGTAATAATTTAATCCATCAGGAATTGAATCAACCTGCGTAACCACATCCCCGACGATATATGTGAATGTTTTGGTTTCCACATTATAATCTTTGCTAATATTTATCGAAGCCCAGGGATGTTTCAAATACGGTATAGGATTATTCATTTTAATCTCATTGAATTTAGAAGCTACGCGTCCGACATCTTTGTAAATGTCTTTGTCATTTGTATTAGTTTCTAAACCAATCAGTTTAATTGGTTCGTCAAGTTTTACAATTTGAGGTTCTTTTTTATCGATATTACCAATCAGAATAATATATAATGCTATCAATAAAAGAATTACAGCTAATATGATTATAATAATTGTTTTCATTATTATTAATTTTTTTGTCAGTAATTTCGTTCAGCATGACTCACAACGGTTACGTGTATGAATAATCCTTAGAATTCGGGATTACTCATATACAATGTTATAGCATGTTATTATATTTTAACCACTCGATAATTGCATCTGTTAATTCATCTCTTGTATTACTGAAACTGTGATCTGTTTCCAAAGCTTTTATAGTAACAATTTCCGGATTCAGTTTCTTTAAATGCCGATATAAGGGAATGATGAACTCCTCCATGGGTATGGTAGTATCAAGCCAGCCTACAACAAATAAAATCTCCCTGTTTTTAAGCTTATCCGCATTTCTTATTAGATCATAATTATCAACATCAGGCATAATTTTGTCAAAGTAATGATGGAAATAAATAGAATCTCCTTTAATTGGCCCTGTGGGACCAGACATACTGGCAATCATTTTTTCAAACGCAGTCCGGTAAATCGGATCGGCAATCATTTTCTTAAGATAGACTGATTGGTCATTTCCTCCGGCAATGGCAATTATTTTTTTTATTTCAGGATTATGAACTGCAGCAGTCAGAGCCAATGAACCGCCCAGACTGTAACCACAAATAATAATTCTGGCAGTATCAATGGCAAATTGCTGGATGTTTTTCTTTTGATTTAGAAAATTTAGTGCAACACCTATATCATTCCAACAATTATTAAAATTGAAAAGACCTTCACTGTCAAAAGTCCCCTGATAGTTGAAAACTAAAACATTGATTCCTCTTTTATTCAGTCTTTCAGCCAATCCTAATGGATTTTTGTCGTTACCCGGAAATCCATGCAATAATATCACTGCAGGTGATGAAATTCCTTTGTCAGCAGGATAGAACCTGGCATTAAGTTTATTGTCATTGCTGTATAATTCAATATTAACAGGTTTAACCTGAGAAAAAGTATTGCTTATAAGAACTATAAGTATAAAAACTGTTATGATTCCTTTCAATCGTTCCATGTTTAAATTTAGGTTAATTCGCAATAATGGTCAAGTGTATAATTAATCCTGGCTTCCCGGGATTAATTATATGCAATTTTAGCTTATGTAAAAAATTATTAATCAAAAGAATATTTATCAATAAGGAGGTTCAAATGGAAGGCCCATTTTCTCAACAATGGCAATGATCCTTGGATCATCTTTTATTTTGTCAAAACCGTAGAACGATTGTGTAAAGTATGGCATGTTGGGATCGTGCATTTCATATCCCTTAATGTGACATTCAATTGCTTTCTCCAGGTTACCAATTCTGAGGTAATATGTAGCCATTTGGAAATAGCCTGTATAGTTAGTCCTTGCATATTCCTCCATGTAAGTAAGCATAGTATCAAGTGCTGTTGTATAACCTTCGTCCTGGAATGAAGATTTTATAGCCTGCCTGGCCTGTTCATCCAGTTCTGGCCGGACAATTAAAAGTTTCTCGATAGAATTTTCATGATTGCCGTTAGCATAAGCAATTTCTTCGGAGAGGTTCAACGCAAAATAGTTCTTCGGGTCTATTTCAAGAGCTCTTTTGTTTTTTTCCATTGCTACCTGTAAGCGATTATCATTGCAATCCATATTTGCTGATAGTGTCAGTATCAAAGGATTCATGGGATCCAGTTCAACAGACATTTGTAAATGGAATAATGCCTCATCATATCTTTTCAGGATCTGTAAGAGAGATGCATAATAGATCCTCGACATCACATCATTGGGGTTTATTTCAAGAGCTTTCTTAAACTCACTCTCTCCCTTTTCCCAGTCCCATTCCATCCATGTTCCAAGTATTGCCTTTGTATAATGTGAACCGGGGAAGTCAGGATCCAGTGCTATTGCTTTATCGAGATATTTATTAATTTCAATCATAGCTTCAGCAGGCGGCATGAACCCCATCTGCATCAATCCACCATATACCTCAGCCACTCCTGCATAGGGTGGAGCCCACCCGGGATCCAGTTCAATTGCACGATTAAAATATTCAAGTGCTTTCTCAAGGTCTTCTTTGCTCAGTCTGTCCCAGTGAAACTTTCCCTTAAGGTAATTGTCATAGGCATCATTATCCACTGTCCTGGCACTCGCAAGTAAGGTTTCTTCTGCAGGGGTTAATTCAACCTTTACTTCTTCAGCTATTTGTTTGGTAATCCGGTTATACAGACCTAATATATTTCTCCTGTCTTCTTTGTATTCAGTCATCCATAATAATTTTTCCTCCGGGAAGGCGCTGTATACCTTTACCTGAAGACAAATAGTATCACCAAAGCAGGTGACTGTAGGTTCAACAACCGCATCAACCCCCAGTTCAGAAGCTATCTCAGGAACTGGTTTTTCAATGTTCTTGTATACATTTGAAGTGGTCTCTGACAAGATCCTTAAACCACTCACTTTACCCATATCACCTATGAGTGATGAATGCATCCCGGCAACAAAATATTCAAGGTTTTCATCACCTGTGTAATTATTAAATGGAAGGACAACCATTGACTGTATCATACCGGGTTTAATAATATCTCCCCTTGTTATAATATTAAAGACTACCAGTCCAGTAATGATCACAAAGCTCAAATAGGTCGCTACTTTCCAGGCGTTTGGCACTCTTGCTTTTCCCTCTTCCGGGATATCTTCCAACGACTTTGTACGCTCAAAGCTTCCCGAGGTAAGGTCATAAAGCCAGGATAATATAATAGCCAGCGGGAAACCTACCGCAAGGATTATTATCACGATGGTTGACAGACTTGCCGGTAGATTAAGCGGCTCAGTAAGATTACCAATAAGCTCAATGATTACAAATGCAGCAGAAGCATATACGGTAGTAACATGTATTACCCTGCGTCTTTTTAACTCCTGCCAGAAACGGGATAATTTATTCTGGGATCCGATCATGGGAGTTGAAGATTAGTATAATGCAATTTAAGATTTAATAGGATATCAATCAAATATGATATTTTGAATTATTATGACTGGTAAAGGTTAACGCTAAGAGGTGTGTCGTCACAGACTTTCACCAGACTCTTCAATCAGCGCTAATAAATTGAATAGTATTTATTCAGGGGGTGTTTTTGCAGCCATGATTTTTACCGTTTGTTGTGCACAGCTGAATATATTATATAGAAACCATCAGCTTTATGCTGGTGTATACCTTTACTTTATATAGTGATCAAAGGCAATTTTAGTCCATGTTTCCATTTCTTTATAACAGTCAAATAAATCAGTTTTATCTATCCATTCTGCTGTCATCTTATCCGTTTCATTAATAACAACATTTTTATTTGATACATGGATATTATATAATAATCCCAGATGAACCCTGCTAACCGGAATTGATTCATCATTGATAAAGCCTATAAATTCTATATCCCCGATTAAACAATCACTTAATAGTTTAACCTCTTCAAATAATTCTCTTTTTAATTCATTAATCAGGTACAGTTCATTCGGTTCATCTGGTTTGCCAGGGTTCATATGCCCGCCTGCTCCCAGGTGCAATTTGTTGTGTAATCTTTTCTCCCTTTGACCGGGCGACCTCTTGAATAAGTAAAATGATTCTTTATTTGAGATAATTGCATATGGAATTATTTGCTTAAAGGAAGGGTCTTCTTCAAGTTCGCTCCTTTTGCGAAAAAGACCATTCCGGACAATCTTTTTCAGATCATCGCTATTTCCATTTATTAACCCAACTCTCTTGTAGGGTAATAATTCCCATAGTATATCTGTTGGTATAGCAAATACTAATTCTTCCAATTTATAACGGTTAAACACACATATTCCTTCTTATCGGAGGATGGGGATCATACGCCTCTACAACAAAATCATCTATTGTGAGCTGGTCAAAAGGTTTCTTTGTAATATGTAATTTTGGCATGGGTCTCGGTTCTCTTGACATTTGTTCAAGAATTGCAGTTACATGATCATATTTTTCTTCATTTCCGTCACGGGGAGCATATTTATCAATCCAGTCAATAACTTCTAAATAATCTTCTCTCTGAGAAACATTTCTTATTCTTTTTTGCACCTCCCTGAAATTATCCCTGTACCATTGTGTTCTCTTTCCAATACTCGTATAGAAATGGGAATCACCGAAGGTGTGTATAAACGTCTTAGGCACCATTCCCGCTCCCTGTGCAATTACCTGGGTAAGGGCAGCATAACTGGCAATATTAAACGGAACACCCAAAAACTGGTCACAACTTCTCTGGTACAGCTGTAGTTCTAATTCTCCTTGTTCATTTGCAGTTGCCTGGTACAGAACATGACAGGGTGGCAATGACATACTTGGTGTATCTCCGGGGTTCCACGAATCAACAATATGTTTTTTACCTGTTGGTTTTTTTCTCAGACCTTCAATCATTTTACCAAGTTGATCTATTTCAACAAAGACTCCTTTGTCATGATCATAATATTCCCATCTTCTCCATTGTTTACCGTATATTGGTCCGGCATCTCCCCATCTTTCTGCAAATTCATCATCTTCCTTTATCCTCTGGCCGTATTCAGCCATTGCCTTGTCCCAGTCCGGGGAATATTTAACAATACTATCCGGAAAGATACCTTCTTTTTGCATCCGGGGCAGGTTATCCTGGAAAGCATCAGGTCTCCATATAGGGCAGTTATTGTCTTCCAGGTATTTAATATTTGTATCTCCCCTTAAGAACCATATTGTCTCATGAAACATGGATCTTGTGGCCATCTTCTTGGTCGTTAACAGGGGATATCCTTCCCTGAGGTCATATGCGTTTTGATAGCCAAATAAGGAAATAATTCCTGATCCTTTACTTCCACCTTTAAAATTTGAACGATCAGAAGTTAAAATTGCTTTTGAATGATCTAAATACTGTTGCGCCATCCTTGTATTGTCTTTTAGATTATTTCCGGGTTATTCAGTTATCAAAAGTAGCTTATATTTGGAATGATTACCAAACTCTGATGGACACAGTATTAAAAATATTATTAACAAAAGTAGTTAATTACTGGCTGGCTGACTTCACTCCGATTGTTGTCGATAGTACATTGCGACAGTTTTTTGGCCACGCGCAATGAGATCTTGATTTGATTAAAGCATTATTGAAAATCAAGGATTTTATATATTCGGCTAATTAGCAATTGGTATACCGAAATATAAATGCAATGTTTTACTTGCCGTCCTCGGTTTGCCCTCCGCGCTGATGGCAATGCTTTCAGCTTCATCCCATGTAAATTTTATGGATTGAATCTTATCGGGATAATTTACTGGTTTTGCAATAAATTCTATGGGTTGCTCCTTATAAAGATTAAATTTGGCAGTTATTGAAGTTTGGCCTTCAGTCCCGGTAATACCAGTATCATCAACCCTTTCTCCACCTGCTTTTACAAGTGTCATTTCCACAGGTTCTCCTGCTATACCATGATCCAACAGAAGTACATTGTCTTCCATCTTGACTACTGTAGCTTCTCCTGTAATTGTCACTTCTATGTAATTAAAATTCTTTTCCACCTCTTCACAACTGAATAGTAAGAGAAGAACAAGTACATATACAATTTTACCTGGCATTTTAACTTCTTTTACTTTATGCAAGTTACTATAAATAGCAATAACTCCCCAGAAAAACACCTATTCAATTGTTTAAAAAAAGATAAACTTTCATATGAAAAATTTTCGAGAGTTTGCTTAGTGATTGCATGCTGTTGCCCAGCCCATCTTCAGAAAGTATGAGGCGGCTTACTGACCCTGGCAAATCATACAGACACTTATTTGCTATACCATGTGTTAGAAACTGGATTATTTATTCAAATCATAACGATCAGCATTCATCACTTTTACCCATGCCTGTATAAAGTCTTTTACAAATTTTTCTTTATTATCGTTTTGTGCATAAAATTCTGAATAAGCACGTAATATCGAATTGGATCCAAATACTAAATCAATTCTTGTAGCAGTCCATTTAGTTACACCGGTCTTTCTGTTTACAATGTTATAAAGATTGTCAGCTACAGGTACCCAGTTGTAATTCATGTCGGTGAGATTGACAAAGAAATCGGTACTTAATATACCTTCTCTGTCAGTAAAAACACCATGTTTTGTGCCTCCATAGTTTGTTCCTAACACGCGCATTCCTCCAATCAATACAGTCATTTCAGGAGCAGTTAATCCCATAAGCTGTGTTCTGTCGAGCAGTAGTTCTTCGGGGTTTACCGCGTAGTCTTTTTTTAGCCAGTTTCTGTAACCATCGTGTATTGGTTCAAGCACTTCAAATGATTCTACATCGGTCATTTCTGCGGTAGCATCTCCGCGGCCGGGGCTGAAAGGGACTCTAATATTAACTCCGGCATCTTTTGCGGCTTCTTCAATCGCTGCACCACCTCCCAGAACAATTAAGTCAGCAATGCTTACTTTTTTATTCAATCCTTTCTTAATTTCTTCCAGTTTAGCAAGTACTTTCTTCAGGCGTCCGGGCTCATTACCTTCCCAGCTTTTTTGAGGAGACAGGCGTATTCTTGCACCATTTGCGCCGCCACGGTAATCGGAACATCTGTAAGTTCTTGCGCTGTCCCATGCGGTATTGATTAACTCTGTACGGGTTAAGCCAACGTTTAAAAGTTTTACTTTTAATTCTTCAATTTCTTTTTCTGAAAGTGTATAGTCAACAGCAGGGATCGGGTCTTGCCAGATAAGATCTTCTTCAGGCACATCAGGACCAAGATAACGTGTTTTGGGGCCTAAATCGCGATGTGTTAGCTTAAACCATGCCCTGGCAAAGGTTTGAGCAAAATACTCGGGGTCTTTATAAAAATGCTCGGATATTTTTCGATAATCAGGATCCATTTTGAGAGCCATATCAGCGTCTGTCATTATTGGATTTCGTCGAATACCCGGTTTATGTGCGTCCACAGGTTTGTCTTCTTCTTTAATATTAACAGGTTCCCACTGCCATGCACCGGCAGGACTCTTTTTAAGTTCCCATTCATAGGTAAGCAATAAATAGAAGTAATCATGGTTCCATTTATCCGGGTGGGTTGTCCAGGCACCTTCCAGACCGCTTGTTACCGTATCTTCAGCATTTCCCTTACCTTTTGGATTCATCCAGCCAAACCCTTGCTCTTCTATAGGGGCTCCCTCAGGGCTTGGCCCAAGGAGTGATGCATCTCCACTACCATGAGTCTTTCCAACAGTATGGCCACCAGCAGTTAAGGCTACGGTTTCTTCGTCATTCATCGCCATTCGCTTAAATGTCATACGAACATCTTGTGCTGTCCTTAAAGGATCTGGTTTACCATCAACCCCCTCGGGGTTCACATATATTAAGCCCATTTGAACGGCAGCTAACGGATTTTCAAGCGACTCACGGTTTTGCTCATCGGAATAACGGCTTTTAGTAGGAGCAAGCCATTCTTTTTCGGCTCCCCAGTAAATATCTTTTTCAGGATGCCAGATGTCATTACGACCGCCTCCAAATCCAAATGTCCTGAATCCCATTGATTCATACGCTATATTACCAGCCAGGATAAACAAATCTGCCCATGATATTTTATTTCCATATTTTTTCTTGATGGGCCATAGTAGTCTGCGTGCTTTGTCCAGGTTAGCATTGTCCGGCCAACTGTTTAGTGGCGCAAATCGCTGATTACCAGTATTACTCCCTCCACGGCCATCATCTGTACGATAAGTTCCGGCAGAATGCCAGGCCATACGAATCATTAACCCTCCGTAATGCCCCCAGTCAGCTGGCCACCATTCTTGACTATCTGTCATTAGTGATTTGAGATCGTTCTTTAATGCTTCGTAGTCAAGCTGTTCAAATTCTTTTGTATAGTTGAATTCTTTTCCGTAAGGATTAGTCTTGGTGTCATGTTGATGTAATATGTCCAGATTTAGGGCATTGGGCCACCAACTCATCACAGAATTATTGGTCTCCGTATTTGCTCCATGCATAACGGGACATTTTCCTTTTTTTGAATTTTCCATAGTATTTATATTCTGGCTTAAACATAATCATTTATTTCTGATATCATAATGCTAAAGTATCACGCGTAAGGCACATCGTGGATTACCAGGCTGTGTTTCTATGTACAAAATGTCTCTTATACCACAATTTATTAAAGCCCGCTTAACAAACTATTCAGCTATATTCTATCTGCTACATTAAGTGTAAGTAACTAACTTCTGACCGTTTATCAGATTTATTGCTGTTATTTATTCCAATAGTAACCAGTGGTACTTTAATATTATTCCTTACCTCCTTTAATAAGAAGCCAGATCGCAAATGCCATTTCACCAACAATACTTGGAATTGCAACCATTGCTAAAAAGACTGAACTATAATCTGCATAGTTTGGAAGCATGAAATGTGCACCTGTATCAACCATATACATTATACCTGCAATAACGAGAAAAACTGCAATTATTTTTGGCTTTCCAATTATTCTGCCTAATAGTATCAGGTGAACTCCAAAAAAGAAAAGCCCGATTAGCCATATAGTATTAAACATATCAACCTGCTTCAGAATTTCCTGGCTGGTGTTTGATAATAATGCAACAGGAAGGGCAAACACAGCAACTGCCATTATTGCAGCATGCATCATTCTGAAAAGTGTACTCAGACCTGATAAATTATGTTTTTTATATAATTCGTATAAAGCCCATGCAACTACAACATCAAAAACAACAGTAATTAAAAAAGCCATTATCCCTGATCTTACTACCACATGATTATTTTGGATGGTGACCAGGGGATCTTTCAGAATTGATTCAAGTACAAAGAAATTAGCGAATATTGCAGTAAAGAAAATAACCAGGTAGCTGCTTCCTGCAATAATAGATAGTGTTCTTGGCTTCATAATATCTTTCCTTATTTTAATTAACAGGCTATAACGGTAATGTAAGAAAGCCGTTTTACTCGTCCACTGTCTTATAAGCCGGAATCTTGGCGAAGTCTGAAATTCCAAGACTTAGGGATGCAGACGGGAATGGCTTTTATACAATGTTAGCTGTCGTAATTATTTTTATTAAGCATTAAAATATTTCTCAATTAACTGAAGGAAGCGGAAGGTTCATCTTTTCAAGGATGGCAATGAACCGTGGATTGTCATACAAGGCATGAAATGGATAACCTCCTGAAGCAATATAAGGCATCTGCGGATCGTGAATCTCATATGCTTCTTCAAGGCAGTCCAATGCTTTCTCCTGTTGATTTCCCATCATATATCTTATTGCCATAACACCTGGTCCAATGAATCCTTTTTCTGCCGCTGCTTCGTAGTAACGCAATATTTCTTCATATGCTGCAAAATAACCCTGCTCATCAAAAATCTTCTCAATTCTATTAACATCATCCTGCTCCAACTGATCTTGAAAATAGGCTTGAAGATCAGGTTTGTACATTTCAAATGCTCTATCGTAATCCTTACAACGAGCAGCTGTCTCATAAAGTTCATTTTTGGCAAGGAAGTTGTCCGGATTAAGAGCTAAGTTTTTTTCAGCAATCATCATGGCATTCTCACAATCACCTGCACATAATAATGCATATCCATAGGTCACCAGTATGATAGGATTTAACGGATCCAGTTCGTATGCAAGCTTGGCCTGTACTGCTGCTTCCTCAGGCCTCTGCAGGATATATAATAAATGTGCATAGTATATCCGCGAAAAGGCGTCGCTGGGATTAAGGGCTATGGCTTTCAGGAACTCCTTTTCAGCCTTTGCCCAGTCCCACTCTGCAAGGTATGCAGACAGGGCAGTTAAATAATGAGAATCTGCATTCTCAGGATCCAGTTCAAGAGCTTTATTTAGATTTTTGTAAATCTCAGGACCTGCTATTTCAGGTGATTCATACCCCATTTGATTGATTCCTATCCATACTTGTGCAAGACCGGCATAAAGAGGTGCCCAGTCAGGATCTTTCTCAATAGCACTGTTTAAATATTCCTTTGCTTTATTCAAAGATTCTAAACTGATATCACCCCAGTATTGATGGCTCTTCAGGTAGTCTTCGTAAGCCTCCCTGTCAACCAGGACTGATTTGGCAAGCAATTGCTTTTCTTCAGGGGTTAATTCAACCTTCACTTGTTCAGCTATTTGCTTGGTTATCCGGTTCCACAGACTCAGTATTTTACTTTTATCCTCACTGTATTCAGCAACCCAGATCTGTTTCTCTTCGGGAAAGTGAGCAATTGCTCTCACGAGTATGCAAACAGTGTCGCCATAACAGGTAAGAGTTGGTTCAAGCACCAGGTCAACATTTAGTTCTTTCGCAATATCGGGTGCTGACTTGTTTGTTTCTTTATATACATTGGATGAGGTTTCTCCGATCACCCTCAGTGCACTCACTTTACCTATATCTCCGATAAGAGAAGCGTGCATGCCTGAAGCCACGTAATCAAATTGCTCATCACCGGTGTAATTGTCGAAAGGAAGAACAACCAGAGACTGTATCATTCCGGGTTTAATAAGGTCGCTCCGGGCAGCAATATTCAGGACTATAAGCCCTGCAATGACGACGAAGCTCACATAGGTGGCAATCTTCCAGGCATTTGGTACTTTAACCTCCTGCTCATCCGGGATATCTTCCAGTGGTTTTGTCCGTGTGAAGCTTCCCGAAGTAAGGTCATATAACCATGATAATATTATGGCCAGGGGAAAGCCAACCGCCAGGACAATAATAATAATGGTCGACAGACTGGCAGGTAGATTTAGTGGCTCAGTCAGATTGCCAATAAGCTCGATGATAACAAAAGCGGCAGAAGCATATACGGTAATAACATGTAATACTCTTCTTCTTTTTAACTCCTGCCAGAAACGGGATAACTTATTCTGGTTTGAGGACATAATCGTTAGATGTTAGGTTTATGCAATTTAAGATTAATTTTTCTAACGGTCAGCTTGATGATTTAAGTTCTTATAAAGGTTCAGTATAGAAGACTAGCGGTTCATCAATTATTCAATTTCATAATATGCTTTCTTATCTTCCCAGGTGATCATCTATTGGCCATTTACAGAATGGGTGGAGCATGTAGTAAATACCATATTGTCAACCGTTTTATTTCCAAATTGTTATTACTAAAGTTGATCCAGGAAGCAAGGTTATCTGTTTCGCAATAGTTTTTGCTTCAGGATAATTTATTCCTCTATCTTTCATTAATTGTCTGGTCGTTGTCATTTCTAACGGCTTTGTAATAAACAGAGTTAAATACTCAACAGCCGTTTCATTACAATAATTGAAAGTCATTCCTGGAATTGGCATATCACAAGCTCCATCAATGGTTCCTATCTTATATTGATCGCCATTTAATCCTATAGTCAATACGTTAGCCAGGGCGTATGTTTCATAGGTTATAATAGTTTTTCCGCTGGTTGTCTTGGTTGAATATTTCTTTGTACTATTATCATATACTTGATATGGATCTTTTTCAATGTCCAGCACTGTATTGGTTAATTGGAAATCAAGAACAAGGGTCTGCCCGTTATTGTCAATCTTTAAGTATCCATAAGTAGTTCCAGGAAATTTTCCGGAATCAATCTGGCAGAAAATTGAACTATTCTTATTCTCCCACCAACTTGCATAAATACTGTCATTTGGAATTTGTCCAAACGCCGATACCTTACTAATAAAAGTGATTGCTAATAATAGAATTATCTGTCTCATAGGTTATGTTTAAAAGGTTGCTAACAGTAAATTGTATAATTAGTGGCAGATAGCGTAGTCACCTGTCAAACCATTATGAAGTATATTCCCTTCTATAATTAGCTCCGATCCTGGTGAAAGGGCAACAATCCTTGATATTTGGTAGTTCTTCTGCCATTACTTATGCAGCTATGTTAAAGCCAGCTTTCTCTTCTTTAATTATTTCTGTTCTTACTTTTTAGTTAAGCATATTGATATTAATTTTCAAATACCAAATCTATTTTGCTCTAAATTCTTGGTGGTTTTTTAAATAAAATAATCCCTGGAGCAGAATTGGGAAGCCAAATAAGGCCCATGGCCCAAGTTGGCGAAGTTCAGAATAGGCAACATTTCCAAAAACCAAAATTGCACACCAAAAGAGAAATATTAATCCTGCATGATACTCCTTTTTCCATGATAACAGGAAGCCCACCAAAAATATCAAAAGCAACAACGGGTATATGATGAAGGGGAAACTCAGATATTCAACTGTCTCTCCGCGTACAAGTTCTGAAAGCACAACAATGAAATATAGAACAGTATAATTGAGTATAAGCACACGAAGTATAAATTTCCATTGCTGTTGTACCGAGGGTATTATTGCCCTGGTAGTTTTAAACCATTCAAGCATAAATAGTGCACCAATAACCATAACAGAAGAAGTTATTGCGCTTAGCATGCTGTAGTCCATCTCTCTGACAAGATAAATGTCATAAATCCAAATGCCTGCATTCCAGGCCATAAGCATAATACCAGCCATTTTCTTCCTCGTCCAGGACAAAGCGAAGCCCGCCAATAAAATAAGCAAGAGGACTATTAAAAAAATATCGATCAGCTTTGAAAAAGAAAGCGAGCCTTGAAAGAATGCCGCTGCTATAATTAACAAATACCCTAAAGTGACAACACCTGTTATAATTGGGAGTGTTTTATTTGATTTTGATTTCATTCTTAAGAATTTAATGGGTAGGTTATTTTGAAATTGGTTGTAATGTTCAAGTCTGAATCCACTGTTGTAGACTCAATTAAATAGTTATTGGGTTTAAATAGGTAAGTTACGAAGAAATCTGCAATGGTTCATTATAAACCAACATTGCATTTGAGCGGTTTTACGACATTTTTTTGAAAGATCAGCAGCATGATTAGTATGTGGCCCTGAATCCTTTGGAAGAAATTATTATTTTGTTTGATAAAAGCAAGTATCTAATTTTGACCACGCGAACTTAAAAAGAAAATGATATGGAAAAGGCTTTGTTAGCAACTCAATTATTGTTTTATCTACTGGGAGGGTTAGGATTATTCTTCCTGGGTGTTGGGGTACTTTGGTATGTGTCACTCATTAAGGAAAAGGATAAGGAAAAGTAGGATTGCTTGATGTGTCCTGTATACTCTTGTTTTCAAACTTAAGGGTCAGTCTCTGAGGTTTGATTGTGGAATTCTTCTATTAGTCATAACGGTTAAGACTACAGAAAATACCGAATTATCGGGATTGGTTTTGTTCGTTCGAAGGATCCGGATGCGAGATCATACAACCAGGATAAGATGATAGCAAGGGGGAAAGCAATTGCCAGGATAATAATCACAATTATAGATAAATAGTCTTGCAGATTCAGTGGCTCAGTAAGATTGCCTGCAAGTTCAATGATAACAAACGCAGCAGAAGCATAAACAGTGATAACATGTATTACCCTGCGTCTTTTTAACTCATGCCAGAAACGTAATAGCTTATTCTGTGGTCCGGCCATGGGTTTATATGTTAGTGTACTGTAATTTAAGATTTATTTGACTACGAGTCAAACAGGAATATTTGTATATATGACACCTAACGACCGGGTATGTGAAACGTTTGGTATTTCAGGTCAATTACATATCAAACCTTTTCAATGCTTAGTAAGTAGAATGCCTTTTAAATTAGCATTTTCCGCCTAATATTTTATATACTTTGTCATGCTGTGATTTATTTGCTTAAAATTCTCTTTTTAATTTGCTATATATATCCGCTAGCTTAAGCATATTCTTTTTTCTCAGCTCTTGCTCAAAAAACTCAAATTCATTCTTGTCAATGTAATATTTTTCCTGTTGCTCTCTGATTTCATCGGATTTATTATCAGCTTCATACTTTCCTGATTCAATAAGCGCTTTAAAGACTGCAAAAGCCCCTGACATCTTCGTCAAATTGTAGTCTTCATCGTACAATATTGAAATTATCGGCGAAGCTATTGCGTCTGGCCATTTTACAACTATTTGATTCTCATAAACTGCTTCTTTTACATTTCGCAGTGCTACAATCAATATTGTGTCTTTTTCGATTCTTTGAGTATGACTTTGAAATCCATTGATGCTGCCTTCAAGATTGTAACATAATATCCTTTTAAAATTATTTCCGTAGTGATATCTTGCCGGATGCCATCCATATTTATTAAAAAACAGGTCCTTACTTTTTCCAGATAATAATTTATCTGTGTAGAGGGCTATGTCAAACAGGTAAAGGTCTTCTGCCATTGATATTAACTGCCCGGTACCTAAGACAAAGGACCTATCCAGGAAAGGCGCTTCCACAATGCCGTTGAAATAATCATGGGTATATCCAACGGCACGTTTTTGAATCGGTTTTTCTGTAATGTCTGACATGGTACTGGTCATTCCAGCAGGTTCACAAATCTTTTCATACATCACCTCATCGTATGATTTGCCAGTTATCTTTTCTATTACCATTGCAAGAAGTGCATATCCAAAATTGCTATATTCACTTCCGTCCCCCGGCTCATAAATTAGGTCGAAGGTCATAATAAGCTGTAGTAATTGCTCTCACGTATAATGCAATTTTTCTATATCAAGTAAATCAGGGATCCGGGGATGTCCGGTAATACCGGCGGTATGAATTAAGAGTTGATGGATCGTAATTTTCTCTCCACCTTTAACGGTATATTCCGGCAAATAATCCGTCAGTTTACCATCCAGTTTGATCAGCCCATCCTCTGCAAGCTGGAGAATTAACATCGCAGTAATGGGTTTGGTAAATGATGCAATACGGAACTTCGTATCAAGGGTATTTGGAATACTATCTTCAAGATTCGCGTATCCAACAGCTTTTTCATAAATCACGTCGCCCTTTACAGAAACCAATACTACCCCTGAAAACTGATCGTTTTGATAAAGAGTTTGAATCACTTCATCAATTTTTTCAACAGTACCCTCAGTTAAATTCAAATCTGGATCTTTTTGAAGATATGTACAATTACTCTGAGTGAATAGTAGAAGTATAGATATTAAGATCATTGAACGTTCTCGGTTACTATTTTGTATCATATTAAAGTTTGTATAATCTTATCGAAATTGAAGCATAATGGTCCAGTGTATGCTCCTTCCCGGGCACTCGGGATTAATTATATCGCATGTTACAAACCGTTTTTATTTATGCTATGTTTAAGCATTTTACTTTTTGTATAAGATTCTTATCTGTGGCAATAAAGCAATAATAATAATAACGACAGCATAAAACATATAAAAGGTGTGCAGCCAATGAACAGATTGAAGAAACACTATTTGGATCTGTATCCAACCAATTAGCGTAAAAGCTATATATACGGTAAATGTCCATGACCAGTGCATATCTTTAAATAAATTGATTTGTTCGCACAGCCTGAATTCTGGTTTCTTTAGTAACGCAATTATCAGCAACAACGGAATAAGCCCAAGAACTGAAAATAAAATAATTCCAGGTATAAGAAAACTATTAAAAGGAGAATTTCTTAATTCAGATAACGGCATTCCGATCAACTCACCTGTGGGGGAAATTATCAATACTGCACCTCCTCCAATTGCACCTAATGCGAGAAATCCTAATACAATTAAGAGAATATTTCTCATGTGTTAAAATGGTTTGTAACGGTCGGAGGTATGATTAGTCAAGGGTCCTCGGGATTAATTATACAGCATGTTATTGCCAGCTTTCCTTTGAATCTACTTTTTGTAAGTCACCGTTTGGATAACTTCGTCTTCTTTTATCTCATACTTTAAATTCATATTTAACTTGCCTGCCATAATGGCAACATGGCCCCAGAAGTATTTTTCAAATTCATCAAGTGTTACACCCAGCATTGGTCCATCCTTATAGTAATCTTTATAAGGGCGATTGGTTTTATAAACAAGCATTGAATCAGATTCGGAGATTATTTCAATAGTGCCACCCGGATAACTCGTCAGGACAGTATGACCAGCATAAGCAACTGAAGCTAATGTTGCAGTTTCAGGATTTCCAAGTCCATGATGTTTCCCAACAAACTCGGCAAAATCTTCAACACTTTGTCCCATACTTTTTGCATAGGCTATGCCCGTACAAATGTAATAATCAACCCGCCAGGCTGTATAACTATGCTTGTCTTCAAGCGGGATCTCTTTAAACTGGATGTTGAACGACTTTGTATCCTGGGAATATCAAAGAACGCTAAACATAACTCCAATTATCATAAACAGAGGAATTCCAGGTTTCTTTTTCATTTTAGTAGGGTTTGGGTAATATTATGGTTCTTTCAAGTAAATTACATTGAGACTGTTTTAAGCCTGTTTAGTTTAAAAGTTAATCATTCTTTCTTACAGTTACGACTATCCATTCCCCATCCAGGATCATTTTTGAAGTACATCCATATGAACCAGATATTTGTGCATGGGATCCGCTCATCATTTCTAACATTTCCTGAGCGGTAACTCCCACATAACCATCATGGCCAAATAAATCCAACATTATGTTAGAAGGAACTTTCATGATTAACAAACTATCAGATTCATGCTCAATTACTATTTCTTTATCTGATTCACGAATGAATAGTTCCCAATTATGAAGTACAGACCAGGCATAGCCCTCAAAACCAGTCTCAGTATTGCGATTTGTCGCGAATAACTTACCATAGTAAGCACCATAATCATAAGGTGATACATTGTGGTCTTTTGCGAATTTCACGCCTGGAGCAAGATTAGCCCAAAACATAAAAACCATTTGGCTGTGTTTTTTACCTAATGTAATTTCAGGTGGTTTAAATAATTCCTGACCAAAAACACTGAATGTAAATGTAATTAAAACTGCAAGGAGAATTATTTTTTTCATATCGTTTAAGGATTGGTTTCGACGATTCAGTTTATACACTGTCCCGAGAATTAAAGATGCCGTATACACTATGTTATCGCTCGCTATTCCTCATCAATTATCCACTTAAAAATAATGTCTGTCATTTCTTCTCGAATATTTCTAAATGAATGATCTGTCATAAATGATTCTATCCTTATATTTTCTGCGTTCAGTGATCGTAACTTCCTGAAGAGTGGAAGCACGTGTTCTTCAGGGATAACATCTAAATCGTCCCAGCCAAAAATAAAAAGAATGTCTTTGTTCATTAATGATTTAGCATGTTTAACCTGATCAAACTTATCGAGATTTGATAACCAATATTGATTATGTGAATCTATATCAACTTTCACAGGTCCTTCTGGATATTCGGTTGTTTTGAGCATATCTTCAAACATTGATCTGAACCTGGCATCTGACAGCATTTTATTTCCAAATACGGATTCATCAGCACCACCAACTGATATTATTCTTTTAATCTCCGGATTATAAATCGCTTCAGTTAATGCCATAGCGCCTCCAAAGCTATATCCTCCGACGATAATTTTTGATGTATCTATATTGAATCGTTGTATGTTCTCATTCTCTTTAAGGAACCTGAGTGCATTGCTTACATCATTCATAGATGCTTTAAAACTAAATTCACCTTCGCTGCTCCAGGTTCCCTGATAATTGAATACAAGGACATTAATTCCAAGGTTGCTAAGAGACTTACCCAGGCCAAGCGGATCACCTTCTCCTCCCGGGTACCCATGCAACATAATCAAGGTTGGGTATATATCTCCGCCAGAAGCCTTATAAAGATCTGCATTCAATTTATTACCATTACTGATAAAGTCGATCGCAATTTTATTTGTCTGGGAATACAGTAAAAGGCAAGGGAAAAGAAGCAACAAAACTAATAGTATTCTATTATATGTATTCATGGTGTTAAGTTTGCGGATAATCCAAGTTGTCTCTGCATAGCTAAATTGTCCCAGATTACCCACATATTAACTATCTTGCCATTTTCTAACTCGAATAAACCAAAATTCATAATTGTAAGTTCCTTATTTGTTGGGGGATCTCCCCCAGAGGGCCTGTATTTTTGTCGGTATCTTTAGTACTAATAAACACTTTGTTATTTTCAGCGATTATCTGGACTATTTCTTCCTTGTAATTTGGAAACGCTTTGAAGTGGTCTTTTATGAAACCTTTATAAGTATCAATTCCTTTTATTTCTTCCAGACCAGGAGGCATTGATTGACTGTAGCTGAAATAATCAGGGGATAGTATCTCATCAAACAATTCAAAGTTTTGATTATTGATAGCTTCCTGAATCATATTTAAAATGACTGCTTTATTTTTGTTTTCAATTGATTGGTTCTGATGGGAACAACCAAGACTAAATAGAGCCAATATGATCAGAGGGATACTGATCTGCAAATTCTTATTTAATTTATCCATGATTAATTCATTAAAGGTTGAATATAATGCGCTATAACTTAATATATCCACATTAGATTAATATATCCACATTAGAGTATTTATTACCCATCTATCCCTAATATAAGTGTGCATATGCGTCCAAAAGAAGGAGAAATGAACACCATGATGTTGACTATTATGTCATTACAATCTACAATTTAGATAATTAAGCATAATAAAGCAATTATATTAAGAAAAAGATTTAGCCAATTAATGTAGTTTGCTCAGTACCCGAACCTGGTTCTCAGATGTAAGTAAATAAGACGATTTAAGAGATTTTACTATTATTTGTTGATGGATTTGCGGATTTTTATGTCATCCTGTCCCAACATTTACCGGAGGTGTATTGGGATGTGATCTCATGGTTAATATCAGACAGTATTTCTTCAGGGGATTAGGATTGGCTCCGGTATGTCCGATGCCAATAATATGTCTATTCTCTGCCAGTTTATATCTCCAGGACACCGTGCTGAGGGATATGGTCTGATGAATATGGTGAGTGTTTTTGCCGGAGCAACAGTAGAAAGACTTAGAAGGTGGGATCAGCGAAGGATGAACTCATGCATCTTTTCCATGCAACGTTTGACATATTTCCATGTCTGTTAGGTAAATGATATATTACCTTAACCAAATTAGTAATCATGACAGTAGATTTATACGCAAATGAGGTTGTAATCAAGGCAGGAAATACAGCAAAAACGGTCGACAATAATAAAATCCCGGGGAAATTAATAGTAACCAACCAGCGGATTTATTTCAAAGCATTAGAGCATGTAAATGAATCACATAACCTTGAGATCTTACCTGATACTATCAAGGAATTAATCTTTTTCGGCGGGCTGTTCTCATCGAAGGGTTTAAATGTGGTTACTAAAGATGGCCTCACCCATTCTTTCCCCCTAAAAAAAAGAGACGAGATCGGTAAGATCATTAATTCAATGTATTAATATCCTTTACAAGGTCCCATCAGGGTAAATTGGATGTTTTTAACATTGAGAACCTGGCAGGGGTATTTCAGGTTGTGGCATGAAAATATTTGTCCATTACTGCATCTATACAGATCTGGTTAAGTCTTTAAGAAGAACCGGAAATAAATACAAATTATAAAGGTAACTGAAAGAACGATCAGACTAGAAATTAATATTCTGAGGCAGCATTTGATTTATCTGTATCCTATATCAGCATTAGATGGATAATATAAATATTCAGGCTATATCAGGATAATCATTATAGCCTATTGAGCAATAAACCAACCAACTAATTATAATGATAACAGAGGCGTTAAAAAGACTAGTCCGAAAATCCAGGGAAAATACAGGTTTACTACTGATAAATATATTGGGACTATCAGCCGGCATACGACGACCAGTATAAGTAATAATGATTAATTAAGGTATTATTCAAATTATTAAATAATAAACAATTATGCGACATACTGTTACCTTATTGCTTCTATGCAGTATTTTAACGGCTGCAAAGAGTCAGCCTGACACACTGCCAAAACCGACAGGGAGATATAATGTCGGGGTTACCTATCGTAATTTTATTGATAATAGTCGAATAGAAATTTTTGACAGTACTAACACAAGCTTCAGAGAGATTACAACAAAGGTGTGGTATCCTTCAGCCCAGAAATCGGTTCCTGAACCTTACTTCCTGGAGGCCGAAGCCAATATTGCTACAAAGTATATTCAATACCCCGCTTTTTATAATGACCTGAAAACAAACTCAAGCCGGGATGTTCACATATCATCACAGGCGAATAATTATCCTGTATTGATTTTTTCGCATGGCCTGGGAGAACATTACTCACAAAATACTATTTTGATGGAAGAACTTGCCAGTCATGGTTTTATAATCTTCAGTATAGCCCATCATTATGAATGCAAATTCTCATCCTATCCGGACGGTCGATTTATCTATTTAGATATTAGCAATCCCCGCTTACAGAAAATCATGGGTGAAAATATGAGGGTCTCTGCCATGGGCTACTTCAATAAACTGGAGAAAGCATTTTCTGATGATGAGCGGGAAAATATTTTCAGGGAGATACTGGCTGCAACACCCATAATTACAACAGAGAGTTCAACTTACTGGGCAGGCGATATATCATTCCTGATAGATGAACTGGAAAGGATCAATGAAGATGATAGCATATTCCACAACAAACTTGACCTGGAAAGAATTGGCGTTCTGGGAATGTCATTGGGAGGACTTGCCACAAGTGTTGCATGTTCCAAAGATGAAAGAGTAAAAGCCGGTGTTAACATTGATGGGGCATTCCCCTTTGCACCAATCTATGGTGAACATCAGGTCCCTATCCTGTATCTCAACAGTACAAGGTATCTGGGATGCGGGCCACTGTTTGTTGGTCAATCGACAAAGGATTGCTATTCTATGACTGTCGCGGGATCAGGCCATTATAATTTCACTGATCACACTGTATATCCTTTGCCCGCGGTAGCCATGATGCTGGGTTCAGTCGATGGTAAAAGAGCTTTGGATATTACAAACACAGTTGTCCTTTCCTTCTTTGACAAATACTTGAATAATAAAAGAATTGACTTAATTACTCTGGCAAAGGGGTTCCCGGAAATAGAACTGTATTATAATGTTAATGAAAATCAATAAACCGGGCAGGATTATTTCAATAATCCTATTCAGTGTCATTATTTGTATGATCATGCTGGTTATACTTATACCGGACATACTAATAACCAGAAAAGACGTGCTCAGGACCACTATTGCCACAACGTCCTTTAAACCTTATTTGAATATTCTGGAAAATATAAATTCCATGAGAGGGGAAACTGAAAAGATAAAACTTGACAATAAGGATGTGGATATTATTATCTTTGGTGAGGCGATTCTAAGTAAATATGATCTCGACACAATGTATTTGCTTGAAAATTCATTAGCGCCAGATGGAACCGAAATGAAGACTATAAAAAATATTGCAAAGGATTTCGGAGTTTATCTGTGTTTCGGAGCCATAACCAGAGAGAATAATACTAGCAATAAAATATTTCAGATTATTGAGTTCTAAAATTTTATAAGCACGACCTTTACTCAGAAATTCTTTATGCATAAAGTTTGTATAATAGCCTGGATGA
>Ga0272443_10001912_pt1 | contig 28276 bp, 23 predicted proteins | sample SSMAcet12_FD_193581 | JGI IMG/M metagenome (GOLD analysis project Ga0272443, IMG submission 193581) | Marine sediment archaeal communities from Little Sippewissett salt marsh, Falmouth, MA, United States - SSM-Acet-12 | ecosystem: Environmental > Aquatic > Marine > Wetlands > Sediment ... | reverse complement strand
ACGCGGGCGTCGTTGGAATCGCCAGGGAATCGAGGCCCACCTGGCCGTCAGTTGCCTCTATCACAACTCCAAACAATGGCCAACCTACTGGCCCAACGCCACAACGCCCTAAAATCTGCACAGACACATGATGTGAGCGGGCGGTGATAGGGATGGAAATGGGCTCGGGAATCTGCTATGCTGCGTCGTTCGAGCATCGTTTCGTGGCCGGGTAACACACGGATGACCCCTATGGAGACGGGTATGGAGCAGAGAAGTCTGGGACAGAAGCTGAGGCGTAGATCCGATTTCCTCGTGTTGGCCGAGTTGACGGGTGGGCCGGGATTCAGTTTTCGCCCGATCGAGAGCTTTCTCGGCGCCTACCAGGAGGCTGCTCGGGGCGGGTCGACCGCCCTGCCCTCGGGATTTAGCTTCGCGGCCGTGGCGCTGCCTCAGAACCCGGGCGGCGTGGCCAACATCGAACCGGCCGCGGTGATCAATTCCCTGGAACGGTACGGCCTATTGGCCGGCCTCGACGTCGTCCCACACATCACCTGCAAAGACACGAATTCCGACGCCATCGTCAGCGCCCTGAACAGCTTCAAGCAAAGCGGCGTCACCAGCATCCTGGCCCTGACGGGCGACAAACCGGTATCCGCCAAAGGCGTCTTTGAACTCGAATCGATCGCCCTGCTGCGCCTGATCAGGAAGATGAATCATGAGTCCTATCTCAAGGCCCAGCCCGAGACGCTGGACAGCGTCCACCAGTTCGTTCCCGGTGCGGCGGTTTCGCCTTTCAAGTATTCCGAGGCGACGCAACTTCAGCAGTACTACAAGATGGAGAAGAAGGTCCGCAGCGGCGCCGAGTTTCTGATCACGCAGGTCGGCTGGGACTGGCGCAAGTCGCTCGAACTGTTCACCTATCTCAAAGAGCGCCGGATCGACGTGCCGGTCATCGGCAACGTGTACCTGCTCAGCACGCTGACCCCCGCCCCGCGTTTGATGCACGATTTGAAATTGCCCGGGTGCTTCGTCAGCGACGAATTATTGGCCAAGGTGTACAGCGAGACGGTGGACGACCACATCGAGCGAGCCGCTCAGCAGGTGGCGATGTATAAGACGATGGGCGCCGCGGGCGTCGACGTCGGAGGCGTTCACAACTTCGAGATGTTCGCCAGAATTCTGGCGCGCGCCGCTGAGATCGGCGCCGAGTGGGAGCCGTTCAAAGACAATCTCTGCTGGCCCGCCCAAGACGCGTTCTATCTGTACGACGACCGCGGCCGGCCCGTCCCGTTGTCCCAGCCCCATCCGAAGTTCCGCAAGCGGTTCTTCGATTTCTCGCACCGCGCATTTCTCGATCCCGACCATCTCGGTTTTCGCGCCTTCAAGGGCACGATGGCCCTGCTCGGCGCCGATAAGGGCCAAGGCGCCGTCTACAAGATGTTCAACGCGGGCGAGAAGGCGTTCAAGTACGCCCTGTTCGACTGCGAGGAGTGCGGCGATTGTTTCCTGCCCGAGAACTTCGGCCTGTGCACCATGGGCGACTGCGAGAAAGGCATCGCCAACGCCCCCTGCGGCGACGCCACCGTGGACGGCTACTGCGGCAACAACCCCGAGCAAATCTGTATCGGCAACCGGGTCTACGAAGCGGCCGCCTCGGAAAAAGGCGGGCGCGAGCGACTGCGCACCACGATCAACAAGCCCCGCAACCCTGCGCTGCAGCACAGCTCTTCTATCCTCAACTACCTGTTCGCAAAGGATCACACGATGCCCAATGCACTGATCTCGATCGGTGAATCCGTACACGCCTCCATCCCGAAAACGGGCAAGGTCATGCACCAGTTGCGCGACCGCGGCCCCGATGCCTACACGAAACCGAGCCCGGAACTGGACTACATCCGCGCGCTGATCGAATCGCAGGTGGCCGACGGGGCCGATTACATCGCCGTCAATCTCGATGCGTTCGGTGAGGACGATCCGCAGATCGCGGTGGATATGATGGTCGAGTACACCAGGCTCGTGCGGCAGTGGAGCGAGGGCGTGCCCATCTGCATCGACAGCAGCGACGACAACGTCCTCGAAGCGGGCCTGAAAGAATGGTACCGGGTAGGGGCGAATTATGATTCGCCCATTGAGCCCCCGCTGATTAACTCGGTGAAGGTCTACACGATCGACCGCATCCTGCCCCTGAAGAAGCAGTACGACTTCACCGTCATCGGGTTGTTGGTCAGCGAGGCCAAGCCGATCGGGCCGGGCGGATCGCACTCGGTCGACGAACTCTACGGCCTGGCCCGGCAGATCTTCGAGCAGGCGGTGGGCAAGTACGGCTTCAAACCCGAGCAGATTTTCTTCGACTCCACGGTCTTCCCCCTGGCGATCGATATGCCGATGGAGCCGGGCGTACCCGGGTATACCTATCGCACCTTTGAGACCATCAAGAAGATCAAGAGCGATCCGAAAATGAAAGGCGTCCACTGCTCGCTCGGCATCAGCAACTCGGTGCGCGATCTGCCCGGACGGCGGATCGGCGTCTGCCGGGCGTACGTGGCCAAGGCGATGGAGTACGGCCTGGACGCCGGCATCGTCAACGCCGCCCACAAGTACGGCACCGTCGACCCCGACCCGGCCCTGCTGGAACTGGTCGACGCCTACGCCAGACTCGACGGCTCGGTTGAAGCGACCGGCAAGGCCATGGAACTGATGGGCAAGTTCTGCCAGCAAAACCGCAAACCCTCGTAGGTAAGACCGTCAGTCGCGGTACCATAGCATGACCTCATGGACTCGATGAGTCCAATGGGAGATGGGCGATGAACCGGCACCACCAACTCCGATCTCTTCTTATTCTGTCGTGTCTGAGCGCGGCGACGCTGGCTACCGATCGGATCACGATGAAAGTGAAGATCGCGGGGCAACCGGCGCTGTTCGGTTTGGATACCGGCTCGGAGGCCACCCTGCTGCTGGACGCCGGAGCCCGGCGCCTGGGCCTGGAAGTCGAGCGGCCCCCGGCAAGCGCGCGAGCCACCCCGGGCAGCGTTCTCGTCGGCCGCACGGAGCGGTGCAGCATCGAGATCGGGGCCAACGCCGATCAGGTCCGGCTGCCGGTGGTGGACGTGCCGGACTATCTCGAACCCAGGGTCGACGGGCTCATCGGCTGGAACATTCTCCGGCAGGTGGTCGTGGTAATCGATACGCCGCGCCAACGCATCTCGATGCAGGGTGAATTGCCGGCCGAGGTGTCGGCATGGTCGAGTTGGAGCATACGTCCCGGCGCCACGCGACTGATCGTCGAAATCCCCTCGACCGGGCCGACGCCGGAAACGCTCATGATCGACACCGGTTCGCCCAGCGGGATCGAACTCGCCCCGCAACGCTGGCGCTCGTGGAGCGCGGCCCATTCCCATCTTCCAGCGACCCTCAATTCCGCCTTCATCCCCGGCGTCGGAATCGTCGCAACCGAAGAACGCTGGGCCCCCGTGTTTGCTCTGGGCGGACTGGTGTTCCACGAGATTCCCGTCGGCCGGTACGGCGCGATGGTCCAACACGCCCCCGAGGATCGACACGCCGCCACGCTGGGGCTCTGCGCCCTGCGTCGCGCGTCCTGGGTGATCGACGGTCGCAACGGCAAGCTGTACGTCCAAAGCCACGGACCGCCCCAGGGCCCGAACAACTATGAGTACAACCGGCTGGGAGCCGTTTTCATCCCCGCCGCCGGCCAGGGCGACGACCTCATCGCCCAGGTGTTTGAAGGCAGTCCGGCCTATCGCGCCGGCATCCGCAATGGCGATATCCTCCTGCGCATCAACGATCTGGATACCACGGCGTGGCGGACCGATCCGCGCATCCAGCGGCCCGGCAAGTTCTGGTCAAGTCCCGCGGGAACCGTCCTGCGTCTGGGCCTGAAACGCCAGGAAAAAACGTTCGACGTAACGATCGTTCTGGAAGACATCTTCCCCGCGCACCTGGGTCGTTGAAACCTCCACCAGCACGCCTTCAAGACGCACAGCAAGCCAAAACCGCGCCCCCAAGCAGCCTCAGGCCACGGGCGGATAGAAATTTACTCACAGGTTATAGCCGTTTGTCTGCACACATGCGGTGGATTGGCGCCGTATCATATAGTAGTCGCATTACCAGCATCAGACCAGTGAAGCACTGGGGGGCGCTTGCGGTGGACCGAGGCTTAGGTCTGCGGACGATCCGAGGCGTCCTTTTTCATGCGCATCCTGCCCTCCCGGAACCGCCATGCCCGGCGTCCTGCGAAGCGATCCTAGCCCTGCTGCTGCTTGGCGCGAATCAGGATGCGAAAGGTCTCGCGCATCCGCATCAGGCGCGCTTCGTTGGCATGGCCGGGCGGCAACGCCGCGATCTGATCCTCGACGTGGCTGAGCGACTGACGCAAGCGGTCGGTGCTGACATTGCCCAGGATCTCTTTGATGTTGGGCTCGTTCTTGACCATCCGCTCCAGTGCGATTGAAGCCTCACCGAGATAGGCGGCGCCGTCGGCCACCTGGTTCAGGGCCTGCTCGGCCACCCACTTGCTGGTGTTGCTCAGCGTCGCGTCGGCCACGCCCTGATCGCCGGTCGCGTAAGCGTAGGAGGTGAACAGGATCTGGGTGGCCATTTCGGCCGCTGCGGTAATGGGAAAGCCCGCGATGGCCAGATCGATGGCGAAGTTCACACTGCTGCGGGCAATCGCCTCGGAGGGAGCCTGGCCTTTCTGCACGCGATCGTAGGCCTCGGCCGCCGAAGCCGCGACGCTCAGGACAAGCAGGCCCTTGTCGAGCTTGTTCATACCGGCGAACGCATCGTCCAGACGTTGGGCCACCTGGGTGGACGAGCCGGAGACGAACGTACGGTACGACTCGCTGGCGTTGTCAGCCAAGGTGCGGCCCAGGTTGCGCCAGGAACTGCTGCTGCGCCACAAGCTCGTCGCATCCTGGGAGGTGTCGAGCAACCCCTGAAGCATCTTCAGTTGCTCACGTGTCTGCTTCGTGTTGCTGCCCGATTTCTTCAGGGCGTCGATGTAGCGCTGGAGCCGGCCCGGGCTGAGCATGCCCTTCTCCAGCGCTTCGGTGACCTGGGGCAACATCTGGCGAATCTGGCGCCGTTGTTTGAAAAACTCCTTGTTCTTCATGGTGTTGATATCGATGCCTTCCATGGCTTTGATGAACTCATCGATGATGTTCGTGGCTTTGCGCATTTCGTTGGCGTCTTTGAAACCGGCCAGCCAATCAGCGAAATTCTTGGAGCTCATGATTCCCTGGAGACTGAGCAGCCGTTCGGCCAGCGACTGCTGCTGTGCGGGCGTCAACCCGGTCCCTTGCATGGCATTGAGCCAGGCCTCGCGCGGGTCCCCGTGTACGGTCCCGTCCCGCTCGACATAGATCTTGTCGTCGTACCAGTCCCGGCGCTGCTGCGTCTCCTGTTCCGACTCCGTCAGTGTCCCCAGTTTATCGCGTTGGCGCGTCACCGTGGCCAGGTCTGAATCGACGGCGCCGCCCGCCCCCCCACACGGCGTCTGGTTCAGCGCATCCTGCAAGCGGCCGTCGATGTTGGCCTTCTGCTTCTTCAGATCCTCTTTGTGGATCTCCTGGTGTTTGGCCAGGACTTCCTCCCAGCGCTGAATGTCTTTTTGCTTGTTCTCAATCCATTTGGCACAGGCCTTCTTCCACTCCGCCAGGATTTCATGCCACCGGTCGTAGGTTCTCTTGCTCCCTTTCGCCTGAGCAGCCCCGATCTGTTCACGAATCTGCCGACCCGTCCGACTGGTTCCGGCGGCATAGACTTTGGCGTCTATGCCCGCCGCTCGGAACTCCGTTAATTCCCGGCGTTTTTCGGCAATGATCTCCTCGATTCTGCCATTGGTAATCCCGCCGCCACACTTGGGATTGTAGTTGTTGTACGTCTTGGCCCCCCAGGCCCGGACTGTTTGGCGATACTTCTCCCGCGCCTTGGCCACGATCTCCTGGACCCCATTGCGATCGATCGTCGTCCCCAGGGCCGGTACGTACAGCTTAAACGTCCCGGCCGCGATGCGGGCTCGGGCATCGTCCAATTCGTCCTGGCGCAGGGCCACGTGCTCGTCTATCCCTTCACCCGTCTTACTCGTGCCGATCGCGGGCAGATAGAAGGTGTACTCGCGCTTCTGCGCCTTGGCGAGCTCCTGTTGCTTCTTCTTCGTGCTCTCCTGAACGCCTTTCCAGGTCAGGCTCCGGCCGAGCGTCTTGATATAGTGGGATACCTCACCGGCGCCGTAGGCCGCCATGCGCTCGGTGCGTTTTTTCGTCTGTTCGGCGACGTACTTCCGCCAGCCGTTGATGTCGTGACGTATACCCAGTTCCTTCTTGTACCAACTGGTCTTACCTGCCGCGAGGTCGGCCGCGATCTTAGCGGCCGCGTCGGTATTGGCCTGGGCATCACGGTCCCGGCCCTGGGCGCGCGCCTGGCTGGCCAGCTTGCGCCTCTCGGCGATCTGCTTCTGGGCATGCTCGGTGGCCTCGCGAATCGCTTCGTTGCCCCATTTGATGCGATTGCCGAAGTCGTTGTTCTCCTTGGCCTGGGCGTCATCGAAGACCTTGCGGGATTCCTGCCGCAGGCGAATCTGCTCCTCGATCGAGGCGATCTTCTCGGCGTTTTGCTCTTTGTAGTCCTCCGCAGCCTTCTCCGCAGCCGCATCCCGGTCGAAAAACGGCTTGAGCACGCGCTCGGTCGTTTCCTGACAGCTTCTCGGCAGATCGGCCACGGCGGCTCGGGGCACCGCCAGAGACGCCAGCACCAAGCTGGCAGATACCCAAAGGGACATCCGCCTGAGAATCGATCGTGACTTCATCAAGAGCCTCCTTCTGTCTCGGTCCACGGCAAGATCGTGACACGGCGAAACGCAATTTTCTCCGATATTTGTCCAGTATAGCGGAACAGGTCCCGCGGGGCAACCCAACATGTGGCAGGCCGGCGTTCGTCCTCCTGGACACGATTGCGGCGTTGATTTGCTTGCCTCCGGGTGGGTCATGACGTATTCTGCGTGCACGGCAACGATAATACGTCTCCGAGGGCGTGCCGATCATGATGGAGTCTGTCGGGCAGGGATGAGAAACCGATTCGAGCGTCTTAACGGGATTCTGCACTACACGGGCCATCTCCTGGAGGTCCTGGGTGTGGTGCTGCTGCTGCCGGCGGTGGTGGCCGCCCTGCACTGGCATCAACGCGGCGACGGCTGGATGACCGTCAACGCCTTCGTCTTCCCCGCAGCCTTTTCCCTCGTCGTTGGCTTCATCCTGAAGAACACCTATCGGTCGGAGATGCTCGACACCATCAGTTCGATGCTGATGTGCGCGATCGGCTGGCTGGCCTGTTCGGCAGTCGGCGCGGTGCCGTTTGTCATCGGGATCCGCAGCGGCTACCTCAACGCGTATTTCGAAGCGATGAGCGGTTTCACCACGACCGGTATCACCGTCTACACCGGTCTGGATCTGATGCCGCACAGCATCCTGTTCTGGCGAGCCTTGACCCAATGGTTCGGCGGGCTGGGCATCCTGTCGTTCTTCCTGATCGTCACCTTCCGCGCCAGCACGGCCCACCACATCTTCGGCGCCGAGAGCCATAAGATCTCCGCCACGCGCCCGGCCCCGGGCCTGTTCAACACCCTGAAGATCCTCTGGCTCATCTACGGGGGCTTCACGCTGCTGGCGATTGTGGTCCTGATGCTGATGAAGATGCCGGCCTTCGACGCCGTCTGTCACGCGTTCACCGCCCTCTCGACCGGCGGCTTCTCACCGCATGACGCCAGTATCGATTTCTATCGCCAAAGCAGTCACGTCAACTACCGGCTCATCGAGTACGCCCTGACATTCATCATGATGCTGGGCGGCGTCAATTTCCTGATCCACTACCGCGTCCTGACCGGGAGCATCAAGGCCCTGTGGGACAACCTCGAAATCCGCTACTGGTGGGGCCTGGTCGCGGCGTTTACTGCTATTGTGGTCATCGACCATTTCCATCAGACCGGGGCCTGGAAGGCTTTGTTCACTTCCCGGACGCCCATCTCCGGGGGTGAGATGGAACGCACGTTCCGGGTCGGGTTCTTTCAGGTGATGTCCATCCTGACCACGACCGGCTTCGGCACCCAGGATATCGGCTCGGAGTTCTTCGGGGCCGCATCGAAGCAACTCTTCCTGGCCATGATGGTCATCGGTGGCTGCGCCGGCTCGACCAGCGGCGGGTTCAAAGTGCTGCGCGTCGCCATGCTCAACCGGCTGTTGTGGGGTGAACTGTTCAAAGCCAAGGTCTCAGCCCGGGCTTCGACGGGCCTGGTGATCGATAAGAAGATCGTGCCCGATGCAGAAATCCGCCGGGTCGCCGCTTTGTTCTTCGGCTGGATCGCCCTGCTGGTGGTTGGTGGGGTCATCACGGCGCTGTTCTCCAACCATGGGACACTGGAATCGTTCTCGGGGATGTTCTCGGCGCTGGGCAACATCGGCCCCTGCTACCTGTCCGTGCAGGAAATAATCGATCTTCACCCGGTGGTCAAGATGACGTATATCGTCGGCATGCTGGCGGGCCGGCTGGAACTGTTGCCCGTGCTGCTACTGTTCTCGCCGCGCGCATGGAGATGAAATGGTAAGATGTGCAGGGGCGAATCATCATTCGCCCCCGCCCTGTTCATCGGAGGTGACACGGATGTATATCGTCGTAGCAGGTGGCGGCATGGTGGGTGGACGGCTCGTGCGCAGGCTGTTGGAGAAACGGCACGACGTCGTGATGATCGATACGGACCGTGAGATCTGCAATCGACTGTATGCCGAGACCGGGGTGGTGGCCGTCAACGGCAAAGCCACGCGCATCGATGTCTTGAAAGAGGCCGGCGCTGAAAAGGCCGATGCGATCGTGATCGCCACGCCGGATGATGCGGACAATCTCGCCAGTGCCATTCTGGCCAAGAGCCTGGGCGTCCCCCGCGTGATCGTGCGGATGCGTAACCCGGACTATGAGAATGCCTACAAAGTCGCGGGCGTGCACAAGATTGTCCGTGTCACCGATCTGATGGTCAACCAGATGATGATGGAGATCGAGAATCCCAAGGTTCGGCGCATCACCACCATCGGCGGCGGCCGGGCCAATATCTTCATGGTCATCGTCCCCAAGGGCGGGCAGGTCGCCGGCCAAACGGTCAAGGAGATCGCCGGCAACGAGAAGTTCCCGGCGCAATGTGTCTTCATCGCCATCTATTCGGAAGAAAAAAGCGAATTGTGTATCCCGCGCGGTGAGCAGGTGATCCAGGAAGGCGACGAGTTGTTCCTCATCTCCACGGCCGAGAATATCCGCAAAGTCGCCGATTTCCTCACCGCCCCGGGACCGGCGTGACAGCACCGGGTCCATCGGGTATAAGGAACGACCGCTACAGAAGTTACAGGGCGACCGGGCCGGGCGGCGGCCGGCGCCGGAACCGGCGAAATCGCCCGGATTTTTTGAAGGAAACGCGCCAATGGGAGTCTGTTTATGCAGAAGCCGAATAGACGATCCAACTGCGACCCGGGGGGATTCGGGAGTGATCGGAATTGGCCAGTTTATGTGAAGAAGATGCGACGATGACGTGGGGCTCTTACGGGAGTACCCGCGCAGCGTTCGAGGCCATCGTCAAGAGGCATATGAAGGACGCCTATTTCATTGCGTTGGGCCTGGTGGGCAACCGGGAGGACGCCCTGGAGCTATCGCAGGAGGCGTTTTACCGGGCCTACAAGCACTTTGACCAATTGAATGCGCCGGAGAAGTTCTTTCCGTGGTTCTACCAGATCCTCCGGAATCTGTGCTTCAGCCATCTGCGAAAACGCAAGGTGCGGCGTGACTACGCTCTGGGGGCCAACGACACCAGCGATATCGACACCGGTGACTCAGGCTCGGCCGCGATGATGGCCGGCCAGGACGCCGCCGCGACGACGATGCCCGAGACCTTCGATCCGGAGATGGTGGCCGAGCGCAACGAATCCAAGGACCGGCTCTGGAAGGCGATCGGCCAACTGGATGAGAAACACCGGGAAGTGATCGTGCTGAGACACTTTAGGAATCTATCCTATGACGAAATGGCAAAAGTTCTCTTCTGCAACCGCGGCACGGTAACGAGCCGCCTGTACTATGCCCGTAAACGGTTAAAAGACATATTGGACCGTGAGAGTGGGTGCCCGACTGCCAAAGGCAGCGACCGGGAGCCCCGGAAAGGAGGTCAGAAGTAATGACCTGCCAGGATTACAGAGACTCCATGATGGCCTACCTGGACCACGAGCTGAGCGACGAACAACTGAAGGCCTTCGAAGCGCACCTGGCGTCCTGCCCCAAGTGCACGCAGGAGTTGGAGGAGTTCAAGAAGCTCAAACAGATCACCGACGACGTCGAACTGGTTGAGCCGGAGGATCGCCTCTGGCGACATTACTGGGGCGGCGTCTACAACCGTATCGAACGCGGGATCGGATGGGTGGTGTTCTCCGTGGCCGGTATCCTCCTGCTGATCTACGGGGGATTCACGGCTATAGAGAATGTCATCACGGACCCCGGGATCAGCGCCCTGCTCAAGGTCGGCCTGCTGGCCCTCCTGGTGGGACTGGCGATCTTGTTCGTCTCCGTCGTCCGGGAGCGAATCTTTTTCTGGAGTAAGGACCGCTACAAAGATGTTAGGAGATAGAACCATGCTTCTGGCGACGACGGATACTATCTGCGGCAAGACGATCTGCAAGCACCTGGGCCTGGTGCGTGGCAACACGATTCGGGCCCGCCACATCGGCCGTGACATCATGGCCAAGGTGCGCAACGTGGTTGGGGGAGAAATCAGCGACTACACCAAGTTGATGGGTGAATCGCGTGAACAGGCCATCGACCGTATGGTCGAGGAGGCCAAAGAACTCGGCGCCAACGCCATCGTCGGGATCAAATTCTCGACGTCCGAAGTGATGGACAGCGCGGCCGAAATTCTGGTCTACGGCACCGCCGTAGTGGTCGAGTAGCCCAGTGGCACTCGCCATCACATCTGTATCTTACTGAAAGGGCGTGAGATGGACTGGCTCAAAGAGTTCCTGGAGCCCGAACTGATCTGGTTCCTGATCGGTCTGTTGCTGCTGCTGGCGGAGTTCGCCATCCCAGGGCTGATCATTCTTTTCTTCGGGATCGGCGCCTGGATCGTGGCGGTGACCTGCCTGGTGACGGCACCGTCGCTGAACGTCCAGTTGTTGATCTTCATCGGCTCGTCGGTCCTGTCGCTACTGCTGCTACGCAGTTGGCTCAAGGGGCTGTTCATGGGCCACGTGACCGGCAAACAGGACCTCACGCAAGACCTCAGTGAATTCGTGGGCGAGCGGGCCGTGGTGGTCCAAGCCATCGCGCCCAAGCGACCCGGCAAGGTCGAACTGCACGGCACCCACTGGACGGCCGAGGCGGATGCCGAGCTGGCCGTAGAGACCGCCGTGGAAGTCGTCGCCAAAGACAACCTGACACTCAAAGTCAAAGCACTGTAACTGGCGCTCTGGAAAGGAGATTCCTATGCTAGCAGCAACCGGTAGTCAAGTCATGACCGTCATCCTGATCGGTATCGTCGTCCTGGCCGCGATCATCCTGATCACGACCATTCGGATCGTGCCTCAGAAACGGGCCTACATCATCGAGCGGCTGGGTAAATACCATAAGACCCTGGACGCCGGATTTCACATCCTCGCGCCGTTCGTGGACAAGGTCTCGTATCGCCACACGTTGAAGGAGCAAGCAGTTGACGTGCCGCCGCAGCAGTGCATTACCAAGGACAACATCGCGGTCGAGGTCGACGGCATTCTGTATATGCAGGTCGTCGATCCGAAGAAGGCTTCGTACGGCATCGACAACTATCGCTTCGCCGCGACGCAACTGGCGCAAACGACGATGCGTAGCGTCATGGGCAAGCTCGATCTGGACAAGACCTTCGAGGAGCGCGAGAAGATTAACACCGTCATCGTCGAGGCCGTGGACAAAGCGTCGGACCCGTGGGGTGTGAAAGTGACGCGCTACGAGGTCAAGAACATCCTGCCGCCGCAGAGCATCAAGGACGCGATGGAAAAGCAGATGCGAGCCGAGCGCGAAAAGCGTGCGACGATCGCCGAGTCCGAGGGCGATCGCCAGGCCAAGATCAACCGCGCCGAGGGTGACCGCCAGGAGATGATCGCCCGCTCGGAAGGTGAGAAGCAGAAACGCATCAACGAGGCCGAAGGCCGCGCGGTTGAGATTCAAAGAGTCGCAGAGGCAACGGCCGAAGGACTCAAGAAGATCGGCGCCGCCATCAACGAGAAGGGTGGTGCCGAGGCCGTGAACCTGCGTATCGCCCAGCAGTACCTCGACGAGTTCGGCAAGCTCGCCAAGGCCAACAACACGATGATTATCCCGTCGGACCTGGCCGATATCGCCGGTGTGATCAAGACCGCCTCGTCCGTGCTCAAGACGGCCACTCCGGCCCAAGCCTAGTATCCTCCTGTGCAGCGTGCCATGGGTCCTATGGGTTCAATAGGACCTATGGCGCCTGCGGTTTTCAGAGCATCAAGAGACTTCCCGCCATGATGAGCATGCCGAGGACGATGCCTCCGATGACCAGGTGCCCGTGCCCGTAGCGGTGGGCCGTGGGCAACAATTCGTCGAGCGCAATATAGATCATCACACCCGCGACGAAAGCCAGCGTCCCGGCCAGCACCATCGGCGTCAGGAACGGCATGAGCACGAGATAGCCCAACAACGCGCCGATCGGCTCGGAGACGCCCGAGAGAAACGAATAGAGAAACGCCTTGTTCTTGCTGCCGGTCGCGTAGAAGACCGGGACCGACACGGCAATCCCTTCCGGAATGTTGTGAATCGCAATCGCAATGGCGATGAAGGCACCGAGCTTCACGTCACTCAGCGCCGCGGCGAACGTCGCGAGACCTTCCGGAAAGTTGTGCACGCCGATCGCCAGGGCGGTAAACAGGCCCGTGCGCATGAGCTTGTGGCTGCCGTGGGCGACCGTCGGCTCGTGCATGTCTTCGAAGTTGTGCGGGTTCTCCGGCTCGGGGATCATCAGATCGACCAGGGCCATGACACCGATGCCGAGGAAGAAGACCAGCAGAGCCCAATGCTCGCCCATGGTCTCCATCGCGTCGGGCAGCATCTCCATGAAGGAGATGTAGATCATTACGCCGGCCGACAATCCCAACGCGAAGGCGAGGTAGACGATCTTGGGCCGCTTGATGAAATAGGCGATGGCGCTGCCGATCCCGGTCGACAGACCGGCCACCAGCGTCAAACCCAACGCAATACCGACGTTTCCCGACATAGCCATGGCCCCTAATATACGGACGCTCCCCGTCCCTTGGCAAATATCTTCCTATCTGCGATCCGCCGTCACCGGCACTGCCCCCTTTTCTCCGCGGCGGTTCCCGCGTAAGATACGTAGGGACCAAGCATCAATGTTCATAATTTCCGACGGAGTTGCCCCATGAAAGCAATATCCTTGACGTTTGGCGTCATCTTGGTGGTCGCAGGCCTTTCAGCAGCCTTCTCGGCAGAGACAAATTCTGGAGACGGACCTGTGACTCTCTTCGTCGCCCAACAGGGCCGAGACACATGGTCGGGCCGCCTGGCGGCGCCCGATGCTGACCGCAGTGATGGTCCTTTGGCGACGCTGGCGGCGGCGTGCCAGGCGGCACGAGAGGCCGGCCCGGACAGATCGCGAACGATCGTCGTCCACACGGGCGAGTACTTCCTCGATGCCCCGATCGTGCTGACCGACCAGGACAACGGCCTGACGATCGAGACGGCGCCCGGCGCCGAGGTGACGCTCTATGGAGGACGAACCGTCTCCGGCTGGGAGAAGGACGGAGACAGGTTCTACGCTGCGGCGCTTCCCGGAGTCAAAGAAGGCCGATGGGACTTCCGGGCGCTGATCGTCAACGGTCGCTATTGCCCCCGGGCCCGGCTGCCAGAACAGGGGCATTTCGAGCACAGAAGCGTCTTCGATGTCCCCTGGATGAGCACCACCGGAGGTGGCTGGAAACGCAAGCCCACCGAGACCGAGCTGACCACGCTGAAGTACAGACCCGAAGACCTGGGCCCCTGGCTTGACATTCACAACGCCGAGATCACGGTCCATCACATGTGGGACGAATCGATGGTGGGGCTCTCGGCGATGGACACCGAGACACACACGCTGACCTTCTCGTCGCCGACGGGGCATCCGGCCGGCGCGTTCGGCGTCAAAACCTACGTTCTTTGGAACCTGCGCGAAGGCATGACCGAGCCCGGCCAATGGTACCTCGACCGCACGCGGGGCAAGGTTGTCTACTGGCCCCTGCCGGGCGAGGACATGACCACCGCCAAGGTCGTGGCGCCTGTCGTCGAGTCGATCATCACCCTGGCGGGCTCCGAGGCCAAGCCGGTGAAGAACGTCACGATCCGCGGACTGACGCTTTCCGTGACGACGACGCCTCTGAAGGCCGGAGGGTTCGGCGCAGGTCGCTTCGCGGGCGCCCTGGCGGCCACGCGGACGGAGGGCTGCACCTTCGCCGATCTGGAAATCGTCAACGTCGGGGGCCAGGGTATCAAGGCTCAGGGGACGGACCTGCACATCATCGGCTGTCACGTCCATCACGTCGGGGCCTGCGGCGTCCGGCATCACGGAACGCGCGTCGAAGTGACGGACAACCACATTCATCACATCGGTCTGACCTACGCCAGCGCCATCGCCTTGACGGGCGGTGGCCAGGACGCGCTGGTGGCCCACAACCACGTGCACCACACGCCGTACTCGGCCGTTACCCATGGGGGCCAAGGCAGTCGCATCGAGGGCAATCTGATTCACGACGCCATGCTCGAACTCCACGATGGCGGTGGCATCTACTGCTTCGCGGGCAAGAACCTTGTCCTGCGCGGCAATTACATCCGCGATATCGTCGACACCGGAGGCTACGGGGCGTCGGCCTACTACCTCGACGAGCGTTCGGAAGGCTGTCTCGTCGAAGGCAATCTCGCCGTCAACGTCGTGCGGCCCTCGCACAACCACATGGCGCAGAACAACACTATCCGCAACAATGTCTTCATCAATGAGGGCAATCTGCGTCTGACCTGGCCCCGCTCGTCGGAGTACCGGTTCGAGAGAAACATCCTCTGGGCTCGGGGCAAGATCGTCCTGGAGAATCGGGAAGGCATCAGCGAACTGGACCACAATATCTTCTTCAGCGAAACCGGACAGGTTCAATGCAAGGCGCTGGACCGCTACTCCCAGACCGGGACCTACGCGTTGGAGCCCGACGGAACCAATCGCCTGGCCGACCCGAAACTGCTGGCCTATCGCACGGGTCGGGTCGAGACGGCGCCGGATTCGCCCGCTCGCGCGCTCGGGATCGAGCCGATCGACGTCAGTGACGCGGGCCCGCGCCGATGAATTCCCCTAGAGCGGCCGGTCTTTTTGCCCTTGACCGATCTCCCGGTCTCCGCTAAAAAAAACGACAGAAATCGCGGAAGACAGCACAGGAGTTGGACCATGGCAGAGACAGAGAAGACCGGCACGTCGCAGCCCGCGCCAGCAGACCCGTCGAATGCCTTCGCATCCGACGCCGACGAGGGGACCCAGCATCCGGAAACGAGCCAGGATGCCCGGAACATGGCCATGCTGTGTCACCTGCTGGGGATCTTCGGGTTTTTTGGTCCCCTGCTCATCTGGCTGATCGAACGCGACAAGCACCGCTTCGTCGATGAGCACGGGCGGGAAGCCATGAATTACCAGATCTCGTTTCTGATCTATCTCACCGCCTTGTGCATCACCGTCATCGGGGTGCCGGCCCTGCTCATTGTCCACGTGGCTCTTTCGATCGTGGGAACGCTCAAAGCCAGCCGCGGGGAGCACTGGCACTACCCGATCGCCATAGCGTTTCTCAAATGACCTCGATTCGTCGTCCGGAAGGCATCGCGCGATGCGAGCCGGACCATGGCAATGCGGTTAAACGGAGCGAACTATGACAGAGACCAATGAAGTTCCCGAACCCACCCAAGGCACAGGCGACGCAGGCAGTCCACAACCGGCGCCCGGTGATGCGGTCAATGCCCCCGACCAGGGCGACCGCGAAACCAACAAAGATGCGCGCATGTGGGGGATGTTCTGTCACCTGGCCGGACTGGCCGGGTTCGTCCTGCCGGCCTTCGGCTGTGTGGTCGGCCCCCTGGTGGTATGGCTCATCAAGAAAGACGAGTTCCCCTTTGTCGATGAACAGGGCAAAGAAGCCCTCAATTTCCAAATTACCATGTTCATCTACGGGATCGCGGTAGGCCTGCTCTGCTTCGTCTGCATCGGTCTCATCCTGGCGCCGGCACTCGGGATCGCCTATCTGGTTTTCATGATCCTGGCGGCCGTCAAGGCCAACGACGGTTACCACTACCGCTATCCCAAGTACCTGATTTTCCGCCTGATCAAATAGGAACTCGGCGTCGTCTACAGCGACCGCCGCAGCCGTTCGGCCTGCTGGTGGAGTTGTTCGAGGTGCTCGCCGCCGATGGTCTTGCAGTAGCGCAGCTCGGCGTAGTCCAGATACCAATCGGAGACCTGGACCCATGCCCCGTCCCCGGCGTCGCAGGCGCGCAGACGCTGCGCGAAGGCATGCAGCGTCTCGGTCAACTGCCGCCGCAAACCGCTGGCCCGGAGCTTGCGATCCATCTTGCCCAGCATCTTGTGCAGCGCCACCACCGACGGGTCAGGTCGTCTGCTCCGATGAAGCGCGTTGGCGGTCTTTCTCCGGCGGCGGAACAGCCACCACCACGCCCCCGTCGCCAGGACGGTCGCCAGCAATACGGAGGTCGTCACCACACCATATGAGCTGAACAACCAGCCGGCCACGCCGATGAGACCATAGTCGTACACCGCCTGCAAAAAACGACTGAAGGCGACACTGACGTTTCCTCCCAAACGCCCCAACTGCTCGATGGCCCCCGCGGCGTTGCGCGTCTCCTGCACCGTGGCCTCCACGGTCGTCCACTGGCCCTGCTCCTCGTCCCAGGCCTCCACCCAGGCGTGGGCATCCATGTTCCGCGCGATCCACAGTCGGCCCTGCGGTTCTTTCTCCGTCACCAAAAATCCCGTCACGTAGCGCGTCGGCACCCCGGCCAGACGCAGCAGCAGCGCAGCGCCCGAAGCGAAATACTCACAATACCCGGTCGAGGCGTCGAACAGGAAATAGTCCAGCGGTTCCCGGTTGGCCGGCACCTCAAAGCGCAATGAATACGTGTAATTCGTGCGGAAATGGCTGACGACCGCCTCGATCTTCTCGCGGGTCGTTTCCGCGTTCGCGAAGATCCGCCTCGTCAGCGTCGCCAGGCGCGCGTTTGTCTGCGGATCCAGGTAGGAAGGCACTTCCAGCATGCGCCCGCGCAACAGTGCCGGCGGCGCCGCGCGATAGGGAGCGGTGCTGTACTCCAACCGATGCCGACCTCGCCGGACCCGGCGGTGCACGTAAAAAATGTCATGTTCGTCTTGTTGCAGCATACGAGGCATGACTTTGATCGCCGAGGTGCCCAGCGGCGCGAACGCAACATCGCCGTCGAACTCCGCCTCCTCCGTGATCGTCATGCTCTTGACCTCTGAGGCAGAAAGGTCGCGTAGCCGGAACACGTGCGCATTGTTCCGCATCGGCTTCATGCTCGGCATCCCCCGCAGGGTCACATGAGTTGCCGAATTGTGCCATTGGGAGCGGTCGTAGGTATCGAACGCCCGGCCTCGCAGGTAGCCCGGGACGTCAGCGGCCCTGATCATCAGGGCCACCGCGGTGTCCTGATCCTGGATGATGTCGTGGATGCTCGACAATTCGCCCGTGGAAGAGAACGCCACCTGGGATCTCGTCGTGCTGGACGGCTGGAAGGCGATCCCCTGCTTCGCGAACCACATGGGAATCCGGTCCAGCAACTCCACGTGACGATAGAGAACGGAACTGACGATCCAGCCGGCGTTGGCGGCCGTCACGAGCACCAGACTACACACAAGCCAGTGGCTGGTACGCCGCCCGCGGGCCGAAAGTCGGATCGGCACGGTCACGTGCGCGGTCGCGGCATACGAGACCAGCAAAACCACCGTGAACAACTCCAGCAATCGAAACGTGATGAATCGGTCGTTGAGCAGGAGAATCTGCCCGGCGCAAATCACATTGGCGACGTGGAACAGGCCCAACGACGTGGGCAAGCGCTGCGGCGATCCGAGGAACAGCATGAGAATCATCGCCGCGAGGAAGTAGCGCGTCACCGTTTGCCAGGCGAGACTCATCACCTCTTCGTGGGCGTTCCACCCGGGGGGCCCGCCGTAGCGATAGTGCAACGAGAAGAGCATGGCCAGCACCAGCATGAGCAGGGACGTGATCACGCGTCGTTCCGGCTTGATATCCCAGGTCAGACGCCGCTGTAGGCCCAGCAGGCCCAGCATGCCGAGGATCGCCGGGAAGGCGATATCCACGCACGTCCACCCGGTGACCACCGAGCTGGTCACGATCATCACGACAGCGATAAGCTTATGCGGCTTCATAACCGTTCCACCCGCCCTGCCAACACGTCGTCGGGAGAGATCACCCGGACCACGTCCGCCCACCGGGTATCGTCGCGGTCGCCCAGCATCTCGTCCGACGTGGCGACCAGCAGAACCGTGCTGTGGCAGCCGGCGCGGGCCGCCAGTTCCAGAAGACGCCAATAGGTCTCGTCCCAGTTGAGCAATATGAAGAAGACCTCCGACATGTCGTAGAAACACTCGGCCAGGGACGATTCCATCGGATCTAAAACGTAACGCTTGGCCCCCTCCACGCCGGCCAGAACTTCGTGCATCTTGTTCAGACGGGCCAGACGCGGCCAGGTCGCATAGGCGTGCAACTCCGGGCCGACCAGCAGCGAATCAATGAGACACTTCCGATTGATCGTGAAGGCGATCGAAGCACAGAGAGAAACCGCCGCTTCGAGTTCCGCAACCTCCCCCGTCGCCGGCGCCGCCACGGCGCCGGCCGGCAGACGCGTGTCCAACACGATCCCCGCGTAGCTATCGGAATCGTTGTGGTATTCTTTGGTGGCCGGCACAGACAAACGGGCCCAGGCGCGGGTGTCGATCCGCCGGGGCGAATCGCCCGGCAAAAACGGACGGTTGCCCGCGTATTCCGGCGAGACCTCGGTGCGACCGGTGAAGCCCGCCCCGCCCGCCCGCACGTGCCGGCTCAAGCCGCGCACCGGGATCTGAAGCCGATAGAAGGCCGGCAGCACGGTCAGTGTTTGACTGTTCTGCGGGGCCGTGCTGAAGTTCAACAGGTTGAAGGGGAAGCTGGAGCGACAGATCGGCGCCGGGAGGCGATGGTAGCCCCGGCGTCGCGGGCGCACCATGACCGTCACTTCGGCCGTCGCGCCGGGTTCCAGCCGTGACACCACCTCGGCCGGCGTGGTCAGCTCTATCGACTCGGGCAGCGCGCCGAATTCCAGGTGCAAATCGTAGGCCGACAGCGGAGCGACGTTTTTCAGCACGTAGCGCAGTTGGACGCTGTGCCCGACCACCACGCTGTCGGGCAGATCGCTTTCGATGGCAACGCGTGGGCGCAGGACGAACCCGACGAGCCAGGCGGTCAACAGGACGGCCACCAGTGCCGAGAGCACGCCGAAGGCGGGGATGACCGCGGCGGTCAGGAAGAAGAAGATCACCCCCAGCAACAGGACCCGGCCCGCCTCGGTCACACTCAAACGCATTTTCACGCTGGTCCTGGCCATCTCACCTGGCACCTTTTCACACCGGCACTTTGATCCGGCCGACAATTTCCGTGATGATTTGCTGAGCCGTCGTGCCCCCGTGCTGCGTTTTCGGCGTCAGCAGAATGCGATGCGGCAGCACGTGCGGGATTACCCAGGACACATCGTCCGGGAGCACGAAGTCGCGATGCAGCGCGTAGGCCCGCGCCCGGGCCGCCCGCGACAGCATCAGACTGCCGCGCGTGCTGATCCCCAGTTGCAGCCGGTTGTCCTGGCGCGTCGCGTGGACGATCTCCACCATGTACTCCAGGATGGCGTCGTCGACGTGCACCTTGGTCACGTCCTCCTGGAACCGGCGCACCTGGTCGAGGTGAAAGACCGCCTCGATGCCGTCCAGGGGCTCGCTCCGGGCGTGCGACTTGAGGATGTCGACCTCCACCTCGGCCGACGGATACCCGATCGCCAGTCGCACCAGGAAACGATCCAACTGCGCCTCGGGCAAGGGATACGTGCCGTGAAACTCGATGGGGTTTTCCGTCGCGATTACCATGAACGGCTGGGACAGCGGTCGCCGTTGGCCTTCGATAGTCGCCTGGCTCTCGTTCATGGCCTCCAGCAGCGCCGACTGCGTCCGCGGCGAGGCCCGGTTGATCTCGTCGGCCAGCAGGATATTGCAGAAGATCGGGCCCGGATCGAAGCGGAAATCGCCACTGACCGGGTTGTAGATGGACGAACCGAGGATGTCGGCCGGCAGCAAATCGGGCGTAAACTGGATGCGGCGGTACTTCGCATCGATGCTCCGGGCCAGCGCCTTGGCCAGCGTCGTCTTGCCCACGCCCGGGACGTCCTCGATCAGCACGGACCCGCCGGCCAACAAGGCCACGATCAGAACGTCGATGGATTCGCTCTTACCGAAAATCACCCGCTGCAAATTCTCTTTCAACGGCGCCAGTTCCGGGTGTCCCGTATCAGTCGTTGTCACGCGTCGTCTCCCAAATGCCCCATCTGATGCCGTTAGAACCCACAGCAACCCCGTGAATCTATACGCCTGCGCAGGAGATTGGGTTCTATCCGGCCCAATCGGGCCGAGAGAAATGTCGCATCAATGGAATCGGTTCAATCCCGCATCCCTTCGATCGGCACCCTCTCGCCTCTGCCAGCCGATTCAACATTCTCTATTTTATCCCGGCGCCGCCGGGAAGGCAAAGACAAAGGCCCGGCCGGACGTGCGGGTTTTAACATGCCGCAAACACGACACTTGCATCGCGGGCGCCGAAGCCGTACTATGACAGGCACGTGCCGGCCATGTCACAGGCCTGGCGGGGCAGCACCAGAGGGGTCGCTGCCAATAAAAAGGTGCGGGCTTCCGGAGATTGTGCCATGAGATACTGGAACGTATTCACTGCGGTCGTCGTTGTCGGGTTCCTGTTGCTGGGGTCGTCCGGTTGCGGAAAATCACCCGATTCAGAACAGGTCGTCGAGCTGTCCTACAGCGTCTTCTTCCCGCCGTCGCACATCCAGTGCAAGACGGCCCAGACCTGGGCCGAGGAGATCGCCAAGCGCACCGACGGGAAGGTGAAGATCAATCTCTACCCCGGCGGCACGCTCACCAAGGCACCGCAATGCTACGAGGGCGTCGTCAGTGGCGTTTCCGATATCGGCATGAGTTGTTTCGCCTATACGCGGGGCCGCTTCCCCTTGCTGGAAGGCCTCGACTTGCCGCTCGGCTACCCGAACGGTCTGGTCGCCACCCAGGTCGCCACGGAAATGGTCCACAAGTACCAGCCCGAAGAAGTGGCCGACGTCCACGTCCTGTACGTTCACGCGCACGGCCCGGGGATTCTCGCCGCCCGCAAGCCCGTGCGGAGTCTGGATGATCTGGCCGATTTGAAGGTGCGGGCCACGGGACTCTCGTCCAAGATCGTCCAGCACCTGGGCGGCACCCCGGTGGCGATGAGCCAGCCCGAGACATACGAGGCCCTCCAGAAGGGCGTCGTCGATGCGACCTTCTGCCCCATCGAGACCCTCAAGGGCTGGAAACAGGGTGAGGTCATCGAGAGCGTGACCGAGACCTCGGTCATCGGCTACACCACGAGCATGTTCGTCGTCATGAACAAGGCAGCCTGGGATAAGCTGGGCCCCGAATTGCAGCAGGTCTTCACCGAGGTGAGCAGCGAGTGGGTCGTCAAGCACGGCCAGGCCTGGGACCAGGCCGACCGCGAAGGCCAGGCCTTCATCGACGAGCTGCAGCGCGAGGTGATTACGCTCGACGAGGCCGAGCAGCAGCGCTGGCAGGCGGCCGTGCGGCCGGTGCTGGACGAGTATGTAGCCGCCACCGCCGAAAAGAAACTACCGGGCGAGCAATTTCTGGCCGACCTTCAGAATGTGATCGCCAAACATAGCGAGCAGGCCGGTCAGTAGATGGCGTCCGCGACCGAATCGCATAACCGATGGAGGAGGGTGTGGGCCGGCTATACACGTCTGCTGTCGGTTGTGGTCTATGCCCTGGTCGCCATCTCCGGCGCCAGCGTCCTGACCATCATGCTGATCACCTGCGCCGACGTCATCTTGCGTCTGCGGTGGATCAATCACCCCTTCGTGGGGACCTATGACATCGTCAAAATCGCGGGAGCGTTGAGCCTGGCGACCGCCCTGCCTTACACGACGGCCGTCAAGGGACACGTGGCGATCGAGTATTTCTTCCATAAGCTCAGCCGGCGCGGCCGGGTCGTGCTCGACAGCCTGATTCGCCCCCTCGCCATGGCGCTGTTCGCCTTTTTCGCCTGGCGCAGTGTCGTCTACGGCCTCGAACTCCATCGCAATCACCAGGTCAGCCAGACGCTCCAGTTGCCGGTCTTCTGGGTGCCGTTTGTGATCGGGTTCTGCTGTGCGGTCGTCGTCCTGGTGATCCTGCACAACCTCGTTCATCCGGGTCGGGAGATGATCAAGCCATGAGTCCCGTCCAGATCGGCATCGTCGGCTGTATTCTGCTGTTCGTCCTGCTGGCGGCCAGCGTGCCGGTGGCGTTCGCCATGGCGATCATCGGCTTTGCCGGCTTTGCCCTGGTGGTCTCGCCCAGCGCCGCGATGAGCATGATCACGCTCGATCTGTACGACACGTTCTCGTCGTACAGCCTGACGGTCATTCCGCTGTTCGTGCTGATGGGGCAAGTCGCCTTTCATGCGGGCATCAGTCGCCGGCTCTTCAACGCCGCCTACCACTGGCTGGGGGCCTTGCCAGGGGGGCTGGCCATGTCGACCGTCGGCGCCTGCACGGCCTTCGGCGCGATCTGCGGCTCGGGCCCGGCCACCGCCGCGACCATGGCTTCGGTGGCCCTGCCCGAGATGAAACGCTACAAGTACAGCATGGAACTGGGCTGCGGGGCCGTCGCGGCCGGCGGAAGCCTGGGCATGTTGATTCCCCCCAGCGTGGTCTTCATCGTCTACGCCATCATGACCGAGCAATCGGTCGGCAAGCTGTTCATTGCCGGGATCGCCCCGGGCCTGCTGATCGCCTTGCTGTTCTGCCTGACGATCTACCTGAACTGCAAGCTGCGTCCCCATCTCGGTCCGGCCGCCCAGCGGTTCACCTGGGCCGCCAAGTTTGGCTCCCTCACCGGCGTGCTCGAAACACTGATCCTGTTCGCCGTCGTCATCGGCGGCATGTTCCAGGGCTTTTTCACCCCGACGGAGGCAGCGGCCGTGGGCGCAGCCGGCACGATGATCATCGCGCTGGTCAAGGGCCAGTTGCGTTGGAAGGTACTGGTCCGCTCCCTCCAGGAAACGGTCCGCACCTCCTGTATGGTCATGATCATCGTGACCGGCGCCGTGATCTTCGGGCACTTCCTGGCCGTGACCCAGATCCCGGTCAAGCTCGCCTCCACCCTGGCCGGCTTGCCCCTGCCCGGCTGGAGCATCATGGGCCTGGTGATTCTGTTTTACCTGTTGGCCGGCTGCTTCGTCGACGCCCTCGGGCTCATTCTCCTGACCATCCCCATCTTCTATCCGGTTGTGATGCAGCTCGGCTACGATCCCATCTGGTTCGGCGTGATCATCGTCGTCGTCACCCAGATGGGCGTCATCTCCCCGCCCGTCGGGGTGTGTGTCTACGTCGTCAGCGGGATCGAACGCGATGTCTCACTCCAGACGATCTTTCGCGGGGCCCTGCCTTTCCTGCTGGCCCTGATACTGGCAGCGATTATCCTGATCGCCTTTCCCCAGATTTGTCTGTTCCTGCCCGAGTTGGTCAGGTAAAGCGGCAGCGCCGTTCGGCGCGACCAGGAGGTAATCAAGACGATGGAAGCTCTCGATCCGAGCCAGACGACGTTTCAGCGGATTCTGTTCTGCACGGATTTCTCGGAGAACGCGGACTTCGCCTTCTCCTTTGCCCTCGATGCGGCCACGCGGCGTCCGGGCTGCGAACTCGACCTGCTGCACGTGATCCCCGAGAGCGAGGCCCAGTTTTGGAAGACGTACATCTATGAGGTCGAAGACGTCGACACCAAGGCCAAACGCGATGTGGACGAGCGCATCGAGACGTACCGCTCCCGGTTGCCCGAGCATGTGACGCTCAACGTGGAGATCCGCGTCGGCAAGGACAGCCAGGAGATTCTGACCTTCGCCCGGCAGCGGAAAAGCGATCTGATCGTCATGGGACGCCAGGGCCGGGGGGCGCTGCACAAGGCCCTGTTCGGCAACGTCACCGAAAAGGTTGTGCGCAACGCCGACTGCGCCGTGCTGGTCGTCCCCCTGAGCTACGCCCGCCGACGCGGCGACGTGGACGGATCCACACGGGCGAACATGGACTGACGCGGACGAACACGGGCCAATCTATCCGTGTCGAGCCCCCTGAGTCTCAGCCCGACTGCTCCAGCAAGTTCTTCTCGCGCTGTCGCATCAGTTCGAGCATCTCCTCGGCGCTCTCGGCATGGCGCAACTGCGCGACCCATCCCTCATCGTGGAGCATCCGGCACAAGCGGGCCAGAATGTGGAGATGATGGTGGTCGTCCTGCGCGGCCATGAGGAAGAACAGATCCGTCAGCTTGCCGTCCAAAGCGCCGAAGACGGTTCCTCGACTCGTCCGCGCCACGACCAGCACCGAATCGGCCAGGTCATAAGGCAAAGGCCGGCGCGGATGGGGGATGGCGATGCCCCCCTCCAGCGCGGTCGAGCACAACTCCTCGCGCGCCAGCACGGCCTCCAGCAGCGCCTTGTCGTCATAGACCAGGCCTGTGTTCGAGGCCAGTGACACCAGCTCGCGCAACGTACCGGCCTTGCTGCGGGCCCCCAGTTGAGGACTCACCGCCTCGACGCGCAGCAGCGGCGTGACGATCGGCTCGTCTTCGCGCACCTGGCGGTGGGCCGTGATGCCCGCGTCCATCTCGTCCAGATGGTCGCGCTCCATCTGGGCCATGTTCTGCTGGAGCCATTCGGTGATCTCGGCCCGATTGAACCGTAGTTGCCCCCCCACCTTCTGGCAGGGAATCTCCCCGCGCTCGGCCATGCGTTCCAGGCGCCGGGCGTCGGCACCCAGCATCCGGGCCAACTCTTTCGTGGTTAGACTTCGATAAGGCATGAGAGAACCGTATCTGCGCAAGTTGAAATCGAGGCATCCTGTCGGTCTATCACCATCCGTACCACCGGAAGCCACCAGTATCGCACAGTTCGAGCGCTCTTTCCAAGAATTTCCTCAAAATCAGGTCGATTCCGGACGCAGAAGCGACAGATCGCGAAGCTTGATTCTTGCGGCTCGAGCGGGCATAATGGCGTTGCTCAAGCGCACCATCGACAACGGACCACGACAGACCAAGGAGCACGCGACCATGGAGCAACAAATCCACAGCCGGCGCGATTTTCTCAAGACTACCGGATACTTGGCCGCGACGTTGGCGCTGGGTGGCTGCCTCAAGCGCAGCTTGGGGAGTGCCGCGAACGAAACGACCTCCGGATCCACAAAACCCAACATCGTCTTCATCCTGGCCGACGACCTCGGCTATGGCGACCCGGGCTGTTACAACGACGAATCGAAAATCCCCACACCGGCGCTGAACCGACTGGCGCGCGAGGGCATTCGTTTCACCGATGCCCACACGCCGTCGGCGGTCTGCACGCCCACGCGTTACGGCATCCTGACCGGCCGGTACTGTTGGCGTTCGTCGCTCAAGAGCGGCGTACTGGGCGGATACAGCAAGCCACTGGTCGAAAAAGATCGGCTGACCGTCGCCTCCTTGCTCCAACGTCACGGCTACACCACCGGCTGTGTCGGCAAATGGCACCTCGGCCTCGGCTGGGTGACCAAAGCCTCCGGCGATAAGCCCACCGCCAAGACCGTCGACTGGACCAAGACCACCGCGCATGGTCCGCAGTCACTCGGCTTTGACTACAGCTACATCATCCCGGCCTCGCTCGACATGGATCCTTACTGCTATTTGGAGAACGGCCACGTCGTCGAGGCGCCGACGAACCGCACGCCGGGCAGCAAACGCCGCTGGGACAACGGCGGCGGTTTCTGGCGGGCCGGGCCCGTCGCGCCGTCCTTCGATTTCACCGGCGTTCTGCCGACCATTACCGAGAAAGCCGTCGATTTCGTCAAACGCCAGGACGGCAAACAGCCGTTCTTCCTCTATGTTCCCCTGACGGCGCCGCACACGCCCTGGATGCCGACGGACGAATTCCGAGGCAAGACCGACGTCGACTGGTACGGCGATTTCGTCGCCCAGGTCGACCATTCCGTCGGGCAGATTATCGAGGCGCTGGACGCCGCGGGCTTGCGGGACGAAACACTGCTCATGGTCACCTCCGACAATGGCTCGCACTGGCCCGTCCATCAGATCGAAAAGTTCGGCCACCGGGCCAACGACGGATGGCGGGGCCAGAAGGCCGACATCCACGACGCTGGACACCGCGTCCCACTGCTCTGCCGCTGGCCCGGACACATTGAGCCAGGCACCCGAAGCGACCAGACCGTCTGTCTGACCGACTTGATGGCCACCTGCGCCGCGGTCGTCGGAGACACCCTGCCCGCCGAGGCCGGGCCGGACAGCTACAACGTCCTGCCCGCCATGCTCGATCCCGGCTTGAAAAAGCCCATCCGCGCGGCGACCGTGCACCATTCGCTCAGCGGCATGTTCGCGCTGCGGCAAGGACCCTGGAAGCTGATTCAGGGACGCGGCTCGGGCGGTTTCACCGCTCCCCGGAAGATCGAACCGAAGCCGGGCGAGCCGCAAGGCCAACTGTACAACCTGGACGACGACCCGAGCGAACAGCACAACCTTTGGGGCGAACGTCCCGACGTCGTCGCCCGTCTGACCGCCCTGCTCGAACGCTACAAGAAACAGGGCTACAGCAAACCCATATAACGATCCAGAGAGGAGCCTCCGCATGCCAAACGCGAACTGGACCCGCCGTGATTTCCTTAAGGCGGCCGGCGCTCTGGCCACCGCCGGGACACTGGGGGGCGGCCTCAAATCCAACCTCGGGATGGCACAGAGCGAAACAACCGTCGGGTCCACACGACCCAACGTCATTTTCATCCTCGCCGACGACATGGGATACGGTGACATCCAGGCCCTCAATCCGCAGTCGCGCGTCCCGACACCTCATTTGAATCAGCTCGCAAACGAAGGCGTGGCGTTTACCGACGCCCATTCGGGTGCGGCCGTCTGCACGCCCACGCGCTACGGCGTCGTCACCGGACGTTACTGCTGGCGCACCCGGCTCAAACGTGGCGTCCTGAATGGCTACTCGCCGCACCTGATCGACCCCGAGCGACTCACGATCGCCGACGTCATGAAGCGATCCGGGTATCACACCGCCTGTATCGGCAAGTGGCACCTCGGCATGGACCTGCCCGCTACGAACGAAGACGGGCAGCGCCGCATCGACCACACCAGGCCGATCGCCAACGGCCCCAACGCCCTGGGCTTCGACTACTTTCTCGGCGTCACCGCCTCGCTCGACATGCCACCGTATGTCTTTGTTGAGAACGACCGCTTTCCCACGCCCGTCACCGCGCAGTATCGGAAGACCGACTTTCCCAACTACAGTCGAGCCGGACTGATGGCCACTGGGTTCAGCCATGAAGAAGCACTCGATCAATTGACGCGAAAAGCCGTCGATTACATCGACGCGCGGAGCAAGGAACAGCAGCCCTTCTTCCTGTACTTCCCCCTGACGGCGCCGCACAAGCCGTGCCTTCCCGCCCAGCGCTTTCGAGGCAAGACCAGCCTCGGTGACTATGGAGATTTCGTCACCCAAGTGGATTGGGTTGTCGGACAGATCGACGAGGTCCTGAAGGCAAACGGACTGACGGACAATACACTGCTGATCTACACCAGCGACAACGGTTCGTACATGTACCGCTGGGACGAGGACAAGCCCGACCACATCACCGAGCCTTCGGTCCAGGGCTTCCACCCGACGAAACACCAGGCCAACTACATCTGGCGTGGCACCAAGGCCGACATCTGGGAAGCGGGCCATCACGTGCCCTATCTGGTGCGCTGGCCCGGCGTGGTTCGGCCCGGCACCAGGTGCGACGAGACCATTTGTCTGACCGACCTCATGGCGACCCTCGC
>Ga0272443_10001911_pt1 | contig 28284 bp, 22 predicted proteins | sample SSMAcet12_FD_193581 | JGI IMG/M metagenome (GOLD analysis project Ga0272443, IMG submission 193581) | Marine sediment archaeal communities from Little Sippewissett salt marsh, Falmouth, MA, United States - SSM-Acet-12 | ecosystem: Environmental > Aquatic > Marine > Wetlands > Sediment ... | reverse complement strand
AAAACTACTAATATGATAACCAGATAAATAACCTGAGTACACAACCCCTGTAAGCTTTTCGGGATACAATTTTTTACTGGAATAGATCGTTGAAAGTGGTTTGATAAATTCTATCGGCGTATTATCAGACAATGCTTTTGGTTTCTGAACCGGCAGCAGCAAAAATTCCCCATCGATGAGAACATTCTCGGATCGTAGTACATGAATTTCTGAGATTTCTTTATCTGAAGGTATCGATAAATGAACAAGAAGTAATGGAAGCTGAGGTTCGCCAATATTTGCATTGAGAATATAGTTTTTACCCCGGGCTGGCGTGATGACATTATAATTGTCTCGTGTGGAAAAGGTAAAATCTTCGCTGTTAAATGTATATGTCATTACAGAATTTTCTGCCAGAAGTGGCAGGACAATACAAACTATACTTATCAAGCATAGGATTTTTTTCATGCTACTCCCCTATCTGCTTGTTCGATTGCAGTAAATATATCAATAATTGCTGTTGGCTCTTTTGCCTGTAAAAGACTGTCACGGAATTCTTTTTGGCGAAGATATGTTGATATCTGCATAAGTAACTTCCCATATAGTTCTTTTCGGTCAATAGGAATCGCCAGAAGGAATATTATTTTAACCGTTTTGTTATCAAGGGCGTCGTAATTCAATCCTACATGAGTAGCAAAAAGAAGATGAATTTCCTGTAGGTTATCCATAAGCGCATGCGGTATTGCAATATGATTTCCGATTCCTGTTGATAGGTCATTTTCACGGTCAAGAATGTGTTCATAAAATGTATCAGCAGGAATATCATGATAGACCTCTGCAAGTTTTGTACAGAGTTCATGAAGCAATGTATTCTTGTGTGGTTCTTTCAGATCGAGTAAGATTGCTCGTTCATTCAGAAGAGAGGAAATACTGATATGTTCTGGAGCATTCATTCTTTATGAAGCTGCTTTGATGAACTCCTCCACTTTTCCCATGATCATTTTCTGTATCTCTTCCAGGCGTGCTTCTGATGTCGCTTCAAAGCGTAATACAAGCACCGGTTGTGTATTCGATGCCCGAACAAGTGCCCAGCCATCATCAAAGGTAATGCGCATCCCATCGATGCCAGTAATATTGTATTTCTTCTTTTCGTAATAGTGTTTCACTTGCTCAACTACAGCGAATTTCTTGTCATCAGGACAGTCAATGCGGATCTCGGGAGTATTGTACATTTTGGGAACATCAGCAAGCATTTCACTGAGTGGTTTATCGGATCTTGATAGTATCTCGAGAAGACGTCCTGCTGCATAGATCGCATCATCGAAACCGAAGTATCTATCTGCAAAGAACATATGACCGCTCATCTCTCCACCAAGGAGTGCTTGCTCCTCTTTCATCTTTTTCTTGATGAGTGAGTGCCCGGTTTTCCACATAATGGGATTTCCTCCGTGATTACGCACATCGTCATACAGATTTTTTGAGGATTTTACTTCTGAAATAACGGTTGCTCCAGGATGGTCTTTCAACACATCACGTGCATAGATCATGAGCAACTGGTCACCCCACACGATCTCTCCTTTTTCGTCCACTGCTCCGATCCTGTCCGAATCACCATCGAAGCCAATTCCTACATCTGCTTTCATTTCAAGGACAGTCTCAATGAGCTTCTCCACATTCTTTTTTACGGTAGGATCTGGATGATGATTCGGGAATGTTCCGTCCATATTTTCATATAAAGACATCACCTCGCAGCCAAGACGTCTGAAAATATCGGGAGCGACAGGTCCTGCAGTCCCATTGCCGGAATCCAGAACAACTGTCAATGGTCTCTCGACTTTAAGATTTTCTACAAGGTAATTCTGATAGTCTTCAATGATATTATTATAAGTCTCCTCAGAGCCTTGACCGGAAATATACACTCCCTCTTCGATGATCTCACGAATCTTCTGAATATCTTCTCCATAAATCGAAAATGTACCCACGCAGAGTTTGAAACCATTAAAATCCGGAGGATTATGACTTCCAGTAACCATCACGCCACCATCTGTTTCCAGTTTTGTTATCGCGTAATAGAGTACCGGTGTAGGCACAGTGCCCACATCTATTACATCGCAGCCAGTTTTTGTCAACCCAGATGAGATAAGATTTCTAAAACGCTCGGAACTCAAGCGGCAGTCACCACCGACAACAACTGTACTTAATTTCATCTTCTGTAAATATGAACCAAAAGCAAGACCAATATTCTCTACTGCATGGTCGGTCAGGTCCTTATCAACTATACCACGAATATCATATTCTCTGAAAATCTGTGGATTTATCATGTATCCTCCAGCCTATCTCGTTTCTCTTAACATCTACAAAAAGCAGGATGCTTCTTTTTTGTCAAAATATTCATCATTTAACATTTTTCAGATAATCTTGTATGAATTTATTTGACTAAAAAATTCAAGTTTGTTGAATTTCAGATAAGAACAGAATATGGAGATTTTCCATGCTTAGTTTTGCCGAAGAATTAATTTTACTGGGATTGGATGACAAAAAAGGAATCTTCCTTCCTATGTCACTCATGTCTTTCGAAAGTGCACTTGCAGGTGCGATACTTATGGAACTCGCTCTTGAGAATAAAATTGATACTGATCTTGAACATCTTATTTTAATAGATGACGAAAAGACTGGTGATCCGATTTATGATGAAGTCTTGAAGATGATCAGAGAACATTCGAAGGAAGAGAATGCACTCTACTGGGTGAAAGAGATAAGAAATCGATTTTCTAATCTCAGGGAAGTGCTTACCAAACGACTTATTGAAAAAGGGCTCATTCGAGAAGACAAGAAGAAGATTCTGGGATTGTTCCCTCAAACAAGATACCCGGTAGTAAATAATTCTGAAGAAGTAGCAATCCGACAGAGAATTCGGCACATTGTACTTTCGGAAGAGATTCCTGAACCAAAGGATATTGTGATAATCTCATTGGTAAAATCATGCGGACTGACAGATCAAATTTTTACCACTAAAGAATTGAAACAAGCATCAGAAAGAATCTATCAAATATCTAAAATGGACTTGATCGGGCAATCGGTTTCCAAGGCGATCAATGAACTGCAGGCAATGATCAATTCTGCGGTTAGTTTTGGAGTGATTAGGGCGTAATATATCGTCGGGGATTTATAGTTTTACTACAGAGCACGCAGATATCACAGAGTAACGGATTAAAATATTTTATTGAAAAGAATCAATCCCCTTTATTTAATTCCTTCTTACCTTTTTCAATAAGATCCTGTCCTGTTTGTTTTCCCTTTTCTAATAATTCAGTGCCATGCTGTTTCCATTCATCAAGATTTGAAGGAATCTTTTTGCCAGAAATCGCAAGATACCCGACATACACTATGAATAGAATTGCGACAATGATAAGCAGTTTGAACATCTTTTTAATGATCGAAAAAATAATTAGAACTGCAAGAATACCCAGTATGACCCATAATATCGGGTTGTTATTCAAATACAATAGAATGTTATCAATCATGTAGTACTCCTAATTTTTTCTTTTTTCTTTCTTCCCAGTCAGATCGTGTCAACCTGTAAATGTATAATTCGATATCCTTTGTATAGGATCGCATATGTTCCGGAAAATGATAGGTCCCCTCTTTGATTCTTTTACCACCGACCCTTTCCTGCATTTTCTGCGAAGCAATATTCTCCTTATTAGGTGATGCCTGTATCGCAGTACAGTCGGTATGAGTAAAGAGATAATTAACCAGCGCTTGCTTGATTTCGATGCCATAACCCTTTCCCCAGAATTCAGGGATCAGCTTCACATCGGTATGTGCTATGCCCTCATCATCAGCTAGACCAAGCTTGCATTCGCCTACTGATTCGTTTGTCTCTTTATCGATTATGAGAAGAGTCTTATCATATTCCGTTTCGTCAGCACGAGCGATCTGGGCAATAATATCTTCTCTTCGAATCATCAAACCTTTCGGAAATCCCACATTTGTCATGACACGAGGATCATTCCAGAGCTGGAAATAAAAATTTACATCCTTATCTTTTGAAGTGGGTCTTCGAACGTAAAGACGAGCTGTTTCAAAGATTATTTGTTGCCGCATACATCCAGTTCTCCCCATTCGGTCTTCTTGATCGCGCCAACAATGACCAGCTTGTTCTCAAATGTCCAGGCAACGATCTTAAAACCCTCCTGACTGTCCCAGCACCATTCATCATACGGTAAATGAAAGAGAACGGTAGGTTCACCATACATACTCTCCGCATATGCTTCAACATCAAAATCCGGTTTGTATATAAAGATCATTTCATACAATGGCTGTGATGGAATATCCACATCGAAATAATACACAATTGATTCAAGATTCTCATCATTAACTATCTCCTCATATTCATAGCGGAAACTCATAAGGTTTTCTTCAATCATACTGCTTTTTTCATTATTGATCTCTTTAAACTCCTCAAGCGGCATTCCGATATAGAGATTTTTCACATATTCAGGAAGAATGGTCGTTTGGAATCTATCTTCAGTTGTTTTTTTTAATGAACCACAACTCACTACCAAGAAGATAGTTAAAATACAGAATAATATTTTTTTCATTGGTACTCCTTATAAGGATTTATAATTTTGAAAGTTGTTTCTTTATTGTTGCTTTTGCAAGACGATCACACTCCTCATTCTCCGGATGTCCTTCATGCCCCTTGACCCATTGCCAGTAAATCGCATGTTTCTGGTTGAGCATATCCAGTTTCCTCCACAATTCTTGATTCTTCACGGCTTTCTTTTGCGAATTCTTCCAATTCTTCTCTTTCCAGTCTGGAAGCCACTCGGTCATGCCTTTTACAAGATAACTTGAGTCAGAATACAGTGCAACAGTACACGGTTCCTTCAATTGTTCAAGTGCTCTGACTGCGCAGGTAAGTTCCATAATATTATTCGTTGTTTCTTTGGAAAAGCCTGTGAGTATCTTTCTTTTTCCCCTATAGATAAGGATTGAAGCCCACCCGCCCTGACCTGGATTTCCTTTGCATGAACCGTCACAATAGATAACTACTTCTTTTCGATTGTTGTTCTCTTTTTTCATTTCTTGTGTGTAGATAGTATCTCTGTCTGATTGTCAAGTTTATGATTTTTTCTTAAAGAATAGCACGCTGATTAACGCTGATCGAACTGAAATACGCTGAAAAGTATTAGGTTCATGACAACTTAAGGGGTTTTTTTCTTAACATTTCCAATAAAAGATCATAAAGATTTTTGTGTCTATAATTATATCTAAATTCACATTCTTTAAGATGCAAATTAAAGGTAGATTTATGCATTCCTCTGAACTTGGCTAGACGTACTTTTGCAAGTCCCCAGAAGTTTTCTATACCATTTATGTGATTACGTTCTTTAGCGAATTCATTCTTACCATGTGCTATCCGATAATGCTTTTTATAACCCATATTGACCAATCCATCATAGCTTCTAAACGTGTCAGTATAGATAGAAGATTCTCTAGGAACCTTTTCTTTCACTATCGAAAGAAGTTCTTTAGCTGTGCAGCTTTTCACGATTTGTGTATACACTTTTTCATGCCTTTTGATCATTCCAAATACGATTGTTTTACCATGAGCTCCGCGCCCTCTCTTACCTCGTACTCTTCGAGCTCCGAAATAACTCTCATCGAGTTCAATCTCGCCTTTATCAAAAGGGCTTTCCTGTTCACAATTTTCTGCAATTCTGGTCCTTACTGCTTTAAGAATTTTGTTTATCGTGTTTCTGCTTATTCCACTTAATTGTGCTATTTGACTACTCGTCAAATCAGCACAAAATAACTTAATAATTTCTCTAAATTTTGCTTTAGAAATTCTTGAACGGTATGCATACCTATTAATCATCTTCATAACAACAACTTACGACTCCTTAAAGTCAAGTTAAGTTGTCATGAACCAAGTATTAAGTTTTTATTTTATCACAACCAACTTCTTAATCTCGAATAAATCATAAGTCTCTATCTTATAAAAATACACTCCCGAATTCAATTTTTCAGTATGATAAATAACTGAATGATCGCCTTTTGGCTTATCTTCATTCACAAGTGTGGAAACTAATTGTCCTTTGATGTTGTAGATACTTATTTTTACATAGGAATTTTGTTTAAGGGAATAATGTATTGTAGTTGAAGTTTTAGTTGGGTTGGGAAAATTATACATTAATAAGGTGTTCTGAATATCTGGTGGGTCAATTGAATACGACGGTGCATCATACTCATAAGCTCCCATATCAATAACCGCTATTCCATCTCCATTTCCATCCCACATACGTTTGTTACCCTCCATATCCCACGGTGGAATATTCAATCCAGTTGTGTCCGATATGCCTGTGTCTATACATGGAGAATTCTCAGTCAAACGATAATCTTCATTCAAGGTGTCTGCAAACATGGGATCAATATCAATATTTCCCGTACCAATCCAACCTCCTTGAATATCAGAGTACATTACTGAAACGTTGTTACCAATAATTTCGGGCTGTGTGTCATTCCACAAGATAGAATTATACATTTCTAAATTTGAGGTTGAGCTACACTTTATTCCACCACAGCTTGTTTGAGCATAATTATCCGTTACCGTGATATTACAACAATACACATCTGAACCACTTCTTGCATCGATAGCACTTCCTCCGCTGTACGACTCATTCTTATTAAAAACACTATTATAAATATTCAAATTAGAATTATTAGTAATTATATTACCACCGTCACACGCAATATTCTTATAAAAATAGCAACAAGAAATATCTAAATTCGAGTCCTCTATATAAATTGCACCACCAACACTGGCCCAACCATATGTTATTGAAACATTTTTCAAAGTAACAAATGAATTATTAATAATATTCATTGATGCACCATAATTTAGTGCATCTGAATATTTCATAAATGAATCTTCTATTATAATACACGATTCATCACAGTAAATACAACCACCATCTGCAGCAAAGTTATATTTAAATCTATTGTTCAGTATTTGAATTTTGGAATTATTAAAACAGTAGACTTGACCACCGATTTCAGTATTATTGTTAAAAAACTCACAATTAATTAAATTGATATTTGATTTGTCACAAAAAATACCACCACCATAACTAATTTCATATAAATACTCGCAATTATTCTCAGCAATAATGACATCTAAAAATATAATATTTGAATAATTTTTGCAGTAAACACCTGCTCCACATCCACCATAAGGATCAAAAGCTTCATTGTTTTGAATTGTAGAATTCTTAATCTCACCTCCACTATTAGAGTCACAATAGATACCTCCTCCATCATTAGCAATATTGTCATGAATATTACAATTAACAATGTTGACTTCCGAACTATCACAATAAAAGATTCCTCCTCCATTTAAGTCTTCTTCGGAACTATAATTAATATTAATCTCAGTGTTTTTTATCTCTGGTGACGATTGGCAGCAAACGATACCACCACCATATCCATGTTCAACATTATTATGAAGAATTTTATTGCTATAAATTAGAGGGCTACCACCTGCACACCAAATACCGCCCCCACCATCGTAAATACCCATTAAATAAAATGTTTCATTATCAGAAATATAATTATATAATATTTTAGGACTCGAATTCATGCAGCTTATTCCACCGCCCCAAAATCCATATCCATTGGTAATTGTAAATCCTGTTAACACCGCTGTTGTGTCTTCTCCATTAATAAATCTCACAACTGAATTTGTGTGATTTCCATCAATCACCGTCTGGGAAATATAGGAAGTATCTTGTGTAGTCAAAAACAACGATGCAACGGTGATATTGTTTCCATTGAAATTAATATTCTCAACATATGTCCCTGGCTGGACTAAAACGGTATCTCCGGTCGAGGATGAGTCTATACCTGTTTGAATCGTTGGATAATCCGCTGGAATATTTAAAATAGTGGCCTGAAGCATTCCTACCAAAAGGAAGGAAATGAAAAGTAATATAATCTTCTTCTCCATTTTTCCTCTCTTTACGAAGCTACATTTTTAATTTCGTGATAAATAGAATATCTGTGCAGAAACCTGTCAAGACAAATATTCGTGGAGCGTTGAGTGTCAAGCGTGAAGCGTAGTGCGTGGAGCGAAAAGCGTACTGTAAAGCGTAAAGCTTGGAGAATATTCTTATTTATTACCTCCTTCTTCTCAATTTATTTTTTCAGTTAGTTTTTTCTCTGCGTGCCAGTGCATAGTGATACGTAGCCGGGTTTTCTCTGCTTGCCGTGTTGTAGTGGAACGAAAACAGGTGTCCTCGTTGGTTTTTACTTTTTTCTTTTCTTTTTTTTGTGCCTTTTCGCCTGCCGAGGCATATCAACCAGTTGGGGGAGAAACCGGGTGTCTTTCGCTTGCCACGGCGGAATCCCAATGAAATTTAGATGGAGTCGGGTGGTTCTGAATAATCTTATTTTTTTCAAAAATTGACAATTATCATCCGTATAAAAAACTACACAGCTAAGGTCGTTTAATGAAAATATTATCAAGATACATACTTAAAGAGCATGCAGGTCCTTTCACACTGGCAGTGATCGTGATCACTTTTATCATGCTGCTGGACAGGGTTCTCGACTTGCTTAATCTGATTATTACCAAGCATCTTGATCTATGGACGACTACTCGGGTTTTTGTGCTCAGTCTTCCTTTTATGCTTGCCCTGGCAATTCCCATGGCTGTGCTCGTTGCAACGATTATGGCATTTGGACGCCTTTCCTCCGATAATGAAATCACTGCTTTCAAAGCAAGCGGCATCAATATTTACAGTATGATGAAGCCGGTAGTCATTGGTGCAATGCTCATCTCCCTTTTCATGATCTATTTTAATGATCATATCTTACCGGAAAGCAATTATGCTTTGAAAAATCTCCTTATTAAGATAAGTGCACGACGACCTACATCCGAACTCAAACCGGGTTTATTCACGGAATTGAAGGACTATAATTTCTACTTCCATGATAAAACAGAAGATGGAGAGCAGTATAATGACATTGTGATATACGACAAAAGTAATGGCAACTATCCCAGAACGATCTCAGCTGATTACGGTAAGATCGATCTGTATAATGGCGGTAATTCCCTGAATGCAACATTATACAATGGTCTCATACATGAGATATCAAATGATGATCCAGAGGATTATACTACAATCGTTTTCAAGGAATATCAAATTAAGATTCCTGACCTCGGTATCGGAGTCAGTGAAGCGCATCTGGCACAGCGGGGTGATCGCGAGATGAGTAGTTACCACATGAAGGAACATATCAAAGAAGTAGATGTGAAACGGCAGGAGAAACTTGCTGACCTGAACAAATATACCGCGGCACTGGCAGCATTGAATGAAGATCCAAAATCAGAAGATGATAAGGAAAGAAATAAACTCAAGCATCTGATTGAAGTGAACAAACAGCGAGTGTACAGTATGAACAGAGAGATCAGTAAATATCAGGTTGAGATAGATAAAAAATACTCTATCGCCTTTGCCTGTCTTGTATTCATACTTATCGGAGCTCCGGTTGGCATGATGACGCGTACGAATTCTGTGGGTATGAGTTTTATTGTCAGTTCTCTGGTGTTCGTGGTCTATTATGTCTCACTTTTTGCAGGCGAAGAGCTTGCTGACAAGATGATCATCTCACCATTCATCGGAATGTGGATCTCTAATATCATATTTACTATAGTGGGCATCTATCTTGTGATCTATTCGATGCGTGAACGTAAGATTATACATATTGAACGTATTAAGAACATTTTCAAACGGAAAAAGAACTCATATTCATGAAAATCATTGATAAATATCTCTTCAAAAGTTTTGCGCGCCTGTATATTATCATTCTTGGCTCATTCGCTGCGATCTTTCTGGTGATCGAATTCTTTGAGAAGTGGAGCAGGTTCATCAGCGAAGAACCGGCATTCTGGGATGTGGTGTTCTATTTTCTTTTGAGAATACCCTATATTGCAGTACTGTCCTCACCGGTTGCGATACTGCTTGCAGGGCTTTTCCTGATGCAGTATATGAGTAAGCATAATGAGACAGTAGCAATGCGAAGTGCAGGAATAAGCGTGAAAAGAATGTCAGTTCCATTGTTCGCATTTGGTCTTCTTATCACTATCCTTATGTTTGTTTTCGGAGACACCGTACTGCCATGGGCTGAGAACAATCGTGTCTATATTGAGAATGTAAAGATAAAAAATCGTCCTCGCTCAGATGTTCGAGTTCGTTCGAATATTCAATATAAGGATGATGAGAATCGTTTGTATTATATCGGATTTTTGGATGGCTACAAGAAAAAAATAAAGAATATTGATATAACGATCTTCAATGGCGAAAACCAGGTCGTGAAGAAGATACATTCGGAGCAGGCAGTATGGGAAGAACAGACCGCAGGGAATGCTGAGGATATGAAATTGATTTTTTATAAGGGATACATCAGAGAATTCAATGAGAATCAGCTTGTTGATTTTCAGGAATTTGATACGTTTGCATTCGATTATATTGATATCCAACCTCAAGATCTCGTGAAAAGTACACAAAAACCAGAAGAGATGACATTTTTCGAGCTTCAGGATTATATTCAGCGACTTAAACGGATCGGAGAAAAACATCAGAAAGAATTGGTGGAAGTTAACCTTAAGATCGCCTACCCTTTTGTGAATATTATCATGATCCTTTTTTGTATTCCTCTTTCAGCCCTCTCGAAACGAGGTAAATCCAGAGGTATCAGCTTCGTGGTGGCAATCGCAATAAGTTTTATTTATATTTCTGTTGTCAGGTTCGGGCAAAGCCTTGGATATAACGAACTGCTCTCACCGGTCATGGCTGCGTGGTTTGCAAATATTATTTTTGGAACTATTGGCTTGATCGGACTTTTTAAGACAACCACATGATGAAATATCCAATAACCAATCATGAACGTCCAATAATCAGAAAATCGAAATACTTGGGAATTGGTTATTCCTTGTTGGATATTGGAAATTCGAAATGAAATTTATTGCTGATTTTCACATTCATTCACACTTTTCCATTGCAACAAGCAAAGACCTTATCCCTGAAGAACTCGATCTCTGGGCGAAAAAGAAGGGCATTCAGGTCATAGGCACCGGTGACTTTTCTCATCCTGGATGGCTTACAGAGCTAAAAGAAAAACTCGAACCATCAGAAACAGGACTTTTTACAATAAAGAAAGATTTTGAAAAAATTCCTTCAGAGAATCCCACTCATTTCATTCTCACTGCTGAAATCAGTAATATTTATAAAAAAAACGGAAAGGTGAGAAAAGTACACAATGTACTCTTTGCTCCAAATTTTGAAACAGTTGAAAAGATCCAGAATAAACTCTCACAAATCGGAAATATCACTTCTGATGGCAGACCGATTTTAGGACTGGATTCTCGGGACTTGTTTGAAATAGTACTGGAAGTCTCGGAGGATGCTTTTCTTGTTCCAGCCCATATCTGGACACCATGGTTTTCTGCACTGGGTTCGAAATCAGGTTTTGATACCATCGAGGAGTGCTATGGCGACCTCTCCGATCATATCTTTGCTATTGAAACAGGACTTTCATCCGATCCCCCAATGAACTGGGTGTGCACATTTCTGGACAAATACACATTGATCTCAAATTCTGATGCACATTCACCTTCCAAACTTGGCAGAGAAGCAAATCTATTCAACACAGAACTCGATTATTTTTCCATACGAAGAGCTATGGAAGGTAAGGAGGAGCACGCGTTTCTTGGAACAGTTGAGTTCTTTCCACAGGAAGGTAAGTACCATTTTGACGGGCATAGGAAATGCGGGATCTGCTGGGATCCTCTGGAAACATTAAAACACAAAAGCATCTGCCCCGTATGTGGAAAAAAGGTTACAGTTGGAGTACTCAATCGCGTTGCACAGCTTGCAGACAGGTCTGATCCAGAAGCACGAGTTCAACGACATCCATACCATTCCCTCATCACATTACCAGAACTACTGTCGGAAATTCTCGGAGTGGGACCGAATACAAAAACAGTTAATGAAGCATATGAATCTCTCCTAAAAAAGTTTAATTCAGAATTTGATATCCTGCTCTATGCTCCAATCCCTGAAATCGAAAAGCATTCTAACGAAATTCTGTCAGAAGCGATCTCCCGTATGCGGAATGGGCAGGTATTTATTCAGGAAGGTTATGATGGCGAGTATGGTGTTATCAAAGTTTTTTCTGAGGATGAACTCAAGGATCTGAAAAATCAGGAAGCACTTTTTCGTGATCTGATCAACAAAATCCAAGCACCATCACCAAAACCTCTTATTAATTTTGATATTGCAGATTTTCAACGACTCTCTATAAAGGAACAGGAACCTGAACTGTTTGAAGAGGTCGAAGAAGAGGATAACATTCAGAAAATCACTCCATTAGAATATCTCTCTGAACTCAATCCGATTCAGCAAAAAGCAGTTTCATACTATCCGGGCCCACTGCTCATTCTTGCGGGACCCGGGACCGGAAAAACGAGGACGCTCACTTCACGGATTGCGCATCTCATCAATGAAAGAGGTGTAAAACCAGCACACATTCTGGCAGTTACATTCACGAACAAAGCTGCAGATGAGATGAAAGATCGACTGGATACTCTTCTGAGCAAAACATCGAAGGATGAATTGAATATTTCAACCTTTCATGCCTTTGGTTATAGAATACTTCGCGAATATGCTTCCCATTTTCATCGAGACAGCCACTTTTCAGTCATCGGCGAAGATGAGAAAATACTCATCCTTAAGGATAAATTACGCATTGAAAAAGATCGACTCAAAGAGGTGACTTCAAAGATAACTCAGATCAAGCAACAAGGATTATTGCCAGATAAGATTGATGATGAAGAGTTTAGCGAGAACTTCAAACAATATGAAACAGCACTTAAACAGCTCAATCTCTTTGATCTTGATGACCTTATCTACAAACCGGTAATGCTGTTCAGAACTGAGCAGGATATTCATCAAAAATTTAAGAACAAATTTAAGTTTGTCCTTATTGACGAATTCCAGGACATCAATGCTGCACAATATATGATGATACAGTTATTGAAGCCGGAAAGACAGGCAAATATCACTGCGATCGGTGATCCGAACCAGGCGATCTACGGATTCCGTGGTGCAAATGTGGAGTTCATCGACTATGTCAAAGATGATTATCCCGATGTTGAGATCATCAATCTTACACAGAGCTACCGCTGCTCAGATCGAATTCTAAAAGCATCTCAACAGGTTCTCGAACTTGAAGAAGTACTGTCCGGGCTTGACGAAGGACTTCGCATTAATATTTCACTGCAGTCGAGTGACAAAAGTGAAGCCGAGTTCATCGCACGCACAATCGAGCAATTGATTGGTGGAGTTCGCTTCTTCTCTATGGATAGTGCAGTGACTGATGGAAGTGAGGAATTCACAATAGGAAGTCTTTCGGATATCGCGATACTCTGCCGAATGCAGGCAATGATGCCTGTGCTGGAAAAAGCATTGAACGACCACTCGATTCCCTATCAAAAAGTAACCGAGAACAGCTTTTTTATTCAAGAACCAGTCAAATCAGTACTCGATGTACTCCGACTTGCGATGAATCCCAGAAACATGCTTCTTATGGATTCGTTACTGAAAAGAGAAATCCTCACTCTTCCTCAACTGAACAGTCTTAAGGAGTGCATGATCGAAAATACTGTACCGCAGGCACTCGAACAGATCCTCGAGAATTATTTCAAAAAAAAGATCTCACCGCTTGATGAAAACAGAAAAAAGCTGTTGGAAATCGCAGAATCCTTTGAAAATGACTTTGAAGGATTCATGAAATATATCACACTCGGGACCAGTATCGATACACATAATTTTACCTTGGAGCGAGTCCATCTTCTCACACTCCATTCAGCAAAGGGACTTGAATTTGATTGTGTATTTATCCCCGGTTGTGAGGACGGTATTATACCCTATTCTCTTTTCGAGAAACAAACATCAGATATTGAAGAAGAAAAACGACTCTTCTATGTCGGCATGACACGTGCCAGGAAGTATCTCTATCTCACCCATGCGGTGAAACGTTTTATGTTCGGAAAGCACCATCAATCTGAAGCTTCAGCATTTCTGAAACCGATCGAAGAAGCACTCATCAAACGCATCAGCACAGATTACAAACCCAGAAAATCAAAGAAGCAGAAACTTCAGGAAAGCCTCTTTTAACGACATGGCTGACCGATCTCGCAACATTATCATTCGCTGTGATGCATGCAAACAGAAGATATTCAAATATAAAAAAGTGGGACGAGGACACATATTGCGATGCTACAAATCACGCATTCTTGAGGATAATGCAATCTACAAGAACGGAAAAGTGATATGCCCATGCGGGAATGAAATAGGAGTTGACAAAGGAAGGTACATCAAGATGAATGTTGTTCATAATGTGTAAATATGAAGGAACAAAAATGATAAAAAAATATATTATCATAACAATTTTACTCACTGTATTTCTTCAGGAAATCTTTGCAGATGACAACTACATCACCTACACAGAAACCTTCACCCAACTAGGACCGTATGGTGGTGATCCCGAGATTGTCTTTCATGATTTGATTAAAACAAAGCAATTATATGCAGTTAAGGGCGAGGGAGAGATTTTTTATTTTAATGGAATTACATGGATAAATGAAATTGGTAAAATCAAAAACAATTGTGCATATATTATTAAAATTTTTCGAAATCCCCAAAATTATTACAAGACTCAAGTAACTCAAACTCACTCAAGCAGAAATCCAACCACTATCACCGTCGATATCAATGGAACAGGAAATTATACATCTATCCAAGAAGGGATCGACAACTCAGTAGACGGAGATACAGTCTTAGTCAATCCTGGCACATATTTTGAAAATATCAATTATAATGGAAAGAACATCACGGTAGCCAGTTTATATATTCAGACAGAAGTAGACTCATTTATCCATCAAACAATAATTGATGGAAACCACAGTGGAAGTGTGGTAACCTTTGAGAGTGGAGAAGATACCACTGCAGTTATTTGTGGATTTACTATTCAAAATGGAAGCGGAACATATAATGATTTCTTGATAATGGGAGGGGGAATGTTACTTATAAATTCAAAAGCATCAATAAATAATTGTATAATTACAAATAATATAAGTCAAGGGGGTGCAGGTATATGTTTGTATAATTCTACTGTAAACATTGCAGGCAGCAGTATTTTTAATAACCATTGTACCTTTTGGGGAGGCGGTATAGGATTATATAATTCAGAAATCAACTTTGATTCAATAAATAGATGTAATATATATCTTAATTATGCAGGAATAGGATCTGATTTAATGGCAATAAATTGTGGGATTGTGGATATCATAGTTGATACATTTACTGTTGCATCTCCGGATAATGATATTGCATCTCCGCTTGATATATTTAATTTTGATATTCAACATAATATAATAGAACAAACAGATGATGATCTTTTTGTTAGTCCTAATGGAGATAATAATAATTCAGGATTGAACATAAATGAACCCCTTAAAACAATAAGTTATGCATTAGTAAAAATTAAATCTAACAAAAATAATCGTAATACGATATTTTTAGCCTCAGGATTATATTCTCCTGTCACCAATAATGATAAATTTCCTCTTAATTGTAAATCCTATATAACAATTCATGGGAGCAATAATAAATCTACAAAACTAGATGGTGCAGAACAATCTTTTATCTTTTTTTCAAGATATGATTCAAGTTATACAATAAAAGACTTAACCGTGCAGAATGGTTTTTCTTACGATTATAATGGTGGAGGGATGCTTATTGATTATAGCACAGATATTATAATTAGAAATGTTAATTTGATAAACAATAAAGCAGATGATGGAGGTGGAGCGTTATTTTTTACAAGTTCAAATTGTATTTTTGATAATTGTATAATAAAAGAAAATTGTGCCGATTATGGGGGGGGATTACAAATAACACAAAATTCAAATCCGGTATTTATTAATTGTATAATAGATAGCAATTATACCATTACCCCGGATTGGGGTTTTGGTGGTGCAATTAGTAATAATGTTGAGTCAAATTCAATATTTATAAATACACAAATAACGAATAACATTTCTGATAATTGTAGTGGTATCAGTGTGTCAGGTGGTGCTGGCGATTTTTGTGATCCCACATTCATTAATTGTACGATTTGTGATAATTCAGAAAATCCCGGTGGAACAATAAGACAGGGGGATCATTCCCATGTTTCATTAATAAATACTATTATCAGAAATCCTTCTGAAGAGGAGATAATATTTTGGGAAGGATATCCAGAAAAAACAGTATCGTTATCTTACTGTAATATTGATGGAGGTATCGATGCGATAAACACAAACAATAGTGGCACCATTATCTGGGGAGACGGTAATATAGATGAAGACCCGCTTTTTATTGGCGGCGATCCGTTCAGTTACGAGTTAACTGAATATTCTCCCTGCATCGATGCAGGCACACCGGACACAACAGGATTGTATCTTCCGGCAACAGACTTGGCAGGTAATCCAAGAATATTCAATGGAAGAATAGATATAGGTGCGTATGAGTGCCAGGATACAATAAGTGTCGACGAACCGGACACGAGTTTTATTCATAATCTCTATCTTTTCCAAAATACTCCGAATCCATTTACGAATGAGACGGAAATATTGTTCATAACTGCAGATTACGGAAGAGTGGAAAATTACACGCTTTCCATATACAATACAAAAGGACAACTCATACGCAGGTACGATGGTAAAACCAATAATTTCTGGGTAAAAACAAAGATCGTATGGGATGGAACAAATGAGCAAGGCAGACAGGTTGCTCCCGGAACATATCTGTATAAGTTAGAGCACAAAGGTCATGCGGTGGTGAGGAAGATGGTGAAAATAAGGTGAGAAGATAAAAGGTGAAAGGTATTTTAAAAATATTCAAGATCAATTTCTATTTGAAAGTAATCAGGTTTTAAAAAATAAGTAATAATGAATTATTTTTCAAGTTGTAAGGGAATTTATTGATTTGAGATTTCAGATTGTTCAACTGTAAGTGAGTTTACTTCATCATTGGATATTCCTTGTTAGATATTGGATATTCAATGAAATGAAATAGGAGTTGACAAAGGAAGGTATATCAAGATGAATGTTGTTCATAATGTATAATTAGAAAGGATTTGATGAGTTTTATTAGCGATAATGTAAAACGGATACTTAAAGAAATTCCAGACGGCGTCGAACTAGTTGCAGCAGCCAAGACACGAACTGCTGATGAAATCCTCGAAGCAATAAATGCAGGTATCACAAAGATTGGTGAGAACTATGTGCAGGAAGCTGAGACAGTGTACGAGTTTGTAGGTAATAAAGCACAATGGCATTTTATCGGTCATTTACAGAGTAATAAAGTAAAACAAATCGTACCCATTTGTGACATGATCGAAACAGTTGATTCAGTGAAGCTGGCACGAAGAATTGATAAATATGCAAAAATAAATAATAAGATCATGCCAATACTCATCGAGGTAAATAGCGGACGGGAAGCACAGAAAGATGGTGTCATGCCTGAGGATGTCATTCCCCTTATAAAAGAGATAGTTGTATTTCCCAACATTTCTGTGCAAGGCTTGATGACCATGGGACCTTTCACCGGTGATCCTGAAGATGCACGTCCCTATTTTGTGGAGACATGCAAGATCTTTGAAGTATTAAAAAAAGAACCCATCCCTCATATTGAAATGAAATATCTCTCAATGGGTATGAGCAATTCCTACAGGGTCGCCATTGAAGAAGGTGCTAACATAATTCGGATAGGAACAAAATTATTTGGACCAAGGACGTGTAAGTATGAAGGATAAACAAGATAGAATTCAGCCATTAAAAAAAGGGAAAGGCATCGGGCAGATATTGAGTTACGAAGAAGGCATCGAACTGGAATTGCCAATATATAAATCAGAGATCAAAGCAGGATTTCCTTCTCCTGCCAGTGATTACATTGAATCCACCCTCGATTTAAATAAATTCCTTGTGAAACATCCAGCAGCCACCTTTTTTGTACGTGTGGAAGGTGACTCGATGATCGATGCAAATATTACTTCTGGTGATATATTGATTGTGGATAGAGCATTGCAACCGGAAAAATATAAGATCGTGATTGCAGCTATAAATGGAGAACTGACCGTAAAGAGAATTCACCATTATGAGGATAAGCTGTATTTGCAACCAAATAATAAGAATTTCGAACCCATAGAAATAACTGCAGATATGGATTTTCATATCTGGGGTGTTGTTACCTACATCATCCACAAAGCAATGTAAAAATGGAACACAGATAACGCAGATTAAACTGATGAACGCTGATCTTGATTTGAAAATAAGAGATCAAATAACCTTATATTATATATCTTGGATGATCAACAAAATCAGCGAACAACAAAGGACGAATCTGCGGGCTATTGAACAATGAAGAACGTCGTTGCATTAGTCGATTGTAATAATTTCTACGCTTCCTGCGAGCGAGTATTTCGTCCAGATCTGGAAGGCAAACCGATCATTGTGCTCTCAAATAATGATGGCTGTGTAGTCGCCCGTTCTAACGAAGCAAAGAAGCTGGGTATGCCCTTTGGCAAGCCTGTGTTCGAAGCAGAATCCCTGATTAAAAAACATCATATTTACGTTTTTTCTTCAAATTATTCTCTGTATGGTGACATGTCACACCGTGTGATGCAAGTTCTTGAACAATTCAGTCCCGAGCTTGAAATATATTCAATTGATGAAGCATTCCTTGGACTTTCAGGATTTGCTGATAGAGATTTAAGTAAGTATGGAAAAAAAATCCGAAATACAGAAAAAAATTGGACAGGCATTCCTATTACTATCGGCATTGCAGAGACCAAGACACTCGCAAAAGTTGCAAACAGGTTTGCAAAGAAAAACAAAGAATACAAAGGCGTTCTTGACATCTCATCTTATAAAGAACATGAAATCGACGAACTGTTAAAGAAAGTAGATGTATCAGACATCTGGGGAGTAGGATGGCAGTATGAAAAGTTCCTCAAGCGTAATAATTTTTTAACTGCATATGATCTGAAGTATGTACCGGATAAGTGGATTAAGAAACACATGACCGTGATGGGCTTGACAACGGTTTGGGAACTGCGCGGCACACCTTCTATAAATCTGGAGGAAATGACTCCACACAATAAGGAAATCGTTAGCTCCCGTTCGTTCGGTCGACCTGTGGAAACCCTTGCCGAAATGGAAGAAGCAGTGGCGACGTATATTACTATCGCTGCTGAAAAACTTAGAAAACAGAAATGCCTCGCATCTTTTGTTCAGGTTTTTGTGGCGACAAATCGTTTCAAGCCAATGGAACCTCAATATTCAAATGCATATATGTATGAATTACCTGAAGCAACTGACAGTACTGGAGAATTCATTAAGTATGTCCACGAAAATCTCAAGAAGATCTATAGGAAAGGATATCGTTACAAAAAGGCAGGTGTGATGCTTTCCGGCATTGTTCCCCAAGATCGTTACCAGCTTAATTTATTTACTGAAACATATTTTAAAAGCCGAAATCGAAGACTCACTACGATCATAGATGAAGTCAATGAAAAATGGGGCAAAGATACCCTGCATTATGCAGCAACCGGAATAAAAAAACCATGGATGATGAAACGGGCACATACATCACCTCATTATACCACTCAGTGGGATCAGATACGAGTGGTAAAAACAGAGGATTAGGAGACACTATTTGTGGAAGATTTGCACGAATAAATACCGCTCGTGAGATCGAGATAGAATTCAATCTTGACCAGGTAGAGATCAAACTCGCTCCAAGTTATAATATTGCGCCAACGCATGAAGTGGCTGTTATCATAAAAAACGGTGCATCAAAGCTTACCGCTATGCGTTGGGGACTTATACCATTCTGGGCAAAGGATGAATCCATCGGTTCAAAGCTTATAAATGCTCGAGCCGAGACTGTTGATGAAAAACCAAGCTACAAACACTCTTTTCAGAAAAGACGATGCCTGATCGTTGCAAATGGCTTTTATGAGTGGCAACATCGGGGTAAAAGTAAACAGCCATTCTTTATTCATTTAAAAGACAACAAACCTTTTTGCTTCGCAGGGATTTATGATAATTGGAATTCTCCGGATGGAGAGAAGATCACCTCTTGTAGTATCATTACAATTGATGCTTCACAGCAGATCAAATCAATTCATCCACGTATGCCGATGATATTGAAAAGAGAAGATTTTTCTATATGGCTAAAAAATTCCAGTCTGCATGAGGTGAAAAAGTTGCTTGTTCCCTATTCAGCTGATCTTGAATATTATGAAGTATCAATGGATGTTAATTCTCCTTCGAACAATTATTCGGAATTAATCAAACCAATTTGATTTATCAACAGCTGTCAGTCTGAGTCTTTCAAAGACTGATGCTACAAAAGTATTGTCACATTTCGAGAACTTCAAAGTGACATAATTTCTTTTTCAGAGAAACCATCCAAAGTAATTCCATCCCTGTTGAACATCTCATCCGGAAGGAGTGCTACATCATACTTTTCTTTATCAAGTGCTTTTTTTACATCACAACCAGCAAGCAGTCCTGCAACAGTCACATCTTTTCCAAGGAAATTATTTATCACTTTTACTACTTTCCAGTTTAGTACATACTGCTTAGTAATTTTTCCAACCAACTCTTCTAAGACAGTATAGAAGGCAACACCAGTGACAAAAGCAACTTTTTTTCTGCGATACTTCTTTAGTAATTCTGTTGAATAATCATCCCAATCATTTAGAAAATCCCTCACCATGCCGATGCCGTTTTCAATTTGAGGAAAATCCTCGTAATATTCTACAAGTGGGATTTGATCTTCCGCTAAAAGAAATAATTCATCTGCAAGAGTTACCAATCCGCTTCCAAAGATTTCCTTAAAGTGTATACGCCAGTTATTAGTTTCTTTTATCAAATCTTTAGCTTCCTTTTTTGATACTTTTCTCAAAGGGGTCAGTTTCATTCTGAATTTTGTCAAGCCCACAGGAACGATGCCAATCGATTGAACCGCAGGATATAGTGATGAAAGGTCAAGAACCGTTTTCTCCAATCCTTTTTCATCATTCCAGCCGGGAATTAGTACGATTTGAGTATGCATCGAAATCCCATTCTTTGCGAGAAAACTTAACCGTTCCATGATCGAAATCTCTCGTTTATACTGCATGATCTTTTTTCTCAAGACATCATTGGTGGTATGAACCGAAATATATAATGGTGAAAGATGTTGTTCTATAATCCGCGTGTAATCTTTTTCATTCATGTTCGCTAAGGTGATAAAATTCCCATGTACAAATGAAAGCCGGAAATCATCATCCTTCACTTTAAGTGAAGAACGTGCATTGGGATGGAGCTGATCTACGAAACAGAATATACAATTGCATCCGCATCCCCTCACGTGAATGGGTTCGACTACTAATCCGATATCGTCATCGATTTCCTTATCAACAACATGAGTAAAAGTCTTAGCTCCTCGTCGAATAAGAAGTCTTATTTCTTCATCAGTTTGATAAAATAAGTAATCCAGATTATCATCTATGGAGTGGTTATTAATTTCTAAGAGTGTATCCCCAACCTGGATTCCCATTTCATCAGCAAGAGAATGCTGCAGAACCTTTTCAATCTTAACTGGCATAATAATAAAAAGAAAGGCGGGAATGTACCCGCCTTATTATTGATATGTTTATGTTTAGAATTTATACTCGTTTGCAAGCACTTCCTGCGCTGCTGCGAGTCCGGCACCCCATTCGAATTCCCAACCGAGTTCATTCAGGCATATTTCAAGTGCAGATAGTACAGAGATAATATCGAATATCTCAATATATCCCATGTGTGCGATTCGGAAGATCTTACCTTTCACATGTGCCTGTCCACCAGCAATGGTAAAGCCGTATTTATCACGAAGCATCTTTACCAGCGCAAGCCCATCAACAGAATCAGGTATACTAACTGCAGTGGCTACATCACAGGAAGGATTAGCAAAGACCTTTAAGCCAAGAGCTTCAACGGCTGCTCGTACTGCTTTACCAAGCACCTTGTACTGGTAGAACATATTTTCTAGCCCGGCTTTCTTAATCATATCTATAGCAACGAGGAGTCCTTTGACATGTAGCACTGAACCAGTGTATGGATCGGTATTATCTGCTAATTTTTTACGATACTTTTTCCAGTTGAAGTAGTAGTTTGGCTGGGTGCAGTTATCAATCACTTTCCACGCTTTCTCACTTACTGCGGCATACGCATGTCCAGGAGGAAGCATAAGTCCTTTTTGTGAACCGGATACGCAAATATCAACTTTCCAGTCGTCCATATAGAATTCCTGTCCACCGAGTCCTGATATCGCATCGATTACAAGGAGAGCATCAGTCTTTGCGACAATCTCGCCAAGTTCTTTCACCGGCATAACCACACAAGTTGATGTCTCTGTAAGTTGTGTGTACACTGCTTTTACATCGGGATTTTCTTTTAACAATTTTTCTACATCTGCGGGATCAACGGGACTTCCCCATTCAAGATCAATATACAGGGGTTTTCCACCAAACTTTTCAATGATCTCACCCCAGCGCTCTCCAAATTTGCCCCCACGAGCAACGATTACCTTATCTCCTGGATTGATGACATTTGATACTGCACCTTCCATAGCACCTGTACCGCTTGAGGTAAAGATGAGGACGTCATTCTTGGTCTGATAGATATACTTCAGACCTTCGATCGCTTCACCAACCATTGCTTTGAAAGCTGGTGTTCTGTGATGAACCATGGGTTCAGCCATTTTTTCAAGAATTACTTCAGGAACCGGTGTCGGTCCTGGGGCCAATAAATATTTCTTCATTGTTACTCCCTTCTTATAGAAGCTTTTATTTTTTTGTATATTCTTTTATGATTTCCATGACCCATTGGGTTACCTTTTCAAGGTCATCGATCTTAATAAATTCCTTGGTTGAGTGCACATCTTCCATACCTGTTCCAATTATTGGGACAACTAAACCATGCTCGAAGAACACATTGGCATCACTACCTCCACCGCCGGTTACGATTTGCGGGGTTATGCCAATATTTTCTGCAGCCCTCATTGCGATCTGAACAATTTCCCGTTCTTTATCGATTTTCAAAGCTGGGAAATCTTTAATGACATGTGCATGTGATGATGCCCTATATACCTCTGTATCTATTGTAACTTCATATTTTTGAGCAGTTTCTTCGAAAGTTGTGACGATCTCATTTGTAAGTTTTTCCAGTTTTTTTTCATCATGGCTACGCACTTCTCCGCTTATGAAACATTCTCTGGGTACAATATTATGAGCAAGTCCCCCTTTGATATTACCAATATTCGCAGTAGTCTCATGATCTATCCTGCCGATGTTGAGTTTTGAAATCGCATCTCCGGCAACCTTGATAGCACTAATACCTTTTTCCGGTGATCCACCTGCATGAGCTTCTTTTCCAGTTATCACTATTTCAAAAATATTCAATGAAGGCGCATGAGTAACCACTGCACCTACCCCATGCCAGTCCAGCGCATATCCCATTTCAGCATCGATGAGTGAATAATCCAAGTTTTTTGCCCCAAGCAACCCGATTTCTTCGGATATCGTAAAAAGTACCTGTAGTGGTGAATACTCAAAACCTTCTTCATCCAACCGTCGGATTGCTTCCACGATCTGGGCTATCCCTGCTTTATCATCGCTGCCAAGGACAGTAGAACCATCAGTTTTGATGATCCCGTTCTCAATGATCGGTTTAATGCCTTTTCCAGGTTTGACTGTATCGAAATGAGCACATAACAGTAGTGGTTTTTTATCACCTTTTCCTTTGAAATTAGCAATAAGATTCCCAACATTCCCCTGGGTCGCATGATGTGCGGTATCGAATTGTATATCCGCTCCCATCTCAGAAAGATTATTTGCAATTTTTTCTGCAACAGCTTTTTCGTCTTTGGACTCACTATCAATTTCTACTATTGAAATAAAATAATCAACCAATCGGTTCATGAAGACTCCTATAAATCTGTTTTAAACAACAAGAATTTCACAATTTTGATTTACTTTTTTCATAGATGTTTAATATAGATAGATAATAGGTTTTCATTATTTTTATTTGTCAAATAATTTTCACAACTTCCATCCTATTTATATAGATTAATCTTGGCACAAGTAAAAATAAAGCTGATTATAAGCTAGTATCTCTGGCCGAAGAAAGGACTGAGTTTGATTAATTTTTTAAAACTAGTATATTATTATTTTGATTGTAACCGTCCCTCAACAACAGTTTCACGCATCTCATATAGTCGTTTCACCGCTTCTGCATGATGCGAATATTCAGCTCCCCATTTATGAAGCATTTCTCAGGGAAATTCATCACATTCGGAATAATACATAAGTACTTTATCATATACACAGCATTGAAGGATCTTACAATTCCGTGACCAGTATACACCATCTCGATTCGAACGACACTCATCGCACCTGATTTTTTCAAGATCGACTTGTTGACTTTCCCAATAAGCTAATTTTTCGAATGTACGAAGATGTATCGTACATTTATCGAATCGAAGACCACAAGGACTTACTCAATAACGTTTTTCTATTATTGCGCTATCATGAGACATTTTTCGACGGCTACTGTGTTTCCTTTTACTCTCAGCTCATAAAAATAAATAGCCGATGTCACTCGTTTCCCTGTTTCATCTTTACCATCCCAAGTAACTGAGTTTACTCGTTGAAGTAAAGAAGGAGATAGGTCAAATTCTCTCACTAACTGCCCTTTTACATTATATATTTTTATCTCTGTGCACTCTGTACTCTCTGGGGTGCAAAACTGAATTGTAGTCATTTCTCTAAAAGGATTTGGGTAATTCGTTACGATAGCTGATTGAAGCTCTGGTTCATGTGGATCGTTACTTACAACGATATTTTGATTCTCATAATAGTCAAATGTTCCACTGTAATTCCCCATAGTAAGATCATAATCACCATCTCCATCAAGATCTGTGAGTGCGGGAGTGGTATTTTGTCCACCTGTTATACCTGAGAAAGGAACTGGATTTTCTACCCAGTTCAACTCTACATTCTCATAATAATGCAATTCATGAAATAGGTTACCAGTCAGTACATCCATATCACCATCATTATCAAAATCCACAACTGTCGGTACGCAATCAGAACCAACATCAATCGTGCCGAAGTATCCTGTTATCTCAACCCAGTCTGGTGTAGTAGGAGTTCCCTGATTCTTATAATAGAAGAGATTCCCCGCTTCATTCCCCGCGACTATATCAAGATCGTTATCATTATCCATATCAACAAAACGTGGATTTGACCAGCCGCTAAGATTTACCCAGTTCAAAACTGTAGAATCATAGACGAATCCAAAACCTGTATTTCTATGAAAAAAGAAATTTCCACTAATATCTCCGCAAAGTGCATCTGCTAGGCCATTTCCATAGACATCACCGAGTGTGATTGCAGAATAAATTGAATGATCGATACTGGAGAAATTATCACTATCTTCCTGCCATGCAGGACTCACAGAAGTGCCGATATTTTTATAATACACTATATCTCCCATCTGACTACCGCTTATAAGGTCTAAATCACCATCATTATCAAAATCATAGAAGAATGGATTGCTTGCACCGCCCACATCGAGAACTCCACCGAAAAGTGATGTATTCACCTGCCATGAAGGAACAGTCGGAGTTCCATTATTTTCATAATAATGTAATGGTCCCTCTGCAGTACCATACACAAGATCAAAAGTACTGTCTCCATTCAGATCAACAAGAGCCTGTGAGTTCCAATAGGTATCATCTCCAAGACCTGTGAAAACTGCTGCATTCACTTCCCATACACCACTCTGCGGAGTACCGTTGTTCTGATAATACACAAAACCATGAGTATCTCTTCCGACAACGATATCCTGGTCTGCATCATTATCAAGATCGCAGAAAACGGGATAAGCATACAAGCCGACATCTCCAATAAATTGGGTGCTTGCCTCTGAGAATTGTGCAACAGATGCAGTGCCTGTATTGAAATAAATCTTTACCGAACCATCCTCACTGAATCCAACAGCCATATCTAATGTCCCATCATCATTTACATCTGCAAGATCTGGAACTGGATTTTGCCCCACGCTGAGTCCTGAAAAGAAATTAATCACTTTCTGGAAAACAGGGAGATAGGCAGTACCGATGTTTTCAAAGAAATTCAGTCCTGTGTAGCCCCCTGCAATAAAATCCAGATCTCCGTCATCATCAAGATCTGCAAAAATACCCATCTCTGCATCGAGGGTAGAAACGTCTTCAAAATACTGCGTTCCTGGTAAGAAATCTGGTGATGCTGCTGTGCCAATATTTTCAAGACAAAAAGGGACATCATCGAGATTTCCAATCACTAAATCCTGATCACCATCATTATCCAAATCACCAAACCTTGGCTGGGAAAATGGCAGACTGGGTACACCGCTGGGATTGAACATATTGTTGTTCGGCTGCCATGGCTGAGCTGATACAAGAGATATGATACACATTAAAAGGATAAAACTTAACATTACTTTCTTCATTTTTTCTCCGTTTTTGTTGATTTAATCGGCGTTAATCTGTTCTATCTGCGTCAATCTGTGTACTATTTTTTTTAATAGCACACTGACCCACGCTGATTTGACTGATCTGCACAGATTAAATTTTAGTTATTTTATCATTCATTTTTATATTCCTATCAGCGTTCATCTGTTCTATCTGCGATAATCTGCGTTCTATTTCTTATGGTTTCTGATACTCAACAATTCTTTTGCAAAAATCATAAAGATCAATCTTATCATCATCAAAAAATGATAATTGATTATAGATTTGATAAAACTCAGATGGCATGATATCGGGATAAATCCAGAGATTATAAAATACGTATAAAAATTGCCGCCAGGGATTATCCTTGGCAAAGCTTATGATCTCATCAATGTAGCTATAGAAAAAGGTATGAGGCATATATCCTTGATCCATAGGAGGCCAGTATATAGACAGACCGCCTGCATCTCCCCACACCGAACCGCTGACTTTATGAAGCACTGCTGAATCGATCGCATCCATAACCGTCTGTGCTTTTGGCTGGATCACCTCAAAGGCAACAGAATCCAGAATTGTTGTGCAGAAGTCAGTCAGCGCATCCTCCACAGCTAGAATTTTATTAAGTTGAATGGTTGAAAGTGTCAACACCGTATCCGCAGGATGAATATCTTTGTAGAAATCGCAAATCTCTTTACCGAGATTTGCTGCAGTAATGGTTGGATTATCAGTGATTGCCTGAAGAATTTGAGTAAAAGGCCATGTAGTGCCGAGATTTTCTGAGCCAACGACAATATCGATCGGAACCTCCAAAAATTCGTACATAACTTCGATCATCTGCATAGTGCAGGCATTGAGTGCAAGTAAGTCTAATTGAATCTGTGAATTTTTTAGCGCTCTGACCACCTCCTTCACGACCATGAAGTCCCCATCACTCGTCATATCTATCATCAAGCCCTGCCAGCCGTAGCCATGATCTGCAAGCATCAGGGCATAGTGTTCTGCAGGATAATTTGCAACAGCCCATGTGATAAAGTCTTGAAGTGTTGCAGGATCAGCCATATTCACTTCTCTACCACCCTGTCCATCTCCCCAATCCTGAATTGCATTTTCAGGTGTTGGTTCCATGCTGGGCAAATAATAGAAACGTTCTGTGATCTCCCATCCACCAAAATCATCCATATGAGGATAGCGGTCGAACTGGATAATGATATTTACGTCGTCGGTGCTTCCTACACCTGAAGCGATGATATCATAAAACGCAGCAATGAAGTCCTGCTGCATACTAATCTCGTCTCCATCCAGATACCACATGAAGGTCCATGATTTCTTATTTGCGTTGGGATCGGTTAGTTTACAGCAACTTATGAGTATAATTATACATATAAATGCAAGGGCATATATTTTTTTCATAGCATCTCCTTGCTCGTCCTATATATATATAAAACGTATGAAATAAAACTGTCAAGTTGTTTTGGAATATTTTTGGGATACCCCCAAAAATTTTCACAACCACTGCAATTCCATTTGCCTTTTACATTGATTGGTATGTTTGTACATAGTTTTATGATATTTCGTAATAAACTGGAAGCAATATGATACGACATCAGCT
>Ga0272443_10001909_pt1 | contig 28297 bp, 20 predicted proteins | sample SSMAcet12_FD_193581 | JGI IMG/M metagenome (GOLD analysis project Ga0272443, IMG submission 193581) | Marine sediment archaeal communities from Little Sippewissett salt marsh, Falmouth, MA, United States - SSM-Acet-12 | ecosystem: Environmental > Aquatic > Marine > Wetlands > Sediment ... | reverse complement strand
ACGAAACGGCCAAGACCAAGGTCGTCAAGTTCCTCAACGAAGTATTGAATACAAAAGAATTCCCCCTGACCGTGCTGGACCGGCCCATCGAGTCCGAGACCGCCAAGATCGTTGAGAACAGTTTCCGCGCCTCCATCCTGGCGTTCATGGACGAATGGAGCCTGTTCGCCGAACGCAACGGCGTGGACATCATCAAGGTGATCGAAGCCATCAAGATGCGGCCCACCCACAACAACCTGATCTTCCCCGGACCGGGAATCGGCGGTTACTGCCTACCCAAGGACGGCGGCCTAGGGATATGGGCCTACAAGCACATCCTGGGTTTTGAAGATGACATCTTCACCATCACACCCGCGGCCATCGATATCAACGATACCCGGGCGTTGCACGCGGCTCAATTGGTGCGGGACGCCCTGCGCAATATGGGGTTGCCCATCGCCAGCGCCGAAGTTTTGGTCCTTGGGGCCTCATACCGCGAAGACGTGGGGGACACCCGCTATAGCGGTTCGGAGATCCTGATCCGCAAGCTCTCTGAAATGGGGGCGGAGATCCGGGTCCACGATCCCTACGTGGACATCTGGTGGGAGTTCCGCAACCAGGAGGTCTATCCCAACCACGGCAAGCACGTGTTTTTCCGCAACCAGAAAAAGCTCAAGGACCTGGAGGTCCAGAAAGAACTGGACCGGGTCCTGGACGACATCGACGTGCTGGTGTTCGCGGTCCGCCACCAGGACTATATGGGCCTGGATCCCAAAGATGTCATAGAAAAAATCGGCAAACCCGTGGCTGTAGTGGACTGTTTCGGCATCCTGGACGACGACAAGATCACCCAATACCTCCAACTTGGCTGCGAGGTCAAGGGCTTGGGTCGCGGCCACATCAAACGCCTCAAAGAAAGATTCAGAAAATAGTTTTGATTTGCATCTTGAAAAAGAAATACAAGAGATCTTGGATGCCCTTTACACAATTAATTGTGTTTTGACCAATCTTTAGGATGAAAAACAGCCATTATCGTATTGGCATATCCTGCGTTGGCAGCGGAATAGGACAATCCATTGTCAACTCTCTGAATCTCTCTTCCATTCCAATGCATTTGATCGGATTGGGGAATAATCCATTCGCTTATGGAGCATACGATTGTGATGAATTTGATTATACTCCTGAAGTTCATAGTGATAATTATATTGATGAATTAATAAAAGCATGTAGTAAACACGGCATTGATTTAATCATTCCTGGATTTGACACAGAGCTTATTTTGCTAGCTAGGAATTATAAAAAATTTGAGAAAGCTGGAATAAAGATCATTCTATCCTCTGAAGGTTTGATTTCTAAATTGCGTGATAAAAATCGAATGCTTGATGAGTTTAAACCAGTCTCAGATGCTTTCGTGAGGTTCCATGATAGAAGTTCGTTGAAAATTGAAATAGAAAAAGGGAAAATCAAATTTCCTCTTCTTGCAAAACCTTTTGATGGCTCTGGTTCAACTGGAATCATTATACTTAACAACATTCATGACTTACAAAAGATCTCTGAACGACATATCGTTCAGGAGATTGCGTTTCCCAAACAAAATGATCAAGATTACGAAATTTTTTGTGAGAAAATTTCTAAGAATCAAAATCTGCAGGTATCAGAAGTTTCCATTCAGGTGGTCACAGGCGCTAAAGGTGAGATGCTGGGCCGGATGGCCACTTATAACAAACTAAAGGATGGCGTACCCATAGAAATAATACCCATTGACAACACCGAAATCTGGAGTGTTGTGGATGAATTACTTCCCATTCTTATTCAATTGGGATTGCGCGGTCCGTTGAATATTCAGGGCCGGTTGACCGATGATGGATTGAAAATCTTTGAAATGAATCCTCGTTTTACCGGCATTTCAGGACTTCGTGCCCTTATGGGATTCAATGAAGTCGAGGCCTGCGTTAAGGAGTGGCTGGGAATCGATAACGGAAAGAATCAAATTAGAATAAATTCCAACCGTTTCGGGACTCGTCAAACGGCCGATAAATCAATCCCTATTGAAAGTAATCAAAAAATAAAAAATATCGCCTTAAAACTGAACAAGGCGAGACGGGGAGAAAAAAAAGCGGTATTGATCACTGGAGCCAGTGGATATCTAGGACAAAATCTGATCTTCGAATTGATTAGAGATGAAAGTTTCGATATATGGGCATTTAGCCGTAATAAAAGTAAGATTGAGGATTTGTTCATTGGAAAAGTAAAAAGAATATTTGATAAACATGATTTATCAATGGGGAGAATCCCCTTTGGACATGTTGATGTATTGCTTCATCTTGGGTTTGCCAGGCCTTTTAAAGGCAATCAAGAGATTGCTGACAGTCTGGAGTTTACTTTTAATTTATTTTCTAGTGCTGTTGCTCTACAAGTACCTGCTATTGTCAATATTTCATCTCAAAGTGTTTATGGACTAAATACCCCTCCCCTATGGAAAGAAAGTATGTCTGTCGAACCCTCCACTCCATATGCTCAAGCAAAACATGCCGCTGAGTTATTTCTGGAATCACTCCACAAATATAACAAGCAGTTTAGATTCACTTCTTTGAGAATGGCTAGATTGCATGGTGGAGCAAATGGGCTTAAACCAGTTGATGCCATCTCAAAGTTCGTTCTACAAGCCTTAACACTGCATCCCATTACCATCTATGGAGGTCAGCAGGAATTTGAGTTGTTGGATATTCGCGATGCTGTGGGAGCGATAATGGTTTTGCTAAAATCAGATTCCAAAAAATGGAAGACGATTTATAATTTTGGGTCTGGTGAGATTCATAATTTGATGTCAATTGCAAATAGAATCGTACATTGCGTGGCATTAATGAACGGCGGAAAGAAAACACAGATATTGGTTGAATCCAATGACATCACAACACGATTTGGTATGGACAGTTCTTGTTTTTACAATGATTTCAGTTGGAGGCCGATTCGCAATATTGACGATACCATTATTTCTTTGATTGATTTTTTAAAGAACCAAAAATTGTTTAAAAGGATTCAAAGCTTAGACAGAGAGCAATGAGCAAATTGTGAAGCGGGCTCGCTTTTAAGTGAAATGAAAAAGAGAATCTATAGTCTTTTCCTTGATAACGACCAGAGATCTTCTAGAACAAGAAAAAGTGTTACTTATATGCTATTGATCAAAATCAGTAGTATCGCAATTTCACTGGTTTATGTTCCTCTGTTGATTCATGAACTAGATGTTTTTAATTATGGAATATGGCTGACAATTACGTCTTTAATAGCGTGGCTGAATCTCTTTGATATTGGCCTTGGCAATGGATTGAGAAACAGATTGGCTGAAGCCGTATCATTGGGTGAGATGGAAAAAGCAAAAATCTATGTTAGTACGGCTTACTTCGCCATAATCAGCTTGGTGCTCATTATACTGATATTCTTTTTTTTCATATCTCCTCATGTTAACTGGTGCAGTGTTTTGAATGCACCAATAAGGATGCAAAGAGAGCTGTATTTATTGATAAACACTGTTTTTGTCTTCTTTTGTTTCCAATTGGTATTAAGACTGATGAATTCGGTATTGTATGGATTACAAAAACCTGAATATGCCGCTTTCATCATTTTGGTTGGACAACTGACCAGTCTGACGTTGGTAATTTGTGTTGTTAACTTCTTTCCAAATCCGTCATTGCTACATTTGGGAGTGGTTATATCTCTAGCTCCGGTCACCATTTTTGTTATCTTCTCGGTTTATAACTATTCAAAACAATTGCGACAGTTGGCCCCTTCTTTTGGATTTATACGGATTAATTGCCTTAAGCGAATTATGGGGCTTGGAATAAAGTTTTTTTTACTGCAGATTATTACAATAGTTTTGTTTCAAACAAGTAACATTATCATTGCGCAAATGCTGGGGCAGGGTAAGGTGGCAGAGTACAATGTGGCCTATAAATACATAGGATTGATTTCAATGCTTTTTACTATTGTTATTACACCTTTCTGGTCTGCGTCAACTGAGGCCTACTCAAGAAACGATTTTCTCTGGATAAAGAAATCGGCAAAAAAACTTAATCTAGTCTGGGGCGTCCTGGCATGCGCAGGATTAATTATGGTTCTGGCATCTCGTGTTTTTTACAGGCTTTGGCTGGGAAGCAAACTTGAGGCGAACCATTTGTTGTTGGCTTTGGTTTTTGTTTATTTTGTATTGAGAATGAGATATGGGATCTATGGATATATGCTTAACGGGATAGGCAAAGTGAACCTTCAACTGCTTGTGACATCCATTCTTTCCATAGCTTATATCCCGCTTGCGGTTTTGCTTATTAAGCATCTGGGATTATACGGAATCATCGTTGCTATGATCTTTGTTGCATTCAGCAATTCTACATGGTCATATCTTCAGTTTAAGAAGGTAGTCAACAATACAGCCACGGGGATTTGGAATTCTTAGAGAATGAGAGACTTAAAGATTAAAACACACATGATTCGGCAAGCTGTTAGCTACTTCTTCATCTTTTTTTTAATTTCACTAACGGGATTTGAGTTTTTCTTTAGGAGCACGGACTTAATATATCTTTTAACTATAATCAGCTTTATCGCTTTTCTGATAAGTGGAAAACGAGTTAATCGAAATGCACTGCTGATTATTATGGCCGCTGCTCTGATCAGTTTTCTTCAAAACGTTTTTCTGGGAGCGGCAATAAACGGAATGTTCTCGATCTTCTTGAGATTGCTAACCTATTACTTTATAGCAGTGATTGTTGAGAGGGAGTTCATAGATATGTATATAAATATAATACTGTTTCTTTGTGTTATGAGTTTAGTGATTTACATAGGGATAAATGCTTTTGACGGTTTTCATAAATACTTACTGGACTTGTCAAGAAATGTGACTCCCATTAATTTCGATGGCGCAAGTCTGCAACATTGGACTTTCCCGAACCAGAGTATTTATTTATATTCTGTCCCGATTACTAAGATAGCCAGGAACAGCGGGCCCTTTTGGGAACCGGGAATGTTTGCTGTTTTTTTGAACCTGGCGTTGATTTTAAAGGTTTGCAGAGATAAATCCATATTGGACTGGAGAGGGGTGGTTATTTTGGCTGCAAGCATTACGACAATGTCAGTGTCATCAGCCATCGCATCTTTTGCAATAGTATTCTTTTTCTTTTTCTTTATCAAAAGGAGCATTCTGAAAGCAATTATCGTTTTTGTTATTCTACTGGTTTCAATGCCACTTTTAAATAGTGAATACTTGAAGGGCAAAATTGTAAGCAACCTAGAGAGAATTGATGAGGGGTCCAGCAGATTTGGCGCGGCATTGGTCCATCTTAAGCAAATCAAGAGGTCTCCATTGATTGGATATGGATCTATAGCAAAAACTGATCAAAGGGAAACCTTTGGGGTGACGGGCGTGACTCCGAATGGTCTGACGGGTGTTGTCAGGAGATTCGGAATTCCGTTTTCTGTTTTGTACTTTCTTTTGTTGTTCCGGTTTGGGGTATGGGCAGCGGACTCCACCGGAAATCCGAGGAATTTTGGATATATGGTACTATTTGTATTATTGATAGTTGCCTTTTCTCAGGATGTGACGGTTAGACACTTCTATTTGTTTTTGCTTTTTATCCCGGTCATCTCAAAGGATTTGATCATGAACATTAAGCAAGACCAAGAAATATATATATATCAGGAATCCGGACAACAAGCTCTGGTTGGAATGGGCGACAGAAAAAAAGAACTTTGAGTTTATTAGGATTGAAACGATTGACATGAGATATGCAATAGTGGCGGTTTATCCATTCCCGATTGGGATGGCTCCAACAAATAGAATCATCTCCTATTCAAAGGGCATTGCTTTAAGCGGCGGCGATGTGGATGTTTTTATCCCCTTCCCGACAGATAAAAGACCCAAGGGCTCCGCTTTTGGCGCCTTCGGAAATTTCCAGGGGATTCGATATATGTATCCTTCTGGCAGATGTTTCCCAAAGTTAAAATATGTCCGGTATTTTGCAATTCTATCCGGGTATATTAAATTAAGAGGCTATGTAAAAACAAGTATTAATATGATAAAGGAGAGCAAGTCATCGAAAATATCTTGTGTTATCGTTAGCACTGATTCAATAAGATCCTTGCTGGTTTTTTCACTGTTGGCAAGAGGTATCCGGGCTATCCCAGTGTTTATTTTTGATGAGTACCCCATACCCATACGGCGTGATCTAAAGGGGCGTGTTCCCTATTGGAAACGGATTTGTTACAAAGTAGTCCTACGACACTTCGATGCCTACATTTCAATCTCTCAGGAGCTTGGCAGTTTTTATAATAATCTGTGTACAAAACCGACTTTTGTATTGCCTCTGATTGTTGATTGCGATCGTTTTAATGGCGATCCCGCTTCTGAAGAGAATTGTGGACAAGAAGGTAAAATTGTGTGCTATATGGGAAATATGGAATTGGAGAAGGATGACATTGTCGGTTTAATCAAATCGTTTGGCTTAATCATTGAAAAGTATCCTGATGCATTTTTGCATTTATATGGTGACCCCAAAGTAAAATCAAAGCTTATCGTTGAAGGTATTATTGAAAGCTTGAATTTAAAAAGTAGAGTGATTTTGAAAGGCAGGATTGATAGTCGCAAAGTACCGATTATCTTACAAAAAGCGCATGTTTTGGTTTCAGCGCAACTAGATACCATGAGAGCAAAGGGAGGATTCCCGACGAAATTGGGAGAGTATCTGGCGAGTGGTGTGCCCACTTTGATAACGGATGTGGGTGAGAACGCAAAATATGTTAAAGAAAACAAGCATCTGTTTTTGGCAAAACCAGGCGATCCGAATGACTTTGCAGATAAACTTAGTTATATCTTTAGCCATTACGACTTGGCCCTGAAAGTGGCTGCAACAGGGAGACAGTATATTCGTGAGAACTATTCGCATGCAACAATGGGTGCCAAGTTGACTGCATTCTTGGAGAATCTGGCTAATTAGAATTAGTGGTGAAAAAGGTTTGGAAAACATGCTTAATTTGAAGGCCAGCAAATTACAGCGGTTTTTTGCCGGTTTTAAATTGAAGCAGAGAAATGTTTGCTCAAGGGAGACTCTGGTGAGCCTTTTGAAGAGAATGTTCTTTGATGACTTCTTTGTAGGTGGTAGGAATGTTTAAAGCAAAGACTCTTTTGATAACTGGTGGGACGGGTTCATTCGGGAAAACAGTGCTGTATCGTTTCATGCATGATTCCAGTCTTAAAGAGATCCGAATATTCAGCCGTGATGAAAAGAAACAGGATGACCTGAGGAAGAGTATCAACAATCCCAAGGTAAAATACTATATTGGTGATGTGCGGGATTGCAGGGCCGTGGAAAATGTAGTTTGCGGTGTGGATTATATATTTCATGCCGCGGCCCTTAAGCAAGTTCCTTCTTGTGAGTTCTTTCCCATTGAAGCCGTAAAAACAAATGTACTGGGTACGGAAAACGTGCTTTTGTCTGCTGAAAAGTACAACATAAAGAGGGTAGTTGTCCTGAGCACGGATAAAGCCGTATACCCGATCAATGCTATGGGATTGTCCAAAGCGTTGATGGAAAAGACCATGATTGCGCGGTCCCGCCATCTCAATGGAACCGGTATTGTATTCTGTGGCACCCGCTATGGCAATGTCATGGCTTCCCGTGGGTCTGTCATCCCGCTATTCATCGATCAAATAAAGGCCGGGGCTCCCCTAACTGTCACGGACCCGGAAATGACCCGCTTTATGATGACCCTGGAAGATGCGGTTAATCTGGTTCTATATGCCTTTAAGCACGGAGAAAACGGGGATATTTTCGTGCAAAAGGCCCCGGCTGCATCCATTGGTGTCTTGGCTCAGGCGATAAAGGAGATATATCAAGCGAAAAATGAAATCCAGATAATAGGCACTCGTCATGGAGAGAAGTCCTTCGAGACTCTGGTTAACCGCGAGGAGATGGGGAAGGCTGTGGAACTCTCAGAGTATTTTAAAATCCCTGCGGACACACGCGATCTGAATTATGATCGCTATTTCACTTTGGGCAAGGATGTAACCCAAATTTCCGAATACAACTCTCATAATACCAGGCGCTTGAATACAGAGGAGTTGAAACGGCTTCTTCTCAAGCTGCCGATGATTCGCGCGGATGTTTTGGAAGAGGAAAAACAATGATTAGAGTGGGTGTTACAGGTCAACCTGGATTTATTGGAACCCATCTGTTTAATACCTTGGGCTTGCACGAAGGTATAAAGCGTATTCCCTGCAAGGATGAGTTCTTTGAAAGCATCGAAGATCTTAAAGGTTTTGTGTCCTGTTGTGATGTTATTGTTCATCTGGCGGGGATGAACCGTCATCAGGATCCCCAGATGATCTATAAGACGAACCTTCGTTTAACGCAGCAGTTGGTCACTGCCATGGAAGAGACCGAAGCCAAGCCTCAAGTGATATTCAGCTCATCCACTCAGGAAGAACGGGATAATCCATATGGCCGATCAAAGATGCAAGCCCGTGAAATTCTGGCTGAATGGGCCGAAAAAGCCAACGCTTCCTTTTCTGGCTTGGTGATTCCCAATGTTTTTGGACCTTTCGGCCGCCCCTATTACAATTCCTTTGTGGCGACATTCTGCCATCAACTCGCTCATGATGAAAATCCACGTATTGATGAGGACAATCCGGTTGACCTGATCTATGTGGGCAGTTTGTGCCGGATTATTCTGGACCGGATATTTAGCAATGCGGAGAAGAATGTTCTCCTGAGGGAGAATGAAGCCAGGATCCCCTATGATTTTTCCCGGTCCGTTTCCGAGATTCTGGATCTTCTTCGGTACTATCGGGATGATTATCTGCATCATGGCATTATTCCGAAATTAGCGAACAAAGATGATGTGAATCTTTTCAATACTTTCAGGTCTTATATGGAAATAGGCAAGAGTTTTCCGGTTGACCTAAAATCACATTCTGATACGCGGGGCAGTTTTGTAGAGGTGATGCGACTGGGGATTGGCGGTCAAGTGTCGTTTTCTACCACCCTTCCTGGTATAACTCGCGGCAACCATTTTCACACACGCAAGATAGAGCGTTTTGTCGTGATCAAGGGCAAGGCCCGGATTCAGCTGCGCCGAATAGGTGATCCCGAAGTGTTCAGCTTCGATCTTGTTGGAAGCGAGCCCGGGTATGTAGATATGCCCATCTGGTATACCCATAACATCACCAACATTGGAGAAGAAGACCTATATACAATGTTTTGGATCAATGAATTCTACGACTCCAAGGACCCGGACACTTACTTTGAAAAGGTATGAGTGACTTACTTCATGCAATCAAGTCATGAATTTTGATTGATTTATTGCGAGTAACTGCTGAGTTGATGGGCGAGAACGGGTGAAAACAAATGAGGCTTAAAAAATTGAAAGTATTGACAGTTGTCGGGACCAGGCCGGAGATAATTCGTCTATCCCGTGTTATTCACAAGCTGGACCAGTCTGAGGCAATCAAACACATATTTGTGCATACAGGGCAGAATTTTGATTATGAACTGAATGAGATCTTTTTTAAGGATCTTGAACTTAGAAAACCTGATTTCTTTCTAAATGCTGCGGGCAGGAATGCATCCATAACAGCGGGACAAATTCTGATAAAAATTGACCCCATTCTTGAATCTGAAAAGCCCGATGCATTTTTGGTTCTTGGTGATACCAACAGTTGCTTATGTGCTGTTGCCGCAAAAAAGCGAAGAATCCCGGTTTTCCATATGGAGGCGGGAAATAGATGCTTTGATCAGAGGGTGCCGGAGGAAATCAACCGTAGAATTGTCGACCATATCAGTGATATCAATATGCCTTATAGCGACATATCCCGAGAGAATCTTCTTAAGGAGGGTATTTATCCGGATCGAATCATAAAAACGGGTAGTCCCATGTATGAAGTATTGAATGCTCATATGGATAAAATCGCAGATTCGGACGTTTTGGATAGACTCGGCATTAAGGCAAAGGAGTATTTCCTGGTTTCAGCGCATAGAGAAGAGAACATTGATTCAGATAATTTTTTAAAGCTTGTCCGCATTATCAATGGTTTAGCCAAAGACTTTGAATTGCCGGTAATTGTATCAACTCATCCTCGCACTCGCAGCAAGATATCAAAACAAAAAGCAAAATTCTGTCCATTGATTCAATTGCATTCTCCATTTGGATTCATTGAGTACAATCATTTGCAGATTCACTCCAGAGCTGTATTATCGGACAGCGGTACGATATCTGAAGAATCCTCTATCCTTAACTTCCCAGCCTTGAATATTCGTGAATCCCATGAAAGACCGGAAGCCATGGAAGAAGCGGCAGTAATGATGGTTGGGATGAACATGGATAGGGTTTTACAGGGACTAGAGGTTTTAAGCTTTCAAAAAAGAGGAGAGGAGAGGACTCTGCAACCGGTTGTTGATTATATAATACCCAGTGTTTCTGAGAAAGTGCTGAGAATCCTCCTTTCATATTGCTCATATATCAACAGAGTCAATTATGGTAGTTAGGCCTTTCAAGTAATGAATAGAGCGCAACCCTATCCCAAAGTCCTTCTGGTCTGCAATTTCAACCAAAGCACTGCAAATGGTATTACAATCAGGAATCTATTTCAAAACTGGCCAAAAGATCGCATTGCTGTTGCAGAGTTCTCAGGCAGAATTGAATGTGTTTATACAGAGGGTATCTCCCAATATTATTGTCTGGGGGAAATGGAATCGAAATTTCTTTGGCCTTTTAACCTTCTTTCCAAGCCGAATTCTTCAAGGAGCTACTTTTTGGAGGAAAGCCCAAAAGACTCGAAACCAAAACAGAAACCCATTTTGAAAAAACGGCTATTCCTGAAAGTAATTGCACTTCGCTTGAAAGTGGCGTTCTTGCAGTTATCAGGATTGGTGTTAGTAAGTCGGAAGTATTTTTTTTCTACTCAATTTGATCGATGGGTTATGGATTTCAAGCCTGATGTGATCTATACGTCAATTTCGGACATCAACAAAGCTCATTTCGTTCTGGAAATGAGGAAAAGATACAATGTAAAACTCACCGTGCATATTTTTGACGATTTCCTAAACACAAAACACCAGTACTCATTATTCAGTAATTACTGGAAGTCTCGCTTAGAGATCACGGCAAGGAGGTTGTTCTCAGAGTCGGACTTATGTCTGGCAATTTCCGAGAAAATGTCACGAGAATACAAGGAGAAGTATAAGCGAGATTTTCATCCTTTTCATAATCCTCTTGATCCGAAGATCTGGACAAAAGAAAGAGCAACGTCCACAACAATTGAGAGAAGCAATTCGTTTACTTTTGTTTATACCGGCAAGATCAATCGGGATACGGCTAAGCCGTTATCGTTATTCATTAAGGCATTAGAGAGATTGCAAGCACTGGGATACGGCACCCAACTTGAAATTTATACTGCCACTGGCCTACCTGAGGTTCTCCGCTTATTGGGAAACATCAATACCAAAATAATAAAAGGATTTATCAAGAACAATGAACTTCCAATCGCTCTGAGGAAAGCGGACGGATTGTTCTTTCCTTTGGATTCATCACGAAAAACGAGAAATTATGTTAGGCTTTCCATTGCGACAAAAGCCACGGAATACATGATCTCGGGACGGCCTATCTTTGTGTTTGCTCCCAGAGACATTGCGGTTGTTGAGTATTTGCAAGAGCATGATGCCGCCTATATTGTAAGTTCACTTGATAGATTGGAAAAAGCCACCATTTCATTTATTGAGAACACTCGTATGCGCAAACGAATCGCGAAAAATGCGGAATTGAGAGCCAAAGGCTTTCACCTGACCACTATTGTGAACGAGCAACTCCGATCGCTGCTTAAGCAAGTCTCGGACACTGTTTAGTACTTTTATTTTGAGTAAGACGCAATGATAGCCCTTCATATCAAAGTTGAGTTGATTAACTGTCTTGTCGGTGATTTCATTGAAAAGTGGAGTTGGGTTTGGTGAGGCCAAGGGATTGGACATGAAGAAAAAAGTGGGTATCCTTACCTATCATAGCAGTGTCAATTACGGTGCATATTTACAGGCTTACTCTTTGGCGAAAGCCATAAACGAGAAAGCAGCCTTGGATGCGGAGATAATCGATTACACTCCACTGAAGGCAAAGCTATTCTATCTAAGTAAAGTGGCAATTTCTTTACGGGGCGGCCATTTTATTGATATTCTTAAGCAGTATCTCGTGTTCAAAAAAGTATTGAAGCTGTTGCCTTTGTCAAAGAGATCAATAATTTCAGGCCGGAAAAGATGGATTAAAAGATTTAATAAAAAATACACCGCAATCATTGTCGGTAGTGATGAAGTACTAAACGCGGGAAACAGCAAAATCCGTTCTTTCCCAAATATTTATTGGCTGAGTGATGAAGTAAAAGTCACAAAGCTTTCCTATGCCGGATCTGCTAACCGCTCAAATTATCAAAAACTGAATTCAGCGGATAAGGCTTTCATAAAATCCGTTTTCAACGGATATGAATATATTGGTGTCAGAGACCTTTATACCAGGGATCAGGTTTTATCAATTGATTCAATGCTCAATACCCGATTGAATTGCGATCCGACTTTTTTAGTTGACTTCAATAATGAATTCAGTAATATCCGGGAACAAATCCGAAACAGATTGAGTCAGATGACTGAAAAACCAGTTATTGCACTAATGACAAGAGACAATAAGCTTGGTCAGAGAATTAGAGAACACTTCACTGACAGATATTTTTATCTTGCGGTATACTACCCAAATTCAGCCGCGGATTGTTTCTTCTCGGACATGACCCCTTTTGAATGGGCGGTAAGTTTCCCGCATTATGCATGTTGTATCACTCAGCTTTATCATGGCACGATTTTTTGTATTAAGAATCGCTTGCCATTCATAGGCGTTGATTGTAATCCTCAATACGATGGGAGGCCGTCAAAAATATCCGACTTATTGGTTCGATCGAACCTTAAAGAAAATTATTTCAATTTGCGTTCCGAGAACCATTCGGATAAGTCAATGCTAAGGCAGCTCGAACAAAACATACGCCATCCCCAGATTGAAAAAATGCAAAAAGCGGAAGGGGAACAAATTAAACTCTTTAAACAGTTTGAATTGGAATTTGATAAGCTGATGCCATAAGTTTAATCAATCATAATCCAGTATTCTTTTAGACACAGGTGAGAATAATCTGGCGCGTTTTTTGCGAAGCTTATGAAAACTCCGACAATTCTTCATATCACGAATAGTTATGGAGGAACCAGAGTATTCCAAAACCTATATACTCGTATTGATGAATTGGGTTTTAGACAATTTGTCGCTGTCCCGCTTAATTGGCGCAATAGAGATAGGATCGGTAGTCAGAGAATTGATTTTAATATCAAAGGATCAAGAATTTTATTCTCATCAACTCTGAGATGGTTTCATAAATATCTGTTTTCTCTTCGCATAAGAGCGATAGTGTCATTCGTATTAAAAGCAGGCATTAATCCATCGCAAGTGAATGTCATTCACGCATCAACTCTCTGTCTGGATGGCGCGGTTGCGTATAAATTATGGAGGAAGTACAAGATTCCCTACATTATATCTATAAGAAATACCGATATTAATGTTTACTACAGGAAGTTGATCTGGAAAAGAAGGTTCTTTCATAAAATCCTGAATAATGCCAAGGGAATTGTCAACATTTCGCCGAATTATCAGAGTATTCTTTTTAATCAGATTCGACCAAGGGAAAACATCGATAACAGCAAATGTGTTTTAATCCCCAATGGAGTTGACGATACTTTTTTGCGAAACAGAAGATCTAGGAAATCATTAGGTACCCAAGTAAGCGTTCTTTATACTGGGGGAATTCAAAGAAACAAGAATATAGTATCTACAATTAAAGCGATAGAAAGAATCAGAGAGGAAGGAATTTCTATCACATATACAATTATCGGATATGGATTGCAATACCGACGTGTGGAGCCGGAGTATGAGCGGCAGGTATTGAATTATCGCAATCAAAAAAACTGGATAAAGCTTCTAGATTGGCAAAGCGCAGATAGGTTAAGAATTTCCTATGCTGATTATGACATTTTTGTTATGCCTTCCTATAAAGAAACGTTTGGCCTTTCATATATTGAAGCCTTATCACAAGGGCTGCCAGTAGTTTATTCAAAAGGGCAAGGAATTGATGGATTCTTTGAAAATGGATTGGTTGGGCTGGCTGTGGATCCGTCTAGCGTTGAAGACATTGCAGAGAGTATAAAAGAAATCATTGCAAATTATGGCAAGTTTGCTGAAAGCATTGCGAAAATAAGTTTAGTGGGGTTTGATTGGATGAGGATTGCCGAAAAATATCGAGATATATACCTTGAAGTTATCACAACGGAAAGAAAAAAATGAGTGAAGCGAGTATTTTGTATGAAACCGTAATCAGGAATGGGTATTGCATCGGTTGTGGTTCATGCGCACATGTTGAGGGGAGCCCTTTTCGCATTATACTAAATGAATTCGGCTGTTTTTATGCTGATCATGGAGAAGAGATTCTTGAAAACAATGCTGCATCCGTATTAAGTGTTTGCCCATTCGCTTGTGGCTCCAAGACTGAGAATGAACTGAGTGACATATTTTTTCCAGAAGTCGATCAAAGCGACAATAGTATTGGAAAATACATTTCCTGTTTTGCCGGATATGTAAATGTTGGAGACTTCCGTGCTGAAGGAAGCTCAGGGGGAATCGCAAAATGGCTTGGATATGAATTACTGAAGTCAGGAGAAATTGACTGCTTTGTTCAGATCGCTGCGAATGAGTCTTGTGATCCCGGGAGTTTGTTATTTGATTACCAGCTATTTAGTGATGCCAACGATGTGTTGAACGGTTCGACTTCAGCTTATTACCCTACTACTATCGCCGATATCATCGGCAAATTGCTGGATAAGAATCTTAAGTACGCGATAACAGCCGTTCCGTGCACCATTAAAGCGCTGCGCCTGCTTTCTTTGCAAGATGAAAGATTGAGAAAGCGAATAAAATACACGATAGGAATAGTCTGTGGCGGGCTAAAGAGTGCAAATTATGCGAAATTGGTTGGGTGGGAGTTGGGAATTCATCCCAGCAACCTTTCGAGAATTGAATTCAGAGGCAAATACAGTAATCGCCCGGCAAATGAAAAAATTTATACAGCATGGTCTTGTGTTGATGGTACTTCACGAAGCAAAGATGCCAGCCAGATTTACGGTACAGGATATGCTGCCGGTTTCTTTAAACCTCTTGCATGTGATTATTGCGATGATGTTTTGGCGGAAACAGCAGATATTGCTATAGGTGATGCTTGGCTTAAAGAATATGTTCAAGACCCTAGAGGTACATCAATGATTGTCGTGAGGCATCATCAATTATTGAAGCTTTTGCAGATAGCAAGACGACGAAAAGACATATCACTTGAGTCAATAGGTCCTGAAGATGTCGCATCTTCCCAAAAGGGGGGATTGCGCCATCGACGGGAGGCTCTATCCCGTCGCATTGCCAAAAAACAGGCTGGGGGTGAATGGGTCCCTCCCAAAAGGATCAAAGCCAACCAGTATGCGATCTCGAGAAGACGAAGGCGGATTTACGATTGCAGGGAAAAAATCGCCCAAAAAAGTCATGTCGCTTTTTCAAAGGCATTGCAAAAGGATTGTCTTTCTATTTTTCACAAAGAGATGAATCCATTGATAATAAGTTTTGCGATTGCCAATTTTTATGAACTACTGCCAAAGCTGCCAAGACGAGTTTATCTGTTTTTAAAACAGAAGGTGAAGCGGTATTTATAGTGAAGATTGTATACATTCATCAATACTTCAAAACGCCACGTGAAGCTGGAGGAACGCGCTCGTATGAAATGGCTCGCCGCCTGGTTGCCCATGGGCATGAAGTAGAGATGATAACCACTAAATCCTCGGGAAAGGCCTTTAAAAAGTGGCTGGAAAGTGAAGTTGCCGGGATTCATGTACACCGTCTTTACGTTCCCTACAATAATTCCATGACGTTTATCAGACGGTTAATTGCATTTTTCAAGTTCGCTGTCAAATCGGCCAGGAAAGCGGCTTCCTTTAAACATGCTGACATAGTATTCGCCTCCAGTACTCCGTTGACAGTTGCAATCCCTGCTGTCTACGCTTCCAGAAAGCGGAGAATTCCATTGGTTTTCGAGATTCGAGACCTCTGGCCTGAGCTTCCTATTGCTATCGGAGCATTAAAGAATAGATTAGTCATTTTTGCTGCCAAAAAACTGGAGAAATTTGCATATTCCAATTCAAGTCAAATTGTAGCTTTGTCGCCGGGCATGAAGCATGGAATTGCAAAAACCGGATATTCCCCGGAGCGTATTCATGTCATCCCAAACAGTTGTGACGTGGATTTGTTTAGTTTCCCCCGGGATAAAACAAGTGCATTTAGAAGTCGATTTAGCTGGCTAAAGAAGCGCCCGCTTGTTGTTTATGCGGGCACTATCGGGAAGATCAATGGTGTCGATTTTTTGGCAAGAATAGCCAAAGCAATGTTGAATATGAATGCTAACGTCAGATTCTTGGTGGTCGGCGAGGGCGCTGAATACAATAAGGTCAAGGAAGTGGCTTATTCATTGGGTATTTTGGAAAAGAACTTCTTCATGATTCCGGCAATCCCTAAAAGCGAAATGCCTATGGTTCTCTCGGCTGCAGATATTGCGACCTCGCTCTTTATCGATCTCCCAGAGATGTGGAACAATTCTGCAAACAAGTTTTTTGATGCTTTGGCATCAGGAACTCCAGTTGTGGTTAACTATCGTGGTTGGCAAGCGGAGTTGATAGAGAAACACTCTGCCGGATTGGTAGTTGATGGGAAAGATGAAAAAATGGGGGCAAGGCTTATTGCAAGATTGCTAGCTGATCCTGAACAGCTGGAGAGGGCGGGAGTAGCTGCGCATCGATTGGCAAACGAATGCTTTGATCGAGATAAAATGGCGAACAATTTGGAGCAAGTATTCCTGGATGTAGTGGATAAAAAAAGGAACATGAGATGTCGGTGATTGATTTTCAAGGCTTTGCTATAGATGAATTCAATACGACAACTTAGAAACGATCCAAACCTTGACAGTTTGAGTTTCTGTCTCAATCCAAGTGGGATCGGTGATCATTGTGTACTATAAGATAATAAAAAGAGGTTTTGATGTTTTTATCTCGGTTGCTATGATTCTGACTTTGCTTCCTCTGTTTTTGTTTTGTTGGGTTCTTATCAAAATAAAACTAGGTTCTCCAGTGATTTTCAAACAGATAAGGCCTGGATATAAAGGGAAACCATTTCCCCTCTACAAATTTCGTTCCATGCTGGATCATCGGGACGAAAAGGGCAACCCGCTTCCGGACAATGCACGATTGACTGCTTTCGGGAAGCGCTTGAGATCAACCTCCATTGATGAATTACCGGAATTGTTGAATGTTGTTAAAGGTGAGATGAGTATCGTCGGGCCGAGGCCATTGCTGATGAGTTATCTGCCATTGTATAACGCCAGGCAAGCCAGGAGACATGAAGTGAAACCCGGTATTACCGGGTGGGCTCAAGTGAACGGGCGCAATTCACTAACATGGAATGAAAAATTCGACTTGGATATCTGGTATGTTGATCATTGCGGCGTTCTGTTGGACATGAAAATCTGTTTCATGACTTTATGGAAGGTGATCTGTCGTGAAGGTATAAATCAAGAGGGATATGAGACAATGGAAACATTTAAGGGGGAAAAGAATGATGTTGCTTTGGGAGAATGAAGATTGATTCTGGATCAAGATTGAGCATTATTGGAATAAAGAAAAACGAAAATTTATAAACTATTCTGGAGTAAGAGGAATGAAGAACAGATTCGTTGACTGGAAATATCCTGAATTTGAGGAAGGAGAGCTTTCAAAATACCATTGGGTTGTTCAAAACAAAAAGAATTTTAAGCTCGGGCTCAATACGGATATTGGTGCTTTCACTTATATTAATGCCAAATTCGGAGTGGTTATTGAGGATGAAGTTCAAATCGGGTCGCATTGCTCAATTTATTCAATTTCGACCATTGATGATAAATCAGGTCCGGTTCATTTAAAGCGGAATTGTCGGATTGGATGCCACAGCACCATAATGCCTGGAGTAACAGTTGGCGAAAACGCCATTGTCGGCGCCCATAGTTTTGTGAACAGAAACGTGCCCGATGGGGCGACAGTAGCTGGTGTACCGGTGAAACGGATTCGCTAGATACTTGATCGGTTGAGAATTACAGTTTGGATGGATATGGCGCATGAAAGAATTGGATTAAGGAATTTGTAACCAATGAAACCAATGGAATCAAAACGGATTTTTCTTTCACCTCCTCATATGTGTGGGAAAGAAATTGATTTTGTAAATCAGGCTTTTGACAGCAATTTTATTGCACCCCTTGGGCCGATGGTGGATTCATTTGAAAAGACTTTTTCTGAATTCGTCGGACTCAGGTATTGCTTGGCTGTTTCCAGTGGAACCGCAGCCCTGCATTTGGGATTGAGGCATTTAGGGATATGCCCGGGGGACGAAGTCTTGGTCTCGACTCTGACTTTTATTGGCAGTGTTTCCCCGGTAACGTTCTTGGGAGGAATCCCGGTTTTTTTGGATAGTGACAGAGAAACCTGGAATATGGACCCAGTGTTGCTGGAAGAAGAACTTGAAAAATGTGCCCGCAAAGGGAGAATGCCAAAAGCGGTTGTTCCTACTGACTTATATGGGCAATGTTGTCATTTGCCGCGTATTTTGGAAATTTGTGAAAAGCACAGCATTCCCATTGTTTGTGATTGTGCTGAGTCTATGGGAGCGTTCTTTTGCAAGGATGGAATGAAAATCGCTCACGCCGGAAAGCATGCCAAGGCTGCCGTTTATTCTTTCAATGGAAACAAAATCATCACTACTTCAGGTGGAGGCATGTTAGCTTCGGACGACGAAAAGTTGATTGATCATGCAAGGAAGCTTGCTCATCAAGCCAGAGAAAACCACATCCATTATGAGCACCTGGAAATTGGATATAATTATCGTATGAGTAATATCCTCGCGGCCATTGGCATGGGGCAATTGTCAGCTTTATCAGAAAGAGTAAAGAAAAGAAGGGAGATATTTCAGTACTACTTCAATTCCTTGAAAGATTTACCTGGAGTATCTTTTATGCCGGAAGCACTGTATAACAAGCCAAATAGATGGTTGACGGTGATTCTGATTGCACCGGAACAATGCGGAGTGGATAAAGAACAGATCAGACGGGCTCTCGAAGCGGCTGATATTGAATCAAGGCCAGTATGGAAACCGATGCACAAGCAACCGGCCTTTGATTGTAGCTTGGGGGAGCGGCTTGTTTCATGCGATAGCGTGCGGAAAACAAAGAATTCATTCAGTAAATATCCAGCCAGAGCAGTTGGTGGGAATGTAGCGGAAGATTTATTTAGACGGGGATTGTGCTTGCCGTCCGGCACACAAATGACTGAGAATGACCTCCAGCGTGTTGTTGAAGTGATTCGCAATGAATTTCACAGGTAGAATCACAGGCAAAAAGAGACTTAATCAATTAATAATCAGCAAACGCTGCCTTTGCTGATTTGGAGTGGATTTTGCGATCGTTCAATAACCATCAGCCTGGAAACAATTTCACTTTATTTGAATTGCGTGAGGTCGGGAATCACGTTATACTGCTGTTGACTGAACGAAATTCGGGGAATGACATCGGATGACAAAAACTCGTTGGGGATTGATTATAATGCTTGGATTGACTGGGCTGATCTCCGCCCAGACCGTTTCCGATTTTGACCATTTATATCGATATTACGGGAATAGCTATTTAAAGAGGATCAACAGATTTTATATCAAAAATGGCAATTTTGGGATAAGCGGGAATGCCAATTCTAATTTTTTTATGCATCCCAATATCGTGGAAAGTGATCATTCTCTTTCACTTAGCGCTTCTCTTCGTGGAGCCTATCTTTTTAGACACAGAGTGTTGTTTGAATTTATCCCTACTCTTTCTTATGTGAATCACTTTGATCATCCAGAGTATAGCTACCTAAACCGCGCGCTTACTTCCAATCTATATGTTAAGTTATGGCACCGTATGCTGTGGCAGTGCGCCTATACTGTTTCTCGTAACCGCTGGCGTATTTACGATACTTTCGGTGAATTGGTCATTCGTACTGCCAATATATTGAAAACCCGCTTGGCTTATGAAACAGCTCGAAAAACTGCCCTGTTCCTGGAAGCAGGACTCATAAAAAACAAGATTAGCGGGGATTTGTTTAATGATGAAAATACTCTGGATGATCGCTTTAATCAGGAAACCCTTAATTTGGGATGTGGTGTGGAGTACCGTCTTACTGCCAAAACAACCGCTTCTTTAGCAGCCAATATATATTTTACCGAGTTTCCCAATTATCTTCGCCAGGACCACCGCGGTATTCAAGTTCAGGTGGGAATCCGTTTCCCTAAAGTCGGAACCGAAGAGGGCCGGATCAGCGGCCGTGTTCTTTTTGGTTTGAAAACTTATGATCTGGATGAGTATGACAAGCATTTCTTGACATGGATTGCTGATACGGATCTGGTGGTAGCTAGAGGGAGGTGGCGTTGGAATGTTCGTGTTGGCAGGGACTTTGATTTTGCTGTTTTCCAAGTGAGCCCTTTGGTTCATACGACTGTATTTGTGGGGGTTGATTATTATTGGTCCAAGCGGTTTTTCTTGGGGGCCGGATTCCGCTACCATCACTTGGATTACCGGGTGCCCTTGATCGTTGATTGGGGGCGTACTCTTGTTACTGCAGTTGCAACCTCTCCGGTATTGACTTTTGGACTTCGTGCTCTTAACAAATTGTGGTTGACCCTGACTTGGAGCCAATTCGACTGGACTTCTGATCGCTATTACTATTACAATAAACATAACAATGTCTTTTCCTTTGGGATAGTCAAACGATTTTAGGGAGTGAAAAATCATGAAAAAGATAATCTGGTGGGTGTTGCCCTTGTTGCTCTTTAGCATGAGTGTGCAGGCGGATACAGACTACCGTATCGGGCCCAAAGATTTGATTGAGTTTTCAGTTTTTAAATTGCAGGAGATGAACACTCAAGCTCGGGTCTCCTCCTCGGGATTCATCACCCTGCCCTTGTTGGGCAAGCTCAAGGTGGAAGGATTGACCGCTTTTGAGTTGGAAGAGCTGGTGGCCGAAAAGTTGCGGGAGAAGTACATCAAAGACCCCCAGGTCACTGTGTTTATCAAGGAGTACATCAGCCGCCGGGCCTTCGTGATCGGCGCTGTCCACCGCCCCGGGGCCTACCAGATCCTGGGGGATAAGAACCTGGTGCAATTGCTGGCTGAAGCCGGCGGCTTGACCGAGTTCGTGGCCGGTGACACCATCAGCGTGATTCGCGGTGAAGAGAAGATAACCGTGGACATGCGGGATATATTCGATGAGTACAAGCATGAAGCCAATATTGGAATCCAAGCCGATGACCTGGTGATCATCCCCCAGGAGCGCACCAAGTACATCTACGTAATCGGCGAAGTCAAGAACCCGGGCTTGACCGGCATCAAGAAGGCCGGAAACATCACGCTGCTGGAAGCCATCGCCCGGGCCGGTGGTTTTACCGAAAAAGCGGCAAAATCCAACGTCATCTTCCACCGCAAGGAAAAGGGCCAAATCCGTATTTTCAGGTTCGATGTCAAGGACATCATTTACGGCAAGAACAAGGATTTTGACGTGCGCGAAGGCGACATCATCTATGTAAAGGAAAGCATTTTTTGAACCCAGGGGGACATGTGACCGACAAAAAATCCATTGTCCGCGCGGCGGACGACGAGATTGACCTCAAGGCAATTCTTGAAAGGCTCTACGCCAACAAAAAGGTCATCCTCATCTGTGTGGCCGTGGCCGCAGTTCTGGGTTTGCTCATCGCCTTTACCAGCACGCCCATGTACAAGGCCCAGGCCACGGTGCTCTTGGAACCCGATACCACTAGCCAGATCGTCAGTGACGACTCCTCCCAGGTCACCAGTTTCATTTTGCGCAAAGAGTATATGGAGACCCAGAAAGAGATCTTTCACAGCCGCAACTTGGCCAAGGCGGTGATCGAAAAGCTCTCCCTGGACAAACATCCCTTTTTCAACCCCGACAAAGAGGCATCCAACACGGAATTTATTGAAAAGATCACCACCGCCCTGCAGGAAGGTGTGATCTCCGTCAGCTTCGTCAAGGACACCCGCCTGGTGCGCATCACCGGGATCTCCCCGGAGCCCCGCCTGGCCAAGGAGATCGTCAACTCCCTGGTGGAGGCCTACAAGGAGTTCGTGATTGAAAAGAAGTTTGCCACCACCAGGGATACGGTGACCTACCTGGAGGCCCAGACCCAGGCGGTCAAGGAGAAACTGGCCGCAAAAGAACAACAACTGCAGCGTTTCGGCGCCGAAAAAGAGATCTTCTATGTGAACAAGGAAGACAATACCCTGCTCAGCCAGTACTCGGAAATCAACTCCGCCTATTCTGCCGCCCAGGTGGAGATGATCAAGGCCGAATCCGCCTACAACCGCCTCAAAGGAATGGATTACGAAGACTTCCCCTTGGTGGTCAACAACCCTATTGTCCAGCGCCTTAAGGAGCAGTACTCCGAGTTGGAATCCGAATACACCAAGAAGAAAGAGACATTTAAGGCGGATTATCCCGAGGTCAGGGATTTGAAGGCGCAATTGGAGAACCTGGACCGGCGCATCCGCATCGAGGCGAGAAACATCGCCCAGAAACACCTCAATGAATTGCAGAACACCTTCCAATCCAACAAGGAGAAGCTGGCGCGGTTGAAAGAAGAGATGGCTTCCTACCAGGACCAGATATCCGCGGCCAATACCGAGGTGATCACCTACAACACCATCAAGATCGAAGTCGAGAACCTGAAGAATTTGCTCAACTACATGACCAACAAGTTGAACGAAACCGTGGTATCCGCCCGCCTTTCCGGGCTGACCACATCCAACATCAAGGTGGTGGACGCGGCGGAATTACCACGTTTGCCCTTCAAACCGCGTAAAAAGCTGATTCTGCTCATGGCCTTGTTCCTGGGGGGTGCAGTGGGTGTGCTGGCCGTTTTCGCTCTGGATTTCTTCCGCGACTCCGTGGCCTCCGCCGAAGAGTTGCAGAAAATAACCGGCGCCGCGATTCTGGCGGGTATTCCCGACATGCGCAGCCGTCGACAACGAAGTGGCAAATACGGCCACAAGTACGGCTACGGTGGTAACGTGGCGGGTAACGGCACCGAGGAAGTGTCCGCCCCGGAACTGTTGATCCACCACCAGCCGGACCACATCGTATCTGAGCACTACCGCACCCTGCGCACCTCCCTGCTGTTCAGCCGCGGCGATCAGCCGCCGGCCTGCATCTCCGTGACCAGTCCGTTGGCGAGAGAGGGCAAGACCACCACCATCACCAACCTGGCCCTATCTTTCGCCAAGCTGAATGAACAGGTATTATTGATTGACGGCGACATGCGCAAGCCGCGCTTGCACAAGGTGTTCGAGGTCAAGAACCACAACGGCCTCTCCGAGGTGCTGGTGGGCAAAATCCCGGCCAAAGAAGCGATTCGCAAGAGCGGCATCCCCAACGTGTGGTTCATGAACTCCGGCACCATCCCCCCCAATCCGTCCGAACTCTTGAACGCCCGCATCTTCGCCCAGTTGTTGTTGGATTTGCGCGCCAAGTTCGACAAGGTGTTGATCGATTCACCACCCGTGGTGCCCGTGGTGGATCCCCTGATCATCGCCAACCTTGTGGATGGCTTCATTCTGACGGTGTCCCGGGATGTGAGCAGCCGTAAAGACCTGGAGTTGTGCATGGAAAAACTCAAGAACGCCGGCGTATCCCTGTTGGGCGTTGTGGACAACCGGGTGGAAAGCGGCGGTTTCGGTGCCTACTCACGTTACAAACGCTATGCGTACAAGAGCCGCAAGGTCGGCTAAAGAGAGGAAAAATGAAATGGGTTGACCTGCATTCCCACGTGTTGTGGGGCGTGGACGATGGCGCGGAAAGTGAAGCTGTTTCCATGGCCCTGCTCCATTCCGCGCGGAACCACGGGGTGGAAACCATTTGCCTGACCCCCCACATAAACCGTGACGAAAACAAGGATATCCACGCCACATTGGAAAAAGTTAACCAACGGTTCAAGGAGTTGCAGGAATTGGTGGCCAAAGAAGGGATTTCCTTGAACCTGATGCGGGGTTTTGAAGTGTATTTCTCTTACGACGTGTTGAAGCTTTCGGACAAGGAGCTCAAACAACTCTGCCTGGGAGACTCGACCTATATGCTGATCGAGTTGCCCTTTGATACATTCGCCCATTCGATTCTTACGGGGGTGTACGAATTGCGCAAGCGCGGATTCGATCCCATTGTCGTTCATCCCGAACGCAGCCGGGAGTTTCAATTGCATCCGGAAACCCTCATTGACCTGGTCTCCCGCGACATCCTGGTCCAGGTCAATGCCGCCAGCCTCCTGGGCGGCAACGGCAAGCAGATCCAGAAACTTGCTACCAAGCTGTTGAAGGCCGGCTTGGTCCATTTTATCGCCTCGGACCTACATGAAGGGAATGACGGTTATTCCGTTTTGCCCCGCTGCCGGGAATCCGTCGCCCGCCTGACCTCCCCGATATTCGCCGACCTGTTGATGATAAACAATCCCCACCGTGTGCTAAACAACCAGCTGATCCTGGAACCCGATGAGATCTATCCTCACTACCTGAAAGATTCCCGTTTGCTGTTGGATCACATCCTTTCGCCCATTGAGAAAATCGTATCCCGGATCAAAGGCCGCTAGTCACATGAAACCTTTCCCCCAAATTGCGCTCCTGCTATTTATTATCTCTTTTTTATTGATCTGGCCTTTTACTGCCGGTGCAACCGAACTGCCCCGGTCGAACTTCAGCAACACCTTTTTCCTGACCTTCCACATGCCGGTGAACGATCCGGTTTACCTGGCCGCCCAAGCTGAATTAATGAGCGAATATTTTTCCCAAAAGGTCTATGCCCGAATTGGAGTTTCCACCTTTGTCACCCTGGCCGGGCAATGGGGTGCGACAGGCCCGCCTACCTACCTGGAAGATGAATTCAGTCGTGTGCGGGCCTACCTGGAAAATTGCCGCAACCTGGAACTGGGCCTGCATGTGGGCTTCACTTTCGGATTTATACGCGGTGTGGGAGCCTACAATGCCGCCAAGCAATCGGATCTGCGCAATTGCCAATGGTACAATGACGGCAGGCCGGCGTCTCCGGAACAGTTGACCGACGAAACCGCGGCCTTGAACGATTACATTTGGCTCACTCCTTCGCGTTACGCCCTCGAATTGAGACGTATGTTGCAGTCCAATTGCCTGGCTTTGGGTGCTTTCCTGGCCCGGGTGGACAAGGATTATCCTGATACTTTGATCGCCGCCAGCGGGCCGGGTGAGGCGGAGTTGAACTATCACCGGCTTGGCGAGAATAGCGAAGAATTCATCTTGGCGGATTACAGCCCGTTTGCGGTCATGGAATTTCGCGACTGGATCACTCACCAGGGTCTGTATGACGACCGTTCCGGAGAGTTTGCCCGGCAGGGCTACCAGGACGGCGGTGCCCACTACCAGGGCGATGCGGGCCTGGCCCAGTTCAACCTGGAATTCGGCACCGAATTTTCCACCTGGCGTTTGAAATACCATGATTTCGATCTGGAGGATTCGGCATCTTCAGCCATTCCCTGGGCTGAGATGCCTGCTTCCGGCGATCTCATACCGCCCGAATCATCTTCCCGTGTTATTTCGGGAGGATTCGATCCCCCGCGGGCATATGACCCGAATAATCCCTTCTGGCGATTGTGGGAGCGCTTCCGCCAGGAAATGGTGCGCAACTATGTCCGCGATATCGCGAAATGGGTGGTAGAAGGTGGATTCAACAACGATCGCTGGTACTCCCACCAGATTCCCGCGGATTATCTGTGGGGCAGTTCACCGGGAACGGATCCGGTCTATGCCCGCTTGATCAGCTCCGCATCGCCGCTGTGGACAGCGGACAATGCCCCCTACGGCAAGATGGGGGTGACCTGTTTCGATATCCGCTACCCTTCCGGCTATAAAAAGACCACCGATTTTCTGTTGCCCGCCATGAGTCAGAAAGGCGTGGATTGGGCCATTCTCGAGTTTGATCCCTTTGCCGTACTGCCCGCATCCAACCTGCCCCAGGAGAACGATGTGGATGCCATCACAACGAAATATCACGAAGCCTACGATGCGGGCGTCCACCTGATGGCGCTTTACAAATGGGAAGATGTCACGGGCGAACACCGTACCCTGGGTACACCCAAGATCGTTGGGCTGCAACGCTTCTGGCGGGATATTCCAGATGTTCCCTGGGGGCTTCCGGCTGCTTATCCCTGGACCCCTCCGGCCGTAACCGGTTTGACGATTAACGAATCCTCCGGTACTTTGCAGCTGGATTGGAGTGAAATCATCTGGCATGGTTTGCCTTTCACCTGGCGGCAACTGCCCCAATTCGACAATTTCGCCGTGTATTGCCGCGAGGGAAATAAGGAAATCCGCCTGTTGGGTAACACCCGGGATCTCTTTTTGCAGATTTCCCGCCCGCCGATCCGGGCGGAATACCTGGTTAAAGCCCGATTCCAGAACGAAAGTTATAGTCGTAATTGGGAAGTTGTGGCTTATCCCGCAACGGGTGTTCCGTTTTTCCCCCGGAAACGAATTGAGGTGGTGGTAGATCCATCACGTTCTATTGTGTATACAGGTGATTTCCGTGTGAGTGCCGATCCGAATCAATTCTGGAGGATAAGTGCCTCTGCTCCCGGCTTGGTGTTAAAACCCTTGAGTGGTCATGGCGAGGCCTGGATTCAATATTCCCTGGATCCGGCCAAACTGACGAAGGGGACGATTACTATACTGAATGTGTCCTTATTGGACGCCAAAGGCAACGCACTTGACAATCTGGAAGTTTTCGTTCAAAACATAAACCAGGCGCCTAAGCTCAAGAATTCTCCGGCTCGCTGAGCCCTGTGATACCCCGGAGGAGAGATGAAATCTTGGTCGGTCTGTCTGCTAAGTGGCGTTATTATGTTGACCACCATGGGAATGGGACAGGAGTTGCCCCGGCCCACTTACACCAACTCCGTGGTCTTCGCTATGACTTATCCATTGAACGGTGATGACGCGGAGGTCGAAGCCGTTAAATCTCTGTATGCTCACGGCATCTACGCGCCCCTGTATTTTTCTCATTTTATCGGCGTCAACATGGACTGGGCGACTGATCCATTCCAAGCTGATCAGGGTATTGATGCTTTTAAAAATCAGGTCAACAACCTGCTGGCCAAGGCTAAGGGAAAAGGTGTGGGCCTGCACATGACCCTCTGCTACGGCCTGGCCCGCAACGTGACGTTCTACAATGCCGCCAAGCGTGAGGACATCCGCAATGCCATGTGGTACAACGACAACAACCTGGCTGCGGACGATCAGTTAACCGCTGATGTCAATCAATACGTGTTCGGGACTTTTTCGCGTTACGCCCGCAAGTTACGCCGCTTTCATGAGGCCAAGATCACCGCCATGGCAGCCTACCTGAAGGAACTTCAGGCGGCAAATCCTGATATGACAATCGTTTTCAGCGGGCCCGGTGAGGCGGAGATGAATTTCAATCGTCTCGGCAGTCCCCCGGGTCAGAGCTACCTGCAGTATTTTTTCTGTGATTACTCACCTTTCGCCGTGCTGGAGTTCCGGGACTGGATCCAACATGCGGGCCTGTACGCGGCAGGTGAAAAGTATGCCGGCCAAGGCTATACCGGCGGCGGCGCCAAGTACCAGGACTCTGCCGGCTTGGCCCAATTCAACAATGACTTCTCCACCGCCTTTACCAGCTGGAACCTTCGCTATTTCAATTGGAATCTTACCGACGACATCGATGCCGATCCCAAGGCCTTGTCCTTCAGCAACTATGCATTCGGTGGCCAGTTGCCCGTTTCCGGAGATCACTGTATTGAGGGGGGATTTGATCCGCCCCGCGCCATGGTGGAACTGGGAACCAATGCCTTCTACGACCTATGGCATGCTTTCCGCGAACAAATGGTGGCCCATTACGTCAAGGACATGGCGGCCATCGTGCGTGCAAGCGGGTTCCCCAAGAGCCAGTATTTCACCCACCAGATTCCCGCTGATTACCTTTACGGCAGGCAGCCCGCCAGCCCCTATAAAGTGCAACGTTACTACTCGTCGGCCTCCCCCATGTGGACGGCAGATGCGTTCAATGATATC
>Ga0272443_10001908_pt1 | contig 28304 bp, 26 predicted proteins | sample SSMAcet12_FD_193581 | JGI IMG/M metagenome (GOLD analysis project Ga0272443, IMG submission 193581) | Marine sediment archaeal communities from Little Sippewissett salt marsh, Falmouth, MA, United States - SSM-Acet-12 | ecosystem: Environmental > Aquatic > Marine > Wetlands > Sediment ... | reverse complement strand
AACAATTCTTACAGCAACAACAAACCCTACACCGTCAAATTTCCGGCCCGGAACAGCAGGGAGATCAAAAACAGGCCGGTGACCGTTCCCATTGATGCCACCGAGCACACGATCAAGAATCCTTTTGTGATTCCCGGCCTGAAAAAACTGGACATCGATCCCAGGCTGAACCCGGAAAATTCATTTGAGAACTTTATCGAGGGAGAGTGCAACAGGCTGGCCCGCTCGGCCGGGTATGCCGTATCAAAGAATCCCGGGGGGACGGCCTTCAATCCCCTGTTGATCTACGGGGACAGCGGGCTGGGAAAAACCCACCTGGCACAGGCCATCGGCATTGAAGTGAAAGACCTTTTCCCCGAAAAAACGGTGCTGTACGTGAATGCCAACAAATTCCAGACACAGTTCGTGGATGCCATCAGGAACAACAACAAGAATGATTTCCTCCATTTTTACCAGATGATCGATGTCCTGATCATTGATGACGTACATGAATTTGCCGGTAAAGAAAAAACCCAGGACACCTTCTTCCATATCTTCAACCATCTTCACCAGAGCGGAAAGCAGTTGATCCTCACATCCGACAAACCCCCGGTGGAACTGCAGGGAATGGAGTCACGGCTTCTGAGCCGGTTCAAATGGGGACTTTCGGCCGACCTGCAGGCTCCTGATTTTGAAACCAGGATGGCCATTCTGAAAAGAAAGACCTACAATGACGGGATCGAACTGCCTGAGGAGGTCCTGGAGTACATATCCACCCACATCTCGGACAACATCCGCGAGCTGGAAGGAGCGCTTATTTCCCTTCTGGCCCAGTCCACCCTGAATAAGAAAGAGATCACCCTGGATCTGACCAAGGAGATGATCGACAAGCTCATCAAGAGCACCAAGCGGGAAATCTCCATCGACTACATCCAGAAGGTGGTCTGCAACTATTACAACATCGGGCTGGAACAGCTGCAGTCCAAAACCCGGAAGCGGGAGATCGTACAGGCCAGGCAGGTGGCGATGTTCTTTTCAAAAACCCTTACCAAATCTTCCCTGGCGACCATCGGCTCCCAGATCGGGGGAAAGGACCATGCCACGGTGCTGCATGCATGCAAGACCGTGAACAATTTGATCGAAACGGATAAAAGGTTCAGGCTGCAGGTGGACGAAATCGAAAAGAAACTCAAGATGTAACCGCCGGGACTGAATGCATTTTTTGATCCTCTGCATACTCTCCTCCACCGGCATCTTTCTCATATTCAAAATCATTGACCGGAAAGGTCTCCCCTCTTTCCCTGTAATTGTCATCAATTACCTGGCCGCCACCCTGCTCGGGTTCGCGCTGCATCCAGGTTCGGGATCTCTTCCGGAGGTGAAACAGGCCGGGTGGCTGCCGGTCTCCGTCCTGATCGGAATACTGTTTATTGTGATGTTTTTTGTGGTGGCTTTTTCCACACGCAAAGCCGGCATCTCGGTCACCACCGTGGCCAGCAAGATGTCGGTGATCTTTCCCATCGTGTTTTCCATGGTGATCGACACGTCAGACCGGCTCTCGGTGATGAAGGGGGCGGGGATCATCCTCGCACTTGCAGGGGTCGGGCTCACCGTATACAGGCCCGTTTCCAAAGCAGTGGACAAAAAGGCCATCTATCTTCCGCTGATCCTGTTCCTGGGGATGGGACTTGTGGACTCCCTGGTGAAATATGCACAGCACCATTTTGTCCGGGACCAGGACACAGCGCTGTTCGGGGCCGTGCTTTTCCTGAATGCGTTCGTTACCGGCCTTATTCTGGTTCCTTTCTTTCCGCGGTACCACCGCTGGTTCGCGAAACCGGTCACATGGACGCTGGGAATCCTTCTCGGTGCGGTGAACTTCGGGTCCATCTACTTCATCGTCCGGGCACTGAATTACACTGCCCGGACCGGCGCGGGAATCGACAGCTCGGTGGTATTCGGGATCAACAACATCGGGGTGGTAAGCCTCAGTGTACTGGCCGGACTCTGGATCTTCAGGGAAAGGCTGCTCAGTCTGAACCAGATCGGCATTGCGCTGTCCCTGATCGCCATCCTGCTTTTTACACTGTCCTGAATGAACGATCTCTATAAAACCATCCAGTCCGGATCCACCGGGACCTACAGGGAAAAAGGAAGCAAATTCCTTGCCTTTGCCTGTCCCGTGGAAACGGAAGAGATGATCGGGAAGCGGCTTGATGAACTGCGGAAGCAATACCACGACGCGCGTCACCACTGTTATGCCTGGCGGCTTGGTCCCGCGATGGAACACATCCGGGTGAATGATGACGGGGAACCTTCGGGAAGTGCAGGAAATCCCATCTTCGGCCAGATCCAGTCCAGGGGACTGACCAATGTCCTGGTGGTGGTGGTCCGTTATTTCGGCGGTACACTTCTCGGCGTGGGGGGACTGATCCAGGCATACAGGGCGGCTGCATCGGACGCGCTGGACCGGGCTAAGACCATCCAGAAAAAGGTATACACCCGGCTCAGGCTGGATTTTGGATACGGGCAGATGAACAGCGTCATGAAAATTCTTAAGAAAAACAGGTTGAAGCCATATGACCAGCAGTTCGACCTGGATTGTTCCCTCCGGGTGAGTGTATGGATAAAACAGGCATCCGGCGTGGCAAAGGAGCTCTCTCTGATTGAGGGATGCAGCGTGACGGAGGAAGAGGCGTGAGAAATTTTGAATTTGTTTTCAACATCCGTTCCGCCCTCCGGAGGCTATGTTATCTTTGTGTAAGACACCGCTTCGTTGAAACCAATTCTGAACAGGATGAAAAATAAAAACCTCGTATCAATCACGGACTTTTCAAAGGAGGAATACCTGAGGATCCTTGAACTTGCCGCTGAATTTGAGATGAAGCCGAGACAGGACATCCTCCGGGGATACGTGATCTCCACATTGTTCTTCGAACCTTCCACCAGGACCCGCCTGAGTTTTGAAACGGCCATCAATGGCCTCGGGGGGAGGGTCATCGGATTCACCGACTCGGGTGCCACCAGCACTGCAAAAGGTGAGACCCTCTATGATACGATCAAGATGGTGAGTAACTATGCCGACCTGATCGTCATGCGCCATCCCCTGGAAGGAAGTGCCAAACTGGCCAGCGAAATTTCTTCCGTCCCGATCGTGAATGCAGGTGACGGCGCCAACCAGCATCCCACGCAGACCCTTCTGGACATGTATTCCATTCAGAAAACCCAGGGAACCCTTGACGGTCTGAAGATCTTCATGGTGGGGGACCTGAAATACGGCCGTACCGTGCATTCACTGTTAATGGCCATGTCCAGGTTCAATACCACTTTCTATTTCATCTCGCCCGAGGAACTGATGCTGCCCGCGGTGTACAAGCTCCACCTGGATAAGATGGGGCTTGAATACCATGAGGGAAAGGACCTGGCGGAGTTTTTGCCGGAAGCCGATATCATTTACATGACCAGGGTGCAGCAGGAGCGGTTCACGGATCCGATCGAATACGAGCGGGTGAAGAATGCATATGTGCTTCGCAGAAGCATGCTTGAGGGCACCAGGGATACCATGAAGGTTCTCCATCCCCTGCCCAGGGTCAACGAGATCCATACCGATGTGGATGACAGTCCGCATGCCTACTATTTCCAACAGGCCAGGAACGGAGTTTTTGTCCGGATGGCAATCCTCAGTGCAATCCTTGGAGTTAAATAAATGCAACCATGAAAGACAAACAATTATCGGTAAGCGCCATCAAAGAAGGGACTGTCATCGATCATGTTCCCGCGGGGGTGCTGTTCAAGGTGGTCTCCATATTGAAACTGGACAAAGTGGAAACCATGATCACCATCGGGAACAACCTGGAAAGCAAAAAACTCGGCCACAAAGGCATCATCAAGATCTCGAAGGTATTTTTCGAGGACAACGAGATCAACAAGATCGCCCTGGTGGCTCCCAGTGCCAAGCTCAATATTATCCGTGACTATGAGGTGGTGGAAAAGAAAGTGGTGACCATCCCCGATGAGATCGTGGGCATTGCAAAATGTGTGAATCCCAAATGCATCACAAACAATGAGAAGGTGACCACCCGCTTCGATGTGGTTTCCAAGCCGGAAGTCCGGCTCCGCTGCCACTACTGCGAAAAGATCACCGACAGGGACAACATCGAGATCCTCTGACCGATCCGTCCGTCAGCCTCACCTGATCCGTTCATAGGCCTTCACCAGCAGCTCATCACGGCGGATCCCCCTGTAAGCCAGGTAAAGCAGGATCATGACAATCAACGGGATCACGATCCGCCACTGGTAGATCACCTGCGTCCAGTCAAATTTGGCCTTCATGAAGCGGACGTAATAGTAGATCATTCCAAGTGTGCCCGCATTGAGGAACATCAGGAACACGCAGACCCGCATCTGTCTCACCCTGTTCCTGTAAAAGAAAATATTCAGGAATGCAAGACCCACCACGACGGCGATCAGGACCGTCATGGGCCAGGTGGCCACGTCCAGGCGCTCACCCGCAGGATCCATTGCTCCCGAATGTTTCAGGATGACCTCGCCGCCCTCAGCCGGGATCACAGCCAGGGGTCCGGTCAGCAGCAACATGGATACGATGAAGGCTGCCAGCAGGAAAATGGTCTGCGGACGCTGAAGCATATGCGGGTCAGTTTCCGCCCAGGATCAGCGGCATTCCGTCCTCGCCGCTTCCTATAACCACCACCTTGCTGTTGGCAGAGTTGGCAAGCTCCAGGGTGGCATCGATTCCTTTCTGTTGCAGGATCCGGTCCGTCAGCGAGGCGCTGATGATCTGGTTGTAGTCGGCGATCCCCCGTGCTTCGAGCCTTTTTCTTTCCGCTTCGCTTTTCTCCCTTTCCAGCCTGAACTGATAGGCCAGTGCCTCCTGCTGTTGCTGGAGCTTGCTTTCGATCGCCTGTTTGATCTTTTCCGGGAGGGCGATGGACCGGATCAGCAGATCCTTCATTTCGATGTTCTTTGCGCTGAGCGCTTTCCGGGTGGCATCGATGATCTCCGCCTCCACTTCCCCCCGCTTGGTGGAATAGATCTCCTCCGCGTTGAACCGGCCGGTAACCGCCCTGACTGAGGATCGCACATTCGGGATCACCATGACATCCACGAAATTTTCACCGATGTTTTCATGCAGGTACCCGATCTTGTCATAGAAGGGATTGAAAATGATGGTCACATCCAGGTTGATGGACAACCCCTCCTTGTCCAGCACATCCATGGTCTCTTCCCGCTTCTGCTCCCTCACATCGTAACGGATCGCGTCATTCCACGGAGCGATCACATGGAATCCGGGTACATAGATATTCTCCTTGTCGAGCCCTCCTGCGAACCTTTTGAAGATCACTGCCCGTTCACCCGGTTTAATAACAAAAAACATCCTGCTGCCGAAAATCAGCAACAGGACCACCACTGCCACAACTGCGATAATAATATACTGTGCTTTTTTCATAATGCCTTGTTTTGTATTAAAGGATTGTGAGTAAATATTTGTCGCGCCGCTGCAAAATTACACTATTTTTATTGAAAACACCCGAAGATCAAAGATAATGGGTACAATCGAACCCACCGACCTTCTTCTGAATCCCGACGGGAGCATCTACCACCTGCACCTGATGCCAGGCGAGCTGGCCGACACCATCATCCTGGTGGGAGATCCCGGGAGGGTATTGCAGGTTTCCGCCCATTTCGACACCATTGAGCTGCAGAAGGAGAACCGTGAATTTGTGACCCGCACGGGAACCTTCAGGGGGAAACGCCTGAGCGTGCTCTCCACCGGAATTGGTCCGGATAACATTGACATTGTGATGAACGAGGTGGACGCTGTCTGTAACATCGACCTGGTTTCCAGGGAGGTGAAAAAAACAAGGAAAACCCTGGAACTGATCCGCATCGGGACAAGCGGTGCCCTTCAGCCGGACATTGTCCCCGGATCGGTGATCGTCACCGAGATCGCGGGAGGCTATGACGGCCTGTACCATTTCTACCGGGATGATCACCATCTCAACATACAGGAACTTGCAGCGGCATTCATGCTGCACACCGGATGGCACCGTTCGCTCCCGGAGCCATACTTTATCCCTGCCTCGGAGCAGCTATCCGGCAGACTGGCAGAGCCGGACTGGTTCAGGGGGATCACCCTGTCCACTCCCGGCTTCTATGCTCCCCAGTGCAGAAAGCTCAGGCTGTATCCGCATGATGAGGATTTGATCAGAAAAACGGGCACCTTCAGGTACAAAGGGATGCGCGTTGCCAATTTCGAGATGGAAAGTTCAGCGCTCTACGCCCTATCGTCCATGATGGGACACCACGCCCTGACCGTCTGTGCCGGGATCGCCAACCGTGTAACAAAAGCTTTTCTTGACGAGTATAAAGGGGTGGTGGACGCCCTTATTAAAAAGGTGCTGGATAAACTGACAGAGAATGACGGTGCATGACCCCGCGGAACTTGAGGCCCTGATGAACCTCCTGGAGGATCCCGACAGGGAGGTACAGGAATCTGTCGTGGACAGACTGATCCAGCTGGGAGAAACGGCAGTCGTTTCACTGGAACAGCGCTGGGAGTCGACCCTCAGGACCGATATCCAGGAGAAGATCGAGAACGTGATCAAACAGATCCAGCAGCATGTTCTGGCAAGGGAGATGCAGGCCTGGAGAGCTTCCGGAGGAAAGGAGCTGCTTTACGGAGCTTACCTGGTAGCCCGTTTTCAGTACCCGGACCTGGAATATGAGCCGCTGGACAGGATCGTGGAAAGGATCCGGAAGGATATCTGGCTCGAGCTGAACAACCGGCTCACCGCCCTTGAAAAAGTAAGGGTGATCAATTATTTCCTGTACGATATATATAAATTTGATAAGAGCCTGAGGAAGAGTCATGCGCCGCAGCTGTACCTGGTCAACCATGTCCTGGACACAAAAAAAGGCAGTCCCGTCGTGCTGGGCCTGATCTATGCAGAACTGGCCAGGAGACTGGAGCTGCCCATTTACGGGGTGAACCTGCCCAGGAATTTCGTGCTCTGTTATTATGATCCGGATTACCCGGACGACCCGAGCGGGATCCTTTTCTATATCAATCCCTATGATAATGGAACGGTATTGGGAAAGAAAGAGTTGAGCTATTTTTTAAAGCAGCAGCACATCGAGGAGCGGGATATCTATTTCAATCCCTGTTCGAACGTTGACATCATCGAGCGCCTGGTACTCAATCTCCAGTTCGCATTTGACAGGTCAGGCCACCCCGATAAAGCAGATATGCTGAAAAACCTGCTTTCCGGGGATCAGACCCTGTAATACTTCCTGTACCATTCCACGAAATGCCCGATCCCTTCCTCCACCGGGGTGGAAGGATTATAATGAAAGTCCCCGGCAAGGGATGAGACATCGGCCCATGTTTTTTCCACATCCCCCGGCTGGATGGGCATCATCTTCATGGTGGCTTTGCGTCCCAGCGTTTTCTCAATGGCCCGGATGAAATCGGTCAGCTGCACAGGCTTGCTGCGGCCGATGTTATAGAGCCTGTAGGGAGCTGTGGAGGCAGAGGGATCCGGATGCTCCGGGTCCCAGCCGGGATGGGGTTTCGGCGGATTCGGGATCATCTTTTCAATCCCTGTGACGATGTCGTCGATGTAGGTGAAGTCCCGCTCCATCTTTCCGTGATTGTACACTTCGATGGGCCTCCCCTCCAGGATGGCGCGGGTAAAGATGAACAGGGCCATGTCGGGACGGCCCCAGGGTCCGTATACGGTGAAAAAACGCAGCCCGATGGTGGGGATCCCGAACAGGTGGCTGTAGGTATGCGCCATCAGCTCATTGCTCTTTTTGCTGGCTGCATACAGGCTCACCGGGTGATCCACATTGGAACCCACCGAGAAGGGCATCTTCTTGTTCATTCCGTACACGCTGCTGCTGCTTGCATAGATCAGGTTCCGGACCGAATGGTGCCTGCACGCTTCCAGGATGCTCAAAAAACCCGTAATATTGGAATCCACATAAGCCTGGGGATTGGTGAGGCTGTAACGCACTCCGGCCTGGGCGGCCAGGTGGACCACCACATCGAAGTAACTTCCGGTGAACAGATCAAGGATCGCCTCCCGGTCCTCCAGCTGCAGCTTGATGAACCGGTAACGGTTGTCCGGCCCCCCTTCCGCCAGCTCGTTATAGCGGATCCGGTCGCGGGGGATCCCCGCCTCTTCCAGGCGGGCATATTTCAGTTCCACATCGTAATAGGCGTTGATCGCGTCGAGGCCGGTTACCCGGTACCCCTGGTCCACCAATCTTTTTGCCAGGTGATACCCGATAAACCCGGCACTTCCCGTGACCAGGACGTGCACCCCGGAAGCTCCGGAAGGGGATGGTTCATTTGGCATAACTAATGGCTCTTGTTTCCCGGATGACGGTGATCTTCACCTGGCCGGGATAGGTCATTTCATCCTGGATCTTCCTGGCGATTTCATAGGAGAGGCTCTCGGCTTCCTGATCCGTTACTTTCTCGCTGCCAACGATCACCCTGAGTTCACGACCGGCCTGGATGGCATAGGTTTTCAACACACCCGGGTAGGACAACGCCAGCGCCTCCAGCTCTTTCAGCCTTTTGATATAGGATTCGACCACCTCGCGCCTGGCACCCGGCCTGGCACCCGAAATGGCGTCGCATACCTGGACAATGGGAGCGATCAGGGTGGTCATCTCCACTTCATCATGGTGTGCCCCGATGGCGTTGCATATCTCAGGTTTTTCCTTGTATTTCTCAGCGAGCTTCATCCCGAATACCGCATGCGGCAGCTCCGGTTCATCATCCGGCACCTTCCCGATATCATGAAGTAATCCGGCACGCCTGGCCAGTTTGGCGTTCAGTCCCAGTTCCGCAGCCATGACCGCACAGAGGTTGGCCACCTCCCGGGAATGCTGCAGCAGGTTCTGGCCGTAGGAAGAGCGGTATTTCATCTTGCCGACCATCCTGATGAGCTCGGGATGCAATCCGTGAATCCCCAGGTCGATGGCTGTCCGTTTCCCCACTTCGATAATCTCCTCCTCGATCTGCTTGGTTGTTTTGGTAACAATCTCCTCGATCCTGGCGGGATGGATCCTTCCGTCGGTCACCAGCTGATGGAGCGCCAGCCGGGCCACCTCCCTTCTCACGGGATCGAACGCAGAGAGAATGATGGCCTCGGGTGTGTCATCCACAATGACCTCCACACCTGTGGCGGCCTCGAGGGCACTGATGTTACGGCCTTCCCTCCCGATGATGCGGCCCTTCAGCTCGTCCGATTCAATGTGGAAAACGGTCACCGCATTTTCGATGGCAGTCTCGCCGGCTACCCGCTGGATACTCTTGATCACGATATTTTTGGCTTCCTTGCCGGCCGTCATTTTCGCCTCATCCACGATCTCATTGATCAATGACATGGCCTCGCTCCGGGCTTCCTCCTTCAGGGATTCGATCAGCTGGGATTTTGCATCTTCGGCGGAGAGAGCAGAAATGGTTTCGAGCTGCTCCACCTGCATCCTGTGCGCTTTCTCCAGTTCTTCCTTTTTCTTTTCAACGATGTCCAGCTGCAGGCCCAGGTTGTCACGGATCGCGTCTATCTCCGTCTTCTTCCTCTGCAGCTCTTCCAGTTTCTGGGAGAGTGAGTATTCCTTCTGTTTGAGTTCATTCTCCCGCTGATTGATCTTGCTATTTTTCTCATTGATCAGCTTTTCGTGCTCTTCCTTCAGCTGAAGGAATTTTTCCTTGGCCTGGAGGATCTTCTGCTGTTTGATCATCTCGGCTTCTCCCTCGGCCTCCCGGATAATGTCCCTGCTCTTTCTTTTTGTCAGCGTATTCAGAACCAGGAAAGCAACTCCCGCACCCACCAGCAATGAAGCACCTCCGATCAACCAGGTCATGTTTGCCTGCAGCACCAATGATTGCATTAACAGTTCCATAGGTTTCTCAGTATTAAAAATAAAAAACCCGCATCTTTCTCCAAGATTTAATTAAACCCCATTACGACATGGGTGAAGCCGCCGGACTGTGTCGAGTTTCCAATGACCGAACGTATCAGTATCCCGGCGAACCGGGATTTTGGCCTGCTCTTCACAACCCGAGCTTTGCTCCAATGTAATAAATGTTGAGTTCAAAAAATAATTGAAGAAACAATGCGGGCAAACTCTTATTATGCAAAGAACGCGATTACTCTTGTTTCAGCAGTTCATCCAGCTCGCTGCTCAGTGACCCGAGCTCCTTTTCCAAAGATACAACATTTTGCTGTTGTTCACAATCCAGCAGGTTGATCACAAACTGCAGGGCCGCCATGGCAATGAAATCCTGCGTGTCCTTGTCGGTATATCTCTGTTTATACTGTAGGACTTTTTCATTGATCAACCGGGCTGCCTTGCGTATCTTTTCCTCATCCTGCCGCTGTATTTTTAGGGGATAAAACCGCTCCGCAATCTGAACATTGATGGACAGCTGTTCTTCCATAATCCCCTTATGATCTGTTTAAAAGAGCAATACACCTGTCAATCTCCCGCACGATTCTGTTAATTCTTACCCTGGCGTCATTCGCATCGTCACTGTCCGCCATGATGCTTTTCGCCAGCGCAAGCTGCTGGTTCTTCTGTTCCAGCTCCTCGATCTTTAACTGCTTTTGTTGAACCAACTGTTGAAGCTCCACATATTTCTCTTTCAATCGGTGATTTTCATCCTGTTGCTCCTTCAGCCTGGATTTTACCGACTGAATTTTTTCTTTGATCCCCTCCAATATATCAACATGTTCAACGCTCATTCAACAGAGATATTTTCAACACAAATATATAACTATTTTGATAATATTGAAGGACCGTTATTTCTTAATAAGGGATAAAACCATAGCTTTGAAACCTCATCATACAGCCTTCACATGATGCACAGACTGTTTATTTTCATTGTACTTCATCTGTTTACCAGTCAAATCATTAGCCAGAGCAACCACGCCTTCCGGTCACCGGTGGACATCCCCATGTACCTGTCCGGCAATTTCGGTGAGATCCGGGATGACCACTTCCATTCGGGCATCGATATCAAGACCGGCGGGGTCACCGGATACGAGGTGCATTCCATCGAGGAGGGATATGTGTCCAGGATCAAGGTGCAGGCGAACGGGTACGGCAAATCCATTTACGTGAGTCACCCGACGGGACACACCTCCCTGTACGGGCACCTGGACCGGTACCACTCCGATATTGCGGACTATGTGAAAAAGATCCAGTACGAACGCAGGTCCCATGCGGTGGATATTTACCTGAAGCCGGGACAGTTCCGGCTCAACAAAGGAGATGTGGTCGGGTATTCCGGGAACACGGGAAGTTCATCCGGTCCCCATCTTCATTTCGAGATCCGGACCACGGAAGACCAGCACCCCACCAATGTGCTGAAGTATGGATTCGACATCCGGGACAGGATCCCACCCAGGTTCCACAGGCTGTTCCTCTATCCGCTGGGAGACAGCAGCCATGTGATGGGTTCCCCCGGTAAGTTTTCCACTGCCGTCCTTCAACGGGACGGGCAGTACCTGCTCCCGTCCGTTCCGGAAGTGAAAGCCGGGGGGACCATCGGTGTGGGTGCGGAGGTTTTTGATTACCTGGACGGAGCACCCAACAGGTGCGGCGTATATACCCTGTCACTCTATGTGAACGGTGATCCTGTATACAGCCATGTGCTGGACGAATTCTCTTTTTCAGAGACCCGGTTCATCAATGCACATATCGATTATGGCGAGCGGAGCACCTCGGGAGCCAAAGTACACCGCCTGTACCGCCTTCCCAACGACAGGCTCAGGATCTACAGGGACCTGGTCTCGGACGGGATGATCAGGATCCGGCCGGACGGGGATTACCACATTCGCATGGTTGCCTCCGACGTGGCCGGAAACAGCTCGGAACTCCAGTTCAGGATCAGGGGAGAACCAGCCCTGCCGTTTGACAAAAACTCCCTTGACGAGTCTGTGCAGCGGATGCCGTATCACAGGATCAACCGGTTCAGCAGCGATGGGGTGCAGCTGGAAATCCCGGCATATGCGCTGTATGAAGATCTGGATTTCAGTTTCTCCGCTGAACCCGCTCCCGATGGGATGCACTCCGGCCTCTACCGTATCCACTCACCGGAAACCCCGGTCCACCTCCCCTTCCGGCTGTCCGTCATGACAGAATCCCCGGATCCGGCACATCCGGACAGGTATTGCCTGGTCAGGATCGATCAGGACGGAGAAAAATCCTACGCCGGAGGGACCTTCAGTGAAGGGGCTGTCACCGCCGAGGTGCGCAGTTTTGGCACCTACGGTGTCGTCATGGACACCATCCCTCCAGAGATCGTCCCGCTGGACTGGCGGGTTGCGGGTGACTTCAGGGGGGCTTCCTCGATCCGGTTCCGGATCATTGATGACCTTTCGGGAATCGACCAGTACGAGGGATTTATCGACAATGACTGGGCCCTTTTCGAATATGACCCGAAAAACGAACTCCTGACCTGCGTGCTGGACCCCGCACGAGTGGATCAGGGATCGCTGCACGAGCTGGAGCTGTATGTGACCGATGCCTGCGGGAACGTAAACCTCTACCATACCACCTTCCGTTGGTAACCGTTCCCAAAACCGGCCCGGAATACACGGTAACCGGGATCATGTCCGGAACCTCCCTGGATGGAGTGGACCTCGCCTGCTGTCATTTCTCACTGCAGCGGTCCGGATGGAAGTACCGGATCCTCCGGGCCGAAACCATCCCCTATCCTCCCGCCATCCACCGGAAACTTTCAGCCAACCGCAGGTGGGACCGGGATGCGGCAAGCTTGATCGATGCGGAGCTGGGCCGTTTTTTCGCTTTTCAGGCCAATGCCTTCCACCGAAAATACAGGCTGAATCCTGACATGATCGCTTCCCATGGTCACACGATCATTCACCGGCCCGGGATCGGGATGACATTCCAGGCAGGAAACGGGGAAATCATGGCTGCGGAGACCGGTCTGATCGTAGTGAGTGATTTCAGGACAGCCGATGTGGCGCAGGGGGGACAGGGTGCCCCGCTGGTACCTGTTGGTGACCGGCTGCTGTTCGGACAGTATGGCGCATGTCTGAACCTGGGCGGATTTGCCAACATCTCTTATGAAGGCCAGCAGGGTAGCCGGATCGCCTATGACATTTGTCCGGCAAACGTGGCCCTCAACTGGCTGGCAGGCAAGGCCGGTTCGGCATTCGACAGAGGAGGGTCCATCGCCCGCCGGGGCCGGGTGATCGATTCCGTGCTCGGCTCCCTGAACCGGTTGGCCCACTACAGTGCCCCTCCCCCCAAATCACTGGGGATCGAGTGGTTCCGAGGGGAATTCAGGCCGGTGTTGGAGCCCTTTATCTCCCGCCACGCCGATCTGATGGCCACAGTGGTGGAACATATCGGCATCCAGGTCGCCTCCTCCCTGTCCCGGACAGGCACAGGACCGGTGCTGGTGACCGGAGGAGGTGCACTGAACAATTTTCTGATGGAAAGGTTAGGATACCTGACCGGCACCCGGTGTGTGATCCCCGGCAGGCTGCTGGTGGAATTCAAGGAAGCACTGGTCTTCGCTTTTCTGGGAGTGCTCAGGATCCGCAACGAAATCAACTGCCTGTCCAGTGTCACCGGAGGAAAAATGGACCTCAGCGCGGGTGTGATTTATCAACCGGAGAAACAATGATCAACACATGAAGAACTTTATCGCTTACAATCCGACGAAACTGTATTTTGGAAAAAATGCTGTCAGTGAATTGGGGAAACCAGCATCTGCTTACGGGAAACATGCACTGCTTGTTTTCGGAGGGGGTTCTGTTCTGCGGAACGGCAGTTATGGTGATGCGAGGCAACAGCTCGAGCAGAACGGGATCCGCATCACGGAATTCAGCGGGATCAAACCCAATCCCCGCGTGGAAGATGTGAGGGAAGCTGCGGCGATTGGTATAAAGCAGAAGGTAGACTTGGTGGTGGCCGTGGGAGGCGGCAGCGTAATCGATTCCGCGAAAATCATTGCCATCTGCATTGCCGAGAACTGTGATGCCTGGAAACTCATGACTGGCAGGTACAATCCCTCCCGCGCCATTCCCCTGATTGCCGTGCTTACCCTGGCAGCCACGGGTACCGAGATGAATTCGGCTGCCGTGCTGCAGAACAGGGATACCGGTCAGAAAATAGGATTTAAACATGATTTGAATTACCCGGCACTTTCATATCTGGACCCTTCTTATACCCTCAGTGTTCCGGCCGACTACACCGCCTACGGGATTGTCGACCTGGTGGCCCATGCCATGGAATCATGGTTCGGGCAGGGAGAGGCCACCCTTTCGGACCGTTTTGTGATCGCCGTCATTGAGGAAGCCCTGGAGACCGGTCCCGCCCTGATGAAACAACTGGATGATTATGAGCTAAGGGAAAAGATCATGTGGGCAGCAACGAATGCACTGAACAACCTGACAGGTTACGGGAGGATCTCGGGAGAGTGGGGGGTCCACGCACTGGGACATGTCATCTCACTGCTGTATGACACGCCCCACGGAGCCACCCTGTCCATCATCTATCCCGCCTGGATGAAAGCGATGAGGGAGCGGGCCGGAGAACGGATCCGGTTGCTGGGGAGCCGGCTTTTCGGAACCCGGGACGTGGACAGTACCATTTTACGGCTGGAGGATTTCTTCCGTGAGCTGGGAAGTCCCGTGCGGTGTCAGGATGCCGGCATCGAGCCGTCAAAAAAAGAGGAAATACTGGCCCTCATGAACAGGAACCGTTCCCAGGGAATCCATTTCAAACTGACGGATGAGGAGCGCGGGGAGATCCTGTCACATGCCTTTCAAACAAGATAAGGGTCCATCCGGCCATAAAGGTATGTTATGAAATATGGTCGCTTGGTAGTTAAAAAGAAAATTGGAATATTTGACGTCCTGATAAATCAAACCATGAACCTATGAAACGAGCAATGAAACGATTTTTTTATATCACAGCGGCCATGGCCGCTTTGCTGAGCACCCCTGAAGTGTCGGGATGCACCAATTTCCTGGTTACCCCCGCTGCCTCGTTGAGCGGGAGTTCGATGATCACCTATGCGGCCGATTCCCATGTCCTGTACGGTGAACTCTATTTCAGACCGGCTGCCGACTATCCCGCCGGGACCATGCTGGATGTGTACGAATGGGATACCAACAGGTTCCTGGGAAGGATTCCCCAGGTATCGCATACCTATTCGGTGGTGGGCAACATGAACGAACACCAGGTGGCCATCGGTGAAACAACCTACGGAGGCAGGCCGGAACTGGTGGACACCACCGGGATCATGGATTACGGAAGCCTGATGTACATCGCTCTGCAGCGGGCAAGGACCGCAAGGGAGGCCATCCACATCATTGGGGAGCTTGTAGCAACATACGGGTATGCCAGTTCCGGTGAATCACTTTCCATTGCAGATCCTTCTGAGGTGTGGATCATGGAAATGATCGGAAAAGGCACCGACATGGTGAATGAAGGAGGAAGATCCTACAACAGGAACAAGGGAGCGGTATGGGTGGCCGTTCGGATCCCTGACGGGTATGTTTCTGCCCACGCCAACCAGGCCAGGATCAGACAATTCCCGCTTAATGATCCGGAAAATTGCCTGTATGCACCCGATGTGGTCTCCTTTGCCCGTGAAAAGGGATATTACCAGGGCCCGGACGATGAATTCAGTTTCAGCGACGCATACGCGCCGGTGGATTTCAGCGGAGCCCGTTTCTGCGAAATCCGGGTCTGGTCCTTTTTCAAGGAAATCAACGATGAGATGGATCAGTATTTCGAATATGCGAAAGGCCACGATCTGGAAAACCGGATGCCATTGTATATCAAGCCGAACCGCAAAATCTCCAACCTGGACCTGATGCATTTCATGAGGGACCACCTGGAAGGGACCGAACTGGACATGTCGCAGGATGCCGGGGCAGGACCTTTCGGGCTGCCCTACCGGTGGAGACCGCTCACCTGGGAATATGACGGGAAGACTTACTGCAATGAGCGGGCCACGGCCACGCAGCAGACCGGTTTTTCCTTCGTGGCGGAAAGCCGTCCGGTCAAACCTGATTACCTGGGGGGGATCCTCTGGTTCGGAGTGGACGATGCGGCATCATCGGTCTACGTACCCATGTACTGCGGAATGACCCGAGTACCGGAATCCTATGCAGTGGGCAACGGCGACCTGCTCACCTGGTCCGAGACCTCCGCCTTCTGGGCCTTTAATTTTGTTTCCAATTTCAGCTACCTGAGATACAATGTGATGATGGAAGATGTCCGCAAGGTGCAGTCAGAGCTGGAGCAAAAATTCATTGCGGAGGTCCCGGCCATCGATGCGGCGGCGGCAGTTCTCCACAAAACCGATCCGGAAATGGCCAGGGAATTCATCACCAACTACTCCGTCAATATGGGAAATTATACCGTGCAGCGCTACAAAGAACTGGGACAGTTCCTGCTGGTGAAGTATATGGACGGAAACAACAAGAAGGAGGAGAACGGTGTATTTCTGAGGACCCCGGAAGGATATCCCGTGATGCCCGACCAGCCCGGTTACCCCGAATCCTGGAAAGAGATCGTGGTCAGGGATACGGGCAAAAAGCTGAGGGTCCCGGAAGGGGGATCTCACTGATCCGTCACTCCGCATAAAGCTGTGCCGGAAAGGAGCGGAAACCGGGGATTCCGGATGTTAATAATTCTGAATAATTCTTATTACAAATAGGAAAATATTTGTACTTTTGCGACCTGTTAATTTCAGGCAACGCATTTAAAGGTTAGAATCATGGATCTGATGAAGGTTGTTGACAAGGAATATGCTCCCCAGGCTGAACTTCCCAATTTCAGTGCAGGAGATACCATCACAGTACATTACAAGATCAAGGAAGGCAACAAGGAGCGTATCCAGCAATTCAGGGGCGTGGTCCTTCAGCGCAGGGGCAGTGGCAACACGGAAACCTTCACCGTCCGGAAGATGTCCGGGAACGTGGGCGTGGAAAGGATCTTTCCCTCTGCCTCCCCGTTCATTGAAAAGGTGGAGATCAATAAACACGGCCATGTGAAGAAGGCCAGGATCTTCTATTTCAGGGAATTGACCGGCAAAAAAGCCCGCATCAAAGAAAAGAAATTCTAGCTCCTACAGCTTTTCCGCTTCCTTTCTGGCATTCTCCAGGATCCTGTCCGCCCTTTCCTCCGCCTCGCGGATCAGGTAATCGGACTGTTTCACCGCCTGGTTCCTCAGTTCGTCGGCCGCCCTCCTGGCCGCCGCTTTTTTAAGGGGATTGTTCCCCGCCTCTTTTACAAGCCGCTCGCCCTGTTGCTCCGCCTCCTTCACCAGCTCGTCCCCTGCTTCCCTCGCCTCTTCCATAATCCTGTCCGCTTCCCTTTCGGCATCGCTGATGATCTGATTCGCTTTTTCACCGGCTTCCTCACGCACATCCGCTTCCACCTGGTCCAGTTTTTCACGTACCTGCTCCTCAACGGCTTCTTTCACATTTTCCCCGCCTGACCGGAGGTTGTCACGGAGGTCCGTGGTGATCTCCGGATCTCTGAAAGTCCCTCTGATCCAGGCCTTCACTTTGATCACGTCGGACTGAGGGATCTGCAGGCCTGCCCCGGCTGCCAGTGCGGATAATCCCTGCATCATCTGCGCCGCCCCCTCCCCCAGGTCCGATTTGGCGATGGACATATCCAGCTGGTAGTCCATCGTCCGGTCAATCCCGTGCGATCCTGAGGCGGTGATCCTGGAATCATCGAAATCGATGTCAAACGGATCCACCATGACCCTCCCGTTCAGGACGGTGAACCTCAGGTCCACTTCGTCAGGGGCCATGTTCCTGAATTTTTCATTCTTCAGGATCTCGCTCAGCCTGACGAAGGACTTCAGGTTGTAAACCTGCAGGCCCTTCGTGAAGAGTTTGCCTTTTGCATTGATGGTGGAGAAAAGCGGGGTGAATGTTGCATCCAGGAGCGACTGGTAACGGACTTCCACATTGGCAGTTCCCCTGCAATACCCCGCCATGGGGGCCAGTCTTTCCACGGTAACGAAAGTCTCATACGCAGAAGGAATATCCACGCCTTTTATATCCAGTACCAGATCCGCATCGGCATATTCCCCCCTGGTATCCACCGTTCCCGAGGTGCGGACATTCCCCTCGAGCACATCCAGATCCAGGCCGTCCAGCCGGGCGGTCCCCTCCATGACCCGCATGGCTCCGCGGATATTTTCCACTTCGATGTCCTGATAGATCACTTTCCTCAGGTCAAGGTTCATATGAAAATCAATGTTTTCTGGGATCCTGAACGCAGACGGTTCGGCTTCGGGTTCAGCCGGGACCCCCGTGGCAGCTGTATCCGATTCCGCCTGTGGCGCTTTTTCCGGCTGGGTATCCTGATCGGCGGATGTCTCTGTTTCGGACGCTCCCTTTGCCGCTTGCTGCTCCTCAGATTGTATCCGGGAAGTGTCCACCGCTGTTTCCGGGAGCAGCTCATTCACATCAAGCAGCCCGGATCTCACATTCAGAGATCCTGATATGGTCTGCCCGGCAAATACATAAGGAATGAAATTGGACAGTGTTCCTTCCATCTGAAGATCGGATGCACCCGCGGTGAGATCCATTTCAAGCAGGTTCACCACCCGGGGGGTGAACTCCATTTCCATTTGGTCCATGTGCACCGGCACAGGGATTTCCGGTGTGCTGAGCAGGACATCTTGCACCACCAGCTTTCCCTCCAGGTCCACCTTCTCATATTGTTCATTTTCGATGAATGAAAGCCGCGTGTTCCATCTGAGATCGGTCTCCAGTCTGCCGCCCAGCTCCAGTTCCTCCAGCGGGACCACCTCCCGGAGTGTTGAAAAATCGATGATCCCCATGGCCGTTCCATCCACCTGCATATCACTGACCGGATGCGCCACATGGAGGACGATGTCAAAAGGGTTTCCTCCCATCAGGAAATGAAACTTTTTCAGATCCAGGGTGGAGAGATCCATGTCCGTCCCCCGGTAGTCCGCCTGCAGCTCGATCTGTACATCGGATACATCTTTCGGAAGGTCCGGATAGGAGAAATAACCGTCATGGACCACCAGTGCCAGGGTTGCATCGGGAAGGATCGTGTCTTTCATGGTCCCCCTCACATCCCCTTCAAGCTGAAGACTGCCGCTGGTTTTCAGGGAACCGAATTCATTGAGGTAGATGGCCGGCACCATGGATAGCAGCGATCCGAAGCTGGTCTCCCGTGAAAAAAAATGCAGATCCATCTCCATGGCCCCGTCCTCCAGCAGGGATACCACCCCTTCCGTCCCGAGAACCAGTTCATTCAACCGGATTTCATTCTCTTTCAGGGTGTAGACGTTGTTGACCAGATCCGCCGCGGCGGTCAGGTCCAATCCGAATACAGCATCTTTCAGGTAGCGGATCCCGCCAACCTTTGCCTGCACCCCTTCTGCCGCTAATTCAAGGACAAGATCGGTCTGATCCATGGAAAAATCCCCGGACAGTTCCAGGTCCAGGTCCTGCAGCATCGCTTCCATTTCGCTTTCAGCATCCTCGTACCTGATCCGTCCGTCCATGATCGCCAGCCTGTTCAATTGTATTTTGACGGGGATTTCTTCTTTCTCTGCTGCGGTTGCGGGTTTGGATTCAGTAGTTACGTCGGTCTTCTCCGCCTTATCTTCTGTGGATTTCTCCTGCGTTTCGGCCGCCGATATCATAGATTTTTTCGCTTCCCCCTGAGATTCGCCTTTTTCTTTTGCCCCTCCTTCCGGCTTCCGGGCGATGTCCCAGCTGGCCGAACCGTCCTCCAGCACCACCGCATTCATCACCGGCCGGTCGAGAATCACCGCTTTTACCTCCACATCCTTCCGGATGGCGCTGAACAGATCCACCCTGACCTCGAACCGGTCCATCCCCGCCAGGGTATCCCCCTCAAACGGTTCCAGTCCCACCACCGAAAATCCGCGCAGGTTCACGCTCAGATCCGGGAAACCCCTGAACAGGGAGATCCCGATCCCCGACCAGTCCACCGTCGCATGCACCTGCTTGTTGATCTGCTCCTTCACAAATGACTCGATCCTGGACCTGAACAGGAGCGGTACGGTGATCAGCAAGAGCAGCAATACACCCAGTGCAATCAGCAGGATACGGAGCACTTTTTTCATGGCTTTCGTGTTTTGGCCAAAATTACGGAAATACACATAAAGAGTTTCAGAATTGAGGGGTATTGTTTAAATTTGCATTCGCTTTTCAACCATTGAATAGCCGGACTAGTAGCTCAACTGGATAGAGCACCTGACTACGGATCAGGAGGTTGCGGGTTCGACTCCTGCCTAGTTCACACCAGAAATGAAACGGTTACATCGAAAAAGGTGTGGCCGCTTTTTCATTACAGCTTCATGATCTTCCGTGTAGTAGCAAATTCCTTCGAAATCACCGTGACGAAATAGACTCCTTTATGAAAGGAGGAAAGGTCTATGTGGTAGGAGGTTCCTTCCAGTCTCTTGCTGTAAACCAGTCGGCCGCTCAGGGAAGAGATATATACGGTAGAGTAGCCTGGTTGTTCATTTTCGATGTGCAGAAGGTCATCAGTTGGATTGGGATAGACAGAGAATCCCGGGAATGCGTACGCTTCAATACCGGGAGAAATACCATCACAAATGGTGTCGAACCAGACATTTGGACTTCCTGTCATATTGATCAGTAAATAGGAGGGCGGGAAGGGCAACTCCCATACACACACTTCTCCCAGTGAGGTCATATTTGAGATAACGAGACTTATATATCCCTGATAATCACCCTGTCCCATCAAAATATTATTTGAAATATCCAGGCTCGTTAACTGATTTCCCTGACAGTCCAAATATTTCAGGGCGGTGACATTCGTCACATCCAGGCCGGTTAATTGATTATCGCCACATTCTAACTCCTCTAGTGCAATATTGGTGGAAAGATCCAGTCCGGTTAACTGGTTTTCGTCACAATGTAATCCCCATAGCATCATACAACCTGAGACATCCAGACTGGTTAACTGGTTATTACCACAATACAACCGCTCCAGGGCTGTTTTATTCGAAACATCCAGACTGGTCAATAGGTTCCTGCTACATTCCACCCGCTCCAGGGCAGTATTATTTGAAACATCCAGACTCGTTAACTGGTTACTGCCACATTCCAGATGCACCAGAGAAGTATGATTTGAAAGATCCAGACTATCCAGGTTATTGGAATTACACCAAAGGGTGATCAGATTAACAAATGCTTCTATTCCTGTTAAATCGCTAATGTCGCACCCACTTACATTGAGCGATGTAATTGTAGCAGCCTCCTCATTACTGATCAGACTATCCTCATTGATGTCCACTCCTTGTTCAATAAGGACATAGAGGAAAGCTGTATCAGGAATTTCAATGATTTGTGAATACAGTGGAAGGATCATCAGTTCGATGACGACGAAAATAGGTCCAAACCTTTTCATGACAATTGGAGTTATCAAATTTGGATAAGACAAGTTATGAAACGAAACGGATAATAGCTAAGCTTTTCATTGACTTAATGCCAGTTTACAAGATATATGAGTAAACTACCTAAGTTCACACCAGAAATGAAACGGTTACATCGAAAAAGGTGTGGCCGCTTTTTCTTGACATCACCAGCAACTTAACCTACAACTACCGCGGAACTTGTACATAAAAACCCCGGCGTATACCGGGGGAGTGAGATTGATTTTATTTTACCTTTCGTTCATTCCTGATTTCATTCACCCATTGGCGGGATGACTCCGAGTTGTTGTAACATGCCCAGATTATCCATGCTTACCCAGATCTCCGCTATTTTACCGTCATCTATCCTGAATACCTCCATCCCTTTGATGACCATAGGATTTCCAGTAGGTGGGATTCCCATGAATTCTCCTTTGCTGGTACAATTTGAAGTCCAGACCTTTACAACCTTGTTCCCTTCAGCCAGAAGGTCATCAGTTGTAATATGCATGTCCGGGAAGGCTGCGAAATAAGCCTGGCAGGTACCCTTATATTGCTCAGCATTCTGTTCTCCAGCAGCACCGTGAATAACGAAGTCGGTGGTGAAGTATTTTTCGAATAATGAAATGTCATGCTTGTTCCAGAAATTCTCAGTGAATGTTTTGATGAAAGCCTTGTTCTTTTCAATGTCAGATTTTTCCTGGCAGGCTGCACCTGCCATTAAGCTAAATGCGATCAATGTGAATACATACTTTTTCATGATTATTTGTTTAAGTATAGAAATGGGGATTACTTGTATAAGTGACGTATAGATCAACTAATAAATTCAAGTTGCTATTTAAAATAAAGTTCTTGAAATCGTATAACCAAAAATGAAAACCACCATTTTCAAAAGGAACCCAAACTCAGTAACAGCGTGGATTTTCTTCGGAAGGAAATTGGAGATTTCACTGAAAGTTGTTTCAATTCTTTTACGCATTGATGATATCAAATAGTCCACATAAGGTTCATGCTGTCTCCTGGAGTCAGACTTTCTGGCTACCAGCAGATCGATTTGTTCAGCATCTTTCAGCATATCCTCAATGGAGTAGTTTGTATAAGCGGCGTCTGCGTATATCCTGCTTCCCGGCGGGATTTGCAAAGGCATTTGCTTCAGTGCGTTTGAGTCATGCCTGCTACCCGGAAGAAAGGTATATTCTACCGGGATCCCGTCTGCCGTACAGAGTACGTGTATGTTATAACCATAGAAGTATCGCCTCATGGAGACCTTCTTTCCACGATAGACTTCACCCTGAACCAACTTGGTCCTTATGATACGGATGTTGTCACAAATGGAGACCGGGAAACTGTCAATAGAGTACTCTGAACTAATGTTCAGCTCTTTAACCAGGGCAGATAACTGGAAGAACAGATCGACAATCAGGTCTCTGACCTGGTGCAATCGCCGATTGAACCTGCTTTTGCTAAGCATATGTGTTACCATACCCGTTGAACTCATAAAGCTCATCGCTTTCTCATGATGACCAGAGAAATATATCGCCGATACAAGGACAGTTGTAATGACTTCTGCATCAGACATATTTCTGTTTTCGGGTTCATTGTGTCTAGTTTCTTTGAGCAGATCATCAATAAATACGTAAATTGCAATACACTTATTTATCATAATCCTCCAGGTTTAAAGGTTTAGCAACTGTAATCTGGAGGATTTTTATATATTAGTCAATAGAAATAAGCTTTTAATATGCTCACCGTTAATAACTTACATCATAATGTTTAATCTCATCAATTCTGGAGTTCGGGCACAAACATTCTCGGTTGAAAACCGAGGCATAATTGTTGATAGTGCTCTATTTTTAAGAATAAAAAGCATTGGAGTCTATTGTTATAGGTAGCAACTTGAGTTAAATAGTTAATCCCGATAAAGCCACCAAAACTATGCCCCATTAAATAGATGTCAGCATTTTTATATTTCGCATTTAAGACAGTAATAATTGCATCCAAATCTTTAATATATTGAGAAATTGTTAATGTGCTTTCATCAAAATTTCCTTGAGCATTACCGCAACCGCGTTGGTCATAATACGCCATGGCAAAGTTTTCTTCAAGACCTGCCGACCAATTATACATGTCGGCCCTTGCTACGTCAATACTTGTTAATCCCGGGCCACCATTTATGTACAGTATTAATTTATCAGACCTGATATTCCCTCTAACCAGGACCGGAATTTCAGTGCCTTCGATTTTTACATGGAAAAAACAATTTTCCGAATGGGTGGCACACAGCAATTCGTTTCCCGTTATGTTTAGGCTAAAAATGACTACAGCAATAAAAGCAATTTTATTCATTCTCAGTCTTATTGAACGTTGAACCTAGTTCCATATTTATGTATCCTATTCCTTTAGGAAAATTCGGAAAAGCGTACATAAAAGAAGGCCTGATAAAAACATTGTTAGAGATTTTTTTGTTTTGCATCACTTCCTTTCCATAGGAAAAAGAGCAACCTGATAGAAAGTAGTTATGACTGGTCCTTACTTTCGATACTTCTCCGGAAATCGGGTCGAGTTCATACGTATTAGGTACAATTGCATGAAGGGATCCAAATCCTATTCCTGTAGTTACAAAATCCCTGTTGGAAAGCTGTCTGCCATAATTAAGTTCTGGAATAATAAATAGACCTTTTTGATATTGTCTGTGAAGGAAAGTGCCAGCTGAAATACTAAAGTAGATCGATTCCATGTTTTGTCCTTTTTCCCAATGTTTCAAACTAAAATTGAAACTAAGTTTTAATCCGGGATGAGTAATCATTTCCCCGAAATAGGAAATTGAAATCGAGAAAGGACTATTAACCTGTGCATTAGATAACATTGAAATACAAAGAAACAGGACTATGATTGGATGTCTTAAATCAAAGCTTTTAACCATTTAGTGTTCTGTTATAAACAACGACATAAATTTTTGAATGGTTGCGTTTAGCGACAATATTCTGACACGTTTTGGCCCGAAGCCCAGTAATAACTGATATATTTCATAAATTTAAAAAACACCATCGAGTTATCTACCATAGTCTGTGCAGAAAGCCTTTGAAGATTAACAGTTTTTTAAAGAGTTTGGAATTCGATAACTCAACTATGGAAATGAGAAACCTCCTATTCGAAATAGTGATACAAGATTACATTTTGCCTGGATGTCCTGTTTCAAAGAGACGCAAACCTTGCTAAAGTATACAAATGGCTCACAGCATCTCAGGAAGAATTTTCATATTCAATAGGATATGGAGTTTTTGATGGCCTCATTCGGGTATGTGTTAAATATACCTTAATTTTGATTGTGAGTGCTAATGATGAAAATCCCAGCAACTGCACCGGTAATTCTTTTAATCTGCAGTATGTCGCTCCATGGGCAGCAGTACTTCCCGTTTCCTGCAGAAAATGCCCAATGGAACATTTACCTCCTGACAACCTGTGACAACGACAGCCCGCCGGATACTTTCCTCCTGCGGTATGCGCTTCATGGGGACACGGTTATCAATGATCTCACCTATGGCAGGCTTTGCCTGGAGAAGGGTGATTTGGTTGATCCGGTGGTTGAGACTGTGGGTGCCATCAGGGAGGAAGAAAGAAAGATTTACTATATCGGGCAGGGATTCCTGGGAAGCGATTTGTCTGAGGAAGTGCTGCTGTATGATTTCACAGCCGGGGTGGGTGATACCATTGACCACACGGAGAACGGGTCCTTCCGTTCCATTGTCCTGGAAACAGATTCAATTCAGATAGCCGGGGAATACAGGAAGATGTACACGGTCGACAATGGCTGGTACTACCACAATCCGGACCTTATCGTGGAAGGCATCGGGAGCATCAAGAATGGTCTGTTGGGTCATGTCTCTGATATGCCCACCTGCGGCACTCATTACTGGGAGCATGTGTGCTTCAGTGAAAAAGGGGAGGTCAGGTACAGGAATCCGGTGTATTCGGATTGCTATGCCGGTACGGTGAAGAGCTATAAATCCATTTTCGGAAGGGATACCACCCAATGGAATTATCTCACGAGTTACAATGTTGCAGACCTTCTTTATACCCTGATTTATAAAGCATATGGCGATACCATGGTGAATGATATCAATTATCGGTTTTTATATGAGGACGCTTATCAATGGGGAATGATTTCCGGAATTGTAGGGTTGATCAGAGAGGACACAATGACCGGCAGGGCATGGGTAAGGTATCTGGAGGATACGGCAGATTATCTGATTATGGACCTCAGCCTGGATGTAAATGACACATTCCTGATACCAAACAAGATCAATTCAAAATATGACATCAAGGTGAAAGTCGGGGAGATCGTATACAACCGGTACGGTAAAAATGTTGTTCTTGGTCGGGATTATGGATCTTTTATTGAAGGTGTAGGGACAGATATCATGATCCGTGCCTTCGAATCCTATACGTACTACGAATTACTTTGCGCTTATAAGGATAATGAATTAATATATGTTGGTCCTCGTGATACATGCAACCTGTGGATCAGCACCGGGATACATGAAGCCCGGCAGGGTAATATCAAGATTTATCCAAACCCGGCATCCGGGATGATTGTGTTTGAAACAACTGAAGCGGGTCCATGGACGGTTCGGATCTCAAGCCTGGACGGACAGTTGCTTTACTCAACAAAGATCGAAGGTGACAATCGTCAGGTAGATCTCACACCCTTCGCGCAAGGCATCTATTTCATCACGGTCAGGTCGCCGGAATATGTGGTGACCAGGAAGGTTGTGAAATACTGACTTTATTTCTTTGTCGATCTTGCTCAAAATGAAGGGAAGGCGTAAACGAATCCGCAGGTCACCGTCATGAAGTGCAACCAGTTTTTTACATACCCATCGCCAGGTCCCGGTTCATCATCGGAAGTCCCCACCGCACCACCGCCCAGGTAACGGAGATTCAGAAATGCTCCGACTTCATCTGTAATATTCAGACCCTGGCGCAGGCTTGCATCCAGGATGGCCCCGACAACTTCATTGTCACTGCCATTGAGGTAACTGATGGGCGCATAAAATCCATCCGCTTCAATTTCAGTGTATGTCAGGTTATTGATCGTATAACGGGTTCGGAATTTCAGCACCGGAACCGGACCGATGTCCCTGTTGGAACGGAACAGGGTGCCGTCCGTTGACTCGAATTCGATGGTCGCATTCCGGATTTGCAGTGAGGCCCCCAGGGCAAAGTCGAATTTTTCACTGCCGGGCGCCAGTTCCTTCATGTAACTGATGCGGTAGAAGGGGAAGTTGTATAAGAAATTGACCCCTGTGCCGGCAGGGTAAACCAGGTCGTCAATTACAAGGTCTCTTACCAGCGTCGTTGTCGTTTCAAGTCGTAGGGGCTGGTACAGGAAGGTCAGCGTATGTCTTTCCCTGATTTCCAGCTCCAGGGACAGCCTGCTGACCGGGAACAATACATCCTGTCCGCCTTCATTCACATAATTGATGTAGGTCCCGCTGTTGCTGAACTGAATCTTGTGACTCATCACTCCCAGAAAACCAAGTTCGGCAATTCCTTTGATCTTCAGATTATTATCTTTTGATGCAAACTTCACGGAAGGATTTTGGGCCCATCCGAAGGCAGATGTGAATACCAGTATTAAAAATAAGCTCAGATTCTTTGTTTTCATTTTATCGGATAAACATTTGCGTTAACCAGTATGCAATGATCGTTTAGCTGTGAAAGGGAAGTATTGGTTCATATCAATGTCCGTACACGACCAATAACGCTTTCCAGCCCGAATGGTTCGCAATTTATTCGAAAAAGAAATATAAGCCTGCAGAATTGATTATGCTGCGATATCAGAATCTTTTTCAAGTTTTGCGATCTCTTCAATCTCCCTGTCGATTTTTCTGATTTGTGCTGCTAAACCGTGTTTGGAGCGGACATACAAGCTGATCAGGAATACGACTACCACCAGCGCATAAAACGGGATCATCGCTGATGAAAAGAATGGAATGCCGGCGGACAGGAAAATTCCAATGATCATAAACGGGGCCAGAATGTAACAATTACGCGTAATCTTCAGCTTGTACCTCTCTGCTCTTCTCAGTTGCTTGCTTACAGCGGTTATCGGGCCATCGGGATTAAGCTTTTCGATCATCACATATAACTTGATCGCCCAAATATATGTGACCACTGAGATTGATGCGAAAAGGATTAAACCGAATACAACATCAAATTCAAAAGTGAACCGGATGCGCGGTATCACGATGAAGATATACAAGGGTAATGGCAGGATTACAGCGGCCAGTGTCCGAATCCTTAACCAGTCAATTCGTCTTCCTGTATTCACGGTCAGCAGCTTCTTAAGCAATTGCTTGTTGAGTGCAGTATTCTCAACAAGTATTTTTTCATGCTGGGTCCAGATCGTTTTTAATTCATCAAGTTCCATCGTATCGCTTTTTTGAATTTGCCATAATCCTTAGTTGTTCTTTAATTCTTAAAATCCGGGTTCCGACATTCGACCTGGAAATGCCTGTTATTTCCCCTATCTCTTCATGCTTGTATCCATCAAGGTACAGCAGGATAATGGCTTTGTTAAAGTCATCCAGTTCAGCGATGCATTCATATAGCAGGTCCAGGTGATGATTTGAGTCAATCCCGTTGGATGGTTCATTGGTATTAAATTCGATGGCATCCTGCAAAAAATCTCTCTTCCTGCGGGTTTTCTTCTGATAATTCATTGCCGTATTCAGAGCAATCCTGTATATCCAGGTTGAGATTTTCGATTTGCCTTTGAAACTTGGAAATGCTTTCCACATTGCACAGGCAATGTCATTTACCAGGTCTT
>Ga0272443_10001907_pt1 | contig 28325 bp, 26 predicted proteins | sample SSMAcet12_FD_193581 | JGI IMG/M metagenome (GOLD analysis project Ga0272443, IMG submission 193581) | Marine sediment archaeal communities from Little Sippewissett salt marsh, Falmouth, MA, United States - SSM-Acet-12 | ecosystem: Environmental > Aquatic > Marine > Wetlands > Sediment ... | reverse complement strand
AGTCATTCTGCCGCTTTCTATGACGATTTCGGCATGTGTACGGCTGATACTCTTGTCGTGTCTGCCCCTGTCATCATTGGCGATCAGAATGTCGCAACCGGCTTGACGACCGATCACGTTCCTGCCCGCATTGACAGCGTATGCCTCCCCTTCATAGGGGCCGGCCAATGCAAGTAACATGTAATCGACACCTGGGCCTTCTGCCGATTCGGAACTGTCGTCAGCTCTCAGCCCTAAATCCCGCGCAAGCTCATCAGGCGATCGAAACTCTCTCGTCGGCGGCTTGAAACGATCCTCACTCGAGGCCCCGATCACTATCGGGTCATCATCCCTCTCGATAGTCACACCCGGCAGCCTGCTGATTTCTTCGATTGTCGGTACTTCCCTGACTATGTCGGAAGCGGTCAAGTCCTCCTCAGCTTCGGATTCAAGGCTGGCGATGAATTCCGGGTCTGCTTCCGCACGAAAGGTAACTATATACTCCCCTACTGATATCTCCTCGCCATCTTTAATCGGAGTTTCGCCATCCACTGATTTGCCAGAGATCTCGACGGGAGGATTGTGTGACAGAGGAGTCACATAGAAGCTGTCGTTTTCTGCATGAATAACGAGTTGCTTCAACGCAATATCTACATCCTCAATGCACACGTCGCAACCCATGATTCGTCCCAGCACGATGGATTCCGAGACTGAGTTGACGACCTTCACAGCTTCACCGGACTTACTTACAATGATTTTCGGCATGTCAGTCTCTCTTCAGGGAGATGTCAAAGCGCTTGACCTCGCCCGCTTTCAGCCGATGGCCTTTCTCGGATTTCTTGTATCCTCTCGCGGTGAACCGGAAATCGTATTTCCCCGGTTTCATTACCTGAGTGAAGATGCCGCTGGAGTCGGTAGCCCCCAATAGAACAAGCCTGTCTTCGCTCTTGATCTCCGCGATCACATCGACACCGGGAATCGGGAGCTTCGTCTTCTTGTCGAGTACTCTAACGACGATCTTACCTTCATTGTTCACTTCAGCTCGTACAGCGGGTTCCTCAACAAGCTCCGTACTGTCAGGGACCGCTCTCATCCCGATCTCTGCAAGCTTCTGGTCAGCGGAGATGACGGCGAACGTGTCCGCGAAACCCTCTGCCCTCACATACAACCTTTGCTCAGCACCGGGCAGGATTATTACGGATGGTGTCACGGCGTCCAGAAACTCGACTCTTATCCCCCTGTCAGCTTTGACAATATCAGCGTTAATATCGCTGCGCTGTGCATCTCCGAGTGCATATGCGGACACGTGGAGTTCCCTGTTCAAGGTAAAATCGATGCTTGATGGTTGCTCGATGCCTATGTCACAGGTCATTGCCGTATCCAGAAAGCCAACCTTGCTCAACCTGTACTCGTTCTTCCCGCACGGTAGCAGCAATAGCTCTCCCGTCATACCGATTAGCGAATCCGTTTCTGCAATTGACACACTCACCCCCAACGGAGTTGAATTGACAAGGACGGATCTCTGGAAGTATCCTTTCAGCAATCGTGCCCCATGTTCGGGGTACTCGTAGATATCCCAGATCTGCCCCAGCGGGACATTCTGCGAACCAGTCGCGGCGTCAACAGCGGACAACCATGCGGATTCGACACCGTCGTGTTTGAGTTCAATCGTGAAAGTATCCACTGCCGGCCATTCGAGGTCGACGGGAGTCCTGTCGTCAAGTTTTCTGCCATTCACGGTAACACGCGCTGATTGTGGTTCGCTGTCGACTCTGAAGAGCCTGCTTAGAACAACTGGCGCTATAGTCAGAGCATCGCCTGACTCGAACGAGATCGTAGTGTCAATATCAGCAAAACCGATTTTCGATATCCTGAGTTTGTATTCACCCGATGCCAATTCGGAAATCGCGAGGGGCGTGACTCCCAACACGGAGTCCATCGAGCTAACCTCTGCGCCTTCAGGGTAGGTGTTCAGCCAGACGGAGTAGTCACCATGAGGCTGTGTAATGTCGAGGTCAAGCACACGCTTCTCATCTTTCTGGACACCTGTCCTTGAGACAAGCATCGTGATGATCGCGATTGCAACAGCACCCAGTGATATCAGAAGTGCTTTCTTTCGACTCTTCATGCTCTCTCCAGAATTGACTACCGCCGAGTTAAAACGCAGTACGACGCTTCTCTCAACTCACGAATTCAATGACAGACTCAGAATACGAATGATTGGAGATGAGTCAAAGAAGATTCTCAGCGAAGGAACTCGTAATCGGGAGGTTGGTCATCGTCATCACGACCGGAACTGTCGGTATCGTCTGCCTCTTCAGCGTTGGATTCAGGAGAGTTCCCGTCAGCATCATTCTTGCGCGTGAACAGGAGATTGAGCGTGTGACTGGATTTGTCTTCGTCGGCTTTAATACGCTTCTCCGAACGCTTCCCGTTCATTTCACTACTTCCTGATGTTCCTTCGCCACATATGTCCGAAATTCGCTCAAGCAGCCTGATCGTCTCACTGTGCCTACGTTCGAAGTAATCGATGAATCCGGCTTCAGTTCCAATCTCGGCCGAACCCGGTTGATCGTCGGCGATTTCATCATTCTTAGAGATGTTTCGGGCAAGGTTATTCGGTCGTTGCGAATTAGTATTGCTGTCGTCTCCCCTGCTGACTTCGATGAACTGTCTGAGCTCATCGGCGATGAACGGTTCGGTTGACGAGATCGCCCTTGGCCCAAAAACATAGTTGTTCTTCTCGCCGCTCGTTACAACCAGCACGGGAGTCTCCAGATCGCAGTCGAAGTTGATGTTGGAATCTGCCAAACCTGCTGTGAACCCGATCAGTTGCCCATATCGCTGATTCAGGGATGACTTCATGGAAGCAAGGTCGAGCCTCTCTTTTTCCCTTGAATCCAGGTCACGCTCGAACGCGGCATCGCGCTTGAGTTTCCTGTAATTCGCCAGATCAGACTCCAACTGGCGAACGGTCTTTATCCATACATCGTCCATAGCGTGCAATACTCAGTTGAGTAAGGTAAGTATACATCGGGACACAAACCCGATTAGCAAGACCAGTCGAAACGAAGTAATCAACCAACACTTCACAGATACGATTAGAACCTGCGGGTCTGCAAACGATTTCAAAAGTGGTCAGGGCCGCGGAAAATCAGAAGCGATGTAGAAGTCGCATGCTCTGACTTGCCGCTGCCCTGTCCCGTATATTCGCAATCACCTCCGAGGTGAATCGAATACTAAGCCGTCGAATACGATCAACCGCCTGCGGCGGGTGACATCACCTGCTGAACATCAGTAACCGTGTAGCCTTCAGGCACAGCAAAGACCGCTTTGTCGATAGCCTCGTTACTGACATCGGTCACATTGAGGTTCGTGGTCAGTGTGAATCCGTTTGGAAGTCCCTCGTTGATATTGAATTCCAGCTCGCCACGGAACGGGAATCCACTGAGCTTGTCGTAAAGCTCATCGAGATTGTCACGGCTCATGTTGAACCTTGTAAGGAAATCGAGAAAACCGCCGCTCTGCAATCTCTTGTCGGCGATCTTGTTCTTCATATTCGCCTTGAACGCCTTGAAAGCGTCGTAGCCCGTGAAAGCATCGCTGACCCAGAGCACACCGCTCATTGTCGTTGTGGCAGGCTTGTCCTGAATCATATAGTTCAGCTCAAGGGCGATATCGAGAGACTTGACCTCTATTCCGGCAACCGTATCGACCTCGCCTGTCGGGTTGACCTCAAGCTTCATCTCGGGGGATGTCTCCGGTGGAACCTTCGCGGAATCGGGGATGTCGATCGTGGCGTATGTCTTCGTGACGTCATTGACGTAGTTCAACTTCTTGTTATTGAGGTCAATGATCGTCGCAAACGACGCCGTTCTCGTTTCCTGTCCTACCGGAATGACTGATTCCATCTCGACTCTTCCGGTTTCACCATCAGTGATGTACTTCTGATTGAATGTCATCTCGCCAACCATAGGAATACCCGACACTACCAGTGTGTACGCGATAGACAGGTCGGCATCAGCTGTTGGGACGGGTTCCATCTTCTCGGAAGTCTCGCCCTCTTTCTCGGAAGGCGAACAACCGAACATCAGCAATCCGATCAGAAACACTGCCAACGATTTTCTCAACATGTCAACTCCTCTTCGAGCGCTCTGAAGCGCAATTCGACAATCGCACGATTGTCCGTTTATGTTTGATGTTCTTCTATTTCAATTGATCCTGCTGAATCCGGCTCACGACTCCTGTTGATTCTGCGGTTAATCTCTGAGATCTCATGTATGAAACGGTGCCGGGTGCGGTGATCCAATTCCATGATCTCGTCGAGACTCCAGTGAAAATGATATGCCAGAAAAGCTACCTCCCGAATGATGTCATCCCGGGGGTAGCTGGTCATTTTCCCAGGCACTTGAACTCCACGTTGAACTCCTTGCCGCACGCCGGACACGTAGCGGGGACAGTCGCCTCGGAGTCCTCATTAATTCTGCGATAAAACTCCTGAAGATAGGACAGATCCGCCGAAAAGAGCCTCTCGATCACTGCCGGGGTGATAGTCTGAACTTCACCCAGCTTCACAACCACCCTTGACAATATCAGGATAACAAGATATGCCCTGTTGTCGCGAACCCTCGGATCCGACAATGGAGCAATCTCATCCTTCGCGTTCGCGAGACGCATAATCCCCTCGCGATGAATATTGCCGTCCTCGTCGATGAAGCCCTTGGGAAGAGTGAACTCGAACTCGGTTGAGAATGGCGAGACCTTTTCTACCTTTTCCTGAAACGCTGCATCCTGCATCGCCGTCTCCCATAATCCATTATCAGCACAACAATAGACCGGGCATCACAACCCCGAATCAAGGCCGCCCTGCCAGATACTATTCAACCAATGCCCATTGGAACTCAAGCTGTCTACCAGCCGGTTGGGGCGCGTTTCCGTCCACTAAGGAACCACCTCCACAATTTCTTGTCAATTCAAAAATCTCCTTTTTTTCGTATCTTCTTGGCAATCGCGCAGTTCTCTACGCCACGGCGCTCGCGGGAACAATACCAGACCAAAACTGTTTTAGAAATTGGACTGATTAGGTAGTCTTTTGCTGGTGTCGCCAGCTATACATTGGAGAAGTGATGAAACAGACCAGATTTGTAGAATTCGATAAAATCTCAGGACAGCTCGTAGTGAATCTGCCATCAGATTCCGAGGAACTGAGGGCTACGGTCATGGAGAGGATACATGACTTCCTGCACTCTTATCACGTCAACGAGAAGACCCTCGACGATTTGGAGACGATGGTAACCCACACTCTGCTTGAGAACAGCATCAAGGTCGACTGAGAAATCGACGGCCGTATTCTTTTGCCGAACAGCGAGTTTTGATGTTGACACCTGATGTACTCTGAGCTAAACTCCTCTGATAAGCTTCTTGATGTTCGCTTCAGTGAGGAGTTTCGATCAGCTTGGACCTGGAATTTCACATTCTCAGCAAGTACTCAGGTGTCGCACCGGAATTCGGGGAGAATACTCATAATAGCCCGACTGAGCCCCAATCTCTCGACAAGACACTGCTCGAACGCCCTGAAATAGTGCATCCCGTCCAGCTTCCAGGCGACTCAGTCGACCACCCCATAGATGACGAGGACAATGCCTCCGTGCTGGCTCATGATCTTAGCGAGGCAACTCCGCAGAGATTCACATGGCGGATCAGGAACATCGAGGTAGATTCCATTCAGAAATCCACACTGACAAGAACCGAACTGCAGGAGATTGACATCACTGACCACCAGACCGGTCTGCCGAAAGCAGATTGGGGTCAGGTAAAGAACTCCTCGACTGCGAGGTTCTTCAGCGACGTTCAAAGATATCGAAGGTTGTCTATGATGTTCCATGTCGACGGGAATACGAGAGGCTGACGCGACGAAGACACAGTATCAGGATTAGACATCAATGAGAAGGGCCTCTCTCCTATCGGAAAGAGGCCCTGAGTTGTTGGCAACAACAGGACAGAGGGGATTATTTCATTAGCATCATTTTACATGTCCGCGAATGATCGCCTGCCGTTAGTCGATAGAAATAGATACCGCTCGCGACACGGCTTCCGCTCTCATCCGTACCGTCCCATTCAACTTCGTATGTGCCCACCGGGTAAGACCCCTGGGTCAGAGTTCTGATCTTCTGGCCGATCACGTTGTAAACGCACAATTCGACGTTTGCGGATCGTTCCAGCGTGTACTGAATCGTAGTGGAAGGATTGAATGGATTCGGGTAATTCTGGGAAAGCTTGAATATACCCGGGATGAACGGATCGAAATCACTTGCGGAGGTTGTCACCACTTCAGTAGATACTACACCGCTCGAGAAGACACCGCTATCCATCGCTGACGTCGCGGTAAGCGTGACATCATCAATGTAGTGCATCGGAGCGTCCGCGGGTATATGAACCCTGACGCTGACAGTAGTGCTCGAAGCGGGATAGACATAATCAGTCGTGGATGAACCGAGGATTTCAACGGCCCAACCTGTGGCCGAGATCACATCGAGTTCGTAAAAGTCAATGCCTTCGCCAGTATTCTGAACCGTGAAGACATAGTCCACGGACTGTCCGGGTTCTCCGCTCCCGTCCAGCGGATCAGGCACGTTGACATCGAAATCAATGTCAACTGTCAAATCCACTCGAAGCATCGCAAACGCACTGGTCCAGACAGGATCAGCGGGACCGGTGGTTGTAGCTTCAACACCATTGATATAGATGGTGATCGTGTCGTCCGGCGCAGCACCCTCGTCGATGCCGGATGTATAAATATCGTCACGATAGACAGGGAAAAACCCGTAATGCCCGACCGTATGCACTGTGTCACGACCACAGTGAATACCATCAGGATCGTAGGCGTCGATCAGCGCGCCCACTGGGATCGGATTACCATTCAGCGTTGTATTTTCGCTGAAGAATGATACCCATTCGTTGGTAGGTGTCACCTGCCCGGAGGCTGAGGCGACGTGTAGGACAAACAACAACAAGAGAGGTAACAGCCGTATAGATATGTTTGCAAACTTATTCAAGAGCCACCTCCGTGGATTCGGCAGGGCGACCCATGATCGCCCTGCCGTTCATTTGGCTGCTACTTCATCAACATCATCTTCTTGGTCTCATTGAAGTCTCCAGCCGACAGTCTGTAGAAGTAGACGCCGGAGGAAACAGCACGGCCGGAATCGTCACGACCATCCCATTCGATGGAATATTCTCCAACATCCTGGGACTCATCGATCAGTGTCCTGACCTGCTCACCAAGAAGGTTATAGATAACCAGGCTGACATTGCCGGCATCGGCAACGTAGTAGGCTATTGTAGTTCTCGGGTTGAACGGGTTCGGATAGTTCTGCTTCAGAGAGTATGAAGTCGGAACCGTCACATTCGGACCGCCGAGTGAATTGAGGCTTCCAACCTCGATACGATCACCGTGAGAAGTCCACGTGAACGTCTCTTCAGTCTGGACGCCTTCGATCACGAGACGGAATTCGCTGTTGGAACTGAGACCTTCGACAACATCAGGAGTCAGGGCATCGTCAGCGTAGACGGCCATGAATCCGAGTCTGCCTGAAGCCTCGACCCTGAACGCACCGCAGATATTGCCGCTCTCGTCAACGGCTTCTACCAGCGTACCTGTAGCTATCGGTGCGCCATCCACGGTCACGTTCGAACCATAGAGGTCAACCCAGCGAGTTGTCGGGATGACATTGGCAAACGGTGAGATCTTGGTCGAGTTCTCGATCGACTCAACCGAGTAGTTCGCTGTCGGAATGCCGCTCGGGTAAATCAGGTCGACATCCTGCGAGACCTTCAACCAGTAGCCATAACCCGGGCCCATGTGGCGCATGTCAGACATACCGGTATTTGCAGGATCCCATGTTACACCGGCTCCGTAGAAGCCGAGAGCGATGATAAGGTCATCGTAGATCGAGACCAGAGCATCGGCTGTCGAGTCAGCTTCGTTCGGCAGATACGATGCGAGGTTCCAGCCGGCTTCCAGCGGGATCGGTGTTCCGGGATCAACCGGCATACCATACACGCAGAACTCAACCGGCTCGGTTACCTTGACCCAGTATCCGTGCAGGTGATCCATCGAACCGAGTGTCGAGAATTCGACAAGATCCGGATCGTATGTCATAGCGCCCAGCTCGAAGCCGAGGACAACTTCGACATACTGCATTATGTCAGCGAGAATTACGTCTATGTCGTCAACTTCGGTGTCAACATTCCACGATATCAGGTTCCAGCCCTCGTTGAGCATCATGCAGAACTCGATGATATCCTGGCCCTCGAAGCAAGCTTCGATGTTGTCACCGTTAGTTGTCCACGCGACCGGTTCATACAGGAACGGTGTCATGTCGATGCCGTTCAACTTGACTGTAATCAGATCACCCGGATCGCAGCCTTCGTCGAGCAGAGGTGTTGTCAGGCTGTCGTCACGGTACACCGGCATGAAGCCGTATGCGCCGTCAGTCTCCACGAAGAACTGTCCGCAAAGGACTCCCTCGGGATCGAAAGCCTCGACCACGTCACCCGGAAGGATGGCGCAACCCAGGTAGGTCGCGTAATCGCAATAAAGGTTGACCCACTCGTTAGTCGGAGTAGTCATGCCTGTGGACATCAATCTAACCAGTACGTCATCAGCAGGACCTGTGACATCCATCACTGTCGGATAGAAACCGGTCTTGTATGCACGGAGCACGTAATCGCCGGTAGCATCCTCGAAGCAGAACTCACCGTTCTCGTCGGTAATAGTCGTTGCAATGATGTCACCGCAGGGATGTGAGGTCATCAACTCAACTGTCGCGCCCGGAACCGGGATATCGACAGGAGTCGCCGCCGGCATTACAACCGTACCACAGAGTTCGGTTGGGGCCGGAGGATAGACGTACAATTCAACGTGGATTAAGGCAGGTGATCCATCGGCACCTTCAGACAACACCGCCAGAGAGTCAAAGTAGGAGCCTTGACCAACGCCGGTAATATCAACCGATAGAGTAACCGTTCCGTCGTCCGTTCCCTCGATGGGATCAACCGACAACCATATGCCGTCCTTGATTTCGACGGACCAGTCGATGCTGACGTCGCCACAATTAATCACTCCGAGGTACTGGTCGGAAGGATTGGCTCCGCCTTCGGTAGCTTCGAAGTAGAAGTAATTCGTATCTACTGCGAGACACGGCGTCGGAGCTTCCAGAATCTCGATTTCGCCTGCAACGAAGTCAGGATACAGCGGCTGACCTTCATCATCCGTGTACATCAACTCGTTGTCAGGAGCGAGGAACATCGAATCGATCGGGATTATTGCAGGAGCCGCTCCCGGATCGATCGAGAAGTACATGTGAGCCATCAAACCGTAACCGACAGGGATCAGTGATTCTTCAACGACAACCACACCGATCTTGACCGTCTGGGCCGCATTGTCGATCACGCCTGTAAGCGCGTCAATATATTCAACTCTGGATCCAGTGAACGAAACCGAATCACATGTGATTCCATTGGCTTTGAGAGTTCCTGCGAAGATCAACGGTACACTGATGCCGGAAATTTCTTCGACATTTCTGAAGAAGACCGGAATCATGACCTGATCGCCGGGATATCCCGCACCGGTTCCTACGAATACCGTATCGCCCTCAAGCGGCGGGGCTTCGGTCACTTCGAAGTCAACGATTGCGAACTGCGGCGAATTGCTGGCAGCTGCATCGGTTACCCAGATCGTGTCACGATAAATATCCGGTGCCAGTCCGGAACCGTCTACCATCACGAAGACAGAATCGAAGTTTCCGCCCGCGTAATGTGACAGCGACAGCCATGCCTGCGCATTCATCGCCGCCCAGTTCAGTGTGCCGGTTCCAATGTTGCTGACGATCATCGTGTCGACGAGCATACCCGGAGTTCCCTCTACCATTGTGAAGTAGAAGTAGTTCGGGTTCAAGTCAATTTCCGGAATCTCAGGAGCCGTTACGGTCAACTGAGCAATCGCCATCTGCGGCGAGTTAGCCGCTTCAGCCGATGCTATCCAGATTGTGTCGTAATAAGTGTTACCTGCGGTCAGGCCTGGACCCGTATCAATTGTCAACTCGACAATCGACGGTGCGGTACCGGAAACTGCCGAGAAATCAAGCCAGAAACCGCCGCCGGCAGAAGTGAGGGTCCAGTCGAGTGTACCCGTACCGGCATTCGTGATGTTAAGTGTATCAGGAATCGGTGCCGGATCACCTTCGACCCACGTGAAGTAGAATTCGGTCGGATCGAGTGCGATCACGGGCTCGACCGGCGGGGCTGTAATTTCAAGCACAACCTTCGCTGTCTGCGGCGAGTTGTCTGCACCCGCGTCAGTCACGGTCACCGTGGCATTGTACAGGCCGACGGTCAATCCGGTGATATCAACGTAAAGGCTGCATGGAGTCGCATTACTTCCCGTTGTCGGGCTGAGCGTCAACCAGTCGGCATCATCGGATGCAGTCCAGTCAAGCGTTCCACCACCGATATTGTTCACGATAATCACCTGGCTGGCAGGATCAGCAGCATCCTGTTCAGCAGTGAAGTACAGGCTGTCTGGTACGAGTTCCATAACCGCCGGGGCCTCTTCGATGAAGAGAACCACCTTAGCGGCCTGAGGACTATTCGTCGCATTACCATCGCTGATATTAAACTGCGTCGTATAGGTACCAGCCATCATACCGCTGATATCGACGTAAGCCGAGCAGCTCTCGCTGTCAGTGCCCGTCGTCGGGCTGAGGGTCAGCCAGTCGGCGCTCTCGGCCGCTGTCCACGCGAGTGAACCGCCACCGGTATTGAACACCGTAACGAACTGAGCATCAGGATTCACACCACCCTCGATCGCCTCGAAGTAGAGACTGTCGGGATCGAGCGAAATCGTCGGTGGAGCATCGTTCAGGATAAGAACGACCTTGGCTTCCTGCGGGCTGTTCGTTGCGCTCACATCGGTTACCGTTACTGTACCGAAATACGTACCGGGCGTGAGGCCCGTTATGTCAACGTTGACATCGAAGCTCTCGCCGTCAGTACCATTCGACGTGCTGAGCGATGCCCAGGGGATCGATTCGGTAGCTGTCCACGAAAGCGAACTGCCGCCAACGTTATTGACTGTTATTGACTGTGCTGACGGGTTACCGGCATCGACAACCGCCGAATAAGTCAAGCTGTCTGGATCGAGTGCGATTGTCGGCGGAGCAGGTGTCACGACGAGTACAACCTTCGCCTCGACTGCCTGCTTGGCCGGGGGCTCCGTGAATGTCACTGTGCCGAGATATGTCCCGTCACTGAGACCGGTGATGTCCACTGACAACGTCGTGGCATCTCCGTCGCCACCGCTCGTCGGATCGAGCGTCAACCAGTCTGCGTCATCCGTAGCTTCCCAGACAAGCACCCCGCCGCCACTGTTGGTTACGGTAATGCTCTGGTCGGTTGGATTCGCACCACCTGCGACAGCCGTGAAATACAGACTGTCAGGATCGATGGCAATTGCCGGTGGGGGCTCTGTCACGACGAGCACGACTTTGGCCGTCTCGGACGTCGGATTTGCCGCAGGATCAGTCACCGTTACTGTCCCGGTGTATGTGCCGGCAGTGAGCCCTGCAATATTGACGGAAAGGGTAGTTGCATCACCGTCACCGCCGCTCGTTGGATCAAGCGTCAGCCATGCGGCATCATCCTCTGCTGTCCAGGCGAGTGTGCCCTCGCCTACATTCGTCACGGTGATAATCTGGTCGACAGGATTCGCGCCGCCCTGAACAGCGGTGAAATACAGGCTGTCAGGATCAAGTGAAATGATCGGTTCCGGCGTGCCGCCGAATGGATTTGTCACATTGATCGTACCCGTTGTGAACTCCGGCGGGAATCCGTTACCAGTCGATGGTGAATATTTGAACGTTCCTGCCGGCGGGTAAAACATTGAGTCAATCGTGATCTGGAACGAGCCCGGAAGCTGTGAAGCATCCTGAATCCTCAGTGTCAGATCACCGATCTTCGTGAGTGTGTTGGCAGGCATCCAACCCACTCCGATATTTACGATTCCGAGCAGGCAGCCGTTGTAGCCATGATGATCGCCCGGAACTCCCGGATCAAGGGAGCTTCGTGCGAAGGTCTTGATGAACGCGTTCACTCCAGGGCCGTATACGAACGTATCAACGACGATCTGGAGATCTTCGGTTCCGGTACCTCCGCCTACGTCAGTCGAAACCTTGAAGCCGAGTGAGGCACCAGTAATGTTTGCCTGGTCGGACCACCCGTACATCTCAAGTGAGAATGTGTCATCAAGCTGCTGTCCTATCGTCCACCCGGAAACCGGCGGCTCATAACGGCAAGTGTCACGGACACCCGCGTCCTGTGCCAAAGCCGATGCCGAGAAGGCGACCGTCACGACAAGACAGAGAATCAAAAATCTCATAGTTTTCATCTAACTCCTCCTGTGATTCTGCAAATGCAAGCTTGGAGTAACGTTATTTTCTGCAAATACAGTGCTTTCCCTGAGATCCACCTCCTTTAAGTGAATAAAATTCATCACACTATCCTAATAAATCTTGATTTGAATTCGAGCCTTAGACACCAACAACTCGACGAAGGGTACAAAAAAGAAGCAAGTAAATGAACATTAGGTAAATGCGATATGTCATCCCCCTGACAGTATCGCAATAGCACGCTCAATATAACATCATCTACTCAGTTGTCAAGGGAAAACTTGGTTGAAGAAACGTACATAGTCTATTACATTCCAATAAGTTGCGGGACTTGTTCAACATTGGTTCAGCCGAAAAGGCCATCCCTGAAGCCCCGTTCCTTTAAATCACCTCATTCTGATAATTTTCGATTTGACTATTCAAGTTCACAGCTATATCTTGCGATACAATTAGTATCGTAAGGTACTGTTTACGAGAGGATTAGGTTGAATATTTCCCGATACATGAAAGTCGAAGCGATCAAGCTCAATATGGACAGCCGGTTTGATCCGCCTGACCCCGAAACCGGGCAGTATACAAAACGGCAGCTCGAAGAAATAAAGCTCGGAATAATTGGCGAACTCGTGGAGTTGCTTGATCTGACCGGGAAGGTGTCAAACACCAGTAAGCTGAAACATGACCTGACAAATCGCGAGAAAAAGGCGAGTACTGCCATCGGGCAGCATATCGCTATACCTCATGTGAGAACTATGCAGGCAAAACAGTTCGTGATGGCTATTGGCAGAAATTCAGACGGGTACGAGTTCGAAGCTCCCGATCACCTTCCTGTCAAAATGTTCTTCTGTATGGCGGCCCCACCGTATGATGATGCCCTGTATCTCAAGGTATTCAAGACTCTTGCAAGCAGGTTCCAGATGCCCGGCTTTATTGACAATCTTCTCACCGAAGAAGACCCCAACATGATCATACGCCTCTTCAAAGAGCTCGAATAGACTCGATCCTGAATCCAAACATTATCAGACCGGACACCATAAAAGACAACGGGTTCACGAATTCGTGAACCCGTACATTACTGATTCCCATTGTGTAGCTGTAGCCGTTCCGCTGCTGTCCATCCTTGTAACGTCTTACATCCCTGATATCGGCACTTCACGTTCAGCATTGAACCACTGATGAGTCATTTCCTCCGAAATGAAACACTACATGTCGAGAAAATACCGGTGGACCAGAGAGCCTTCAGAAAGCTCCGGATGGAAAGAGGTTACAAGAACCCTCCCCTGCCTTGCCATCGTAACATCTTTGCCACATCTGGCTATAGGTTCAACTTTTGATGACATCTCGACGATACGCGGGGCCCGAATAAATACCATGTCAATCTCTTTCCCGGTCGAGTTCAGGGATGCCATTCCGTGACCGATGAACGAGTTAATCTGACGACCATAGGCGTTTCGTTCCACACTGATATCCATGATCTTCAATGGCCTTATCCTGGCATCATCGACGCTGGACGCCAGAAGAATCATTCCGGCGCAGGTGCCCCAGACAGGATGGCTCCGACAAAAATCCTCTAACTCCGTTCTTATTCCATATCTGTCGATGAGAAGCTGCATTGTGGTAGACTCACCACCCGGAATGACCAGGCGCTTGACAGCGTCCAACTCCCCGGGCCGCCGAATCAATTGTACGGTTGCTCCGAGGCTCTCGAATTTAGCCTGATGAAGGGTAAAATCACCTTGAATTGCAAGTATCCCAACTTCAACTTTAGACATATCAGAATCTCACCCAAAGAGAAGCCGGCAGCTGCCAACTACCGGCTACGAATGTCGATTGTCTCCCGAAGGAATCACCTCACCTGAAGGAGCTTATCCTCGGGGATGTCCTTAATATCAAGTCCTTCCATCGCCTCGCCGAGAGGTCTCGTCGCTTCGAGAACGGCCTTCGGATCGGCCCAGTGAGTCGTAGACTCGACAATAGCCTTGGCCCTGGCCGGCGGATCGGAGGACTTGAAGATACCGCTTCCCACAAAGACTGACTCCGCACCAAGCTGCATCATGAGGGACGCGTCGGCAGGTGTGGCAATTCCGCCCGCAGCGAAATTGGGTACCGGGAGTTTCCCGAGCTTCGCCGTCTCCTGAACCAGTTCCACCGCGACCTTCATCTCCTGCGCTTCGCGCTTCAGCTCCTCGGGATTCATGCCCTGCAACCTGCGAATATGTGCCATGACCATTCGCATGTGCCTGACAGCCTCCACAATGTTCCCGGAACCAGCTTCGCCTTTGGTCCGTATCAGCGCAGCTCCCTCTGAAATCCTGCGGAGAGCCTCGCCTAGATTGCGGCAGCCACAGACAAACGGAACCTTGAATCCCCACTTGTCCACGTGGAATTCCTCATCGGCGGGGGTGAGCACTTCGGACTCGTCTATGTAATCAACCTCAAGAGCCTGCAGGACTTGCGCCTCCGCGAAATGCCCGATTCGACACTTGGCCATCACGGGGATGGATACCGTCTCCTTGATCTTCGAAATCACGTCGACGCTCGCCATTCGGGCGACTCCGCCTTGCTTGCGAATATCAGAGGGTACACGCTCCAGCGCCATTACGGCGACAGCACCCGCTTCTTCGGCTACCTTGGCCTGCTCAGCCGTGGTGACATCCATAATCACACCGCCCTTGAGCATCTCGGCCAATCCGACCTTCAACTTCCAGTCTGAATCTTTGAACATATTTCCTACCTCGTCCAATGCAAATCTATTTCAAGCCTATTAATATAAGCAAATGCCAAACGAAAAGAAAACCAAAAATAGATGCTCTCAAAACCTGATTTTCGCCCACAGCGCCGGAAACCACCAAACATCCACTTTTCCGACCTATGATTTTTCGCTTTGAAAAACGCAATTTTCACATATAATGTTTCCTGTGCGTATATACCTTTGGGGTATGTTTTGATTGCGAACGGGTCAAAATGGAGACATAGATGGCTAAGAGTTTCCCATATTCAGATCAGGTGATGGATCACTTCTCTAATCCGCGAAACATGGGCGAGATCCCCGATGCGGACGTGGTCGCAGATGTCGGAAATCCGGCTTGTGGGGACATGATGCGCCTGTACCTGAAGATTGAGGATGGCAGGATCATCGATGCCAAGTTCAAGACTTTCGGTTGTGGAGCCGCAATAGCCTCATCCTCGATGCTTACAGAAATTATCAAGGGAAAAACAGTCGACGAAGCCGAGAAAATTACCAACAGGCAGGTTGTTGACGCGCTCGGTGGTCTCCCCCCGGTCAAGGTGCATTGTTCTGTTATGGCTGAAGAGGCTTTGTCAAATGCCATTAAGCAGTACAAGAACAGGGGAAACGGATCGGGACAGAACTGAACCCCTCCGAAGTGAGCACCTGCAACATCATACTCCGCTCAGTTCACAAGTGAGCTCGCTTGCGGATGAACCGTTAATTCCAATCATCGCTAAAGGAGATGAGCCGTATCATGGGGAACGGACGAATGGTATTCTTCGATCACCAGTCTACGACACCGGTTGATAAACGAGTATTGGATGCGATGCTTCCGTTCTTCTCGGAAAGCTACGGCAATCCTTCTTCTCATATCCACAAACTTGGAGTCGCATCGGGACAAGCTCTGGATAAGGCGAGGGAGCAGACAGCAGCTCTGATCGCCGCTGATCCCGAGGAAATCGTCTTCACTTCGGGAGCGACCGAATCGAACAATCTCGCCATTAGAGGCTATCTACAGGCCAACAGGGATAAAGGTAAACACATAGTTGCATCGTCAATCGAGCACTTCTCAGTTATGAACCAGCTGCAGTCCTTAAAGAGAGACGGCTACGATGTCACGTTCGTAGGTTGTGACAAGTACGGTATGGTCGATCCGATGGCAGTTCGCAAAGCAATGCGTGAGGACACCGCATTGATAACGGTGCAATGTGCGAGTTCTGAAATCGGTACTATTCAGAAGATCGCAAACATCGGCCAGTTCACCCAAAAGCGAGGTGTTTTCTTTCATTCCGACGCCGCAATTGCCGCTGGCAATATTCCCGTTGACGTCAATGAACTCGGCGTAGATTCACTGTCCATGTCTGCACACAACTTCTACGGCCCCAAGGGCGTGGGCGCACTGTACCTGAGAAAAGGTAATCTTATCAAGTGCCAGATAGAAGGTGGCATGCAGGAATTCGGCCTGAGATCCGGCACCGAGAATATGCCCGGAATAGTCGGTATGGGTAAAGCAAGCGCCATCGCAAAGGAAGAAATGCCCATCCGCATTGAGCACGCCAAAAATCTGCAAATCAAGCTCTGGGACTGGCTGGATAACAACATCGACTACCTCGAGTTCACCGGCCATCCGATGTACAGGCTTCCGGGGCATGTAAGTTTCTGGGTGAAGTACATCGAGGGAGAATCGTTCCTGCTCATGCTCAACATGAAGGGAATCATGTGTGCGTCAGGATCGGCATGCGCCTCGAATCTCAAGGGCGAAGATGAGGAGGATCTCGCCGCATCACACGTCCTGACAGCAGTCGGTGTGCCTGTCGAATATTGCTCCGGCTCGCTCACCGTGACGCTCGGAAAGGACAACACAGAAGCAGAACTCGATTACATGATCTCGGTTCTTCCACCAATTGTGGAACGCCTGCTCTCAATGTCTCCCTTGTATGCCGACAAGCTCAAAGGCGACGATCCTTACTCCATGTAATCCACCTCCTTCGGAAAGCTGTCCCAATACTCTATGGGATTATTCCCATACTTATTGCATCTATCCGAGAAGCCCGCAATCGCTACCCCGTTACGGTGTAACCATTTAATCTACGGGAGACTCGCTTTTTCAGCCCGGCACGCCGATTGCAGCTTATCAGCGTGGACCGAACAGGAGATTGAATCATGATCGAACAAACCGGTAGCAGCACCTACGTACTCAGGCCATTAGCACTGCCGACGAATATGTCCAGAAGTGTGAATATCACGACGGACAAAGACTCCTCAGCAGAAACAGCGGAATATCTCTACAACCCTGAGTTCGCTGAGAAGATCAGTATTGCCAAAACCAGTATCGTCGAAGAAATGAACCTCATCCAGGCGAGCAAGAGCAGGACAAACGAGTCCGGTCAGACTTCAGAGGAAGCAATCAGGAGTCGATCCGAGGCTTCAACTCTCGAGGCGCTCAAACGGAGCCTTACCCGCATCGAATCCCTGTTGTATCAGGTCGCATCGGTGGCGGCGGCCGATCCCGAGTCGCTCGATGTACTTCAGAAAAAGCTCGTCGAAGAAATCCGAGGGTACAAGAAAGCATTCAAACAAGTTGACATACACGAATTTCAGCCCGCCGATGTAGAACTTCCAACTCGCCATGCCCAGACAGACGGCACACAATCAACAGACGCTGAAGGATATTCGAAACTGAAATGCGAAGTTGAAGAAGCCGAGCGATTCATAGACGCTAAGCTCGCGGAACTACGCAAGACTGAGTCGCGTCCCATCTCAATGACCGAGGCCGCACTCGGCACGGCGGAACAGAACCTCGCTGCCGCTGAAAGCACTATATTTCCTGAAGAGATTGTATCCCGTGCCAAGGAAGTCGCAACTATGGTCAGGGAACGGCTCGAAGAGGCTTTCCCCGCACAGGGCCGACTCCAGCCCGATGAAGTATTCAAACTTATCGGAGCAGGTCAGAGGTAGTAGGACACGTCCGCCTCTATCTTGTCCACACGCCCGTTTTCCCCAAGAATGACCTTGAATCTGACAAGCTCGTTCGATACGGATGAAACCACGCCGTACATGGTTACAACGTAGAATAGTCCTGATTTCTCTACACTCGGCGGCTGATAAGCCGTCTCGGGAATTTCCTTCAGAAATTCGGCAGCCTTCAGGCTGTCCAGATATGCGTTGTAGAAGTTCCTGTACTCGTTGTTGGCAATCGGAAACGCATACCAGGTCCACCACTCCGTTATTGATTCTTTTCGGACCTCACCCGAAATCGGGGGATACGTCTTGTTCACGTAGTCTCGAAGACGAGGCATCAGGAATATGTCGGCCTCTCTACAGACTATCAGCTTCGGTTTGTGAAACAGGTAGACCGCAACTGCGGCTATGTCAAATGCCTTGGATGCATCGATTTGATCGCCGAATCTCCCCTCGACCATGCCATTGAAATCGTGCTTGAATCCCGTCCAAACCATCGGGTGAAAACGGCCGGCAGTGGAGTCATAGCATATGGTTATCTTCTCTGTCCTTGCATCGGCTTCGAACCTGTGGGACAGCACCAGAATTCCCGGCATCGCATCCGGAAATGACACGGATCTCGAGAATCGAGTCACCGTAGGAATGCGGTCATCGTATACCTGTGTATTGAAGGTGGATACAAGACTCGTATCGATATCGTAATCCATTTCAAGATTGAGATAGTACTCTGACGGTTCCACAGGGCTCAGATCAACCCGCCCTCCCCCGCAACCCGCGAGGATAATCGCGCAAATCCCAAACAAACACAGGTATTTCATAGCATGTCTCCACATCGTAACAAATGTAACACCACCAGGCGAATATCAGAATTCGAGAATGCCGAACAGCTCCGAGAACCTCGGCCCAAAAAGCGTCTTCGTGGGCATCAACCACCCCATGATTTTGGGAGGATCGCTCTCGGTTTCTGAGTCGGCGTCGAATAGTTCTATGCCCAATCCAATTGTCTTTCGCTTTTCCGGATTGAATCCCCTAAGGTAAGCGAGAGGTACTTTCAACTCGAAAGAGTAACCGGACGCCGTAAGCGTTCCACCGACTATCGGAGCCACATCGCTGTCGCTCCGCACCCTGAACTGACCTTCCGCATCCTCAGGGGGAAGGACAGTTATCGCGATAACGTCTTCGTCCATATTCCTTTCTCGCGTCAAATAATCTCCTGCTCCGGTTCTCGTGTCAATATAGAAAGTAAGATAATCACCTCGAGAAACTTCGCTCCGAAGAATCTTGTCATCCATAACCGAAGCGGCGAGATAGAGATTGTACTGATCGTACAACGCATAGAATGATCCCGATATATCAGTCTTATCGAGCCATCTGAGCTGGTTGACGATGACATTATCCTTCCTGTACAGCGGGAGTTCTTCCGACTTGCTCCATTCGTCAATCCTTCCATCAAGGATGATCTCGTGCGATATCTTCTTCACCTTGAGAATCGCATTCTCCGATTCCCTCACGAGACTCAGCTTGCACTTCATCTCACGGTATACATTCTCGTCCATCAGCTCAATGATTCGATTCTCCGTCTCCTCGTAACACTTTTTGGCATACTTCGAGTTACCGTTCTTATCGAGCGCCACACCGAACGTGAAGATCAGCTGCGGAAGATCGGGAGATTTCGCCGGAATGTTCGCGAATGTCTTGTACAGATCAACGAAGTAGTCGTCATCGATCTGCGCGGACAGCTCGCTCAGCCTTTGCGCCGACAGCAGCAGGTGACTCGACGGCACCGCCTTGAATTCGGGATTCGCACTGAGGTTCCTGCCGTAGGAGATCAACCCGCGATTGTAGTAATCAGCTGAATTCGCCAGCAGTTGACCATCATAACACAGGTCGCCCAATGCGAAGAGAGCTTTCGTTTCCGATGGGGTGCCGGGATAGCGGGCCGCTATGTCGCTGTACGTGGTTACAACCGCATTCCGATCGCCCGCCGTATTTTGAAGGTATGCCTTTTCGAAAAACGCCGCCTGCGCTTCCAGACTCGAGGCATCCGCGGCAATAATCTGATCTCTCAAAGCAATTTCCTTCTCGAAATCGACCGCAGCAAACTCCGCGTGATAGGCTGATTCCATTTCCAATCCGTCAAGCTTGGAGACTGCACCGGGCTGAAACATGTCGACGATGAACACGCTTCCGTCGTTATGATCCGGGATGAGCAGGTACTTTCCGGCAGGTCCGACCGTAGCGAACTCAGCATTCCTTCCAAACGTCATCTGGTCAACGAGTGAAGCGTTTATCCTGTTGTCCTCGTATGTCAAATCGTAAAGCCAAAGATTCTCGACATGTGTACGGCCCACATGACACACGGCCATACGGGTACCATCGCCGGACAGCCCGAGTGATGTGGCTGCTTTCCCTGTACCCACTGCGAGGACGACCTTCCCCGTTTCGGTGTCTATAACATTCACCCCGGACCCGCCATACTCGCCTCGGTCGATTCCCATGCATGTGACGAACAGGTATCTACCCGCATTCGACAGCGTTATCGTGTGCGGCTGAAGTCCAGCATACAGGGTTCCGGCAACGGCGTAGTTTATCGGATCGATCACCGTAATCGAGTTGTCATCCTTGTTAGCGACGTAGATCCGCGACCCGTCCTTCTGTATCGCAATGGACACGGGATTTGCTCCGGTAGCAATAGTATAGTCCGCCGTCCGAGCTTCTACATTGACGAAGGTCACGCTGTTCTGCCCGTCACCATCATAAGAACCATTGGCAACATAACAAAACGAACCATCCGGGCTGAAGACCGCATCGCTAACGGGAGCGCCGAAGTAGACCTTTCCCAGCGACTCATCGGTGATAACGTCGAGAATCTCTGCCGCCTGCTCACGTGATGAGAACACCCAGACGTTCTCGCCATCCGGGGTAACCCTCGCGAACATCGCCCCCGGGAGAATCTCGATCCTCGATATGACGCGCCGGGCATCGAAGTCATACGCGGTCAAGGACGACATACCGCTGCTCCCGAGAAACGGGTGCGGTAGATACAGCTTGTGCTTAGCTTCACAGTAGGCGGCGTCCGATAAGATCGACGTCGCCATGAGCGCAAATAGCACAAGAATCAACGATAGCCTGTATTGTCTCATTACTAAACCCTCTTACCATGTCTCAACGTCATCTTCTCCAAAAACGCATTCCCCTTCGAAGAATGTCGCGGAAATCTCAATGTCTTTCAAACTCACCGGATCGCATTCGATCGGATCCTCCTCCATTATCACAATATCGGCACTTTTGCCGAGAGATATTGTCCCAAATAGGTTTTCGTCGGCCAGCGCATACGCGATATCGCATGAGAATCCCCTCAATGCAGTCTCCGTTGAAATTGCCTGGCCGGTCCTGTGCCTGACTTTTCCGTCTAATGTCGTGCGCGTCGTCGCACAATATGATCCAAGGAGCGGATCAAGCGTCTCGATTGGAGCATCGGAACCGAATGCCACGTGCGCTCCTGAATCGATAAAAGACTTGAAACTGTACGAATGTGAAGATCGTTTGCCGAGGAACTTCTCCATAAGTCTGACATCGGAAATACAGTGAATCGGTTGAACTGAGGCGATTATGCTCAATTTCGAAAGCCTCGGAATATCTGCGGGATTGATGATTTGCACGTGCTCGATTCTGTTTCGGAGCTTCCTGTGCTTCGCGGGCAGTTTCTCGTATGCATTGAGCACCTGCCTGTTTGCACGATCTCCTATCGCATGAACGGCACACGCCAATCCGTTTGACGCAGCCTTCTTAATCAGGTCAGCCATCACCTTCTCTGGTGTGACTTCAACACCGATATTGCTCTTACTGCCGGAGTACGGACGAAGCATGAGGGCAGTCTGTGATCCGAGGGCGCCATCGGCGAATATCTTGACCCCGGCGATCCTGAGATAGTCATCACCGAAGCCCGACTTGAGACGCAAAGCGACAAGGTGGTCGATAAACCTGATCGGAATGTACTGCCTGATGCGAAGCTTCAAGCCATACTTGTTATGGTATTCCTGCAGCATTTCGAAATTGTCAATCCCGTCGAAATTTCCGAGCGCCGTCACGCCCTTGCTGTGACAATATCGCTGGGCTTCGTCAATCAGGCGGAGCACTTTCGATTTCGAAGGCTTCTTGTGATGACGGTAGACGTAATCGCAGGCATTTTCCCTCAGTATTCCAGTAGGATTACCCGATGAGTCACGATCAATCTCTCCCCCGACCGGATCAGCGGTATTGCGATCCACTCCACCGATCTTAAGCCCGAGGCTGTTCGTCCAAAGCACGTGTTCATCATGCGAATACAGCGCAGCAGGATTGTCCGGCGCGATCTTGTCCAGATTCGCCTTATGCGGCCAGCGACTGTCAGGCCAGTCATCCTTTCGCCAACCTTTGCCGAGAAGCCACTCGCCTTTCTTCAGCTTCGACGCGTAAGCTTCCACCCTCTTCAATGCTTCGCCATACGACTTACAGCCGTCGAGGTTGAGATTAGACAGCGACTGGGCAAAGAACGCGAAGTGAACATGCGCATCACCGAAAGACGGTATCACTGTTCTTCCGCCAAGGTTGATAAGGCGGTACTCGTCCGCTGGAATCCCGATTATATCTTCGTTCTTTCCGATCCAGCGTATCTTACCGTTGTCAATCACCAATGCTTCGGCCATTGGATGAGATGGATCGAAGGTTCTTATCTTGCCTGAATGTAATAAGAGCTTTTCCTGCCGCTCTTCGTTTCTTCTTCCTGATTTCATTTCACGAGTACCCTCTTGTCTCCAACTCTCTTCGTAACTCCGAGACTATCCAGCCTCTCAAGCAAAGGCACACCGTACTTCCGCGAGTATCCGAACAACCCCCTGACATCTGCGACGGCGATTGAGCCTGTAGCCTCGATATGTTTGACTATGCCGGATCGCACCTTCTCGAAGTCTTCCGACAGGAGCAGCAATCCGCCTGATAACTCTACTATGTCTCCGCTGTCAAGCATGAAACGCACGATGTCTTTCATCGCGAATGACTTGGTTTCTATCTGTTTCCTTGACGGAGGATTCTTCGGATCTGCGGAGAACATTGCCAACACATCACCCTTAAGCCTCTCCTGTTCGGGCTTCAATCGAGGTGCAAAGCCCGGCCTATGTACGAACGAAAGCGTTGTGGCCAGCTTTCCATCGGCGATCAGCTTCTCGAGTACAGCCTCGAATGCTGACGGTTCTAACGAAGCGCCTGCGATAAGTTCAGCCTTCGGCACACCCTTCTTCGAGGGATGCTTCTCCTGAAACCGGTCAATGGAATCCGTGATCTGGGCAGCTACGCGTTTGTACGTCTCGGCTTCAAAAACGTATCCGTTCGTCAAGACAAGGGAACCATCCTCCTTCATGGAACTTACGGCTTCATCTATGTAAACTCGTGCAAAGTTCGAGGACCTCAGCAAGTCCGCCGTACGGACTCCTTTGTGGGCAATGGCCTCGCTGCGTATCAATTCGGTCAGATCAAATGGGTCGATCGAGGCATATCGTTTTCTCGATGTCTTATCCGAGCGAGAATGTTTTTGGCAGTCGGTGGCGACTACCACTCCTCCACCGAGGAGCACATCGGGAGTGGGAAGCCGTATGATGAATCGATCACCGGTCCTCGCGAGTACTTCGTTGTCGAAATGGAATTCGCAAACTCCTTCAGAACCGGGTTCGAAGGTGTCATCTTTGAAGACAAACATCCTTGCATTCACTTTTGCAGTACCGATCAGGAGTTTAACCGTGCGGTTGTGCGCCAGCCTGATCGAGGCATTCGGGGAAATTGTCACGCGCGCCGCGATTGAACGAGTTCCCGAATACAGACTGGACCTTGTTATCGCGGTTCCCCGAGAGAAGTCGTTATACCCGATTCCTGATATATTCAGCGCAACCCGTGACCCTGACTGAGACTGCTCGCGCTTTCTCTTGTGAGTCTGAATCGATTTGATCTTGCCCGTCAACTGCCCCGGACTTGTGATAATCTCATCTCCAGTGTTGAACGCGCCATCTCGCATGGTGCCGGTGACAACCGTGCCGTGGCCGGACATCGTGAAAACCCTGTCCACATAAAGGCGTGGACGGTTCGGGTGATGCCTTTCGACTATCTCCTCAAGGTCCTTCGTGATTACGCTCTTGATCTCATCGATCCCCGAGTTGTCTACTGCCGAGAACTCCAGAATATCGGCGCCTTCGAGAAATGTGCCCTTCACCTTCTACGCGATGTCTTCCTTTACCAGATGAATCCAATCGGAATCCGCAAGGTCCGTCTTGGTCACGACTACTATCCCCTTGCGCGTACCCAGCAGATTCAGGATTTCGAGGTGCTCCTGCGACTGGGGCATCCACCCGTCGTCGGCCGCGACTATAAATACCACGAGGTCTATCGATCCGACTCCGGTTATCATTGCATCAACGAACCGCTCGTGACCCGGGACATCGACTATGGCAACTTCGGAGCCATCGTCCAGATTGAACCAGACAAAGCCCAGCTCGATTGTCATCTCACGAGACTTCTCTTCGGGGAGTCTGTCAGGATCCATGCCCGTAAGGGCACGCGACAGTGATGATTTCCCGTGGTCAATATGACCGGCAGTGGCAATTGTATAAAGCATCTACGACCTGATAACGTCCTTTATGACTTCGATCAATTCGTCATCTTCATCCTTGAATACAGCCTTCAGGTCCAGCACATAGCAGTCGTCGATTATCCGACCGATCACCGGAGGGTTCGCTTTTCGAAATCTGGCCGCAAGCTCATCGGGATCGGTTTTCATGTCCAACCGCACCCCAAGCGATTCAAGCTTCTCTTCGGGCGCGCTTCCGCCACCCACGAGGGCAGTAGTCTCGACGATGGACGACGCAATGCCGGCATTCTTCAACGAACCGCAGATTCGATCTGCCCGCATCTTGAGCAAATTCAGCGGCGTAGTCAACAGCGAGAGTGCGGGAATATCACTCGTAGCCTTTCCGCTAAGATATGTCAACAGCGTTTCCTCGAGCAGGAACAGCGTCATCTTATCGGGCCGGAACGCACGGTACAGCGGATTCTTAAGGAGCATCTCGATGCGGTCGTTTCTCCCTAACACTATGCCCGCCTGTGGGCCTCCAAAGAGCTTGTCCCCTGAAAAACAGACGAGGTCCACTTTGCTCTCGATAGCGCTGGAAATCGAAGGCTCATCTTTCGCGCCATACTCCTCTGGACGAAGCCAGCTTCCCGAACCCAGGTCGAACATCACGGGTATGCCCTTCTCACGGCCGAGTTGTGCGAGTTGAGATGCCTCTACTGACTCCGTAAAGCCCTCTATGCGAAAATTCGACCAGTGAATCTTCGCTATCAGGCCGGTCTTGTCGTTCACCGCTCTGAAATAATCGTCGAATGCAGCCCTGTTCGTGGTTCCGACTTCCTGGAGAATCGCACCGCTCGCCCTCATCACGTCCGGCATCCGAAACCCGCCGCCGATCTGGACAAGTTCACTCCGTGAAACGACACACTCGCGGCCACTGCAGAATGTATTCAGTATAAGGTAGACCGCAGCAGCGTTGTTGTTGACGACACATGCAGCCTCTGATCCGGCGAGCATCGCGAAAAGCCTCGAAACATGACGCCCCCGCTTACCGCGCTTCCCCGGAAGTATGTCGTATTCGAGGTTGCTGTAACCCGAGAGCCTCTCGGCGAGCACTTCCGCGCGTGCCTTCCCGAGCGGTGACCGGCCAAGATTCGTATGAATGACTATACCGCTGCAATTTATGACCCGATTGAAGAATTTGAATCTCTCGCGTTCGAGATTTCCCAGGATCGCGTCGAGCACCTCCGATCCGTCAACCGAAGTGCCATCCTTCAGCAGTGACCGATAATGATCAAAAGTCTCACGGATGACATTGGTTACGAAAGGACGGGAGTACGCAACCACGTACGGCGCAAGCTCCTGAGCGGAAAGCACTACCTCAACCTGCGGAATATCCCGCGGTGATTCGAGTTTATTTTCGAACATCTTCTCACTCATCATGGGCAAATATATGAAGTTGGAAAACGACTCACAAGCTCATTAACGCTCAAAAAAAATCGGAAGGGGAAGGAATCGAACCCTCCGCGCCCGATTAGGGCACCAACGGGTTTGAAGCCCGCGGGGGCCACCAGGCCCCATCCTCTTCCATGCAGAATATAACTTCCCTGCCGGATAATGACAAGCTGTTTAGACAATCGTGAAGTTGGTGCCGGAACTCACTTTCCGTCCGTCTTCCCGGAATCGGATTCGAAAACCTTCTTCAGAACATCGTCATACATGTCACGCCCCGTTAATATGTAGTCGATCGAGACACTGAGTGCTTCACACAACGCCGCCAGCACATAAGCGCCCGGTATGTGCATCGTATTCTCCGCGTCCTTCTCTTTGGCGCCCGGGAAGTATTTCGGTATCGAATCCGCAGAAACTTCCCAACCAAGGGAGTCGATTCTGTCCGCCAACTCTTTGTAGGATTTCAGCCCCGAGTTTTTGTATGCCTCCTTCAGGCGCTTGCCGACTTCATTTGCAAATTGTTGTTTCTCGTGTGATCGCACCTCGTCATCCTTTCACGTTTCACCTCCAAGAAGCACACGGAGGACTGTATGTAAAGCTAAATCGTCTGAGCCTGAATAGACTGAATTGTGCTGGAATGATGTACTACGAGGCGCGAACGAGGTTGAGATCGAGTAGATTGAAACTCTCCAGTTTCATTTGCACGCCGATTTCTTCAAAGATGGCCTTCGCACGACTGAGTCGCGCCGCAGCCTGGTCAATCTCTGCTTCTCTGAACGCGATTACGCCGAGCAGCATTTCGGCATTGGCAACCTCTATCCGCTCACCAATGATGAACGCCGCGCGATACGCCCTGCGGGCAGCGACTCCTGCTTTCTGATGATCTCCCATTGCAAGGTATATCTCCGCGAGGAAGCGGTACGGCTCACCACCGGCCTCCCTGTAATCGATCCTCTCAATAATCTCGACTGCTTTCTTCAGTTTGGAACTCGCGTCTGCCATCCGGCTGCTCCCGGCAGATACGCCGTACTTCTGCTCAACATGGAACTGCATGTACCCTTCGTACGTCAACACGAGCGCTTCGAGCAATGGATACTTCTCGACATCGCACTCGGCTCTGAGTGATCGCAAGGTCTTTAGGCCGCGTGCGGGATCATCTTTCATCCAGTATGCCCTGGCGAGAATCGCCTGACAGCCAATGTAACTCCCCTCTCTCTCCGCCAGACCCTTTCGCTTGAGGTTTCTGGATTTAGCTGTCATGTCTCTTATTGCTTCGTCAGGACGATTCATCGCGATCATGTAGATCGCACGGTTCGTGGCATTGAGTTCCTTGAACGGGGGAAAAAGCTCATCCGATATATCGAGATGATTCAGGGCAGATTCTACTCTGCCCTGATAGTAGTCGATTGCAGCAAGCCCGATATGGGCTTCAGAGGCTTCTCTCGCAATGGCCGAATCGGAAGAAAGGACGTCCCGATAGAGCGCAGAGGCCCTCTCCATAAGTCCGAGCTTTCTCCACGATCGCGCCTGAACCAGTTGTAGACCAATGTTGGCTGTGCCCTTCTCAATACTCGACCTGAAGAGATCTCCAGCTTCAGTTAGCTTTCCTGCGCGAAGTAACCGCAACAGGTCTTTTCTCTTCTGTCCTTCTCTCTGGCTCATATGCCTCATACTTCGGCGGCTGGGTGATCCCGAGCTTGTCGAGAATCACCGAAATGAACACGTTCGCTCCGGATTGCCATATTATCGAACTGGCCTCCGGATCTTCCCAAGGTACGAACGTACAACTGTCACACTCACACGGGCAAGGCTCCATCCAGTAAATTTTGCAAGGATCTGGGCCGGAACCCGCGTATACAACACCCCCCATTACAAACGTCGATAGTAGACATACTACTACAAATAAGACTGCCCTCTTCATCACACATTCCTCCTATCATTTTGCTCTTACACAAACACAGCCAGCCAAATGATAAAAGAAATGAGATCGATGTCAATTTAAAACACCAAAAAGCCGATCCCTTCCGGGTAATACCAAGCTAAGAATCAGTCGGTCTGGAGCCCTCTAAGACACCAGAAAACCTCTCACCAAAATCAAATATAGACAAAACCGGAAATTTGTCAATAGGTAGCCTATGGGCGGGCTGATCTCCGACTCCAACCG
>Ga0272443_10001905_pt1 | contig 28354 bp, 26 predicted proteins | sample SSMAcet12_FD_193581 | JGI IMG/M metagenome (GOLD analysis project Ga0272443, IMG submission 193581) | Marine sediment archaeal communities from Little Sippewissett salt marsh, Falmouth, MA, United States - SSM-Acet-12 | ecosystem: Environmental > Aquatic > Marine > Wetlands > Sediment ... | reverse complement strand
ATCCGAATCATCACTCTATGACCCTGATTTTGCAACCTTCGAAAGTGATGCGGTTTACAACCAAAAGGACGCGGAAGGATTTATACGGCTCAGCGGTTTGCGTATTAAGATTGCACGACTTTTGGAGCAGAATCGGAAGACAAGTTAAAAGATCGGGAGCAGTTTAGCTATTTGAAAATAATGGGGCAAGGGCCATGGGGGTCTCTTTTCAAAAGCCGCATATGCTTACCGTATTTTATGGAACGGCAGTGTGACCTTGAAATTCATCTCGGGACAGCCCGCCTGAGGCGGGCAAGCCCCACAAGAGCCTCGTCATCGTGACAGTGGCCGTTCCTGCCTGTCCGGTGCTCTTAAATTTGCGGGAATGGGGGCGTTCGACATTCTCAGCAGAGTTTGTGATGCGACTTTTGAAAAGAGACCCCCACAGCCCTTTAATTTACTAATGGTTCTTTCAGAGCGATGAACGGCTACAAAAATTGTTAGTGGTCAAAAAAATAGTCAATCGAGAAATATTAAAGGGATAATACCATGACTCGGAAGGTTTGGGGGGGGAGGTTCCGCGGGGAAACGGACGCACTGGTAAATAAATTCAATGCCTCCATAGGCTTTGATTGGCGTCTCTATGCCCAGGATATTGAGGGGAGTATGGCCCATTGCCGCATGCTGGCCAAGCAGGGGATTATTTCGGCTGATGACCTGTCACTTATCCTTGATGCCCTCGGAGAGATAAAGGAAGAACTGGATAAGGGCCGATTTCCGTTTGATGATGATTATGAAGATATCCACAGCCTTGTGGAGAAAGCCCTGGTGGATAAGATCGGGGCAGTGGGCGAGAAAATTCATACGGGGAGGAGTCGAAACGATCAGGTGGCCCTGGATGTTCGACTTTATGAAAGAGACGCCTTATACCGAATCGGTGAATTGATCAGGGAAACGCAGGTAGCACTTGTCAGGCTCGCTGAAGACAATTGTGATCTGATGATGCCCGGCTATACCCATCTGCAGCGTGCACAGCCAGTCCTCGTGGCCCACCACTTACTGGCTTATTTTGAAATGTTAAAAAGGGACAGTGAACGATTCCGCGAATGTGTCAAGAGAGTGAATGTCCTTCCCCTGGGCAGTGCTGCCCTGGCCGGGTCGACATTTGATCTTGACCGGGAAATGGTCGCAAAGGAATTGGGCTTTGACCGTATCAGCCAAAACAGTATGGATGCTGTCAGTGACCGGGACTTTGTCCTGGATTTTCTTTTTGCTTCATCAACCCTGATGATGCATCTCAGCCGGCTGAGTGAGGAGCTCGTCCTCTGGTCCAGCCAGGAGTTCGGCTTTATCAGCATTTCCGAGGCGTTTTGTACAGGAAGCAGTATCATGCCACAGAAAAAAAACCCGGATCTTCCCGAACTCATTAGAGGCAAAACCGGTCGGGTCTACGGGCATTTGATCTCACTTCTGACCACAATGAAAGGGCTCCCGCTGACGTATAACAAAGATATGCAGGAAGACAAAGAGGCCCTGTTCGATGCAGTGGATACGGTGGAATCCTGTCTCAATGTGATACATAAGCTCCTCGGGGAGATTTCCTTTAATGGTGAAAAGCTGAAAAAATCAGCACAAGAAGGATTTTTAGTGGCCACAGATCTTGCAGACTACCTTGTCGGAAAAGGCACAACATTTCGGGAGGCCCATGAGATTGTGGGAAATATGGTCCTTTTTGCACTGGAGCAAAGAAAAGAACTTCATGAACTTACCCTGAATGAGATGCATCGTTTTACAGGACAGGTTAAGCAGGATGTCTACGAATGGCTTGAGCCTGCGTCCTCTCTTGACAAAAGGAATATGCCCGGTGGGACGGGACCAGCGGTGGTCAGGAAGAGCATAGATAAGGCCAAACAGGAGCTGAGACTTTGAAACGGGAGTGGGGGCTTCCCCTTTTTGTTTTTGGGGTAATTTTCCTGGCTCTAGTGGCGTGTGGTAAAAAAGCCCCGCCATTTTTGCCTGAAAGAAAACCTGCTTTAAAGGTCACACACCTGACGGGTGAATGGAAGGACGGGGTTGTTTATCTGAAAGGGGATGTGGTCCCTCGCAATGGTAAAGATGGAAATGATCCGGAGGCATCGGGCTGCATCGTTTACCACGCCCGGTATGATCTGATAGATCCGCCCTGTGAAGGGTGTCCCATTGAATATGGGGTACTTGAGGAGATACCGGCGGGTGTGATCAAAGCGGATAGATTCCGCTGCCAGCTCCGGCAGATACAGACACAGGGGATCCACTTCTTTAAGGTTCGTCTGCTGGGGCCAAAAGGGACGCCGGGTCCGTCCTCGAATGGTGTAAAAATATTGATTGATGATTGAGGCAATTTCAAAATGTCCCCTTTTCCCCAATATCTGCGTCAGGCTCAAATTTTAACCCGCCAGAGGCGGATAAATCCTGGAAATACGCAATGTATTCCTGTGGTTAAAATTTTTGCCTTCCTTGATCTTTAAAAAAATTGAACATTTTGCAACTGCCTCAGTTGATTATTGTCTATTGAGAAGTAAACGGTTTTAAAGTGTCAATCCACGAAAATGCACCATTTTAACTATATTGATAACGCGCTTTCCTGTGAGCAGGTTCCGGTTGCCAAGGTGGCCCGGGAAGTAGGGACCCCTTTTTATCTCTATTCTCATGCGACGCTGCTGCGACACTTCACGGCCTTTGACGGTGCATTTAGGGGCATGAAACACCTGACCTGTTTTTCCGTTAAAGTCAATTCCAATCTTGCTATCCTCAGACTTTTTGCCGAGGAAGGGGGAGGGGGAGATATTGTCTCCGGTGGGGAGCTTTACCGGGCCTTGCAGGCAGGAATGAAGCCCGGGAAAATTGTCTATTCCGGAGTGGGTAAATGTGTTGAAGACCTTGAATATGCGCTCAAATCAGATATTCTCATGTTCAATGTTGAGTCTATTCAGGAGATATTAAAGCTTGATGAAGTGGCAGGAAAAATGGGAAAGAAGGCGAGGATGGCCATCCGGGTCAACCCGGATGTGGATCCAAAGACCCATCCTTACATATCTACCGGTCTGAAAGAAAACAAATTTGGAATTGACATCCGTGAGGCCCATGAGCAGTACGCTGTGGCAGCGAGCTTGAAGAATCTGGAGATTTCCGGGGTTTCGTGCCATATTGGATCGCAGCTTACCCAGATAAGCCCTTTTATCGATACACTCAGAAAATTGAAAAAACTCATCCGAGGACTGGGACAATCCGGCATGCAAATTCATTATTTGGACCTTGGCGGAGGACTCGGGATCACCTATGATAGAGAAGAGCCTCCTCATCCCAAGGCGTATGCCAGGGCCATTAAAGAAGAGATAAAAATGGACGATCTGACCCTTATCCTGGAACCGGGCCGTGTTATAACGGGTAATGCGGGAATTTTGGTCACAAAGGTTCTCTACATCAAGTCTGCAAAAGATAAGACTTTTATTATCGTCGATGCAGCCATGAATGATTTGATACGGCCGAGTCTTTACAATTCATACCACAGGATTCAGCCGGTGAAAATTTCCGGCCGGGAGAAAATCAAAGCCGATATTGTGGGCCCGATATGTGAGTCTGCGGATTTCTTTGCAAAAGAACGGCATGTTGAAGTTTATGAACCGGGTGAATTGATGGCCATTATGAGTGCAGGTGCGTACGGTTTCAGTATGTCTTCCAATTACAACTCAAGACCAAGGGCTTGCGAGGTGATGGTGAAGGGAGATCGGTTTTTTATCATAAGGGAAAGGGAGACCCTCGAAGATCTGGTAAAAGGGGAGACCATTCCAGATTTTTTAATGGGGGTCTCCAAAGGCAGAATGCAGAAGTGAGGGAACATGGAAACCGTTGAATTCTGGAAAATGAACGGAAGTGGGAACGACTTTATCTTGATTGATAACAGGACGGGTCAGATTAAAGATGAAGATATGGGCCATTTTGTGGAAAGGGCCTGTAGACGCAGGGAATCGGTGGGTGCAGATGGTGTCATTTTTATTATCAAATCGGATCGATACGATTTTGGTTGGCGGTACCTGAATGCCGACGGGGGAGAGGGGGAAATGTGTGGTAACGGAGCACGGTGTGTTTCCCGTTTTGCCTTCTTAACGGGGATAGCCGGCCCGAAAATGACCTTTGAAACACTAACAGGGCCTGTTTCCGGAGAAGTAGAAGACCGCCTGGTAAAGGTCCTGATGCCTAGGCCCAGAGATCTTCTTTTGGATATTGACCTGAAAAGCCAGCAAGGCTGGGAGCATGTTGATTTTGTCAATACCGGTGTTCCTCATGTGGTGGTTCATGTTGAAGACATTTTAAATCACCCTGTTAAGGAGCAAGGGAGGGCTATTCGCTACCATACACACTTTTCTCCAGAAGGAACCAATGCCAACTTCATGCGGGCAATAGGACCTGACCGACTAGAGGTAAGGACATACGAGAGGGGGGTTGAGGACGAGACATTGGCCTGCGGCACCGGCGCCATTGCCTGTGCCCTGGTGAGCTCGATTAGAGGAATGGTCAACTCTCCTGTGAAAGTGAAGACTAAGGGGGGGGAAACTTTAGTCGTCCATTTCCGGAGAAACGGGGATTCTTTTGATGACGTCTGGCTCCAGGGCAACACGGCGATCGTTTACCAGGGTCAACTTCACGCTGAGGCCTTGTAGCGGCATTTGATAATACCCTAAGACAAATGCATCAATTTTTTCGATACGCCATCATTCTATTCCGTCTCAGTTTTAAATATCCCCTTTTTTGAATATAAAAAAGCATTCTGGAATTCTTATTAGGGAGGGTCTTATGTTTAGAGGATCAATCGTTGCGATCGTCACACCGTTTAAAAAGGGAAAAGTGGATGAGGACGCCTATCGCAGGCTAATTGAGTTTCAGATCGAAAACGGTACCAGCGCTGTTGTGCCGTGCGGTACGACCGGAGAATCGGCGACTTTAAGTGTCGAGGAACATACCCGGGTCATTGATATTGCCGTGGATGCCATAAATAAAAGGGTACCGGTCATTGCGGGGACTGGTGGAAACAGCACCAGAGAAGCCATTGAACTTACTGCGTACGCCAAAAAAGCAGGTGCTGATGCCACCCTCCAGGTGACGCCTTATTATAACAAACCAACCCAGGAAGGTCTTTACCAGCACTTCAGGTCAATTGCAAAGGCCGTTCCCTTGCCGCAGGTTTTGTACAATGTGCCGGGCAGGACCAGCGTCAATATGCTGCCCGAAACCGTAGCCCGTTTAGCGGAGTTGCCCGAGGTGGTGGCCATTAAAGAGGCATCTGGGAGTCTGGGTCAAATGGCCGAAATCGTCAGACTGGCCGGAGACAACATCACACTGCTCTCTGGTGACGACAATTTGACCCTTCCGGTTCTTTCTATCGGGGGGAAGGGGGTGATTTCCGTTGTCGCCAATATTGCCCCGCTCGATACGTCTAATATGGTGGGTTTCTGGGAGACGGGGGATGTCAAAAAAGCAAAAACTCTTTTTTACAAACTTCTCCCACTGTGTCAGGCCATGTTTTATGAGACCAATCCGATTCCCGTGAAGACCTCTCTGGCCTTGATGGGTAAGATCAACGATGAGATGCGGTTGCCCCTATTCGCCATGGCTCCCTCGAATCTTGAAAAACTTAAGGATGCACTCCAAAGATATGGCCTCCTGTAAGTGAAGACGGAGAAAATGCAATGATAAAAGCTATAGTCGCCGGCGCTGCCGGTCGCATGGGAAGACGAATCATTTCCATGGTCCATCAGGAGCCGGATATTGTTTTAGCCGGTGCTTTTGAGCGGCCGGATCATCCCATGGTGAATGAGGATGCTGGTCAGGTGGCAGGCGTTGGGGAAGCGGGTGTTAAAATCGTGGACGCCCTCAAAGATATAATGGATCAGGGCGAGGTATTGATCGATTTTACCACGCCTCAGGCCACCCTGGAAAACATGCGAATGATTACAACCCGGGGGATTGCCATGGTGATTGGCACCACGGGGATTACGGGCGACACCCTAAGAGAGGTCGAGTCTTTAGGCAGGAAGACCAGATGTGTCATGTCGCCGAATATGAGTGTCGGGGTCAATGTTATGTTCAAGATTGTTGGAGATGTGGCACGAATCCTCGGCAGGGATTACGACATGGAAATCCTTGAAACCCACCATAGACTTAAAGAGGATGCCCCAAGCGGGACTGCCATGCGTCTCGCTCAAATATTGGCTGCGAGCGTGGGGCGTGATCTTGATAAAGTCGGCGTGTATGAACGAAAGGGGGCTGTTGGGAAAAGGACCGATGCGGAAATCGGTATACAAGCCTGGCGGGCGGGCGATATTACCGGGGAGCATACCGTCATGTTTGGCGGGATCGGAGAGAGACTGGAAATGATTCACCGTGCCCACAACCGGGACAATTTTGCCCGCGGAGCTGTAAGGGCGGCGCTGTGGGTCATGAAACAGCCGGATGGATTATATGATATGCAGGATGTACTGGGGCTAAAGTAAAGTGTACTCAAGGTGACTAAAATGTCCTAAAGGCGCTAAAGCTGAGATCTGGATTTTAAGGGGGAGTCATGAATATTTTTGAAAAGGCAGAAAGACTGAAGAAATTACCGCCTTATCTTTTTAAGGAGATTGACCGGAAAAAAACCGAGGTCCGGGCGCGCGGCGTGGATATCATTGATCTGGGTATTGGAGATCCTGATCTCCCAACCCCTCCACACATTATTGAGGCGCTGAAAAAGGCTGCGGCGGATGCAACAAATCACAGGTACCCGTCTTATTCGGGAATGAGAGGTTTTAAAGAGACGGTCGCCGAATGGTATGGGAAAAGATTCGGGGTTGAGCTGGACCCGGATACGGATGTGATTTCTCTTATTGGGAGTAAAGAGGGAATCGCGCATTTTCCATTGGCCTTTGTCAATCCGGGTGACGTGGCGTTGGTACCGGCCCCAGCGTATCCTGTTTATCATAATGCCACAATGTTTGCCGGCGGAAAATCCTATTTTATGCCGCTTTTGAGTGGGAACCGTTTTTTGCCCGATCTCAATGCGATTCCGGACAAAATCATTTCAAGGGCTCGTGTCATGTTCATCAACTACCCGAATAATCCGACATCCGCGGTTGCCGACCTGGATTTTTTCAGGGAAGTCGTTGAGTTTGCAAAAGAAAATAATATCGTGGTGTGCCATGATGCGGCTTATACCGAGATGGCTTTTGATGGCTACCGCCCACCCAGCTTTCTGGCTGCGGAAGGCGCCAAGGAAGTGGGGATTGAATTTCATTCTCTCTCCAAGACCTATAACATGACTGGCTGGCGAATCGGTTTTGCTGTTGGAAACCGGGAGGCAATAGATGGGCTTGGCGCCATTAAAAGCAATATTGATTCCGGTGTATTTCAGGCCGTCCAGATGGCAGGTGCAGCCGCCATGCGTGGGGACCAGACATGTGTCGAACATATGGTTCAGGTTTATTCGAGACGGCGGGATCTGATGGTCAAGGGGCTTCAGGATGTGGGGTTTGAGGTGGAGACCCCCAAGGCGACCTTTTACCTGTGGATTAAGGTCCCTGAAGGCTATACATCTTCTCAGCTGACTGAACGTGTGCTGGAGGATGCAGGTCTGGTTGTGACCCCCGGCAATGGCTTCGGGGATCATGGCGAAGGCTACTTCCGTATCGCGTTGACTCAGAAAAGGGAAAGGCTTTCGGAGGCTGTGCAAAGATTGAAAGCCTTTAGTCTGTAAACAGCGAAAGCCTTTTTTTCACCGATGACGAAAACAGCGTACATTGGGGTCGGTTCAAATCTTGGCGATAAAGTGAGGAATTGTCTTGAAGCCGTTGCCCGGATCGACGAGATTGCAGGCTGCAGAGTTACGGCACAATCCGAATTTTACAGGACACAGCCGGTGGGTGTTAAAGGACAGGACTGGTACGTTAATGGTGTCATTGTGTTATCTGCTGATATTTCGGCTCGGGATTTACTGAAAAGCCTCTTGGCCATCGAGATAACAATGGGACGGGAAAGAAAAAAAAAGTGGGATTCAAGGATAATCGATCTGGATATTCTTCTATTTGGAGAAGAGGTGATTTCCGAAAAGGGGCTTCAGGTCCCTCACCCGTTGATGCACTTGAGAAGATTTGTGCTGGTGCCCATGGTTTCTTTGGCCCCGGAATTAATTCATCCCCTGCTCAAAAAAAGCATGGGTGAGTTGCTTGTGGATTCTCCAAAGGAAGATCAGTCTGTGGTTCCCATGGGGGCGGCATAAATGCGACTTTTGATTTTTGCAGCCCTGGCCTACCTGCTTTACCGTGTTTTAAGGCACTATCTTAATTTTGGCGATAAAATAAGAGAGACTGAAAATAGTGGGGGCATTGACGAAATGGTACGGGATCCTTTCTGTGACACTTATATCCCTTTAAGGGATGCCAAAAGACGGGTGATAAATGGGCGGGAATATTTTTTCTGTAGTGAGGTGTGTGCGGATAAATTTCAAAAGGAAAAGGAGGCGTGATGAAATTTTTTATCGATACGGCCAATATAGATGAGATAAAAATGGCCAATGAATTAGGGATGGTTGATGGTGTGACCACAAACCCGAGCCTGGTTGCCAGAGAAGGAAGGGATTTCAAGGGGCTTATTAAGGAAATATGTGATATTGTAGAAGGCCCGGTGAATGCTGAGGTGGTCAGTTTGGATGCAGAAGGGATGGTTAAGGAGGCACGGGAACTGACCCACCTGGCTGATAATATTGTGGTGAAAATTCCCATGTTGGAAGAGGGTCTAAAGGCGGTAAAGACCCTAGCGCAGGAGGAAATTAATACAAACGTAACCCTTTGTTTTTCCGCGATTCAGGCATTGATGGCGGCAAAGGCGGGGGCTGCGTATATCAGCCCATTTGTGGGTAGATTGGACGATATCAGCCACATGGGTATGGCATTAGTGGAAGAGATTATCACAATCTATGATAACTATGGCTTTGAGACCGAGGTGATTGTTGCAAGTATTCGAAACCCAATCCATGTGCTGGATGCAGCCCTCATGGGCGCAGACATTGCGACCATTCCCTTTAAGGTCATTCAACAGTTAACGAAACACCCCTTGACAGATATTGGTGTAGAAAAATTTCTTGCTGATTGGAAAAAGCAGGGGTAGACATGGTTGCGGCGAAGGTGAAATGGGCCGGGGCTGCTGGCTTGGCGCTTTTACTGTCTTTTGTCCTTTCGGCTAACGCAGACATCTACCGCTACGTCGACAAGGATGGGGTCTGGCATTTCACCAATGTTCGAACCGACGCTCAATATAAACTTTATATCAAAACCACCCGTAAGACCCCTGCCAAGTATATAAAAGAATATGAGGGAATTATCCTTCAGGCCTCAAGACGATTTGAGGTGGATGTATCCCTGGTTAAGGCGATTATCAAGGCAGAGTCGTACTTTGATCATAAGGCAGTTTCTCACAAGGGTGCACAGGGGTTGATGCAGTTGATGCCCCAGACGTCGAATGCCATGGCCGTGGAAGATCCGTTTGATCCGGAAGAGAATATATTTGGTGGCACGCGATATTTGAGTCTTTTGCTAAAGCGGTTTAAAAATGACAAAAGGCTCGCAGTGGCCGCATATAATGCCGGCCCGGAAAGAGTGGAGTCCTGTAACGGTGTCCCGCCCATAGCTGAGACAGAGCGTTTTGTCCAAAAGGTCATGAATTATTATCGGGACTATAGTACCAAGGACAGGTAGATAGTGTCCGACCGAAAACTGTTATTTTTCCCAATCTCTACGTCAGACTCAAATTATAATCCTCGAAATACTTTATGTATTCCTGTGGTTATAATTTTCGCCTTCCTTGATCTTGGAAAAAATTCCTAGTTTTCGTTCAGAAACTAGATATTTGGTTTCTGCTGATTTTCTATTGACAAAATGCATTTGTGATGTAAAATATTTTATAAATAAGCGGGAATAGCTCAGTTGGTAGAGCCTCACGTTGCCAACGTGATTGTCGCGGGTTCAAGTCCCGTTTCCCGCTCCATAACCTGTTAGTGCCGTTAAATTAATCGAATGTTCATTTGGGGCGGCATAGCCAAGAGGCTAAGGCAGCGGTCTGCAAAACCGTTATTCCCCGGTTCAAATCCGGGTGCCGCCTCCAGCCAGATATAAAGGGTTTGCAAGAATTATCAGCCACTTGCAAGCCTTTTTTTGTGCTGTCCCGGAATGAATTTAAAGTCTACATTGCCGCTCCATAAAATGAGGCAAGCCTGTGCGGCTTTTGAAAAGAGACCCCCGTGGTCCTTGACCTTTTGCTTTCAAATCGCTAAACGGCTACCCCGTTTTTAGTAGACTTTATCCTCGATATCAGGACCACTGCCAAGACAGAAAGACTGCATAGGGCAAGCCACATAAAGCGATAATCTGCCATTGTGTCAAATATCCACCCGGCAAGTGTTGGCCCGATGATTCCGCCGATAGACGCAGATCCCATGATGATTCCAAGCAATCTGCCAAAAGAGGCGGCTCCGAAATACTCCCTAAGGATTGCCCCTCTTAAGACCATACTGCCCCCAAAACCCGGGGGGAATAGCAAAAGAAAAAGCAGGGCAATCCACAAAATTTGCACAGCGCAAAAGGCAAGAACCCCTGTCCCCATGAACAGGAATGTTGCCGCCAGGACAACTCTTTTGTCAAAACGATCCCCCAGCCATCCAAAATTGACCCTTCCAACGATACTGATAACGGGAATGGCCGCTGCCACAAATCCTGACGTGGTTCTTGAAATTCCAACGCTGCTGAGATAAGGCATGACATGAATGACCACTGCGGTAACGGTCATCATCCGTATCATTTCGGTGAAGTTCAGATATAGGAAGGCCCTGTGCTTGATCGCCTCTTTAAAGGCAATTGCATTCCTCTTACGCTTAATCTCCTGTTCTGCACGGGTATTTTCTGACAAAAGACCGTCAGGTATCTGGTCATACTGTTCTGGATTGTTGCGGATGACACAGGACAAAGGGACCCCCAAAACCCACATCCCCAAGCCCAATATGACTAGGGTTATTCTCCAATCGTATCGATCAATAAGCGCTACAATAAGGGGCACAAGCAATCCGCTGGCCCCCCATCCTGACGCCATTACGCCAAAAGCTATTCCAACATTTTTGTGAAACCAGTTGGCCACCGCTGTCATGGTTACCACACTTGTGCATCCACCGGCTCCGAGGGCAAGAAGCAAAAAAGAAGCATAAAACATGGTCAGCGACTGTGTCATGCTGAGCAGGAGCAGACCCAGGCCGCTTATGATCGTCCCGGCGAGAAGCAGCTTTTTTGAGCCAAATCGATCGACAAAAAATCCCACAATCGGGGCAAAGATGCCCATCTCAAGACCGCGCAGACTCGCGGCAAAAGAAATTTGGGTATAGCTCCAGCCAAATTCTTCCCTGAGCGGTGAAACAAAAGCGGTTACACCGAAGAATACCGTCGCGCCCACATAAAGGCTGATAAAAAAACACGCAAGGACGATCCACCACCCATAAAATACCTTCTTAACCATAAACATTCACCCGCTTACGTTTGCTTGAGGCCCCGTCCTTTTCATCGCTATGAACCTTTTTGCCCAGGGCCACATGGTGCAACATCCGTTTCAGTCCCATCCTTCTCAAGTCGTAAAATGAAAGCCACTCTATTGCGTTCGATGACAACCATCAACTCTTTTCTTGAATCCATTATAAAATGTCCTCCGTAGAGATTTCATTTTCATTGACTCTCATGAGCAATTCCCTTACTCTCATTTCCCTGAAAGTGTCGCCCCGGTAGGGCGGTTTGACGCCCTGTGGGAATCTCCTGCGGAGGTGGGCCCCGGTCGAAGAGCTATTGATTCAAAGGGGTAAAGAGACCGAAATTCCACGGGGCAGGCGTCGTTATCGGGAAAAACGGTACTTCTCAAAGACAACAGGGTGAAATCCATTTATGTCAGCAACACATCCCATGTCCCGCACGCAAGTGTTGAAAAAATTTGCTCTCTTATTTGCCGGCTGTTCTTTTTTTTACTTGCAGCTGTGCGCCTGTGCGCCCGAGGCACGGATCACGAGCGGAACCCCCGGGATGGAAAATGTCCGACTTCAGCCTTCCACTGGTCCGAAGGCCCGTATTGCCGTTGCCACATTTGAAGATAAAACGGCCAAGGGCTACTTCAGGATAGGCGAAGGGATGGCTACCATGTTCACCACCGCCCTCGTTAACAGCGACCGTTTCATTGTACTGGAGAGGGACCTGATTGACGAAATCATCGGGGAGCAGGATCTGGCGGCCTGGGGCAGGGTCAAGGCCGGGACAGGTGCGCCAATAGGGGAAATTGAAGGGGCAGAGCTGATGTTGACCGGCGCGGTTACGGAATTCGAGCCCGGGACGTTTGGGCTGGGGGGAGGAATAATCGGCTTGGGCACCCTTATCACCAGTGCCATTATCCACGAGAAGAACCCTCATGTACCCATCGCCGCAGCGACTTATATGGAGTCACACATTGCCCTCGACGTTCGCCTCATAGACACCGCAACCTCACGTATACTGGCTTCATTGACTGTGGAGGGCTCCGGGCAGGATTGGGGAGGGGGTATCATGGCGGAATTGGGTGGAGGCCGTTCCCGTCTCCCCATCGCCTTTGGCACATTTCAGAATGCAGCCACCGAAAAGGCAATCCGGGAAGCCATCGATCTGGCGGTGGCTGCGATCACCCTAAAAGCCCCGAAAAAACTTTTTAGCTATACGGACGAAGATTTTGCTGACGGGCGAATGCTGGGTTTCTCCTTCCTGGATCTTCCCGGTCTGTCCGGGGTGAACTTTCCCTCCCGAGACCTCCGGACGGCTAACAGCACGCAGGAGTGGACGGCCCTTATCACAGCGCTCGGACTGCCCGGCACCAAAGCGGCACCACCTGTTGATTTTGCAAGCCGGCAGGTCATTGCCGTCTTCGCCGGGACCCAGAAGGAACCTGGAAAAAACATTTCCATAGAGAAAGCGGTCGCATACTCGGACCGGGTGGAGATTACCGCCACGCTTACGGCACCCCCCATGTCTGCGGAGATCAGCAAAGGGAATAGTGAAAAAAGCGACAGCGTGGTGGATGAGCGGTCCTTCAATCCGGTAGCCCTCTTTCATATGGAGAAGACAGGGCGGCCCGTGAAAGTGGTTTGGCTCAGCAGCGGAGAGATTTGATTCCTTGTTGACGGCCTTACCCCTGTCTCTTTCAATAAAGCCCGGCCTTTCTTAATCCTTCGGCAAAATGCTTGAAATCATCTTCATATTTAAACGGTAATATTTCAAAACACCCTTTGATAGAAAAACCGGGGATCATCCGCCGGACCTCTTCTGCTTTAGTCTTCGCAAATTCTTGTTTACCCAAATGACCGTAGCAGGCAGCCAGCACATAGTGGGCGGGCATGAAATTTGGGTTTTTTATGACTGTTTTGTGCAAAGCCGTTACGGATTCCTCATACATCTTAAGCTGGAAAAAGGCCTGCCCTAAGTTAAAAATATAGTATTCTGGGTAATTTGGGTTTAAACGAATGGCTTTCTCAAGATATCCGAGCGCTTTTTCCGGCAAACCGGAGAAGACCAGGGCCCCTCCCAGCGATGAAAGCGCATCTGCATCATTGGGATTGAGGGATACGGCCTTCTCAAACTGTTCAATAGCCTCGTCGTGCCGTTTCTTCCACAGGTACACATCACCCAAGATGACATGCCCTTGAGGAGATGATTCATCCAGGCTGACCGCCTTTCTGCCAAGGTCTAATGCTTCATCAAGGAGTTTTGGATCATCGCTCCATCCATATATCCAGGCGATCAATCGGGTCCACACCATGCCTGCGTAGGCTGCCGTATAATCCGGGTCAAGCTGGGCAGCCTGTGTAAATATTTTTTGAGCAAATTCATTGCTTTCCCTGGTATACCGTCTGAGATGAGACGTGCCCCGCAAAACGAGATCATAAGCAGCCAGGTTGTCTGTCCCTTTTTTGGTCAGGCGTGAGCGTTCATCTCCCACAAGTTTTACGGCGAGGGCCTCAACAATTTTTCCCGTAACTTCATCCTGCAAGGCGAAAATATCATTAATATCGCGGTCATAGCGATCCGCCCAGACATGATACCCTGTTTTAGCATCAATAAGCTGTGCTGTGATTCGAACCTGATCATTGGCCCTCCGGACACTTCCTTCCATCACATACCGCACCCCTAAATCACTGGCCACATCCTCAATTTTCACCGTTTTGCCCTTATACGTAAATACCGAGTTTCGAGAAATGACAAACAACCCGGAGACCTGTGAAAGGTCAGTGATCAGGTCTTCGGTAATGCCGTCGCTGAAGTAGTCCTGCTCCTTATCACCACTCATATTGGTAAAGGGCAAAACAGCGATGGACGGTTTATCGGGCAATTTAAGCGCCCTGTGTTTTTCGAGCAGTCTGATAATGGGTGGTTTTTTCCCTTTTTCCTCCATCTGATGCCTCCAGACCCCCATACTGACAATAAACACGATCAGAATGCCAAGCATAACCAGGCGCACCCGTCTCTTATGTTTTGGGTCGTCTTTTTTGGCTTTATATTTCAGGGTGCCGGCATCTTTATCACGCGTCAAAACACGATAGGCCCTAACCGGATCGGAAATATTTTTAACATTTTGCCTTCCCAGAAACTCGTATCCAAAATTCAATTTATTTTTCACTTGATCATAAGCGGTTCCAGAGATGCAAATTCCGCCTGCCTCGGCCAACCCCTCCATTCGCGCTGTAATATTGACCCCGTCGCCAAAAATGCTGTCTCCGTCCTGGACCACATCCCCGAGATTTACACCAATACGGAATGCCATTCGTCGGGTTTCAGGCAATTCTTTGTTTTGGGCCTCAAGTTTTTTTTGAATTTCCACCGCACACTCTATGGCGTGCACTACACTGGGAAATTCGGCTAAAAGATTATCTCCCGGCGAGTCAACAACCCGGCCATGGTATTGATCGATACAATTGGACATCAATGCTCGATAGGCGGTGAGTGTCTCTATGGTCCCCAGTTCATCATCGCCCATCAATCGGCTGTATCCGACCACATCGGCACTGATAAGGGCGGCAAGTTTCCTCTGAACATTTCTATTAGTCACGGGTTACCATTCGAAGTGATGAATTCGGGAAGGATGACTATCCATTACGCCTGTGGAGGATAGCCAAATCAAGGCAAAATAGCAAGTAAAAGTCCTTTTACCCCAGGGGAATGTCAATGTTAGATTGAGTCCGGTGAAGAAACCCCATCTAACCCCTACGTCAACGGCCTTGACATCTATTCGAGGTTGACAGAAGATACACTCCTAATGAAATATTCTGTGTAAATTCTGAGGCATGACTCTGGCGGAAAACGGTTCCAATCGCACCGGCTCAGAAGACCTTGCCCGCACCTCTGGCACAGGAAAATGTATCCGTCAGTGTTCATGGAAAGCCCATTTGAATATTGCGACACGCACCCACCATCAATGCGGATATTGACCCTCTTTTACTATTTTTGAAAAGGCAGCATGTAAAGAGGATCACGGGCATTTGGAGGATTAACCGATGGCTGAAAAATTAACTTATGAAGAATTAGCAAAAAAGGTCAAAAAGCTCGATTGTCTTTACGCCATTTCTGATCTCGTAGAAAATCCGGACACCTCACTGAGTGAAATTCTTCAGGGTGTCGTTCATCTCATACCGCCTTCATGGCAGTATCCTGAAATTACCTGTGCGAGAATATCCTTGGAGGGTCAGGAATTCAAAACCGGGAATTTCGCTGAATCCATCTGGCGGCAAGCCGGCGATATCATTGTAAACGGACAACATATAGGGACTTTGGAGGTCTGTTGTTTGGAGGAAAGACCCGAAAGAGACGAGGGACCCTTCTCAGCGGAAGAAAGAATGATGATAAATGTGATTGTCAGAAAACTGGGAAGGATCATAGAACTTCATCGAAGCCAGGATGCCCTTAAAAAGGCACATGACGATCTGGAAAGACGTGTTGAAGAAAGAACAATTGATTTAGTAAAAGCCAATGAAAAACTGAACCGTAAAATAAAAGAGCACAAACAGACCGAGGAGGCATTGCGAGAAAGCGAAGCCAGGTACAGGGGAATAGTGGAACATACAAATAATGGCGTTGCGGTTTACAGGGCCTCAAAAGACCAGGAAGACTTTATCTTCGTTGATTTCAATCGATCCGGCGAGAAAATCGAAAAGATCAAAAGGGATGAGGTCATTGGCAAAGGCGTCCTGACGGTTTTCCCGGGTCTAAAGGAATTCGGACTTTTCAAGGTGTTCCAGAGGGTTTGGCGGACGGGGAAGCCGGAACATTTCCCTCTTGCGCAATACAGAGATCAAAGAATAGTCGGATGGAGAGATAATTTTGTTTATAAACTTCCCACCGGAGAAATAGTGGCGGTCTACAGTGATGAGACTGAGCGCAAACAGGCCGAGGAGGCCCTGCAAAAAGCACACATCGAACTTTACAATCTGAATCAAGAGCTCGAAAAAAAGGTCGAGGAAAGAACCCGGAAATTAAGAGAAAAAACGGAGCAATTGGTTTCGGCTGAGAGGCTTGCTGCTGCAGGGAAAATGGCGAACAGGGTGGCCCATGAACTTAGAAACCCATTGACGGTAATTGGTGGTTTTGCCCGCAGGATATATGAAAAGGCCTCTGATGATGATCCAAACAAGAAGTATCTTAAGATCGTACTCAGGGAAATCGCTGTACTGGAAAACAAGGTCTCAGAAATTATCAGGATCAGAGAGGAAGAATAGAGGAAAAAATATGCTCGATATTTTAAAGCGTTTTTTCAGTATAGTCCCGGAGGATAATTCCGGAGCTACCAGCCAGAAAACAGATCACGATATCCGTGTGGCGACGTGCGCCCTTTTTGTGGAGATAGCCCGTATAGATGAAAGGTTTACCCGGGCGGAGATGGAAAAAATTTTGTCAATTGTAAAAGAAAAATATGGGTTAGCCCAGGAACATGCCGATGCTTTACTTGAAGAGGCTGAAAAGGAACTTAAAGGAAGTATCGACTTATGGCAATTTACCAGTCTGATCAATGCCAATTATTCAGTTGAAGAAAAAATTGAGGTCATTGAAACCCTGTGGCAGATCGTCTATGTTGATGGAAAATTGGACCGGTACGAGCATTACCTGATGACCAAACTCAAGACACTATTTCACCTTTCACACGATCAGCTAATCGATGCTAAGCTAAACGTGTTGTCACGACTGAGTTAACCCCAGCGCTATATAAATATTTTGGATTTTTTACAAATCCGCCAATTTGGAGCCACATATGATTAAGATCGTCGCTGTTTATGGGAGTCCACGCCGTAACGGAAACACGTCTTTACTTCTAAAGAAAGCGGTCCAGGGAGCAAGGAAGGCCGGCGCCGAGGTTGAAGAAATTGCTCTTAGAGATCTAAAGATTTCTCCCTGTCTTGAAATCTACGGCTGCAAAAAGACGGGGCGATGCGTCATTGAGGATGATTTTCACCGTGTTCTGGATCAGCTGCAAGCTTGCCAAGGCCTCATTCTGGCTTCCCCTATCTTTTTCTATGCGGTGAGTGCACACACAAAGATGCTTATCGACCGGTGCCAATCCCTCTGGGTAAAAAAATACTGGATTGACAAAACCCCTTATGGCGGGTGGGACGCCAAAAGGAAAGGGCTCTTTATATCGGTTGGCGCCACAAAGGGAAAAAAGCTATTTGATGGAGCGCTTCTCACAATAAAATACTTTTTTGACGTTCTTGATATGGAGCTCTGGAAAGCGCTTTTGCACCGCGGGCTGGATTTTGAAGGAGATGTTTTGAAACACCCGGACTATTTGGAAGAGGCCTATGCAGAAGGGAGAAATCTCTGCCGGGCGATTGAGACATTTCAGAGGCGTTAGTCTCAATTTGCGGGCTATAAAGACTATGCTTAAGTTCTTGGGAAAAGTCAGGTCGATTATGCCTACACCGAATTTTCAGACCAATTAATACCCTAATTGAGTCAAAGCTCAATTAGGGAGCCCTCAGCGATCAGCGGTCAGCCTTCAGCCTAGGAATTTTGAACACAAATTTATGTGTCTTCTATATCAATTTTATAAATGTCTAATCAAAAGATCTTAAGCTGAGTGCCGATAGCTGAATGCTGACTGCTTCAATTGAGTGTTTTCACTCAATTGGGGTAATACATTCCAAATTGATTATTGTTTTCATGTAAATATTATTTGGTAGAGAACCCGATTTGAATACGTCATCATCAGCACCCTACCCATCGCCATTTCTGATCCCCAACATCCGCTTGTTTATTGCCTTTAAGGTGTTGTTCAATTCAAGATTCTACTATCCGGTCTTTACTATCCTGTTTCTTGATTTCGGCCTGACCGTGGCACAGTTTTCAATTCTCAATGCCGTCTGGGCAGCCACCATTGTCCTCACCGAAGTTCCCTCAGGCGCCCTGGCTGATATTATCGGGAGAAAACGGCTGCTTGTCTTTGCGACATTCGTCATGATTATCGAGATCGGCATCATCAGTTTTATCCCGAAAACCATCCCTTCCATTATCTTCATCGTTTTCCTGGTCAACCGTGTTTTAAGCGGCCTTGCAGAAGCGGCTGCGAGCGGGGCGGATGAAGCAATCGCCTATGATTCCCTGGCAACAAAAGGAGACCGTGAACAGTGGGGCAGGGTGTTGGAGGTATTAATGCGGTTTCAATCCATCGGGTTTATTGTTGCCATGAGTATTGGTGCAGCCATTTATGATCCCGCCCTGCTCGGAAAAATTTGCCGGTTTTTCGGCCTTGCAGTCACTTTTTCCCAAGAAACCACCATGCGGTTTCCGTTATATCTTACGTTTATCCTGGCGGTTTTTGCATTTGTCGTTACCCTAAAAATGGAGGATCTGGAATCGGGCCCCTCTGCAGCCGGTTTTGAAACAATACAGATCCGGCAGGCTTTTAATCTGACACTCAAGGCCGGCCTGTGGATTTTGAAAACCCCTTTTGCCCTCACGGTCATACTTTTTGGGATGATGTTTGACGGTATTGTTAGAATGATCATCACCCTGTCCAGCCAGTATTACAGGATGATTGAACTGCCCGAATCCACTTTCGGTATTATTGGATCATTTGTTGCAATGCTGGGACTTGTTATTCCCAAAATGGCAAAAAGAATTGCGGAAAACCGCCCGCCTTCGCATGCCCTCTGGATAACAGCCGCATTAACCACTTCAGGGCTTGTTGCAATGAGTTTTTTCTGGCCTTATGCCGGGCTGATACCGGCTTTGATCACCTTCAGCGCCATGTATTTCACCGGTTTTTTTGTGAGTTTCTATGTCAACCAGATCACATCATCTGATCAAAGAGCGACGGTTCTGAGTTTTAAAGGCTTATCCTACAATATTTCTTATGGTGTATTAGGCGTTCTTTATGCCCTTCTTTTAAAAATCAAAAAACAGGGCATTGATTCAGAACATGTTGAAAACGCAGTTTTTGTTGACACGTTCTCCTGGTTCCCGGTTACCTTTCTTGTCTGGTATTTCATTTTGTTGATCATCTGTTTTTTATGGCTCAATCGGCCATCATCAATGCCTCAGAGAGAATAACCCGTTTCGGCTTGGGCTATTCTGTTCAGTACGCCTTGAAGCACTGTGAGCCAAGATGAAATATGCGGTATCTGAGACGATCCAGCAGATCAAAGGCAAGACAGACCCATAGCGGACAAGAGGAAGCTATTGACATACCTGCGCTATTCGCTTATATTCCGTGACCCGCACCAGCGATTCCCTGAATGTTGCACCCAGTATCGCAACGAAACGAAAAAAGCCCTGGTTTTAAAGCAAAGTGGAGTCGTTTTGACCCGCAGACATATTCCCTATCGGGTAAGGAAATAATGAATGACCCCGCCGCAGAGCAGCGGGGTATCTATAAAGGCAACGAAACGCCGCAAGCGGCGGGGAATTAACCCTTGTGCGCCTCTGGCGGATTAAACAAAAGGAGGGGGCCATGAATTTGTACGATATGAAGACGGAGGAGGACTGGCAAAAAATTCTGGATGATCTCAGAGAAGCACTCAGTATGCCCACAGCCCTTGTGGATCCGCAGAGCTTTGTTCTACAGGAAAGCGGGGAGCGACACGAACTTTGTAAGGCAATTAGAGCGAATAAAGAATCATTGATTTCAATATGTGCAAGGACACAAAAATTTATGTCAAAAGAGGCAAGGGAGACCCGCAAACCTGTGATTGTCTCTTGCGAAGCAAACATGTCCAAATGTTTGATCCCCGTATTTTCAGACGATGAGTTCATGGGCTCTGTTGTCGTGTGCGGCACGGCTATTCCGAAAGAAGAGATTACCCCCACAATGATTGCGGAAAGCATCAATAGGAGCGAAGCGGAAGTCAATCGAATGATAGAGCAAGTGCCGGAAATGGACAAGAAAGAAGTGGCAGCGGTCGCCAACCGTGTCTTTGATGAAATTCATTCATAGGTAAAAAGAGGGTTTATCTTTATTATCCGCCATGGGTTGACAAATATTTTTTGTCAAAAGATTGCAGCGAAATTCAGGGTGCAGAAAGGAAGGTGAAGTTATGAATATCTGCGTCATTGGACCCGGCTATGTGGGGCTGGTCACAGCGGCCTGTTTTGCCGAGATGGGTAATGAGGTCATTTGCGTCAGTCGTGATGAAAAAAAAGTCAAAAATTTAAACAATGGTATCATTCCCATATATGAACCCGGTCTGGATAAACTGGTAGACAAGGGTCTCAAAGAAGGCCGTCTTCAATTTACAACTTGTTTAGAAGACGGAGTAAAGAACTCGCTTTTTATCTTTATCGCCGTGGCAACGCCACCTGATGAAGATGGGTCTGCGGATCTGGCCCATGTGATCGAAGTGTCTAAACGGATCGGGCGGTGCCTGGATGAATTCAGGGTAATCGTCAACAAGTCGACTGTTCCCGTGGGAACCGCAGAAAAGGTAAGGACCGCTATTCAGTCAGAGCTCGACAAGAGGGGTATCGACAGGGAGTTTGACGTGATATCCAATCCCGAATTTCTAAAAGAGGGAGACGCGATCAACGACTTTATGAAGCCGGACAGGATCGTTGTGGGAACGGATAATGTCAGGACAGCGGAGCTCATCAAGGAACTATATGCCCCCTTTGCCAGAGAAAGGGAGAAACTGATTGTCATGGATGTCCGAAGTGCCGAGATGACCAAATACGCTGCAAATGCCATGCTGGCGACGAAGATATCTTTTATGAATGAAATGGCAGCTATCTGTGAGAGAGTGGGCGCCGATGTCACAATGGTCCGAAAAGGGATTGGTTCAGACCACCGGATCGGCTATCATTTTATTTATCCGGGTGTTGGATATGGGGGGTCCTGCTTCCCAAAGGACGTAAAGGCCCTTATATCCACTGCCAAGGAGGCTGGCTATGAGAGCAAGATTATGACGACTGTGGAAGAAGTCAACATCACTCAAAAAAAGGTTTTGGGGCAAAAAATCATTGATTACTTCCTGGACAAGGACGGGTTAAACGGAAAGACGGTGGCCTTATGGGGCCTCGCATTCAAACCGAATACGGACGATATGCGTGAAGCCCCGTCCATCGATATTATCAAGCTTTTAACCAGCGAAGGCGCAAGGATTCAAGCCCATGATCCAGAGGCCATCAATGAAGCCAGGAGAGTGTTTGGAGAGAATCCGAACATTGCGTATTTTGAAAGGCCTTATGATGCATTAAAAGATGCAGACTGCATGGCGCTGATTACAGAATGGTTTCTTTATCGAAATCCGGATTTCGAACGCGTGAAACAGACGTTAAAAACCCCGGTTGTCTTTGATGGCCGCAATCAATACAATCCAAAAGAGATGAAGCGCATGGGTTTTGAATACTTCAGTATCGGAAGATTGGGCTAAAAGGGAGGAAAAAAGTAAGCCCCAGATTGTGGAGAAGCTTCGACCTTCACAATCTGGGAAAAAAGCGGTCGATTCGAATTTTTTATCGGTTTCGGCCCATAAGACTATAGACCGCCGTATTCCTTTAGGTGTTTGTCCCAGAACTCCTTTTCTTTTTCTCTCCAGTTGGGGCCCGTAAACCGATCATCGTAGAAACTTCCCAGTCTATCGTACCATCTGGCCCAGACATTTTTCTTTTTTTCCTTGGCCTCGATGATATCTGCAACAAAGACATCAATATTTTTCATCTCATCTTTGGGTGCATAATAGGAGGCTCCCTCTTCAGCGGATTTTTTTAAGTTCTCCTCGGACAGTGCGTGCGCTGTGAGCATTAAAGCCGGGGTCCCCTCCTTTTTCGCAACCTCAAGGAGTTCGAACCCCTTGACTCCCATGATATCAAGGATCGCAACGTCATATTGCTCTTCTTCCAGCATCCGTTTGCCTTCCTCGAAAGACAGAGCCGTATCGATTTTACAGATATCCAGGAGTTCGATGAGCATATCAAGCACATCCTGTTCGTCGTCCACAATAAGAATCTTTTTTCCCCGAATAATTTTTTTTGCATCCATATTCAATTCTCCCTTCCCAAAAAACCCCTACGCTAAAGGACCTGTATTGAACCCTTCAATAAAAAGGGGCACAAAACTTAAATCAAAACCGAATAGCACCCTGAAAATAGATGACGACGGCCCTTGGTCCAATATTTTCAAATAGTTAAACTGCTACAAATCAATAGACTGGTTCATAGGAAGAAAATAAGAATTTTTTAACCGTTGTCAATCTGGTCTTTCTCGTTGACATATTTCCGTAATGAAATCCTTAGTCAAAAAAGAGGTATTGTAACAGGTTAGTGCTTTCAAATAGCCCTGTAATTTGCGGGCTGTTCTTTCAAGGCGCTAACCTGTGATGAATTATCTTTTGCAAAGCGGATTACTATATGATTCAATTCGAAAAAATTCATTTTTAGCTTTTGATAAGGGTACGGGTTTTGATATGGATAAGGGAAGGGACTTACATAAACCCTGAAGAGAAAACAATCCAGAGAGATGTGAAATTATGGGAATCTTAAAAAACATTTTTATCCAATCCCCCGAAAAACATGAGCAAAAGGGCGATACGTTTTTTAATAACTCCGATTGGGGCAGGGCCAAAATTGAATATGAAAATGCCTTAACTAAATTGGAAAAGGCGGCACCCGGCTATGATGAATCAGAGGCAAGGCTTCAGGGAAGGCTATGTCAGGCAAAAGAGGCCCTGGCACTCGAGCACAGCAAAACGGGTGAAACCCTTATGGAGCAGGCATATTATGATGACGCCCGGGACTTGTTTGAATTAGCCCTAGACTTGACGCAAGACCCCGGGCTGATCTCTTCGATTGAGAATCTTCTGCTGAAAATGGAGCGTCTAACTGCGGGAGAGATCCAAACGGATGATTCGAGCCCCCGGGCAAAGGTCGAGGAGGTCTCCAATGACCAGGAAGATGAAACTTTTATGGCGCTGTGCGGTACGTTGCCCGAAGATGTGAGGGGGATTTACCAATCCTACGGAGAGTCATTCAAAACCGGCTATCTTGCACTGAACCGGGGAGAATTTGATGTCGCCGCGGATTACTTTGCCCGTGCTGTAAAGGAGAATCCTTCCCCGGATTCATATATCCCCCTTGAGCTGGCCACCGCCTATATGAACCTTGAAAAATTTGATGAAGCCCAGCAGCTGTTGAGGACCTTTCTGCAATATCACCCGGATGCATTGCCGGGCTATCAGCTTCTTTGCGAGATTTTTTGGGAGACCGGGGCCTTTGATCAAGCCGAGGCCCTTCTTGATGGCTGTCCGGATGACCTTAAAAATTCTTCAGCATATTATTTACTCCGTGGCGAAGCCATGTTTCGATCTGGCGACTATTCTGAAGCAAGATCCTATTATGAGAAATTTTTAAGAGAATACGGTTGGAATGAACTTATTGCAAGGGCCCTTGCCAGAACATTCGAGACACTGGGAGAGCTTGAAAACGCCAGGGATATATATGCTGAAATCATGGATCAGTGCCGCGGCTGTCATGCCCGCATTGATCCTTTTGTCAAGCGGAAGTTTGCGGATATCAGCTTTGAGTTAGGTCAGGTTTCTTCAGCCATACTGGAAATTTATCTCTCTTTGACCCGGGAAGATCCGGAAAATAACCCATTTTATTTCCAGAGAGTAAGCCGGATTTATGCCTCGTTAGGAAATGAGGTGGAAGCCCGTCGATTTCAATTGTTTGCCCAACAGGCACAAAACGGAAAGGGATAGGGCAGGGCATAGTCCGCTAGTATTGAAATTAAAGTGGGCTTAGAACCGGGTCAACGGAACATTTTTTGAAAAGAATTGTCTAAGTAGATGAACAAAGAGATCCGAAATCCTACCCGTTTTTCTAAAGAAGACAGCAAATGGGTCAGGGCCTTTCAGGCAGGGGATAAAGCGGCATTTGATCCCTTAGTCCTCAGGCACAAAGACAGGCTTTATAATCTCTGTTACTGGTTCCTGGGTGACGAGCAGGAAGCCAATGATTCTGCCCAGGAGGTATTCATAAAGGTATTCCGATCGTTAGAGAAATTCAGATTTGAATCGGCATTTTCTACATGGCTTTACCGTATTGCAGCCAACACCTGCAAAAACAGGCTCAAAGCATCAGAATTCAGGCAGAAGAAAAAACGGGTACGGTTTGACAATCCGGGAAAGATAGAAGATGGCCATTATACCGGGGAAATTCAAGATAAAACGTCTTCCCCTATGATTGAACTTGAAAAGAAAGAAAGAATGATGCTGATTCAGAAGGCTATAGCCTCATTGCCTACAGATCAGCGCACAGTCGTTGTCCTCCGTGATATTGAGGGGCTTTCTTACGAGGAGATTGCAAATATAACCGGAATTAATTCTGGAACAGTAAAGTCCAGGCTATCAAGGGCGAGACAACAACTCAGAAAAAAATTGAGGGGATTGCTATAAAATGGAATGTGCAGAAATCAGGGATCTTTTATCCGAATATATTGACGGCGCCTTAGATGCACAGACCAACGCTTTAATTGATGCGCATCTGCGAGCCTGTCCAAAATGCAGTGAGGAACTTGACTCATTAAAGACATTGATTGGAGAATTGGGATCGGTGGAATCGTTAAAGGCCCCGGACGATTTCCTTGAAAAACTCCATGAGCGTTTGGAACCGAGGTTTAGTTTTAGAAAAATAATGCGTCTATTGTTTGTTCCAGGTAGGGTAAAGATTCCACTGGAGTTCGCCACGGCTACGGCGATGGCAGTCCTCATTTTTTCTATTCTGTACATTCAACAACCTGAAAAAATCATTCCGGATGTTCCTCAAAGCACAACACCTGTCAAAAAGACGGAAAAAACCTCCCTGGACAGGGTTAGCCCTTCAGGAAAAGGGGCTGCAGTTAAATCCCAACCTATTTTTGGAAAGACGACGGCGGAGCAGCCTGCAAAAAAACAGGAACTCATTGAATTAACACTTTTATTAAAGAAAGAGAGATCAGGGGAAGCCCAACCCTCGAGAGAATCCCTAAAACCGGCACCCGCCCGACAGAGGGACGCGGAAAGACCGAGGACGGCCAGACTTGCAGCCCCAAAGGCTGAGATGAAAAATGATGTGCTCAAAAGAGAAAGACAGGTCAGGGGATTTTCCAAAGAAAAAAGGCCCGTGCTTGAGGAAGAATCCCGGGCATCATTTTCTAACTTACATGAACCATTTGTTAAGGTAAAAGAATTGATACTGCTTGCAGAGGGAAGAACGCTATCCGTAGAATATGAGCCGAATACTGAGCGGCCACAGTCTATCCGTGCAGAGATACCTGCCAGAAATTATAAATTTTTTTGTGACAAATTAAGCCGTTTGGCTAATCTCCAATCTTTCCCGCCAACCGTATCTGAAAAGGACCAAGGGACGATCCAGATCCGAATCCGTTTTAAATCCTCATAAAGATCTCCAACACAGACTTCAGCCCCTTGCAGACCCAATCTATATACTTTTTTGAACTTAGGGTTCGCACCAAAATAACTTCGCATTTTTCCATCCCATCTTCAGGTCATTTTTGTCCGATCTTCAACCGCAAAATCCTCGAAGTCCTGATTGCATCGGGATTCCTGTGGTTTTTCGATTTCGGATCGAACAAGGTTAACCCAAATCTGGGTGCCAATTCTGTGAAGTTATTTTTGCGCGAACCCTCAGATTCTGTTCAGAGTCACGTTTATTTTGGGAACTTTTTTGTCTTTGTCTTGTCTAATGGCGTAAACAGTAAAAAAACAGGAGGTCAATGAGATGAAAGACAAAATGAGAATATTCGGATTATTAGTCTTCGTTGTCTTTATGACTTCAGCAAGTATTGTCTTTGCACAGCCGCAAAAGGATGCCAACAAAACGATGTCACCCTATTTCTTTGTGAAGAGTGACGACCCGGAAGTGGATCAAATGCCCCTTAAATCGACGTCCGTGAGGGTAGATATTTCAGGGGTCATTGCGGATGTTGTTGTGACCCAGGTTTACAACAACGAGGGAAACAGGCCGTTAGAGGCCATATACATCTTTCCGGCCTCCGCAAGGGCAGCCGTTTATGGGATGAAAATGACCATAGGAGAGAGAACGATTATTGCGAAGATTCGAAGGCGGGAAGACGCCCGACGCGAATACGAGCAGGCAAAGCAGGCGGGCAAAAGCGCGTCTCTTCTTAAGCAGCACAGACCCAATGTATTCCAGATGAACGTGGCCAACATTTTGCCTGCAGATGTCGTCACGGTTGAACTTAAATACACTGAGTTACTGGTTCCAACCGATGCAGTGTACGAATTTGTTTACCCCACCGTTGTTGGTCCGCGTTACTCGGAACAGAAAACAACGGCCGCAGGGCCGGGGGAAAAGTGGATTGAAAATCCCTATCTGCACCAGGAGGAATCACCCATGTCTACCTTTCATATTGCAGTCAATCTAAGTGCGGGTCTCCCCATTCAAAATTTGGCCTGCTCCTCACATCAAGTGAGTGTCAACTATGAGGGACTTGATTACGCATCAATAAGACTGGACCCGTCTGAAAAATTTGGCTGCAACCGCGATTTTGTTTTGGACTACAGGCTGGCCGGTGGCAAGATCAAAACGGGTCTCCTTCTTTCTGAGGGAAAAGACGAAAATTTTTTCCTGCTCATGCTACAGCCACCAAAACAGGTTCATGAGGTCCATATCCCCCCTCGCGAGTACATATTCATCGTTGACGTCTCGGGTTCCATGCATGGTTTCCCCCTTAATATATCCAAGAAACTCCTCAAAGACCTCATCGGTAATCTTAGGCCAACCGACAGGTTCAATGTCCTGCTATTTGCAGGTGGATCGTCTGTCATGTCCACACAATCTGTACCCGCTACACTTGCCAACATCAGCCGAGCCACCAACATGATTGAGCGCCAGCGCGGCGGAGGCGGCACCCGGCTCTTACCGGCCCTGAAGCGGGCGCTTTCCCTGCCAAAGACCGAGGGGTTTTCCCGCAGTGTGGTCATTGCGACAGACGGGTATGTCTCTGTTGAAAAAGAGGCATTTGACCTGATTCGAGATAATCTCGGTAATGCCAATGTGTTTACATTTGGAATCGGATCAAGCGTTAACCGGTATATTATTGAGGGAATGGCAAGGATTGGAATGGGGGAGCCTTTTGTCATCACAAAGCCGGAGGAAGCCTCTGATAAGGCAGAAAAGTTCAGAAAACTTATCCAATCCCCCGTGTTAACAGGAATAAAGATAGACTTTGGTCAATTTGATGTTTACGATGCAACTCCCCACAGTATCCCTGATGTATTGGCTGATCGCCCTGTGATTGTATTTGGTAAATGGCGTGGAAGACTCCAAGGAGATATCTGCCTAAAAGGGATTACCGGTGACAGCCCGCTTATGGAAAAGATTGACATGACCCGTGTCAAACCCCTGGAGATGAACTCGGCTCTGCGTTACCTCTGGGCACGGCACCGGGTCGCTATGCTGTCGGATTATAACCGGCTTAATCGACAGGATGAGAGAGTCAAAGAAGTCACAAATCTGGGATTGACTTACAATCTTATAACTGCCCATACGTCTTTTGTCGCCATTGATACCCAAATTCGTTTAAAGGATGGACAGACGGTAACGGTCAAGCAACCCCTTCCTCTCCCCCAGGGGGTCTCGGATTATGCTGTAGGTCGCAGATCTTTTGCAGGAAAAGGAATGTGTCATCCGGCGCCTTCTACCACTTCGGTGGCACTGAAAACCAAAGTGATGGAGGAAAGCCTTGAACATAAAACGGAGAGCCATTTGGACGACAAGTCTGCAACAGACAAGGCTGACGTCGAGAGGAACCTCATACA